>Ga0335078_10001191_pt1 | contig 39387 bp, 31 predicted proteins | sample Lox_Sample_32_FD_206711 | JGI IMG/M metagenome (GOLD analysis project Ga0335078, IMG submission 206711) | Soil microbial communities from Loxahatchee National Wildlife Refuge, Florida, United States - Lox_Sample_3.2 | ecosystem: Environmental > Terrestrial > Soil > Wetlands | place: USA... | reverse complement strand
GTAGCCGGGACAAGTTGTCGCTGGCGCGCGGCGGCTATGCCGGGGGAGCGAAATCGCCGCAGGATGGCGCCGACGGAGAGGGGTGAAAAGTGGTGACAGGACCGACGTCTCACCACGCCCGCCGTGCCCGCCAGCAGTGGCGGGCTGCGGAAGACCCGTGAATTAGCGCGTCCGCCTGTGCGGGCACAGGTTGTCTAGCGGGCCCGCCTGTGCGGGCGCAGGTTGTCGGGACACCTCAGCATGAACCGGTATGGCATCACGCGCGCGCACGCGCGCCATGACGTAAGGAGCGCATATGAACCTATGGAGACGGAAACTGCGCCTCGCGGCGATTGCCGCGGTGGCCGCAGTCGCGGTGGTCGCCGCGGGCTGCGGTTCCAGCGGCGGCAGCCCATCTGCGAGTTCCTCGGGTCAGGCGATCAAGGGCGGCACCGTCACCTGGGCCTTCCTGCCCACCGAGGCGCCGAACTGGATCTTCCCCTTCATGACGCTGACCTACTTCAGCGTGCCCAACTCCCAGGACATGCAGTACCTCATGTACCGGCCGCTGTACTGGTTCGGCGGCGAGAACACCACCCCGACCGTCGACTACAAGCTGTCCGTCGCGAACGCCCCGATCTACACCGACGGCGGCAAGACCGTGGTGATCAACCTCAAGGGCTGGAAGTGGTCCAACGGCGAGACTGTCGACGCCAATGGCGTGATCTTCTGGCTGCACATGATGGAGGCCGAGTTCACCTCCTGGGCGGGCTCGTCTCCCGGCGGCATCCCGCAGAACATCACTTCCATGGCGGCCACCGGGCCGCTCCAGGTGACGCTGCACCTGAACAAGGCCTACTCGGCCCTGTGGTACACCTACAACGAGCTGTCCCAGGTCACGGCGATGCCGATGGCATGGGACATCACCAGCCTGGGCGCCAAGCCAGGCAGCGGCGGCTGCACCACCGACACCGCGGCGGACAAGTGGGCCAAGTGCGCGGCCGTCTACAACTTCCTCACCGCTCAGTCAAAGGACACCGGCAGCTACACCACGAGCCCGATCTGGACGGTGGAGGACGGCCCGTGGAAGATGACTTCCTTCAGCACCGACGGCAACCTGACGTTCGCGCCCAACCCGAAGTACTCGGGCAGCCCGAAGCCCAAGATCGCGGTGTTCAAGGAGGTGCCGTTCACCACCGACTCGGCCGAGTACACGGCGCTGCGCACCGGCTCGCTCGACATCGGCTACATCCCGTCCCAGGTGCTGCCGCTCAAGTCGCCCACCCAGGTGCTGCCCTCCAGCAACCCGCTCGGCTCCGGCTACACGCTGGCGCCGAACTACGACTACGGCTTCGCCTACTACCTGATCAACTGGACCAACCCGACGATGGGCCCGCTGTTCAAGCAGCTCTACATCCGGCAGGCGCTGGAGTATGTCAACGACCAGGAAGGGATCTCCAAGGCGGTCTGGCGCGGTTACGCGTACCCGAATACCGGGGTCGCCCCGGCCGAGCCGACCACCAACCCGTTCCTGCCGAGCGTGCAGACGGAGAACGGCGGCCAGGGCCCGTACCCGTTCAGCATCTCCAAGGCCACGAGCCTGCTCACCAGCCACGGCTGGAAGATGGTGGGCGGCGTGATGACCTGCCAGACCCCGGCCAAGTGCGGCGCCGGGATCAAGGCGGGCCAGCAGTTCAAGTTCACGCTGGATTACTCCACCGGCGAGGTGGCGCTGACCGACGAGGTGTCGATCTACAAGTCGGACGCCTCCAAGGCTGGCATCGACATCAGCGTCGTCGGGCAGACCTTCCCGACCGTCTCCGGTGAGGCCATCCCGACGAACCCGAGCTGGCAGGCCGCGCAGTACGGGCTGTGGATCTTCTCGCCCGACTACGAGCCGACCGGTGAGGCGCTGTTCGCCACCGGAGCCGGCTCGAACGGCGGGGCCTACTCAGACCCGATGATGGACAAGCTGATCCAGGACACGGAGACTGATAGCAGCTACAGCGTCTACCACAACTTCGCCAACTACGCGGCGATTCAGCTCCCGTACATCTACACGCCGCTCAACTACGGCGTCCAGGCCACGAACTCGAAGCTGCACGGGGTGGTCTTCAACCCGCTGCAGACCGAGCTTCCCGAGTATTACTACTACACGAAGTAGTCTGACTCAGGATCCGGGCCGCCCCGTCCCGCGAGCACTCGCGGGGCGGGGCGCCGGACCCATGGAAACTGGAGGTCCGATGGCGTTGACGCCGGAGAAGGCGGTCCACGCCGCCGAAGGGACGATCGCGCGATGATCGGCTACCTGATCCGGCGGCTGTTCCAGGCGATCCTGGTCACGTTCTTCGTGACCGTGATCACGCTGCTGCTCGTGCACCTGTTTCCCGGCGGGCCGGTACGGGCGATGCTCGGGCCCCGGGCGAGCGCGGCGCAGGTCGCCTACTTCAACAAGCAATACGGCTTCAACCGGCCGATCTACGTGCAGTACGGCAAGTGGATCTGGCAGTTGCTGCATGGCAACCTGGGCTATTCCATCAAGCTGAACCAGACCGTCGCCAGCGAGCTGACCAACCGGCTGCCGAAGACGATCATCCTGGTCGGCCTGGGCACCGTGGTGTCGCTGCTGTTCGGCATCCCGCTCGGCATCTACCAGGCCGTCAGGCGTTACACCGTCGGCGACTACGTGCTGACCGGCATCTCGTTCCTGGGTTACGCGACGCCCACGTTCTTCATCGCCCTGCTGCTCGTCGAGTGGTTCGCCGTCGACTCGCACGTGTTCCCGCCGTTCGCGCCCCAGGGCGACACGGTCGGCGCGGTGCTCTCCCAGCCGCGGGCGCTGGTGCTCCCGGTGCTCGCCTACGGGTTCCTGCTCTACGCGCTGTGGAGCCGGTACATGCGCTCTTCGGTCATGGACAACCTGGTGCAGGACTACGTGCGGACCGCCCGGGCCAAGGGCGCCAGCGAGCGGAGGGTGCTGTGGGGGCATGTCTTCCGCAACTCGCTGATCTCGATCGTCACCCTGCTGGGCCTGTCCCTGCCGACCCTGGTGGCCGGAGCGATCTTCATCGAGGTCGTCTTCAACTACCCGGGAATGGGATACGCGTTCTACCAGGCCGCGGAGAACGTCGACTACGCGACGCTGCTCGGGTTCACGCTGGTTGCCACGGCGGCGACGATCATCGGGAACCTGCTGGCCGACGTCGGCTACGCGGTGCTCGACCCGAGGGTGAGGTACAGCTGATGTCGATGATCACTCCGCCTCCCGAGACCCCGCCCGCGGAGCTGGCACCGGCCGAAGCCGACGGCGGCGGGTTGCTGACCGCCGTCGAAGCCGCCGAGCTGGGCCTGGCGCCGGCGGCCAAGCCGCGCAGCATGCTCCGCCGCGGCTGGGAGGTCTTCGCGGAGAACAAGCTGGCGCTCGCCAGCATCGGCGTGCTCGTGTTCATCGTGGCGTTCTGCTTCGTCGGCCCGCTCTTCTACCACACCGACCAGGTGCACACCAACCTCAGCGAGACCCTGTGCACCCCCAGCACGTCGCACCTGCTGGGCTGTAACGAGCTGGGCTACGACGAGCTCGGGCGGCTCATGGTCGGGGGCCAGACCTCGCTGGAGGTGGGCGTCGCCGCCGCGCTGGTCTCGGTCATCGTCGGGACCCTGTACGGAGCGATCTCCGGGTTCATCGGCGGTACCTTCGACGCCTTCTTGATGCGCGTCGTGGACGCGGGCCTCGCGATCCCGTACATCATGGTGGTGATCATCCTGTCGGTGGTCTTCCACCCGACAACGTTCATCATGATCTTCATCATCGCCGCGTTCTACTGGCTGGGAGTGGCCCGGCTGGTGCGCGGCGAGACGCTGACCCTGCGCACCCGGGAATATGTCCAGGCGGTCAAGGTGATCGGCGGCGGGCGAGGCCGGGCCGTGGTCCGCCACGTGGTGCCGAACGCCATCGGAACGATCATCGTGCAGGCCACGTTCGCGATCGCGGATTCGATCCTGCTCCTGGCCGGGCTCGGGTTTCTGGCGCTGGGGGTCCAGCCGCCGGCCACGGACTGGGGATCGATGCTCTCCAACGGCCTCAACTACCTGGAGGGCGGCGGTTACTGGTGGCTGATCTATCCACCGGGCATCGCGATTATCCTTACTTGTATAGCGTTCAACTTCATCGGTGACGCGCTCCGCGACGCGTTCGAGACCCGGCTGCAGCGCCGGTAACGGCCGGCAGGGGCTGGGGCAGGGGCGGGCAAAGGAGGACACACCTAGTGGCGCCGATACTCGAGATCAAGGACTTGCGCACCGAGATCCGGCTGAAGCACGCGGTCGTGCATGCGATCGACGGGATCTCGCTGCAGGTCGAGCTCGGCGAGACGCTCGGACTGGTGGGCGAGTCCGGATGCGGCAAGACCATGACGGCGCTGTCGGTCATGAAGCTGCTGCCGGCCGGCGGGTCGATCGTCGGCGGCACCATCACGCTGGGCGGCCAGGAGATCAGCACGCTGTCCGAGGAAGAGATGCGCAAGATCCGCGGCAACGAGGTGGGCATGATCTTCCAGGATCCGCTGACCTCGCTGAACCCGACCATGACGGTGGGCAAGCAGATCGCGGAGGCGGTCAGGCTGCACCGGGGCGTCACCGCCGAGCAGGCTCTGGACCGGGCCGCCGAGGTGCTCAACCTCGTCGGGCTGCCGCAGGCCAAGGAGCGCATCAGCGAGTACCCGCACCAGTTCTCGGGCGGAATGCGGCAGCGTGTGATGATCGCGATGGCCCTGGCCTGCGAGCCGAAGCTGCTCATCGCGGACGAGCCCACGACCGCGCTGGACGTGACCATCCAGAAGCAGATCCTCGAGTTGATCGACGACCTGCGGCTCCGGCTGGGAATGTCGGTCATTCTGGTGACCCATGACCTGGGGGTGATCGCCGGGCGCGCGGACCGCGTGGCCGTGATGTACGCGGGCAAGATCGCCGAGACCACCGACACCGGGACGCTGTTCGGCAACCCTCGGCATCCCTACACCGAGGCACTGTTCCATTCCCTGCCGGACAAGGCCGCGGAAACCAAGGAGCGGCTGTACTCGATCCCGGGGATCCCCCCCGACCTGATGCACCCGCCGAAGGGCTGCAGGTTCGCCCCGCGCTGCCGGTACGCGACGGACCGGTGCCGGGAGGAGGAACCGCACCTGGGCGGCGAGGTGGCCACTCACCGGTTCGCCTGCTTCCACCCGGTAGGCGCCGCCGAATGGAGCCGGACCCCGGCGCCCGTCGTGGCTGCCTCGGCAGGGCCTCCGGTGGCAGCCAGCGCCGACGGCGTCGTGCCGCCGGTGCTGCTGAGCGCAGAGCACCTGGTCAAGGACTTCCCGGTGACCAAGGGAGCCGTCATGCAGCGACGGGTCGGCTGGGTCAGCGCGGTCGCCGACGTGAACTTCACGATCCGCAGCGGCCAGACGCTCGGCCTGGTCGGCGAGTCCGGCTGCGGCAAGACCACGGTCGGCCGGCTCGTTGTCGGCCTGGACAGGCCCACCAGCGGGTCGATCAATTTCCAGGGCAAGGACCTGGCGAAGAGCAGCGGCCGGGAATACCGGCGGGAACGCCGGGACATCCAGTTCATGTTCCAGGACGCCTACGCCTCACTCGACCCCAGGATGCGGGCGGGCATGGTGCTCCAGGAGCCGCTGGCCGTGCAAGGCATCGGCTCGCGCAGCGAGCGTCGCCAGCGGGTGGCGGAGATGCTGGACCATGTCGGGCTGCCGCGCAGCGCCACGGAACGCTATCCGCACGAATTCTCTGGCGGCCAGCGCCAACGGCTCGGCTTCGCCCGTTCGCTCATGCTCTCGCCAAAGCTGATCGTGGCCGATGAGCCGGTCTCCGCCCTCGACGTGTCGATCCAGGCGCAGATCCTCAACATGATGCAGGACCTGCAGCGCCAGCTTGGTCTGACTTACCTGTTCATTTCCCACGACCTGGCGGTGGTGCGCTACGTGTCCAGCCAGATCGGCGTCATGTACCTGGGGAAGCTTGTCGAGATCGGCGGTGCTGACGACGTATACCTACGGTCGGCGCACCCCTATACCAAGGGGCTGCTGGACTCGGCGCCGGTCGCCGACCCCGAGGCCGAGCAGGCTAAGGTCAAAGCCGGCATCAGCGGGGAACTGCCGAGCGCGATCCATCCGCCTTCCGGCTGCCGGTTCCGCACCCGCTGCCCGCTGGCCGAGGATATCTGCGCCGAGGTCGAGCCGCCGCTTCGTTCCTTCCCCGGCAGCGGGCACCTGGCCGCCTGCCACTTCCCGCTGCAGGCCCCAGTCGCCCCGGAGAATCCGGCCCCCGCGCAGGCCCAGTCGCCGTAGCGCTCCAGGCTTGTGCGCGGGCCTGACGGGCTTGCTACTAGAGTCGGGGCGTGACCCTGGTTCTCCTGGTACGGCATGGCTTGACGGCGACCACTGGCAGCGTCCTGACCGGCTGGACGCCTGGCATCCCGCTGGATGACCGGGGCCGGCAGCAGGCCGACGCCCTCGCCGCCAGGCTCGCTCCGGTTTCGCTTGACGCGATCGTCACCAGCCCGCTGGAGCGTTGCCGGCAGACCGCGGATGCGATCGCCGGCACCGGCGAAGGCCGCCCCGCCGCCGTCCTGGAGGACGAGAGAGTCGGCGAGTGCCACTACGGGGACTGGACCGGCGAGCCGCTGAAGCGCCTGGCCAGGGAGCCACTATGGCGTGTGGTCCAGGCGCATCCCGGTGCCGCGCGGTTTCCCGGCGAAGACGGCGAGTCCATCATGGACATGCAGTACCGTGCGGTCAGCGCGGTCCGGGAGTGGAACACCCGGCTCGGTCCCCGGGCGTCGTACCTTATCTGCTCGCACGGCGACGTGATCAAGTCCGTGATCGCCGACAGCCTCGGCATGCACATCGACATGCTGCAGCGGATCCAGGTCGACCCGTGCTCGCTGACGGTGATCCGGTATACGCCGCTGCGCCCGTTCCTGCTGCGGATGAATGACACTGGCGGGGGAGTTGCCAGCCTCAAGAAGCCCGAACCGAGGCGGTCACGCGACATGGCGCGCCGCGAGGCCGAGGCAGCGGTCGGCGGCGGAGCGGGAGGATAAGGTTCATGGCGGTCTTTTCGTATGACCCCCCGGAGAGATTCGTCGCCGGGACGGTCGGCCAGCCCGGGGAGCGCACCTTCTACCTGCAGGCCAGCGGCAACGGCCGGGTTACCAGCGTGGCACTGGAGAAGATCCAGGTGAGCCGCCTCGCCGAGCGCCTGGACAAACTGCTGGACGACGAGCTGCGGGGGAGCGCCGGGAGGTCGTCCGTGCCCGTGGTGGCGGCCGCCGGCCTCGCGGACGACGGCCCGCTGGACCTGCCGCTGCTGGAAGAGTTCCGGGTAGGCGTCATCGCCCTGGCGTGGGACGCTGAAGGCGAGCGCGTCGTGATCGAGGCGCAGGAAGAATCGGAGACGCCCGTCGAGTACCTTGCCGAAGACGTGCCCGAGGACGGCCCTGGCGTGCTTCGGGTGCGGATAACCGCCGCGGCAGCGCGGGCGTTCACCCAGCGGGCGCTGCACCTCGTCAGCCAGGGCCGGCCACCCTGCCCGCTGTGCGGGCTGCCGCTCGACGCCTCCGGGCATATCTGCCCGCGACAGAACGGGCACCGGATCGGTAATGCGTGAGCCGTCGCGCCGCAGCCGCGGCCAGCGGCCGCGGCTGCCCGCAGATCCCGCGGCTGATATCGCCGAAGCCGGCCCCGGCGGCGCCGCGCAGGACGCGGGCACGCTCGGCCTGCTGGCCAAGGGCAGCCTGGAGGTGCAAGGCAGGCTGGTTGTCGCGTCGAACGCGACGCTGTACTGCACGGTGCGCGATGCCGGCCAGGAAGCGGCGTGCGTTTACAAGCCGGTGGCAGGCGAGCGCCCGCTCTGGGACTTCCCGTCCGGCAGCCTGGCCGGCCGGGAGGTTTGCGCGTACCTCGTCTCCGCCGCGGCGGGCTGGCACCTGGTCCCGCCGACTGTCTTCCGTGATGGCCCGTTCGGCCCCGGCATGTGCCAGCTGTGGATCGAGTCCGACGAGGGCGTCGACATCATGGCGCTCGCCCGCAGCAGGGACCATCCGGCACTGCGCGAGATGGCGGTCTTCGACGCGGTCGTGAACAACGCCGATCGCAAGATCGGCCATCTGCTGCCCGATCGTGGCGGCCGTCTCTACGGCTGTGACCACGGCGTCTGCTTCGGCGAGGACTACAAGCTGCGTACCGTGCTGTGGCAGTGGCGCGGACGCAGCCTCCCGGAGACCGCCATCGACGCGCTGCGGAGGCTGCAGCAGTCGTTGGCCGAAGGCGACCTGTGCGCCTGGCTGAGCCGGTGGCTGTCTCCTGCCGAGATGGAAGCCACCCGGGAGCGGGTCAAGCTGCTGCTCCGGCACGGGGTCCACCCGTTCCCGCCCGAGGACTGGCCCGCCGTCCCGTGGCCGCCGGTATAGCCCCGGGCCGACAGCGCCTCAGCGGCCGCCGTGCTCCCCGCGATCGCCGCGGCGCCTCAGGTAGCGCTCAAACTCACGGGCGATAGCGTCGCCGCTGGCCTCCGGCAGGTCCGTTGCGTCCCGCGCCTCTTCGAGGGTCCGCACGTACTCGGCGACCTCGGTATCCTGATCCGCCAGCTCGTCCACCCCGCGTTCCCACGCGCGCGCGTCCTCGGCCAGGTCGGCGAGCGGCAGCGTGAGGTCGAGGATGTCCTCAACGCCTCGCAGCAGCGCGAGCGTCGCCTTGGGGCTGGGCGGCTGGGCCACGTAGTGCGGCACGGCGGCCCAGAGCGATACCGACGGGACGTTGGTGGCGATGCACGCGTGCTGCAGCACGCCCACGATTCCCGTGGGCCCCTTGTAGTCGACCGGGTCAACGTGCAGCCGGGCGGACAGCTTGGCGTCGGAGACGGCGGCGCTCACCGGCACCGGGCGGGTATGCGGCGAGTCGGCAAGCAGGGCGCCGAGCAGGATCACCAGCTCGGCGCCTAGTTCGGTGAACGCGGCCACCAGCTCGTCGCTGAACGCGCGCCAGCGCATGTTGGGCTCGATGCCGTGCAGCAGGACCAGGTCGCGGTCGACGCCTTGCGGCCTGGCAAGGGTCAGCCGGGTGGTCGGCCAGACCAGGCGGTCCGTCCGCCCGTCTGATACCTCCATGACCGGCCGCGTCACCTGGAAATCGTAGTAATCCTCGGGATCGATCGCGCCGATCGGGACGGACTGCCACGCTGCGGCGAGGTGACTGATGACGCCGCTGGCAGCCTCGCCCGCGTCATTCCAGCCCTCGAAGGCGGCGATAACCGCGGGCGAGCTAAGCTTTCCGATGCCGTCGAGCTCGATCTGTGACCACCTCCTGGAGTTCCTTCGTGCTCCAGGTTACGTGCATGACCATGATCGCCGCGTAACGTGGCCGGCGGGTGGCAAGTCACCCCACCTGCCCTGGCACTTAGAATTGGGCCTACTATGACCTTCGATACCGATCCTCCGCAGCCTCCCCAGCCTGTCCGGCGTGCTCAGCCCCCCAGCGCGGAGGAAGCGGCTGACGCCAGCCGCGCTCCGACCCTGCGAGCAGCGATCGGTGAGCGCCTGCTCATCGCCGACGGCGCGATGGGTTCCATGCTGCAAGGGTGCCCCACCACGCTCGATGACTTCGCCGGACACGAGGGCTGCAACGAGATACTGAACGTCACCCGGCCGGACATCGTCAGGTCCGTACATGACGGCTACCTGGAGGCCGGGGTCGATTGCGTCACGACTAACACATTCGGTGCCAACCTTGGCAATCTCGGCGAGTACGGCATCGCCGACCGGATCGAGGAGCTGGCCGAGGCGGGAGCGCGCATCGCCCGGCAAGCCGCCGACGACTGGTCGGGTCGCGAGCGGACCCGCTGGGTGCTCGGTTCCATCGGCCCGGGAACGAAGCTGCCCACGCTGGGCCATGTGAGGTTCGCCGAGCTTCGTGACACCTACCAGGCCAACGCCGCGGGCTTGCTGCGAGGCGGGGCCGACGCGCTGATCGTGGAGACCTGCCAGGACCTGCTCCAGGCGAAGGCCGCCATCATCGGGGCCCGGCGCGCCATCGCCGCGGCGACCGCGCAGTCAGGCGCCGATATCGTCCTGATAGCCCAGGTCACGATCGAGACCACCGGCGCGATGCTGCTCGGCTCGGAGATCGGCGCCGCGCTGACGGCGCTCGAGCCCCTGGGCATTGACGTGATCGGGCTCAACTGCGCGACCGGCCCCGCCGAGATGAGCGAGCACCTGCGCTACCTCGCCGCCCATTGCCCGTTGCCGCTGTCGTGCATGCCGAACGCCGGCCTGCCCGAGCTGACCTCGGACGGCGCCTACTACCCGGTGACCGCCGCCCAGCTCGCGGATGCCCACCAGGCGTTCGCCGCGGAGTTCGGCCTGGCCCTGGCGGGCGGCTGCTGCGGCACGACGCCGGAGCACATGGCTGAGGTCGCGCGGCGGCTGCGCGACCGGCCGCTGACTGGCCGCGAGCCCCGGCCCGAGCCCGGCGTGGCCTCGCTCTACCAGCACGTCCCGTTCCGCCAGGACACCGCGTTCCTCGCGATCGGGGAGCGCACCAACGCCAACGGGTCCAAGGCGTTCCGCGAGGCAATGGTCGCCGAGCGCTACGACGACTGCGTCGAGATCGCGCGCGCGCAGACCAGGGACGGAGCGCACCTCCTCGACGTGTGCGTGGACTACGTCGGCCGCGACGGCGCCAGCGATATGCGGGCGGTAGTGGGGCGGCTGGCCACGGCCGCCACCCTGCCGCTGGTGCTCGACTCCACCGAGCCCGAGGTGATCAGGGCGGGCCTGGAACTGCTCGGCGGACGTGCCGTGGTGAACTCGGTCAACTACGAGGACGGGGACGGGCCGGACTCACGGCTCGCCCGCGTCATGCCGCTCATCCGCGAGCACGGAGCGGCCGTGGTCGCGCTCACCATCGACGAGCAGGGCCAGGCCCGCACCGCGCAGTGGAAGCTCGCGGTCGCCGCGCGCCTGATCGAGGACCTGACGGGCAACTGGGGGATGCGGCGCTGCGACATCATCGTCGACTGCCTAACCTTCCCCATAGCCACCGGCCAGGAGGAAACCAGGCGGGACGGCATCGAGACCATCGACGCTATCCGGGAGCTGAAGCGCCGCTATCCCGAGGTGCAGACCACGCTCGGGGTGTCCAACGTCTCGTTCGGCCTCAACCCCGCGGCCCGCGCGGTGCTCAACTCCGTGTTCCTGGCCGAATGCACGGCGGCCGGGCTGGACTCGGCGATCGTGCACGCCTCCCGGATCATGCCGATCTCGCGGATACCCGAGGACCAGCGGCAGGCGGCCCTCGACCTCATCTACGACAGGCGCCGGGATGGGTACGATCCGCTTTCCCGGCTGCTGGAGCTGTTCGAAGGCGTCGACGCCGCCGCGGTCAAGGCCAGCCGCGCCGCAGAGCTCGCCGAGCTGCCGCTCTGGGAACGGCTGAAGCGGCGGATCATCGACGGCGAGAAGATCGGGCTCGAGGCTGACCTGGACGAGGGGCTGGCCAGCAGGCCGGCCCTGGAGATCGTCAACGACGTCCTGCTGGACGGGATGAAGACCGTCGGCGAGCTGTTCGGCTCGGGCCAGATGCAGCTGCCGTTCGTGCTGCAGTCGGCCGAGGTGATGAAGACCGCCGTCGGCTACCTGGAGCCGCACATGGAGCGCTCCGGCGAGGCCGGGAAGGGCAGGATCGTGCTGGCCACGGTCAAGGGCGATGTCCACGATATCGGCAAGAACCTCGTCGACATCATCCTGTCGAACAACGGCTATGACGTCGTCAATATCGGCATCAAGCAGCCGATATCGGCGATTCTTGACGCAGCCGAGACCAGCGGGGCCGACGTCATCGGCATGTCCGGGCTGCTGGTGAAGTCGACCGTGGTGATGCGGGACAACCTGGCCGAGCTGAACTCACGGCACCTCGCCGACCGGTGGCCGGTCCTGCTCGGCGGGGCCGCCCTCACCCGGGCGTACGTGGAGCAGGACTTGGCCAGCCTGTTCGACGGCCAGGTCCGCTACGCTCGCGATGCGTTCGAGGGACTGCGCTTGATGGACGCCTGCATGGCGGTCAAGCGCGGTGAGGCCGGCGCGCAGATGCCGGAACTGCGCGAACGGCGGGTCCAGGCCGGGTCGCGGCTGCGGCTGACCGAGCCCGAGGCGATGCCGGCCCGTTCCGATGTGGCCGAGGACAATCCGGTGCCGGCCGCGCCGTTCTTCGGCGACCGGATCGTCAAGGGCCTGCAGCTCGCCGACTACTCTGCCTTCCTGGACGAGCGCGCGACGTTCATGGGCCAGTGGGGCCTCAAGCCGTCGCGCGGCGACGGGCCGTCTTACGCCGAGCTCGTCGAGACCGAAGGGCGCCCGCGGCTGCGGATGTGGCTGGAACGCATCCAGACCGAGGGCTTGCTGGACGCGGGCGTCGTCTACGGCTACTTCCCGGCGGTCAGCGAAGGCGATGACCTTGTCGTCCTCGACGAGCGGGGAAACGAGCGCGAGAGGTTCACGTTTCCGCGGCAGCGCCACGACCGTCACCTGTGCCTGGCCGACTTCTTCCGGTCTCGCCAGTCGGGCCAGGCCGACCTGGTCGGATTCCAGCTGGTCACGGTCGGGGCGAAGATCAGCGAGGCGACCGCCGAGCTGTTCGCGAAGAACGCCTACCGCGACTATCTCGAACTGCACGGCCTGTCCGTGCAGCTGGCCGAGGCGCTGGCGGAGTACTGGCACAGCCGCGTCCGGGACGAGCTCGGCATCGGCGGCGATGACCCCGCCGACCTTGACGGGATCCTCAAGGTGAACTACCGCGGCTGCCGTTATGCGTTCGGCTACCCCGCCTGCCCGGACCTGGAAGACCGGGCCAAGCTCGTGCGTCTGCTCAAGCCGGAGCGCATCGGGGTCACGCTGTCCGAGGAGTTCCAGCTCGCGCCGGAACAGTCCACCGACGCGCTGATCACGCATCACCCGGAAGCCAATTACTTCAGCACCTGACGATGCTGCGCGAGCCGATAGAGCCGGCCGGGCCCGGGCCAGCCCTCCCGCGGCTGGAGGCCGTCCTGTTCGATATGGACGGGCTGCTCGTCGACTCTGAACCGCTCTGGTTCGAGGTCGAATCCGCGGTGATGGCGCGGCTGGACGGCCCGTGGGGCGAGGCCGACCAGCAGGCGCTGATCGGCGGGTCTCTGCCGCGCACGGTCTCCTACCTGCTGTCCAAGGCGACTCGCCCGGCCAGCCCCGCCGATGTGGCCCGATGGCTGCTGGACGGGATGACCACGCTGCTGATGTCGCGGGACCTGACCATGCTGCCAGGGGCGCGGGAGCTGCTGGCCGAGGTTCGTGCCGCCGGGATCCCGCATGCCCTGGTCACGTCGTCGGAACGGCCGATCATGGACGCCGTGCTGGCGCAGCTTGGGGTCGGCTTCAGCGCGACGGTGTGCGCGGACGACGTGGCCCGCGGAAAGCCTCACCCGGAGCCGTACCTGCGCGCCGCCTCGCTGCTGGGAGCCGATCCGCGGTCCTGCGTCGCGCTCGAGGACTCACCCACCGGCGTCGCCTCGGCGGAAGCCGCGGGATGCAGGCTGGTAGCGGTTCCCAGCCTGGTGCCGATCCTCGCCCAGCCCGGCAGGGTGGTCGCCCCGTCGCTGAGTGAGGTTGATCTCGCGATGCTGCGCGACGTGGCCGCCGGGTAGCCAGCCGCCCAGCAGATGCCCGACATGTGCGACGATGAAGACAGACACGCCTGGCCGCATAAGGGAGGCGGGGCATGAATACCTGGAACAGCATCGCCTGGTTCCCCCTCTGCGTCGGGCTGACAGGGGCGGGGCTGGTCCTGTCCTGGTTCACCTGGCGCCGCAGGGGAGCTCGGTCCGGGATCCGCGCCGTCGCGTGGTCACTGCTGCCCCTTGCCGCCTACCTCACCGGCGCGATCCTGCTGATCGGCCGGATCGGCTCGGCGGTGGTGCAGTTCGCCAGCTCGTTCGCGTTCTCACCCAAGACCTGGGCCGGGGTGGTCCTTTTCGGCCTGGCCGCGCTGATATTCCTGATTTTTGGCGGCATCCCGATGCTGTCGTCGGCCAGGAGGCGGGCCAGGAAGAAGGAGCTCAAGCGGCAGTCTGCGGCCCGCGCACCCGTGACCGCGGGGAAAGAGCAGGGCGGCGGGGCGGTTGCCGAGCCGGGCGCGGCCAAGCCCGCTCAGCCGGCGGCCAAGCAGGGCAAGCAGGCCAAGCAGGGCAAGGGCAGCGGAGGCGACGACGGGGGGCTTGACGCGGATGTGGCGGCCATCCTGCGTCGCCACGGCATCAACTGACGCCCTCCTTGGCCGTGGCGGGCTGCTCAGCCTGGGACGTCACCGGCGACAGGTGGGGCAGCGGCGGCGGAGTGCCGCCGAACGCGGGGCATATCGCCTGGTGGGCGCACCAGCCGCAGAGCCTGCTCTGCCGGTGCCGCCAGTCACCCGTGGACCGGGCCCGCTCGATAGCCCGCCACAGCGCGTCGATCTTCCGGACTGTCGCCCGCAGGTCGGACTCATCCGGCGCATAACGCACGATCTCGCCGTTGCCCAGGTACATGAGCTGCAGAAGCTTCGGCACCCGCTGCTGAGTCAGCCAGAGCACCACGGCGTAGAACTTCATCTGGAAGAGCGCGCGAGCCTCGAATTCCTCTCTCGGCGCAGCGCCGGTTTTATAATCTACTATCCGGATTTCGCCGTCCGCCGCGACGTCGAGCCGGTCGATATAGCCGTGCAGCATGAGGCCAGACTCCAAGACCGCCTCGACGGCATGTTCCCGGTGCCGGGGCTCGAGCCGGGTGGGATCCTCCAGGGTGAAATAGCGGTCGAGCATCTCGCAGGCCCCGGCGAGCCAGGCGCCTCGCTGCTCGCCGTCGTCGAAAAGATCGGCAAGCCCCGGCTCGTCGGCGATCAGCCGTTCCCATTGCGGCGCCACCATGGCGCGCGCCGTCTGCGGTGTCCGCCGCGCCGCGGGCTCGTCAAACAGCCGCTCAAGGACGGCATGCACCAGGGTGCCGCGGGCGGCGGCGGGGCTCGGCGGCTCAGGCAGCTTGTCGATCACCCGGAACCGGTAAAGCAACGGGCACGTCAGGAAGTCACCGGCGCGCGAGGGCGAAAGTGACGCGCGCCCGACGGAAGGCTGGGCAATGGCCTGGCTGCTCACTCTCCGGAGAGTAGGGGACGGCACCGACAGTTGGCCGTATTTGGCGCGTAAGCCGGCGCGTCAGATTCCCTGGCGGGCACCACCGTTCATGCTGCCCGCCGCCGCGTAGCATCGACTACGTGTCAGGCATGAGCCCGCAGCCGGCCCGGCGGCCCGGCGAGCCGCCCGAGCAAGGTGCCCGCCGCGATGCCAGGTACGGCATCGTCATCGCGCGGCCATTCGGCGTGCCGGTGTATATCTCCCCGTATTGGTTCGTGGTGGCAGCCCTTGTCGTGGTCTTCTACGCGGGCAGCCTGCCGGTGTCCATACGCCCTGACGCGGTTCGCTACACGGTCGCGGCCACGTTCGTCATCCTGCTGTACGCCTCCGTCCTGGTACACGAGCTCAGCCACTGCGTCGTGGCGCGGGGGTTCGGGCTGGCGGTGCGGCGGATCCTGCTGTACCCGCTGGGCGGATTCTCGGAGATCGAGCAGGAGCCGCCGACTCCGGCCCGGGAATTCCTCGTCTCCGTGGTCGGGCCGCTGACCTCACTCGGCCTCGCGGCCCTCGGCTGGGGCCTGAACAGCGCGCTAGACATCGGCGGGATTCCCCGCGTGCTGATCGACCAGCTGATCCTGGCGAACCTGGTGGTGGGGGTTTTCAACCTGCTGCCGGGCCTGCCGCTGGACGGCGGCCGGATGCTGCGCGCCGGGATCTGGAAGGTCACCGGGCGCCCGGGCCGGGCCACCATTGCCGCCGCCTGGGCGGGACGCGGGCTTGCCCTGCTCCTGGTAGCCGCCGCGCTCGCCGTGCTGCGCAGCAGCCTGAACGAGGCCAGTAGCTACATGCTCTGGCTGGTCGTCATCGCGGTGTTCATGTGGGTCAGCTCGGGACAGGCCATCCGGGCCGCCAAGGTACGCGACCGGCTGCCTGGCCTGCAGGCCAGGCAGCTCGCCCGGCGAGCCCTCCCGGTCCCGGGAAACGTGCCGCTGGCCGAGGCGATCCGGCGGGCGGATGAGGCGCAGGCTCGCGCGCTGGTGGTCATCGATCACGACTCGACGCCGATCGCGATCGTCAACGAGACCGCGGTGATGGCCACGCCGGCGCAGCGCAGGCCGTGGATCGAGGTCGGCTCGCTCGCGCGGGCCATCGAGCCCGGCCTGGTACTGTCCGCGGACCTGTCAGGAATAGAGCTTATCGAGGCGGTGCAGCGCTCCCCGGCCACCGAGTACCTGCTTATCGAGCCGTCCGGGCAGGTATTCGGCGTGCTGGCGACCAGTGACCTGGACCATGCCTTCGCCGGGGTCTGATGCCCGTTAGCCTGGCGGGCGTGATCAGCCAGCCGCTCGGCCCGCTCGCTGCGGGCGACCAGGTTCAGCTTACCGACCCCAAGGGACGCCGGCACCTGGTCGTCCTGGAAGCCGGGCGCTTGTTCCACACCCACCGGGGCTCGCTGGCGCATGACGACATCATCGGCAGGCCCGAGGGCGCCGTCGTGGTCTCGGCCGGCGGTACCGCTTACCTGGTGTTCCGGCCACTGCTTGCCGACTACACGCTGTCGATGTCCCGCGGCGCTGCCGTGGTCTATCCCAAGGATGCCGGGCAGATCCTGGTCCAGGCCGACATATTCCCGGGCGCGCGGGTGGCTGAGGCCGGCGCGGGCTCGGGTGCGCTGTCCTGCTGGCTGCTGCGGGCGGTCGGCGAGCACGGCCTGCTGGTCTCCTATGAGCGCCGGCCCGACTTCGCCGAGATCGCGCGGGCGAACGTGCAGCGGTACTTCGGCGGGGCGCACCCTTCCTGGCGACTGGTGACCGCGGAGTTCCCCGGCGGCGGCGCTAGCGCAGGCCTGCCGGAACGAGGCGCCTTCGACCGGGTCGTGCTGGACATGCTGGCCCCGTGGGAGCACGCTGACGACTGCGCGAAGACGCTCCGGGAGGGCGGGGTGGTCTGCTGCTACGTCGCCACAACCACGCAGCTCTCGCGTACCGTGGAGGCGCTGCGGGCACAGGGCAGCTTCGCCGAGCCGGCAGCGGCCGAGTCGCTGGTGCGCGGCTGGCACGTGGACGGCCTAGCGGTCCGCCCAGAGCACCGGATGATCGGCCACACGGGATTCCTGGTGACGGCTCGGCGGCTCGCGGACGGGGTGACCCCCCCGCCGCGGCGGCGCAGGCCGTCCAAGGGCGCGCACGCGGGCCGGGAGGAGCACGCGGACTAGCGGAAGGACGCCCCGGGAAGCGGTAACGCTTCGCGGCTGTTCCCGGATCGTAACGGGAGAAAGACGAGCCGGAGGCCGTCGTAGGTTACGGAAGCTTCTCGGATAGGTAGGGTCAAGGGTAAATCGGCTCTCGGGAGGGGGTGAGGGGCATGGCCTCTCGCGACGACAGCGCGCGCGCCGGACGGTATGACGACGAGGTCAAGGTCCTGACCACGCAGATCTCCTTCCTCGAGGAGGAGATCGCCGCTCTGCGCCGCAGGCTTGCGGACTCGCCAAGGCAGACCAGGCTGCTCGAAGAGCGGCTTCGCGAGGCCGAGACGAACCTAGCCAGCGTCACCGGTCAGAACGACCGGCTCGCCGGAACCCTGCGCGAGGCGCGCGATCAGATCGTGGCGCTGAAGGAAGAAGTGGACCGGCTCGCTCAGCCGCCGTCCGGCTTCGGGATCTTCCTGCAGGCCACCGACGACGGCTGCGCGGACGTGTTCACTGGCGGCAGAAAAATGCGGGTCAGCGTCAGCCCGGGCATCGAGCTCAGCGAACTGCGGGCCGGCCAGGAGGTCGTGCTCAACGAGGCGCTCAACGTCGTGATCGCGCAGGGTTATGAGACGGTCGGCGAGGTCGTCATGCTCAAGGAGATCCTGGAGGGCGGCGACCGGGCCCTGGTGATCTCGCATGCCGACGAGGAGCGCATCGCGCGGCTGGCCGAGCCGCTGCGCAACGCCACCCTGCGCGGTGGCGACTCGCTGCTGTTCGAGCCGCGTTCGGGGTACGTGTACGAGCGCATCCCCAAGGCCGAGGTCGAGGAGCTGATCTTGGAGGAGGTGCCGGACATCACCTACTCGGAGATCGGCGGACTGGCCCCGCAGATCGAGCAGATCCGCGACGCGATCGAGCTGCCGTACCTGCACGCCGACCTCTTCAAGGAGCACCAGCTGCGGCCGCCGAAGGGGGTTCTGCTCTATGGCCCGCCAGGCTGCGGCAAAACCCTCATCGCCAAGGCCGTGGCGAACTCGCTGGCCAAGCAGGTCGCCGCCAGGACGGCAAAGCAAGCCAGCGCCGACGGTGAGCCAGCCGCCGGCGGGCCGGGCGGCCAGGCCGTCCCGGCCAGGGAGGGTAAGAGCTTTTTCCTGAACATCAAGGGCCCCGAGCTGCTGAACAAGTACGTCGGCGAGACCGAGCGGCACATCAGGCTGGTGTTCCAGCGGGCCAGGGAGAAAGCCAGCGAGGGCATGCCGGTCATCGTCTTCTTCGATGAGATGGACTCGATTTTCCGGACCCGGGGCTCCGGGGTGTCCAGTGACGTCGAGAACACGATCGTGCCGCAGCTGCTGTCCGAGATCGACGGCGTCGAAGGCCTGGAGAACGTGATCGTGATCGGCGCGTCGAACCGGGAGGACATGATCGACCCGGCGATCCTGCGGCCGGGCCGGCTCGACGTCAAGATCAAGATTGAGCGCCCGGATGCCGAAGCGGCGAAAGACATCTTCTCCAAGTACGTGGTGGGCGGCCTGCCGCTGCACCCGGACGACCTGGCCGAGCACGGAGGCTCGGCGGCGGCGACGGTGGACGAGATGATCCAGCGGGTCGTCGAGCGCATGTACAGCGAAACCGAGGAGAACCGGTTCCTCGAGGTCACCTACGCGAACGGGGACAAGGAGGTCCTGTACTTCAAGGACTTCAATTCCGGGGCGATGATCGAGAACATCGTGGCCCGTGCGAAGAAGATGGCCATCAAGGAGTTCCTGGACACCGGCCAGAAGGGCATCCGCATCGCGCACCTGCTCGCCGCGTGCGTCGACGAGTTCAGCGAGAACGAGGACCTGCCCAACACCACGAACCCCGACGACTGGGCCAGGATCTCCGGCAAGAAGGGAGAGCGGATCGTCTACATCAGGACCCTGGTTTCCGGCAAGCACGGCACCGAGGCGGGCAGGTCCATCGACACGGTGGCCAACACCGGTCAGTACCTCTAGCCGCACGGCCAGCGCAGCCAAGTGTGCCCGGGAATGTGACGCCGCGGTCCCGCCTGGGCACGATGGCGGTATGTCGGCACTAGGCTCTGAGGCATGAGCGTGCGGCGGGTCATGGGCACGGAGACGGAGTACGGCATCGCCGTGCCCGGTCAGCCGGGCGCGAACGCGATGGTTACCTCCTCTCAGGTCGTCAATGCGTACCAGGCGGCGAGGTCCGCGCGGGTGCGGCGGGCCCGGTGGGACTTCGAGGAGGAGAATCCCTTGCGCGATGCCAGGGGATTCGACCTCGCGCGCGACGCCGCCGACTCGGCGCAGTTGACGGACGAGGACCTGGGGCTGGCGAACGTCATCCTCACCAATGGCGCCCGGCTGTACGTGGATCACGCCCACCCCGAGTACTCGGCACCCGAGTGCACGAATCCGCTGGACGCCGTGATCTGGGACAAGGCCGGCGAGCGGGTGATGGCTGAGGCGGCGTCCCGGGCCGGGGCCATGCCTAGCGGAGCTGCGATCCAGCTGTACAAGAATAATACCGACAATAAGGGCGCATCGTACGGTTGTCACGAGAACTACCTGATGAGCCGCGCGACGCCGTTCGCGGAGATCGTGCGGCACCTCACGCCGTTCTTCGTGTCGCGGCAGGTAGTGTGCGGGGCGGGGCGGGTCGGCCGGGGCGCCGACGGCAGGGACGAGGGCTTCCAGATCAGCCAGCGAGCTGACTTCTTCGAGGTCGAGGTCGGCCTGGAGACCACGCTGAAGCGGCCGATCATCAACACCAGGGACGAGCCGCACGCAGACCCGGAGAAGTACCGCCGCCTGCACGTGATCATCGGCGACGCGAACATGAGCGAGATCTCCACCTATCTCAAGCTGGGTACTACCGCACTGGTGCTGGCCATGATCGAGGACCGGTTCCTCGGCTGCGATCTCGCTGTGGAGGCACCGGTCGCCGAGCTGCGCGCGATCTCGCACGACCCGAGCTGCCGGCACCTGGTCGCCCTGCGCGACGGCAGGCGGATGACCGCGGTCCAGCTCCAGCTCGAGTACCTGGACCTGGCGCGGAAGTACACCGAGGACAGGTTCGGCGCGGACGTGGATGACCTGACCAAGGACGTGCTCGGCCGCTGGGAGTCGGTGCTGACCCGGCTGGGGGAGGATCCGATGCTCGCCTCGCGCGAGCTGGACTGGGTGGCGAAGCTCGAGGTGCTCGAGGGGTACCGGGTCAGGGACGGGCTGAGCTGGACTCACCCGCGGCTGCAGCTCGTGGACCTGCAGTATGCCGACATCCGCCCCGACCGCGGTCTCTACAACCGGCTTGCCGCCAGGGGCCGGATGCTCCGGCTGGTGGACGAGCAGGACGTCATCCGGGCCATCGACTACCCGCCCGACGATACCCGCGCGTATTTCCGCGGTCGCTGCCTGCGCAAATACCCCGATGCGGTCGCCGCGGCCTCCTGGGACTCGGTGATCTTCGACATACCGGGGAGGGAGTCGCTGCAGCGGGTGCCGACCCTGGAGCCGCTACGCGGCACCCGGGCGCACGTGGGCGGGCTGCTGGACCGCTGCGAGACCGCCGGAGAGCTCGTTGCCGCGCTGACCGGCCAGGGCTGACCGGGCGTCGGGTGCCGGGCGACATCCCGGTTCGGTACCGATGGCCGATTGCAGGATTGGGCGGGCAGCGCGCGGGCGAGGATAGCGTTGAGGCTGCGGGGCGGTTCCCGCGGATCACGGAGGTTTCGCAATGGCGACAAAGGACACTAGCGGCCAGCGGCAGGTTCCACGGCGCAGCGAGGAGGACCAGGACAGCGCGCCGCAGGGAGCCGAGGACGTCAAGGAGCGCCAAGAGAAGCTCACCGACGACGTCGACGCGATTCTGGACGAGATCGACGAGGTGCTCGAGGAGAACGCCGAGGAGTTCGTCCGATCGTACGTGCAGAAGGGCGGCGAATGAGGTGAGCCGGAGGTCCCGCGGCAGCGCCCGGGGCAGTAGGGTCGCATCATCACCACAGGCGTACTAACGGAAGGATCCGCGTGGGCGCTGATTCCTACGGACGGTGGCTCCCGGGGGCGTACCTGAGCGGGGGGACCTCGTCGTTCACCGACTTCCTGGCTGCGGCTGCTCCCGAGCTGCTGCCTGCGGCGCCGGCGGCCGCGGCCTGGGCAGTGACGTCCGATCCGGGCACGCCGGGCTCGCTGGCGCGCGATCTGCCGCACGGCACCACGATCGTCGCCGCCGCCTGCGACGGCGGGGTGGTCATGGCCGGCGACCGCCGGGCGACCATGGGTCACATGATCTCGCAGCGTGACATCGAAAAGGTGTTCCGCAGCGACGAGTTCTCCGCCATCGGCTTCGCCGGAGTGGCCGGCGTCGGGATCGAGCTGGTCCGGCTTTTCCAGGTCGAGCTCGAGCATTACGAGAAGCTCGAGGGCCACGCCCTGTCCCTGGACGGCAAGGCAAACCGCCTGGCCAGCATGGTCAGGGGAAATATCGGCGGCGCGATGCAGGGCCTGGTCGCGGTGCCGCTTTTCTGCGGCTACGACGAGGACACCGGCGTCGGCCGGATTTTCAGCTATGACGTGTCGGGCGGCCGGCAGGAGGAGCACAGGTTCGACGCGGTCGGATCCGGCTCGATCTTCGCCCGCAACTCGCTGAAGAAGCTCTACGCCGACGGCATGGGTGTCGCGGACACCGTGCTGGCCTGCATGCATGCGCTCTACGACGCGGCCGACGACGACACGGCCACGGGCGGACCGGACCTGAGCAGGCGCATCTACCCGGTGATCGCGACGATCACCGCCGAAGGCTTCGAGCGGCTCACCGACGAGCAGGCCGGCCAGTACGCGCGGGCAGTTGTCGAGAGCCGGATGTCCGCCCCCGACGGCCCCCCGGCGGCTTTGCACCAGCCGGGCTAGGAGTCCACCTGCGTTCCGGCGCAACGAATGCCCCGCCCGTTCAGCCGGATCTCGCGACCACAATCACCGGAAGGGGACCTCAGCGGTGACGATGCCGTTCTATGTCTCGCCCGAGCAGGCGATGAAGGACAAGGCGGACTACGCGCGCAAGGCGATCACGCGCATCCGCAGCGGCGTGGTGATCGCGTGCGAGGCGGGGATCCTGTTCATAGCGCCTAACCCGTCCCGCGCCCTGCGGAAGTTCAGCGAGATTTACGACCGGATCGCGTTCGCGGCCGTTGGCCGGTACAACGAGTTCGAGCGCCTCCGCCAGGCCGGGGTGCGCTACGCGGACCTGACCGGTTTCCAGTATGACCGCCAGGACGTCACCGCCCGCGGGCTGGCCAACTACTATGCCCAGCTGCTGGGTACCTTCTTCACCGACAGCCCCAAGCCCTATGAGGTCGAGATCGTGGTCGCCGAGGTCGGGAAGACTGCCGATGACGACCAGATCTACCGGATCACTTTCGACGGCTCGGTGGCCGACGAGCACGGATTCGTGGTCATGGGTGGCCAGGCCGACCAGGTCGCCGCGGCGCTCAAGGACCGGTACCGGGACGCGATGACCCTCGAAGAAGCATTCACCGTCGCCATCTCGGCGCTGGCCGGGCCAGCGAAGGGGGAAGGAGCGGCGGGCGGGGACCGTTCGGAGATCACGGGTGCTCATCTCGAGGTTGCCCTGCTGGACCGGGGACGACCGCACCGGACGTTCCGGCGGCTCACCGGCGCCCGCCTGGAGGGACTCCTGGCCGAGGCCGCCGGGGGCAGGAAGGCCGAGGCCGCCGGGGGCAGGAAGACAGAGGCGATAGCGGGGGAGAGGACCGGCAAGGCCGGGGAGAGCGCCGGACCAGCCGGCGAGGACCCGGCGGGGAGCACGGAATAGGTCCGTGGCTGGCCGAGGTAGTGTCGGAGGCGCGGGGAAAGGGCGCCGCGCACAGGCACCCGCTCTGGGGAGGAAACGTGACGGGTGAGCACGTCGGCTCCGGTGATGGCGGTGAGCCAGCCGGCCTGCTGACCGGGGCCGGGTACGTCGCGGTGGACTGGTAGCCCGGGCCCATGGACAGGCGGATCTTCGGGATCGAGAACGAGTACGGCGTCACCTGCACGTTCCGTGGCCAGCGGCGCCTGTCACCGGACGAGGTGGCCAGGTACCTGTTCCGGCGGGTGGTCTCGTGGGGCCGGAGCAGCAACGTCTTTCTGCGCAACGGCGCCAGGCTGTACCTGGACGTAGGCAGCCATCCCGAGTACGCCACCCCGGAGTGCGACAACCTGACCGACCTGGTCGTGCACGACAAGGCGGGCGAGCGGATCCTGGAGGGCCTGCTCGTGGACGCGGACCGGCGGCTGCGGGAGGAGGGCATCGCCGGCGACATCTACCTGTTCAAGAACAACACGGACTCCGCGGGGAACTCCTACGGCTGCCATGAGAACTACCTGGTGGGCCGGCACGGCGAGTTCGGCAGGCTGGCCGACGTCCTGATCCCGTTCCTGGTCACCAGGCAGATCATCTGCGGGGCGGGCAAGGTGCTGCAGACCCCGCGCGGAGCCGTGTACTGCGTCAGCCAGCGTGCCGAGCACATCTGGGAGGGAGTCTCGTCGGCGACCACCAGGTCCCGGCCGATCATCAACACCCGCGACGAGCCGCATGCCGATGCCGAGCGATTCCGGCGGCTGCATGTGATCGTCGGCGACTCGAACATGAGCGAGACCACGATGCTGCTCAAGGTCGGCGCGACGGACCTGGTGCTGCGGATGGTCGAGGCCGGCACGGTGATGCGCGACCTGACGCTGGAGAACCCGATCCGGGCGATCAGGGACGTCAGCCACGACATGAGCGGCCGGCGCAAGGTGCGGCTTGCCAACGGGCGCGAGATCAGCGCGCTCGACATCCAGCAGGAGTACCTGTCCAAGGCCAGGGACTTCGCCGACCGCAAGGGCCCGGACCCGATAACAGAGCGGGTGCTCGACTTGTGGGAACTGACGCTGCGCGCGGTGCAGAGCGGCGATCTCGGCCTGGTGGCGCGGGAGATCGACTGGGTGACCAAGTACCAGCTGATCGAGCGGTACCGGGCCAAGCACGACCTGCCGCTCTCCTCCCCCCGGGTGGCACAGCTCGACCTCGCCTATCACGACGTGCATCGCGGCCGCGGCCTGTACTACCTGCTGCAGCACCGCGGCGCCGTGGAGCGTGCCTGCCGGGACCTGGACATCTTCCAGGCCAAGTCGGTGCCGCCGCAGACCACGCGGGCCAGGCTGCGAGGTGAGTTCATCCGGCGGGCGCAGGAGCGGCGCCGCGACTTCACCGTGGACTGGGTGCACCTGAAGCTGAACGACCAGGCGCAGCGGACGGTCCTGTGCAAGGACCCGTTCCGCTCCGTGGACGAGCGCGTGGAGAAGCTCATCGCCGGCATGTGACCGGCAAAGGGCCGGCCGTCTTGATTACGAAACGTATGCGCACTGATACGCAGCGTTGCTAACATCCCGTGCTGGGGGTCATCAATACCGAAAGCCGGGGGTGTTCGGTGCCCGATCCACGCCGCGCGAGCAGCTTCGCCTGTGATGTGGCCGTCGTCGGCGGCTGCGGCCGGGTCGGGCTGCCACTGGCGATCGCGTTCGCCGGGCGGGGGGCCCGCGTCGCGATCTACGACGTGAGCGAGCGGGCCGTGGCGGCCGTCAGCTCCGCGCAGCTGCCCTTCGCCGAGCCCGGCGCGGCCGCTGTGCTCGAGCGGGTGATAGCGGCCGGGCACCTGGTGGCGTCCGCGGACCCGCGGATCGTGAGCAGCGCCGAGCACGTGGTCGCCGCCGTCCCGGCCGACGATCACACCTGGGCGTCGTGCGGCCCGCACGCCATGGCCCGTGCCCTGGCCGGCTGCGCCCGGTTCTTCCGCGATGGCCAGATCCTCATCGTGCGCGGCAGCGTCGGACCTGGCAGCACCGCCCAGCTCGAGAAGATGGTGGCCGATTACGGCCTGGACATGGACGTGGCCTTCTGCCCCGAGCGCCTGGCCGAGGGGCGGGCGATGACCGAGCTCGCCGGCATCCCGCAGATCGTGTCGAGCAGGAGCGCGCGCGGGCTGGAGCGTGCCGGGCGGCTGTTCGCGATGCTGACTCCCGCGCTCATCCCGATGACGCCGGAAGAGGCCGAGATGGCGAAGCTGTTCGCGAACGCGTGGCGCTACATCAGCTTCGCCGCGGCCAACCAGCTGTACATGATGGCCTGCGACCGCGGGCTCGACTTCGAGCGGGTCCGGCGCGGCCTCGTCCTCGACTATCCGCGTGCGGCGGCGCTGCCGCCGGCCGGCTTCGCCGCCGGCCCCTGGCTGCTCAAGGACATGATGCGGCTCGCGGCTGGCAGCGAGAGCTTCCCGCTCGGGCAGGCCGCGATCGGCGTGAACGAGGGCCTGCCCGGGTACCTCGTCGGCCGGCTCGAGCAGCGCTACGACCTGCGCTCGCTGACCGTCGGCATCCTGGGGATGACCTTCAAGGCCGGCACCGACGATGTCCGGTGCAGCCTGTCCTACCGGATCCGCGAGCTCCTGGCGGACCGGGCTGCCGCCGTCGTGTGCACTGATCCGCTGGCCCGCGCGGATGCCGCTCTGCTGCCGCTGGAGGAGGTCCTGGCCAGGGCAGACCTCCTGGTCATCGGCGCGCCGCACCCCGAGTACCGCGGCCTGGTGGCGCGGCAGCCGGTCACGGACATCTGGAACCTGCTCGGCCGGGGGGTCCTCGCCTGATCCCCCGGTCCCGTCCGCGGCCTGCGGGACAGCCGGGGCGGGTAGGCTGGCTCCGCTCATGATCCCGACACCTAGGATTCCCATGCGACGCATCGGCGCTGCGCTCTTGCTCCTGCTGGCCACCGTCGTGGCCCTGGCCGGCTGCGGTTCCTCGCCGCCCGCCAGCCCCAACTCGTCGGTCACCGCGGCCGGCGGCTTCGGGAAGGCGCCGACGGTCAAGATCCCGTCCCAGAAGGCCGGCGGCGACCTGTACATCAAGACCGAGATCCGGGGCAGGGGCCAGACCCTGAGCAAGGCCGAGTCGTTCCTCAGCAACTACGCCGTCTACATCTGGAGCGGCGCGACGCACAAGCTCGCGCTCAGCACGTACTCCACGACGCCGCAGGTGCTGTCCGGCACGCTGCTGCCCGGCCTGCAGAAGGCCCTGGAAGGCAGGAAGATGGGCAGCCGGGTGCTGGCCGTGCTGCCGCCGAAGTACGGCTACGGCACCAGCGGTAACCCTCAGGTTGGCGTGACGGGAAGCGACACGCTGGTGTTCGTGGTGGACATGATCAGGGATTACGCGCCGAAGGCCTCGGCGTCGGGCGTTCCCGTCTCCGACGCCGGGGGCAGCCTGCCGACAGTCACCGCCACGACGGGCCAGGCGCCTACGGTCAAGATCCCCGCAACGGCCCCGCCGCGCAACCTCGTGGTCAAGACGCTGATCAAGGGTTCGGGGCCGCCGGTGACGAAGGGCCAGTACGTGGTCACCCAGTACGTCGGCCTGAACTGGCGCACCCGAGCGGTATTCGACTCCTCCTGGTCCCGCGGGGCGCCGTTCGGCTTCGAGATCGGCGCGACGCCAGCCCAGATCATCCCCGGCTGGGACATGGCACTGGTGGGCGTGCCCGTCGGCAGCCGGGTACTGCTCGTCGTCCCGCCGAAGGACGGCTACGGTTCCAGCGGCCAGTCGTCCGCGGGGATCAAGGGGACCGACACGCTGGTGTTCGTGGTGGACATTCTCGACGCGGCGAAGGGCGGCTCAAGTTCAAGCTGATCCGGGCGGCCGGCCGCCGCCCGGCAGCCCTGCCGCGTGCCGGCCGGCCGCCGCGGCCGCGAGGAAATAGGCGAGATCCTCGTCCAAACCGCGGCCCATCGTGGACAGCGGCACCGGACAGGCGCGGAGCACCTCAGCCAGCCCGGCTACGCTCACCCGCACCAGGGCGTGCCTGGCAGCCAGCGGCAGCGCCTGAGCGCTGACCCGGGCGCCGAACTCTCCGGGCAGGTCCGGCAGCACCACGTCAGCCCGCGCCAGCGCCACACGGCCATAGCAGGTCAGGCTGTGGTGCGAGATACCGCGATGCCGCTCGCGCGGGTCGGCCTCGCTGACCCGCAGCGATGCCACCGGCCTGCCGCCGAGCACGGCCGCGGCGTTGACGGCCTCGCCCGCCGCCACCCCGGAAAAGCCCCACCTGGTGGCGGTACCCAGGTTGCCGGGGCCCTGGGCGACCACGACGAAGTCGGCGCCGAGCGCGTGCCGCGCGGCCAGCAGCCCGCTATGCAGGGTGACCGCTTCCAGGTCACCCCCGAACGACTGGCCCGCGGTCACCGTCGCCGCCAGCCAGCCCGACTCCCGCAGGCCCGCGATCGTGCGCGAGAACCAGGCGGGCAGGGCGCCCCCGTCCAGCATCACGTAGACCGCACGCCGGCGCCCGGGCTCGGCCCGGGCGCCGGCCAGGACCGCGGGCAGCGCCGAGTGCAGGTCGGCGATCACGACGGGCATGCCGCCCAGGTCGTCGGCCTCCCTGAGGATCTCGTGATGCGGTGAGCCCTGCTCCTCGGCCCCCGGGACGCGCGCCTGCTGCGGGGTGTACCGTGCCTTGATCAGGTGGCCGGGGCCGTCATCGCCGGGCGGCAGCCGGTCAGGCAGCGCGATCACCAGCGCGTACCCCCCCGTGCCCAGCCCCAGTTCCAGCGCGCCGGTATTCAGCAGAGCCCGGTCGCCGGGCTGCGGCCGTCCGGTGAGTGCGGGATAGGCCAGGGCCCTGACCGCCGCTCCGCCGACCGTAACCTCGACCTCGACCGCGCCCGCCCATTCTCGTCGCACGCCGAGGACCACGCCGCTGCGCCACCTGATCATCCCGGCAGCGTAGCGTTCAGGCGGCGTAGCGTTCAGGCGGCGCAGCGTTCAGGCGGCGCAGCGTTCAGGCCATGGGAAGGCAATGCCGACCCGGACGGGGTACGGTCGGTGCGAGGGTACGGGAGGAAGACAGTGTCACGGCGGAAGACGGAGCGGCTCCTCAGCCTGGTCGTCTGCCTGCTCTCGGCCGGGAAGTACCTCACCGCCTCTCAGATCAGGCAGGCGGTGCCCGGCTACCCGGAGTCCTTCGACGCGTTCAAGCGCATGTTCGAGCGTGACAAGGACGAGCTGCGCGAGCTGGGGATCCCGCTCGAGACCGGCGTAGCCGCGGCCGCGGACACCGAGCCGGGATACCGTATCCCGCGCCAGGCGTACGTGCTGCCCGAGATCAGGCTGGAGCCTGACGAGGCCGCGGTGCTCGGCCTCGCCGCCCGGGTCTGGCGGCGCGCCGAGCTGGCCGGGGCAGCGGCCGGGGCCTTGCTCAAGCTGCGGGCCGCGGGGATCGACGCGGAGGAGACCACGCAGCCAGGCATCGAGCCGCGGCTACAGACCGGCGAGGCGGCGTTCGGCCCGCTCTGGGAGGCGGTGCGGGACCGGCGGCCGGTCTCCTTCGGCTACCGCGCGGCGGGCCGCAGCTCGCTCCAGGAGCGCAGGCTCGAGCCGTGGGGCGTGGTGAACCGGCATGGCCGCTGGTACGTCGCGGGCCTGGACGCAGACCGCGGCCAGACCCGGGTGTTCCGGCTCAGCCGGATCGAGGGCCCGGTGAGCTTGTGCGGCCCGGCCGGCACCGTCACGGTTCCGCCGGGGGCCGGGGTACGGGACCTCGTCCGCGAGTGGGACACCGGGCCGCGGGCCCGGCGCAGCGCCGTGCTGCGGGTCAGGCACGGTGCCGGGTACGGGCTCCGGCGAGGAGCCAGCGCGGTCGGGCCGGATCCGCGGCGGGCGGGATGGGATCTGGTCGAGGTACCGTTTTCCGACGTCGGCTGGCACAGCGAGCACCTGGCGTCCTTCGGCTCGGATGTCGTCGTGATCGAGCCCGCCGACCTGCGGGACGCGGTCATCAGACGGCTCAAGGGGGCGCTGGCATGACGGCCGCCGGGGGCGGACCTGGGGCGGCGCCCGACCCTGCCCGCCGGGGCGCGCCGCCGCGGGTGACGCCCGCCACCGACCGGCTGCAGCGGCTGCTGGCGCTGGTCCCTTATGTCGTCAGCAGGAAGGTGGTCGGCCTGGCCGACACCGCCGCCGCGTTCGGCGTCAGCGAGCGCGAGCTCGTCGACGACCTGAACCTTCTCTGGTGCGTCGAGCTCCGCGCCCCCGACCCCTACTGCCCGATCGACTTGTCCTACGAGGGCGGCGAGATCGTGGTCAGCGAGGCCGAATCGATCGACCGCCCGCTGCGGCTCGGCGTGGACGAGGCGAGCGCGTTGCTGGTCGCCCTGCGTATGCTCGCCGAGGTACCGGGCCTGGAGGACCGCTCGGCGCTCAGCCGGACGATCGCCAAGCTGGAGGCCGCCGCCGGGACCGCCGGCGCGGCGGCCGCCCAGGTGACGGTCCAGGTCGACGACCGCGCCCGCAGCGCGGCCGCCCAGGTACGGGACGCGCTGGAGCGGGGCAGGCGGCTGCGGATGTCCTATTACGTGCCCGGCCGGGACGAGGCCACCGAGCGGGACGTCGACCCGATGCGGCTGCTGGTGGTGGAGGGCAGGACCTACCTGGAGGGCTGGTGCCTGCGCGCCGAGGCGGTCCGGCTGTTCCGGCTGGACCGGGTGCTCGACCTGGCGGTCCTGGACGAGCCGGCCTCGGTGCCGGCCCGGGCGCAGCCCAGGGACGTGGATCAGGGCCTGTTCCGTCCGTCCGCCGACGACGTCCGGGTGGACCTCGAGCTGTCCGCGGCGGGCAGGTGGGTGGCGGAGTACTACCCCTGCGAGCGGGTCGAGGAACTCGGCGACGGCAGGCTCCGGGTCGGGCTGCGCACGCCGGATACCCGCTGGGTGCGGCGGCTCGCGCTGCGGCTCGGCGAGGACGGCAGGGTGATCTCCCCGGCGGAGCTCGCCGCCAGCGTCCGCGAGGACGCCGCAGCCGCCTTGTCCCAGTACGCCTGAGACGGCGCCGTGTGTAGACTCTTGCTGCAAGCGACCCTAGGCGCGGGAACGCGCTTCCCGCCTGAATGGGGACAGACATGATTGGTGACCTGTTCGACAGCCCGTGGAAAATACTGATTGTCGCGGTTCTCCTGATCGTCCTGTTCGGGTCCAAAAAGCTGCCCGACGCTGCACGGTCGCTGGGCAGGTCCATGCGGATCCTGAAGGCCGAGGTCACGAACCTGCACGCCGATGACGAGGAGCCACAGGCAGCCAGCCAGGCCCAGCCGCTGCCAGTGTCGCAGCAGATCGAGCAGCTCCAGCAGCAGGTCCGCGACCTCCAGCAGCAGCCCGCAAGCGAGACCGTGACCGTCAACGGCGCGTCGGCGCCGCAGGCACCGCGGACGCAGCAGCCCGGCTGAGGCTACATCCCCCGTAGCCGACCATGCCGAAGCTGGCTGACACCATCACGGGCGCCCGCATACTCGGGGCTCGCATCGCGGGGTCACAGCGGCAGGCGAACCCCGAGGGCCGGATGCCGCTCCTGGATCATATCCGTGAGCTGCGGAGCAGGCTGCTCAAAGCGGTGGCCGCCCTGGCCGTCGGAATGGCCGTGGGGTTCGTCCCAGCGGTGTTCAACCGGATCTGGGCATTCGTGGTACGCCCCTTCTGCGCGGCGAGTGTCCATGGCGTGACCGACTGCCACCAGGCGGGCGCCAGGCTGGTCTTCACCGGAGTCTTCGACCCGTTCATGCAGCGGGTCGAGATAGCGTTCTTCTTCGGGCTGATCGTGACCTCCCCGGTCTGGCTGTACCAGCTGTGGGCGTTCATCGCTCCTGGCCTCTACCGGCGGGAAAAGCGGTGGACCTACGCGTTCGTGGGCACCGCCGTGCCGCTGTTCGCGACCGGTGCCGTCATCGCGTACTTCGCGATGAGCCGGGGCCTGGGGTACCTGCTCGGCCTGACCCCGCCGGGGGTCAACAACTTCATCCAGGTTTCGACGTACCTCAGCTACTTCGTCGCCATGATGCTGGGCTTCGGGCTGGCTTTCGAGCTCCCGCTCGCGATGGTCATCCTCAACCTGGCCGGCATCCTCACCCACGCGCGGTTCGCCAAGTGGCGCCGCATGATCATCTTCGGCGTCTTCGTGTTCTGCGGTATCGCCTCGCCCAGCCCGGACCCCGCCACCATGCTGCTGCTGGCCGTGCCGTGCGTCGTGCTCGTCGAGGTGGCCGAGGTGTTCATCTGGCTGACCGACCGGCGGCGGGCGGCCCGGCCGGCGCTGTACGGCGGGCTGGCCGACGACGAGGCGTCTCCGCTGGACCTCGACGAGACGTCCCGCGACGGGGTCGACATAGGGCGGCCGCCTGGCCCGGGCGCTTGACCGAAGACCGGCCGGAACTGACCGCGTTCCAGGCTCTCTACGACTTCAGCTTCGACGACTTCCAGCTGGAAGCCTGCCGGGCGCTGAACGCGGGCCACGGGGTGCTGCTCGCGGCGCCCACCGGATCAGGCAAGACGGTGGTCGGCGAGTTCGCCGTGCACCTGGCCCTGGCCGAGGGCCGCAAGTGCTTCTACACCACGCCCATCAAGGCGCTCTCCAACCAGAAGTACGCGGACCTGGTCCGCAGGTACTCGGCGGCCACGGTAGGCCTGCTGACGGGGGACAACGCCGTCAACGGCGAGGCCCCCGTGGTCGTGATGACCACTGAGGTGCTGCGGAACATGCTGTACGCGGGATCGCCGACGCTGGCCGGGCTCGGCTACGTGGTTCTCGACGAGGTGCACTACCTGGCGGACGCATTCCGCGGCGCGGTCTGGGAAGAGGTAATCATCCACCTCCCGGAGTCTGTGCTGCTGGCAGCGCTGTCGGCCACGGTCAGCAACGCCGAGGAGTTCGGCGACTGGCTCGCCCAGGTCCGCGGCGGCACCACGGTCATCGTGGATGAGCACCGCCCGGTCCCGCTCTGGCAGCACATGCTCGTCGGCTCACGGCTGTATGACCTGTTTACCGGGCCGGCCGGGCACGGGGACGGCAACGGCAGCCCGAAGGTCAACCCGGAGCTGCGGCGGCTGGCGCAGCGCGATCACCAGCGGCACGACCGCAGGGCGCCCGGGCGGCCTGCCCGGGCTGGTCACCGCCCGGCCCGGTTCCGCGCGCCCGGTCGGCCGCAGGTGATCGACCGGCTCGACGCGGCCGGCCTGCTCCCGGCGATTACCTTCATCTTCAGCCGGGCCGGCTGCGACGCCGCCGCGCTCCAGTGCCTGACCGCGGGACTGCGGCTGACCACCCCGCGGGAAGCAGCCGAGATCACCGAGCTGGTGCGGCAGCGGACAGCGGACATTCCCCGCGGCGACCTTCCAGTTCTCGGGTACGAGGACTGGCTGGCCGGGCTGCGGCGCGGGATCGCGGCGCACCATGCCGGCATGCTGCCCACGTTCAAGGAGGTCGTGGAGGAGCTGTTCGCGGCCGGGCTGATCCGGGCCGTGTTCGCCACCGAGACCCTTGCGCTCGGCATCAACATGCCAGCCAGGACCGTGGTCATCGAGCGCCTGGACAAGTGGAACGGCCAGAGCCACGCCGACCTGACGCCGGGCGAGTACACGCAGCTCACCGGGCGCGCCGGGCGGCGGGGCATCGACGTCGAGGGGCACGCGGTGGTGCTCTGGCAGCCCGGTGTCGACCCGGCCGCGGTGGCCGGCCTGGCAGGCACCCGGACCTACCCGCTCACCTCCAGCTTCCGGCCGTCCTACAACATGGCGGTCAACCTGGTCGGGCAGTTCGGCAGGCGGCGGGCCGCGGCGCTGCTGGAGTCCTCGTTCGCCCAGTTCCAGGCGGACCGGGCAGTGGCCGGCGTCGCCCGGCAGGCGCGCTCGATCAGGCAGGAAATGCAGGAGATCCAGGTCCGCTGCCAGCTGGGGGACTACGCCGAGTACCACTGCCTCCGGCGGGAGCTGTCGCAGCGCGAGGGCGACCAGGCGAGGCAGCGCTCGGCGGCACGGCGGGCGCAGGCGCTGGCGTCCCTCGAGCAGCTGCGGCGCGGCGACATCGTGGCGGTGCCCGCCGGCCGCAGGGCCGGGATCGCGCTGGTGCTGGAATCGCCCGCACCAGCTCCGGGCCCTCCCGGGCTGCTCGTGCTCACCGAGGGCCGTCAGGTCAAGCGGCTGACCCCGGCCGACTTCGCGGTGCCGGTCACGCCGATCGACCGGGTGCGGATACCCGGCTGGTTCAGCCTGCGGTCGGCGAGGCACCGCCGCGACCTGGCCTCGACCGTGCGCAACAAGCTGGCAGGCCGCGATATCGGCAAGCCGCGCCGGGCCGCCGCGGCGGGCGGGCCGGGCGGGAAGGGCGGGCCGGGCGAGCCGGGCGAGGCGGGCGGGAACGAACTGCCCACCGAGAGCCTGCGGCGGCGGCTGCGCCAGCATCCGTGCCATGGCTGCGCCGACCGCGAGGAGCACGCCAGGCAGGCGGACCGGTATGACCGCCTTGAACGGGAGGCTGCGGCTGCCGAGCGCAGGGTGGAGGGCCGGACGCACGTCATAGCGCGGACGTTCGACCGGGTATGCGCGGTGCTCGACCAGCTCGGATATACATCCGGCGACGAGGTGACCGCGCAGGGGCGGCTGCTGGCCGGCCTTTACGCCGAGCTTGACCTGCTGGCCGCCGAGTGCCTGCGTCGCGGCCTCTGGGATGGCCTGGCGCCGGCAGAGCTGGCCGCATGCGTGTCGGCGCTGACCTTCGAGTCGCGCGGGCCGGACGACGCCGGCCCTCCGCGGCTGCCGCCGGGCCGGGTCCGCGAGGTCCTCGACTCGATGGGCATGGCGTGGGGGGAGCTCGACGTCGCCGAGAAGGAGCACCAGCTTTCGTTCCTGCGCCAGCCGGACCTGGGGTTCGCGTGGGCCGCGCACGCCTGGGCAGCGGGCCGGCCGCTGGGCCAGGTGCTGTCACCGGACCTCACGCCGGGTGATTTCGTCCGCTCCGTCAAGCAACTGGTCGACCTGCTGGACCAGGTCGCCGCGGCCTCCCGGTCCGCGGCGGTCGCCGCCTCCGCCCGGGAAGCGATCCGCCTGCTGCGCCGCGGCGTGGTCGCGTACTCATCAGTCGGCTAGCCAGAGCCGCGGGCTCCCGGCCCGCCGGCAGCAGCATCAGGCCCCGGCCAGGATCCGGCCGGATGAGGCCATGGCCGCCGTGCTGGGGGTGCCGGCCCAGGGGGTGCCGGTCCAGGGGACGTCGGCCCAGACCCGCCGTCCGCGCTCGTCGCCGCAGACATCCCACCGCAGCGACAGTTCCCGCACGAGCAGCAGCCCGCGGCCGTGCTCGCCGTCGGGCTCGTCGATCTCGGCCGGCCCGGTCGCTGCGCCGCTGTCGGTGACGGCGACCTGCACCGCCGCGCCGTGCCAGGTGACCTCCACGGTGAACCGCCCGCCCTGCCCGCTGAGCGTGTGCCGGACCGCGTTGCAGGCAAGCTCGTTCGCCACGGCGATCACGTCGTCACGCGCCGGGCAGGACGGCAGCAGCGCGGTGAGCCGCCGCCGCAGCACGCTGAGCTGGCTCTCTTCACCGGGGAGCTCCTGCCGCCAGCAAGCTCCCGGCGCTAAGGCCAGCGGCGGCGGGGCCGCGCCGCCGGCCCGCTGAGACGACCCGCTTGCGGGTGGCATATGTCCCTCCTCAGCAGCATGACCCGGGCGGCCGGCCAGGCGGGCGGTTGCCCGGCTCCTGGCCAGGCTGGCCTGGTCATCATGCGTCCATGCTGGTGCCCGGTGATCGTTGTCCTACCTTGGGCCATGCCGGGAGCCGGACGGCACTACGATCCGGCCTACGAACCGGGACGTTCGCCGTCCGGTCATTGCACCGTGGAACGGCTCATGGCAGTCTGAGGCCGGCGACGGCTGCTGGAGGCGGATGTGACCGGTACCCGGCCGGGCCGGCCCGCCGGCCTCGTCGGCGAACTGCTGACCTGGCCGCCGTCCGGACCGTGAAAGAAGGCATGATGTCCGTCGAGCTCGGCGCGTGGCTGCGCAGGCAGCGTGAGGCCCGCGGCCTGTCCCGGCCGGAGCTGGCCCGCCGGCTCATCCAGGCCGCCGGGGCCCGGGGTGACACCTCGGTGCCGTGCCCGGACAGCGTGTGCCACAACATCTACCGCTGGGAACGGGGCGAGGACGGCCTGTCCGAGCGCTACAAGCTGTACTGCTGCCAGGTACTCGGCATCCCGCCCGCCCAGTTCGGCCCCCAGCCCGGCCCCGGCCAGCCCGGCGGCCCGCCCGCGGCCGGGCCCGTGCCCGGCTCTGTCACCCTGGCAATGGCACCGGGCTCGCCGGCCGCCGCGTTACTCACCCAGGCCCCGTACCTTGCGCCCGGCCTGGCCGATCCGGCGCTACTACCGCCTGCCGCCGTCGCTTACCGTGGAATACAGCCGCCCGCTTTAGGCGGTTCCGCGATCAGGCAAGAGGTGCTCATGGCCGCGCACGAGGGCAGCGAGCAAGCCGAGCAGGCCGAGCAGCGCGGCATCGGCGACACCACCCTGGAACAGCTCCGCGCCGACGTGACCCGGCTGTCCCGGGAGTACATGACCGGCGAGCCGTTCCCGCTGTTCCTGGAGATGCGCCGGGTGCGCGGCCGGATGCACGACGCGCTGGACCGGCGCGTGTGGCCCGGCGACGCCAGGGACCTGTACTTCCTGCTCGGCTGCGTCAACGGGCTCATGGCGGTTACCGCCAAGGCCCTCGGCTACCTGCCGGCGGCCGAGGAGCTAGCCCGCGCGGGCTACGCGTACGCGACCGCGATCGACCACAAGCCCCTGCTTGCCCGGCTGTCTGTGGATACTTCGGAGATCGCCTACCAGAATGGCCGCCCGTCACAGGCACGCGATTATGCGGCACGCGGGCTCGAACACTGGCCCTATGGCCCGAACGGCGCGCTGCTGCACCTGGAGTACGGCGTGGCCGCGGCAGGCCTCGGCGACGCCGATCAGGCCCGGCGGGCGGTCACGCTGGCCGCCGACGCCCGCGAGCGGGAGCGCCCGGACGACGTCCTGGCTATCGGCGGCGAGTTCGGCCTCTCGCGAGCCAGCCAGCACTACTACGCGGGCCGCACTCTCCTCAGCACCCCGCAGGGCGAAACGGACGCGATCACCGAGCTTGAGCGGGCTGAGCAGCGGTACGCGGCAGGACCGGAGCCCGGCGAGGATCACAGCCGCCAGTGCGAGATGCTTGCCCACGCCGGCCTGGCCACGGCCCGGCTACGCGCCGGCGCGCTCGACGCCGCGGTCACCGCGCTGGAGCCGGTGCTGGTCCTCTCGCCGGCCAACCGGACCGCAAAGCTGGTACGCGAGCTGACGATCGTGCGCGGCGAGCTCGCCGCGCCGGTCTTCCGGGGCTCACCGGGGGCCCGTGACCTGGGCGAGCGAATCGAGGAGTTCGGCCGCGAGAGCATCGCCGACGGCCTGCACAGCCTGCCCGGCGGCCCAGGCTGACTGAGGGGACTTCAGGGCGCACCCCGGGGCCGGTGCCGGATATCTGGAGTTAATGCGGTCGTGCCCGTACATTTCCACCATCAGGAAGGGAGCGGCCGTATACGAAGGAAAGAACACGCTTACCGGCCGATATCCGGTTTATCTCCCCATGCGGCTGATGCCATACGATTGGCCCTGGCAGGTCCATTGCGTGAGATGGAATGAACGGGGAGCCCGTCGCTTCCGAATCCATAGAGCTATCAACACGCTGGCCCCGACGATGGTGCCTATATCTGCCGTCGGAAGCTGGGATGTGGCACCTGGCTTCTCGGGATTTCCGGGGTAACTAGATAAATCGTTGTCCGGTGTCCATCATTTAGCGCGATTCGATGGCCAAGCGGATTCCGAGTCCGATCATGACCGCTGCGGTGACCCGTTCTATCACGCGCTGCACCAGCACGGGGGTGCCACGCGTCGGGAACTGCGGGAACAAGGCGATGAAGGACACTGCCAGCTTGGGGTTGGCCAGACTGGTGACAAGGCCCCGCTCGCCAGCCTGCCCGGCGGCGCCCTTCACCCTGAGCCTCCTGGCTTTGGTTGCGCGTGCTCGCCGCCTGCCCGGTGCCGGCAAGAAGTGAGCGGGCGCCGAGGACCGGCAGGACCGTCGCGCCGCCGATGCGAAGCGCGTCGCAGCTGGTGGCGGAGCGGGATGCGCAGATCACGCGGCTGCGTGCCCAGGTAGCGGAGACCGCCGTACTGCGGGAGCAGGTGGCAGAGCTTCAAACGCAGGTCGCGGCCGTGTCCGCGCAGTTCATCGGGTACTTCCGCTGTGCCGACATGACTCTGCATCCTCCCAGAGGTCAGAGCCTCCAAGATCCCCGGGCCGGTCCACCCCGCAGCCCGACCACAGCCCCCCGCAGCCCGACCACAGTCCCCCGCAGCCCGACCACAGCCCCCCGCAGCCCGGCAACAGCCCCCCGCAGCCCGGCAACAGCCCCCCGCAGCCCGGCAACACAGTCCCCCGCAGCCCGGCAACACAGTCCCCGCCGCTCAACCGCACTTCAGCCGTGGCGTACTTCCGCGTTGAAAATTATTTTCGAGAAATCTGATAGAGCACGTACGATAGGCGCCGTTTGTCAGTGGCACCCGATACGGTGGATTACAGGCGAGCTTAGGTGACCGCTGATCAGGGAGGTGACCCCCGACGTCCGACCAGATGCCAGAACCGGGCTCAGACGAGCAGATGTCTTCCAGCGGTGCCGACAGTCCCCGGTCCGCATGGGCATCAGGCAGCGCCGAGACCGGGCCACGCTCCGGGCCAGGCTCGGCGCCGGGCTCCGGGCCAGGCTCGGCGCCGGGCTCCGGGCCAGGCTCGGCGCCGGGCTCCGGCCCGCTGCCCAGTGCCCCGCCCTGGCCTGGGGGTGCGGGCTTAGCCGGCCCAGTCCCCGGCGCGGCAACGTCCAGCGGAGCCGTAGACGGGGCGCCAGCGTGTAGCGCCGCCAGCGGCGGTGAGCCGGCCCGCAATACGGCCGGCAGCGGGCCAGCCCCCGGTACCGCTGATGACGCTGGGCTGCCGGGGCTGGACTATCAGGCATTGCTGGAGGCGCTGGCAGCGGGCGGGTTCCTCGACGGTGACCCCCGCACCCAGGATGCGGTGCTGGCCGACGAACTTGAGGCGGAGCAGGACGGGCGGATGGGGCCGCCCCTCCGGCTGGGGCAGCTGGCGGCACTGGCGGTCGAGCACATGCCGCCCGGACCGGCGATGGCCGGCTGGCTGAACGCGGCAGCCGGGTCGGTGCAGCAACTGGATGAGCATGGGCTGGGCGGGGTGACGATCGCCGCCCGGCAGCTGACATCCTGGGCCCAGGCGCTGGAGCTGGCCGCGGTCGGGCAGGTCACCGCCCGTGCCGCCGCGGCCGACCCCAAGATTGGGCTGGCCGAGGATGGCCGCCCCGTCCGGCTGTGCCGTGACGCTCTCGGCCAGGTTTCCCTGGCACTGACGCTGACCGATTACTCCGCGAACACCTGGGCTGACTTGGCCGTCGTGCTCACGTGGCGGCTGCCGGCCACCGGCGCGGCACTGGCGGCCGCGCGAATTGACCTGGACAGGGCCAAGGTGATCGCCGAAGCCACCAGCGTGCTGCCCGAAAACCTGGCTCGGGTGGTGGAGGAGCAGATCCTCCCGTCCGCGGGCGGGCGCACCAGGGCACAGTTGCAGGAACGGCTGCGCCGTCTGGTGATCGCAGCCGACCCCGATGGGGCAGAGCGCCGCCGTGAGCAGGCCGAGCGGGCGGCGCGGGTGAGCCTGTACCCGGACGAGAACGGGACGGCGACCTTGTGCGGGAGCGGGTTGCCCCAGATTGAGGCAGCAGCGGCCATGGCGCGGATCACCGCGCTCGCCAAGGCCATGAAAGCCGCCGGGCAGGCGGGCGGGCTGGATCTGCACCGGGCCAGGGCGATGCTCGGCCTGCTGCTGGGCACATTGCCCTACATCCCCCCACCCGGCGGCGCCCCCGAGCCGCCCCCACCCGGCGGCGCCCCCGAGCCGCCCCCACCCGGCGGCAGCGACCCTGACGACAACCGCCCCGGACCGCCACCGCCCGCCAGCAGCGACCCTGACGACAGCGACCCCGGTGACGCCAGCCCCGGACCGCCGCCACCGCCCGCCAGCAGCGACCCTGACGACAGCGACC
>Ga0335078_10001190_pt1 | contig 39449 bp, 38 predicted proteins | sample Lox_Sample_32_FD_206711 | JGI IMG/M metagenome (GOLD analysis project Ga0335078, IMG submission 206711) | Soil microbial communities from Loxahatchee National Wildlife Refuge, Florida, United States - Lox_Sample_3.2 | ecosystem: Environmental > Terrestrial > Soil > Wetlands | place: USA... | reverse complement strand
AGGGACTCGGCTGCCGTAAAACATGCAATGTGCCATGCTTTTCGAGCACATCGAAATGTGTGCTCGCTCCTTTTCGATAGAAGCGAATACACACCACTGCTTTGCCTATGTGCAGGTTGCGAATGAAGATTTCAGGAAGCCAAACGGGCAATTGCGGATCGAGCAGCAATAGCTTGGTTGGCGCAAAAGGATAGAGGCCTAAAATGGCCTGCATAATTGCGAACACGCTCGAGGCCGACCATGCCCTGGGGCCGAGTTTGTCTTTGGATAAAGTGCCGGAAACGGGTGTTCGCCATCGCGAGGATGACCGCTGAAGAATTCCGGAAGGCGGTTATAGTCGAACAGGGTGCTGGCTTCGAAGATGGAGTGTGCAATGGTGTGGAGTTGGTTGATTAATCCGAAGCGCATCATCCCCATCGCGAAGCTGCCGTGTTCGACGGGCCAGCCTTCGCCGCAGTTGGATCGGCGCAGGAGTGGCGGCAATCGCAGCGGCAGTTTGGCTCGCTTCGAGGCGCGGGTGAGGATCTTCCGCAAACCATTCGCTCACATTTTATGATCAAACTCGTGGCTGAAAAAGAACTCTCATCGAGGTCGGACGACGAAGCAGAGCGCAGACTTGTAGACAACTGGCAAGTGATTGAAAAGGTGGTGAGCGCGGAAGGAATCGAACCTTCAACCTACTGATTAAGAGGCAGATTTGAGCGCCTGTTGAATGCTGTTGTCAGTTGCTTACCCTAGCAGATTGATGTTGAAGGCTTTGGGGTGCTGTTTTTAAGAGCTGTAGACGGCTGCTGATTATTGAGGCTCACGCAGCTACAATTCCATCTACAGGCACGTGTTTGTTACAAGTGCGAAGCGAGCCAAAAACCCCCCATAGTAAACGCCGGCGACGAAGCCTCACTGTGCGCGAGAAGGCGCTGCAAACTGCGCAACGCGATGATGATGATACGGGCCGAAAAGGCTTAATTTTCTTGCTCCAGGAGGTATTCGGCAAGGAACCAGCTTTGCCGTTTCAGCCAGTCAGAGCCTGATGCAGTCTCCGCGAACGACCTCGATTAGCGGTTTTCTTAGCTGTGCGACCGACAGACAAGGAAAAGCGCCACTAACTCATCTTAAGCAAGTCCTACTCAGTTCGGATTTCCCATGCACACATAGGCGACATGGTCAGTTGCGGGGCCGCTAAATATTACCTGAGTCGTGCTGGCGGCTACCTTCACGGCGCTTGCTGCATCGGTATCATTCGCTACGCATACCGGTGTGTGAGCATATTGGGCAGTAAAGCCGACAGTGCAGGTGCCACTGCTTAGGTGGCAGGTTCCAGTGAAGTCACCATTCATTGACGTGGCCCCGATATGTGCACTCTGACTGACAGCCAACCCACCGGAAAAACTATTTGGGAATTGGTTTGACGTGGTGATGACGGAGATTCCCTGCCCCGAACAGCTCGTGGGACTCCCGCCTCCGGCGTCTGGAATGCAATTTGTCATCTTCCAATCGAGAATCGATGAGTCGGTCCAGCATCCAGGAGTCGTGCTATTGGAGCAATCACTGAACGCCGTCCAGGAAGCGGGCAACTCCAACTGGTCCCAGATAGTAGCAGCGGGGCCTCCGTTGGCATTGGAGATCCCGATGTCGGACGTCCTATTTCCATTTCCGCTTGGAGTCGTTTGACCGGTCGCTGGACATGTCGCGCCGCCGTTGAAATTACAACTGATGACAACCGAATACTTGAACCCGGTTGAATTTCCCCGTACGGAAGCGACAGACACGTCCTTGGTTGGCTCTTGATCCCCAATCAACAGGAGTTCCTGATAGGTCTGCCCATTAATACGTCCAATCAGGTCCGGGCCAGCCGCTCCGCTAGGCCCATTGCTCGAAAAAGGCGAAGAGATACCGTTGACCCATACCGCCGGGGACTTATTTCCACCCGTAGTGGAGGGGGCTTGATAGTTAGCGGTGAGGTTGTCAATGCATGTGCGATCCCAGTTGTCGTTGCAAATGAAAGCGACGTGCAACCCGAGTATCCCACTTGCCGACCCACTATCCACCGAATCAGCGGTGGGCAACACGCATCCACCTTGGACCACGACTGTAAAGGTAGTGCTAGTAGAGGAGGCGACCACGCAGGTTTGATTGTCGGTCGGCTGGTGAGTAAAGCCAGTCATCGTGAATTGGTACCCGGCAAATCCATTGTTGGTTCCGCCGGCAATGCTCCCGACGTACTGGTGAGAACTGTTGACCGTGAGGCCAGTGAACGTATACGTCGCTCCCTTGGATGCGCTATAGCAGTACTGACCATTCTGTCTGTCGTTACAATAGTCCTCAAATCCTCGGAACGTATACATATTCTGAGAACTGTTACCGCCCGGCGGAAAATTGGAGTTCGCACCTGCAGAAAATTTGGCACCCACAGGTCCCGGAACTCGTGCCACCACCGTACTATCATTGACCCACCCGGAGCCCTCTTCGCAATAAGCACAAAGCATGCCGCCAACACCGGCATATCCATTGGCCAGGACACCTATATTTTTCATAATCGCGCCAATTGACACTGGCGTGTTTGTCCCTGCCTGTCCCAAAAGCGAGATTGCGCAATACTGGTCACTTCCTGACGCTCCACAAGTGCCTCCGTTCACGGAATCAGTGGGACATGGCCCATTACAAATCAGGTAAGTAATACCCTGAATTTGTGCGGTTGCTGCCGACGGTGAGCCGTTGCAACTAGAACTTCCCGAGCCAGAGCAGGTATACCCCGCTGCCGCAGGATTGAAGATCAAGAAACTGGCCGTGTATGGAGGAACACCGGTCGTGCTGTTTGTTGATCCATGGGCATAAACACCTGTGGTGACGCAAAAGGGATCGCCCCACGTACTTCCGTCCCCAGCGACCACACGAAAATTACCGTTCATATATGGATTGGAGAAACCCGAAAGCTGCACATCAGGCTCCGTCCCACGGATTGCCCATTGATAGTTTAGCGGTGTTGTCATAGAGCTGTAATACGTTATTCTCAGGCAACCGGCCGCACTGCCACCGGTGCCACCTTCCTGGGCCACGGAAAAAGTGCCACTGGAATTAGTCCATAGTCGGTTTGCTGCTAAAGCCTGGAACGCCGAGCTTGCACTGATTGAGACGCCCTGCGACTCAGATGAATGCCCGGGTAGCGCCTGCATTGTTTGACTGCCGGATAAGTGGATGGGAGAGTTCACTTGCAGGACAATATTGGCACCACTACCAACGTTGGTTATGGTGACCCGACCACCCGAACTCAATCCGCTCATTGGATCAATGGAACATAGGGTGGGAGAGTTCTGCCCGCCTCCCGCAATTGGCAAAACGAAGTCCGCTATTCCATTGACGCTCTCAGCGGCTACGAGCTGGGCACACGGATCGACGCCGGGATATTGACTAGCATCGATCGCTTGCATGGGACGTGCCGGACTCCATCCGCCCGCAACCGTCCATGATGCATCTCGAATAATCGCCATCTGCATGAGCCAGTTTCCGCTAGTTGTGGCATTACATGGCCCTATGCAAGCCGCAGCCCGCTGAAGGCTCTGGTTCCCGCTTATTGCGGTTGTGAGATCCTCGACGATGCCTGTTCCCCAAGTATTATTCGAGGCCTGCTCACTCGTAAAGTGGAGTGGATCTTGCACATTCAAAGCCACGTTCTTATCTGCCATGCCTGCGGCGAAAATCATGAGGTTGGAATTTGCTGGCGCAACCGTGCCACTGTCAAGTAAGCCAGTTTGATTGCCGCTGCTGCTATAGCCCGCGGACACACTGTCCAGCGGGTAGAGGGTATCTGCATTTTGGTACTCGACAGCCGCGCAGCTCGCTGTGGACGGCGTGCTGCTGAAGGGAATTATGAAGGTTTCCGAGGACGCGGCATTAACCTTTTTGGCGTAAAGGATCTGCGCTGCGGTACCAGATGTTGTGATTGAGGGCTGTATCGTTGGCCCTATCGCACTTACAAAAGTGTCGGAATTTGAATCAATGTAAGGAAGTGCGATGGTCACGGTACTGGGCGACCAAGCAACCCATATTACAATTAGGTCGTTGGCCTGAACGGCTTTGCTGCTGAGCGCAACCGAACACCCGGAGGAACTATTCCACGTGGCGCCTGACTGCCACGTGCTAACGCTTGCAACTGCGGCCGTCGTCAGCAGTACAATTGTCAAAACAATGCAGGACAGATTTCTATTCATCGTCAGCCTCGATGAGTCATGCGCTCAGATACGGAGCACAGTAACCGAGTATGCAACTACTGTTCAAATGTTTGCACACTCCAACCAGTCGCTGCAATTTACTATAAGGGTACATTTAGCAAGATTGAGATGCTTGGTTAACGCGCACACCTATTCACGGGAGACACCAGGAGGAACTGAAGGATAAGGCAAATGCAAAAATGCTGAATATTATTGATTGATCTTAAAGACCGTGCCGCAACCATTCGGAGGATTGCAGCGATTGTCCCCGCCTTCTTCTGCAGTGCCATAGAGAGTGTCCTGTGCGCCCTTAATCAGTCCGGAGTCTGGATAGGCCCCGTCACGACCGCCAGCGAAGCTATGCAGGACCGTTTCACTACCGTTACTGTCGACCTTGAAGACTACACCACAGCCACCTCCTTCAAAGCCACAACTGGAGTCGCCTCCGAAGTATGTGGTCCCGTACAAATCCCCAGTTGCGTCTCGTACTAAGGGCCCCCCCTGCGGCTGTTCCCCGTCGGCACAACCTGACTCAGAGCAAAATGTGTAAAGCACATGTTCAGTCCAGGATCCACCCGAATTCGACGAGAGTTCAAAGACCACTCCGCAACCAGAGCCTCCCCCACAATTGAGATTGCCACCGTACGACGTAGTCCCGTAGAGGTTTCCGGCGGCGTCCTCGACGAGACCAGACGAGGGCACCGCCCCGTCAGGTCCATCGGCAAAATTGTATAGAACCGTCTCTGTACCGGACGAGTCCAATTCGAAAACCGTACCCCATCGGTAGGCACCGCCAACGGCGGTTGTTCCAAATAGATTGCCAGCCGCGTCGGCGATTACACCTGCAGAAGGCTCAAATCCGTCTGTATAGTCAAAACTGAAAGCAAGTCTCTCTCTGCCACGGTCATCTACTTTGAAAACCGTACCATCACCGGGGCCATTGTTATTGCCACCCAGCTGAGTTGTTCCGTAGAGAGTTCCAGTTGCATCCCGAGATAGCAACCCCTCAGGGAAAAAACCGTCTGTAGAGCCGCCACCAAATCGATGCAGGACTGTTTCTTTTCTATTTTTGTCAAGTTTGAATACAACGCCGCATCCTAGCTGACCGCACATGCTGTTGACGTGACCACCGTACACTGTTGTCCCGTACAGGCTCCCGGCAGAATCCCGTACCACTCCAGCCAGTGGCTGGAGGCCATTGCTGCCATTAAAGCTGTACAGCCAGACTTGTGTGCCGTTCTTATTTAGTTTGAACACTGTCCCACAGCCAACCGGGTTGCATGTACCTGAACCACCGCCGCTCGTGGTCCCGTAGAAGTTCCCCTCGCTATCACGCACAAGCTGCGTGACGGGAAACAATCCGTTAGCACCGTGGAATGTGTGCAGCACTTTGAACTTTGTTTTTGCCTGCGAAGTCGCGGCACCTGCCGCCATTATGGCAACCGTAAGCAGAAAGATAAAGGTCTTTACCGACCAGAATGGTTTGACTCTCATGATGAACTCCTATCTTTCGGCAGGTTTTCAGGAGGGAGAAACCAGCACAGAAGCTGCGCCTGCCGCAGGCCCAAATTATATCACCGGTTGGTTCAGTAGCGCTCCTTTTTTCTTCGCACCTAGAATTTTCCAATAGAGAGGGAAATCACGCAGGAATAGTGCTGGTGCAACCAACTACAGGTTCATCAAACAGCCCCCGCGCAATGAAGGCCACACTACGGTTTCATCACCGCGATTTCGTCGCACTCGGCGGCATAAGCAGTCAATTCGGCGCCAGCCGCTTGAAAATACGCCGTCCAGAATGTCTTCACCGCCACCCATTCTCGCGGCGTCAGCCCGTTCGTCGTGGCCCCCGACACGTAAATCCTGTAGCCACTCATAGGAACCATGAGACCATTCTTTTTGGCTTGATTCAGCATCGCTGTCGAGTCTTGGGTGATTGGCTCTCGCATGGGAAAGTCCCTCGTCTCATTGATCATGTCCGAGAAGATGTGAATTGTCTTGGAAACCTGTGCCACAGAAGCATCTGGTTCAGACTCGAAGAGCGCTTTGTAATGCCATAGCGCTCCAAAGATGTCGGTGCCTGACGCTGTGGGGGACATTGCCGAAGCCTTGGTCTCAAATCTTGACGCCAGCATGTGGCGAGCACGATTCAGCTCATCAGTAAAGATTCCTCGAGATTCGGGCGTCCAGCCCTTCAAGACCTCTTGGACCCCTCCAAAGGAATCGGCAGCAATCGTCGAAACCCAGACGCGACTATTCGGGGGTTCGGCAAGCAGAATCCGCTTGGTCGCGCGCAAATAACAGCGAAACAGATCGTTGCTGTGCCCTCGGCTGGCGATCGATCTGCTCGTATCGATCAAGATGCCGTCGTAGTGTTCGCTGGTTTGTGCCCGGCACGGCGGCGCGGCCAGCACGATGAGAAGCAGCAGAGTAGTTAGCGCCTGGTGGTACGGGACGGTGCGCTTGTTTCGGATGTTTTGGGCTCGGAGAATTCCAGCCATGCAGCGCTTCTTGGCGATTTCAACCAACGCGAGCAATTCGGCCAACTGTTTCTCGCATGTTTCGAGGAGTTCACTCAGCACCCGTAATTCGCACCACGCAACGTAGTCCTGTTCGGTACGAAGTTTGGTAACGAGGGCAACCAGGTATCCAAGGACCACATCGGCGGCAAGCATAATAAGGAGCACGGCCATCCCGACCTTTCGCTGGACTTCGGCCTCGGTGTTATCCGACGAGCTGGAATTTTGTTCTGACGGGTTGCCGTTGTTGGCGTCGTATACGTAGGAATCTTGCTTCACCGCTTGGACGGTTGCCCGGTCGACCATCATGCGGCGAGCTTCGGCGAGCTGCAAGAGGCCACCGGCGCAGAGTCCCACTGCCACAAGAATGACAACAAGCTGCAAGCCCTTATATGCGACGAGAATCCGCTCGAAGAGAAGATGCCCGACGACAACGGGGAGCGCAGTGGTCCCTAGCGCAAGCAAGAGAACCACGAGAGAACCGAAGCCAAATAGAACAAACGTAGTCGCGTTGCCGGTGAGGCACGCGACGGCCGCGAAAACAGCGAGTGCAGTCAGGACCTTGATCTTCATCGATTGAGCGAGCATTTCCGAGTCGTCGACGGGAATCGACCGGTCGTAAAGCTGTACATGCAGGGCGGATCGATGTTGGGTGGCTCTTCGGATCTCCGAACGCTGCCGTGCGGTCTCTGGCACCAAACGATTCGGCGTAGGCCGCAAGCTCAAGGGCACAGATTTGCTTCGCGCGCCCCTCATCGCCACTCTCAAGCATGGTTCGAAACCCGAGTTCTTCAAAATCCACCGGAGCAATCTGCCTCGACACTTGCATTATGATTCACCTTTCTTCCTGATCAGGAACAATCCCAATTGCATGTTTCCGAAATCGCGATAGCAGCCATTGCACGATAAGCGAGAGTGCAACGAGCGCTGTCATCGCCATTAAGAGCCACCCTGTGACCGTCTTGAGGGCCACGACGGCTGGCATGATGAAGGCCACGGCCACGGCTCTCAGAACCCAAACGGCGGCAAGGGCCGCTATGCCAAGCAAGATTCCTCGCCATACGACATGCAGTATCTGTTCGACCGTCACCATCTGGAGCGTGAGGCCAAGCCCCACAATCACAATTCCCAACGTGCACGCCGCAAAGAGACATTCAGTGAGCATTGTCTTTCCCCCGACTTTCCTCGCCGACGAGAGCTGCACGGCCCCTCACAACTTCGTGAGGTCGCGTCCACCCTCTGGTGTAATGAGACACACCCGCTTTGTGTGTTGCTGTAAGCACCCCCACAAAAAAGGAGCCTGCACGATGGCAAACTCCTAATAAAGAGCTAGGTGGATTCCAGGACCTTTCGTGCCTGTTCCAGTTTTTCCAATTGACGCCGGGCTTGATTCAGTTCATCTTCCTTTTCGGCGACGCTTTCGCGGACCCGCTCGATCTGATCGAGCACGACCTGCACCGGGGTTTTCTTGACCCACGGCTTGCGTGTTGCTGGCGTGCTGTTCACTGCCATGGTTGCGGTTGGGGGCCGGCTTGCAGTTCGGTCCGTGGTTTTCTGAGTCTTCATTCGTTTTCCCTCCTCACGAACGTTGGTTGCGGTTCGATATGGGCCGAGCGCGCCACCATTTCGCGGCACACTCGGCACTCCTGGGGATCTTCGGTTCGGTGCCGTCTCGCCTGGGCGAGCACGATGAACGAACATTCCGAACGAAGATGTTGGCTCCAGCGGCCGAGACAGCTTTCGGCATCTGCCGGTGCCTGGTTGTGCGCCGCGATGGAGTATTCGTTGCGGTTGCGGTCGTAGGCCACAACCATGACGAGCGGTTGTTTCTGGGTCACATGTACTACCTCCTTTATCTAGTCGTGCGTTCGGTTGCGTCAGGCGTTGTGCCGGACGATGTTTCACGTGGGGTGAACCTTGTCGAGTTCTCTCCATCGTTGCCGTTAATAGCGTGATCGGACGGCCGCGTTGGCTCTGCGTGATGTTGCTGGTGTCTTGTGAGTTCCATCTCCAGCCACAACTCCAGTTTGCGAATTGCGTCACGTTTCACCGGCAGCTCGACATGCGTGTAGATCGCGTTCACGTCTTTGCCGCTTGAGTGGCCCATGAGGGCGCGGCGTATGTCTTGAATCACGCCGGCTTCCATCAAACGGGTGTTAAACGTGTGGCGAAGCTCATGGAAGAGGAAATGGCGTGAAAGGGCGGTTGTGACCGCGTGGTTCCATGCCGTTTTGTAGTCGGCAATTCCGCGGCCCTTATAGGTGAACACTAGGCCTGCCGGTTGCCATATCGGCTGCAGCGTTTCAAAAAGCTTTTGGGCGATTGGGATTTCCCGACCTTGGCCCGAGTACGTTTTCGAGCGCGTGACGGAGAGCAGTTGCCGATCAAAGTCGATGTCTTCCCAGCATTGGTTGAGGACCTCGCCACGTCTCAGTCCTGCGTAGAGGGCGGCGATAATCATGGGTTTCAGGTGTTTCGGCGCAACTCCAAGCAGTTTTTCCTCGTCGGCCACGCCGAGCACCTGACGTTTTACCTTTCGCTCCCGTGCGAGCCGCAGACGTGCGAGGGGATTCGTCATGAGGAAGCCTTCGTCGACCGCCCAAAACAGAATGTGGCGGATGACTGCGGCGTCCCTATTGAGTGTGGCGTCCGTAATGCCAGTTCGCTGCGCCCGGCGCCCGGCTTGGTAGTCGCGCATCGAGGCCTTCGTGATGCGCCCAACCGGGATGTCCGCGAAGTAGGGGAGCAGGTGGTTGAGGCGGTCGAAATGGAACGGTTTCGGACCGGCGTTCGCGATAAAGCGAGCGGCGAGCTCGCCAAAGGTCATGGCAGGGTTGAACTGGAGGAGTTCGATCTGATGGCGGCGAAGGTTCGCTTCCTGCTTCAGCTTCTGGTCAATGGCCTCCGCTTGCCGGCGGTTGCCTGTGCCGGTAGAAGCCTGATACCGGATGCCATCGAGATAGAAGTAACTCCAGTAGACGTTCCCTCGCTTATACACTGTCACTTCTTCAGTCCTCCTTTCTGTAGTTGTTGGCGTTTCAAAATCCAGGCGACAACCTGCTGGCGAAAAAAGACCAAGCGTCCCCCGGGGCACGCTCGCAGATGGGGCAGTCCCTGCGTCAGGTACTTCTGCCGGACAGTCCATGCGGAGCAGCCTAGGAGCGCCGCCACCTCCTGCATCGAGAGCGGCTCGCCAAGATCAGGACCAACGCGGCCACGTTCTGCCGTCAATGAACTAGCACTCTGCCTAGCACTCTCGCTAGCACCGTTCTGTGCTAGGGGTAAAACTGAAAACTCGTGCATTTCCACAGACTTCGCGTCCACTACGAAATCGGACTTCATATGGCTAACCGTGAGATCATCGCGAAGAACATCAGTCATGACGGCGGTCCCCCTTACGGCTGATGAGCCGGCGAATCAATTTCTGCATCCACTGCGGAAGCATGGCCCATAGAAACCACAGCCCGAGAAGCAAAATCCCGAGCAAGATCATTCCCGCTTGTACCGCAGGCTTCTGGATCAGTTCCTGGATCCCGGAAACAAGAACCGAGAGCGAAAGCCAAACGAGCAGCGCTCCGACGATAACCACCACGACGTAAACGAGAGCGCGCCACCAGAAGGACACGCGGGGTTGTGGCGAGGAAAGCTCGCGACTGCCACACTGGGAACAGATGACGGCAATTCTCGGATTCACGTGTAGCCGGGGACAAAGCTTCACATCGAAACTCGATCCGCAAAAGTTACAAAAAAGCGGCTCGCCCGATGTCATCCGACCGCACTGGTAGCAGTACTTCATGGTTGTCCTACAAGAGAGGTGCGCCCGTCGCCCACTGGACGAAGCCAGACGGAGCGGAAGAAACCGTTGCTGGAGATGTCCGCGAGTGTCGCGAACCAGAAAATCTTATCTACGATTTGCGCCACAACTGCTCGAATCGACTGCAAGCGACGCTCGGAGTTGGCTATGACGAGTACGCGGAAGCGACGTTCGCCGACGATTCGTTGGCAGTTATCCGAGAGAGCGAGTTGCAGATAGTTTTCAGCCTTTTCTTTCCAGATCCGGCGACGCTCGCTGCCGAGATCAACTTCAAAGAAATGCCCGATGACGCCTTGGGATGTCTGCAGCGCTGCATAGCCGTCCGGCATGAGCGGCAGATTGTCCGCAAGAGGTTCATTGAAGGACATCCAACGGAGGAATGCGACACCAGAAACGGGAATTGTTCTGAACTTCAGTGTGATATAGATCGTGTTGACGGCAAGCTGGTGCTCGATGAAGAAATCCTTCGGGGATACTTCATCGGCGCGGCGGATCAATCCGCGATAGGGCACATCGGCGATTCGGGCGCCCTCCGGAGAGAGTCGATAGATGGCCTTTCGTCCCGCCGAGCCCGACCCAAGGAACGATCGGCGCAGCAACCCGGCGTCGGTGAGAATCCGGAGCCGACGGTTCGCTCGTGAGGAGGAGCCGAAGACACCGACGATCTCCGCCTGGTCGCGGTCCATTACTCGCAGGACCGAGAGCTCCCGTAGGATATGGCGGTCGCGTTCCTGGATGATCCGGCCTGGTCGCTTAATCGAACTCATGACGGTTCAATACCTCCTTTGCGTCATGGAAGAGTTCCGACTGGCGCTTCGCGATGTCACGCTCCACATGCGCCCGCACACGACCGCGCTCGTAACGAGCTCGGTTCAATAGATCCGTGTAGTCCACCGCGATGGCCGGCACATCGGGCACCCGAACCTCGACCAGTTGATCAGCGCCGCTCTTCACGAGGCAGTGCCGAGGATGGAGATTCTTCAACTTCTCGGCCAACATTCGGCCTCCGTCGAGGGCCTGGGCGATCTGACCGGCGTCAGCGCTTGAAAGCTGAAAGTAGGCGTGTGTCCCGACTGAAAGAATCGCCGAACGCATTGCGGGAGGATACTGATCCAGATATTGGTTGGCCGAGACAATCGCAACGGCGAACTTCCTCGATTCAGAAAGCATCGTCTCGACACCGCTCTCATACGCCACAAGGTTTTGGATTTCATCGCAAAACAACGTGTAGAGCGTTCGCAACTCTCGACTGAAAAGCGCGTTCGCAAAGAGCGTAAGCACCAGACTTCCCAAGGTGAGCGCCTGGTCGCCGAGTTGTCCCTTCGCGAGGTTCACGACAATCCAGCACCCCTTATCCATCGCCTCGCGAATTGAGAACGTCGACTGCTTCTGGCCCACGATGTGGCGGAAACGAGGGTCGCTTGTGAAAGCGGACGTCTTGTTGAGCACCGGCTCGCGCATTGCCGCCTGCATAGCATCTGAAGCCTTGTCATAGCGGGACTCGAAGAAGTCGCGGATGTCGGCGTTCTCAACCCGCTGCAGGCATGCCGCTCGGAACCCACGTCGAGTCAGGAGTGGCATGAGTTCGATTAGGGTGAGGCCGTTGGCTGCGAGCACATAAAGGGAGTTGCGCAGGAGTTCGTCGATACGGACACCAAACGAATCGAGATGGCAGCGCCGGCGGATAACGTCGGCAAACTCGGCAATTCGAGCAAAGTCGGGAGTGCCAGTCATTTCCAGCGGATTGAGTCCGACCGAGAGTTCCGCGTCCGCTGGATTAATAAAGATCAGCTTGTTGTGGAGGTGCCGTTTGAGGCGGCGCTCCTGCGCGTTGATCGTCGCAAGCAGAAAGGGCCACATCTCACCGTGCAAGTCGAAGAACGCAAACCCACGTCCCGCTTGAATGTCCTGCATAGCGAGATACTTGAGGAGCGAACTCTTCCCTGTCCCGGTCTTTCCGAGCGCGGCCGTGTGCTGCGCTCGCCGGATGTTGCCAAGCATGACATGCTTCTTCGTGATCTGCCCATCCGTAACTCGGAATCCGAGATCAAGCCGTTTTTCTTGTTCACCAGGGTTCCACTCTCCGTCAACCTGCCTGCGAAGGCGGTTCCAAACGCTCGCAATTATTTTTTCTATGAAGAGTTTCATCTTGGGTGAATTCTGCGGGTGACGGTGACCAAAACGGTCACAACTTTCGGTGTTGGGACCTTGGTTCTTAGTGAACACAAAAATCCAGGAGATCGATCCGTTGCGACCTCCTGGAAGGCCCATGCCACAATCTCTGTGAACTACCCTCTACGTATTGCAGACGGGAGACACGGATACGAGGGAAAGACGGGGACTGCTAGAAAGGCCTTTGGAATTCGCCAGTTAGGAGGTTGTAACGAGTCCCACATACGAGGCAGATAACGTTATCAGCACCGGCTTCCGGATCGTCCCAAACTAGGGTGTCGAGATCGTCATTGCGGCACGTGGGACAGGGCATGAGCGCTCGATTCCTGTCATTCTTGCACTTTCCTCGTTGCTTGTTTTTGTGCTTGACAGACATTTTCGGATTTGCGTGTCACAGTGAAGATCGTGATCAGTGTCGTGCCGAGGCCTGAGAATCAGGAGTAAGGGGGCTCGGTCGTGACCGACGAAACGTTAGCCGAGCTTCGACCTGAAATTGGTGATGATTACCTCCTTATAGCGTCGCCCGGCGACTTTCTGAGACGTATAGTGCAGTTCGACTCCCCGAATGTAAAAGCCTCCAAAGAGCTTTCTTACTTCCGGCACATCATTCAGAGAGAGAACGAACTTTCCTCGGACTTGCTCGAGCTGTCCGGCGAGCATTGCAAAATCAGCTTCGCTGAGATTGTGGCGATACAAGTTCCTTCCCCAATATGGCGGGTCCAAGTAGAAAAGCGTCGTTGGCCGATCAAATCGGCGAATGACTTCGTCGTAGGAAGTGTTTTCCAGTTGGACTCGGCTTAACCTTTTGTGGGCGTTATCAATGAGCTTGGGAAGATTCTCCAGATTGAAACTCGGCGGCTGGACTACGTTGCGGTGATAGACGGGATTTCTAACGAGACTTGCAAAGCAGTTCCGCAGCAAATAGAGGTAGCGTGCAGCCCGTTGGACATCGGTGAGCGTGCTTGGGTCTGATCGCTTGAGAAGATCAAACCACGTGCGACTCACAACCACAAACTTGAAATATCGGAGCAGTTCCTCATAGTGCTGCTGGCAGACGCGGTAGAAATTCACGATCTCGCCGTCCAGGTCATTCAAAACTTCGACTTTGGACGGATTCTTGCGAAAAAATACCTGCGCCCCTCCGGCAAATGCCTCTACGTACGTCACATGCTCGGGAAATATTTCAATGACCCGCTTCGCCAGACGGTTTTTCCCACCTATGTACGAAAGCGGTCCAGCCATTTCCTCGATTCAACAAAGAGCCTTCCCGGTTTAAAGCACCTCGGCCGAGGCCCACGGGCCGAAGCGTGAATTCACTCTACCGGACTGGTGGGGAAAATAAAGATACAGAATGTGTCCTAGATCCAGCAAGAAACGCGTGTGTGCCATGCCGCACGCCAAACACTTTTTGTATCTTTCCGAACTGAACCGAATTCGGTGCAGTGGGATGAAACTTGATCAGCCAGCCATCTCACCTTGAATCGCTTCTCGCCGAAACTCCGCCAGGAGCTGCCGAAGCAGTTCAGCCCAAGTTCGATGTACGCCTCGGGACGGGGCACCGTTTGAAGATTTTGTGCGATTTGCCACCAGGTAAGCCTCCGGTTTCAGCGTAATATCTAGTCTTTTGTCGATCAGCGTTAGGTTCGAGAGGAGGCTTTTGACCAAATCACGTTTTTCCGGAGGATTCGCGTTCTGGTAAGCAATTGGCGCGCTTCTTACGAGTTCGAGAAACCTTTCGACCTTCCCGAGAGAACGGTCACTTCCGGTCTCCAGGTCACGAATTATCTCCCTTGCCTTTTGCTCATCATTCAAGAGTGCAGCCTTTCGACTGTCGAACAAAAACTTCTCGATGGTGCCGTCGATGAACGCGTCCATGAGCCTGCCCATTCGCGACCGAATCTCATCGAGTCGTAACCGCGCATTGTGCAGTTCCTGTTCACATCTTGTGTATTCCTGCGCTCTCGCATCTTCCATCCAACCACGGATATATTCCACCTCCAGGGGATCAATCGTGAGTTTGGCTACTAAAGGCGAGACTGCCGCGTCAACCGTTTCCTCACGAACCGTGGTTGTGGGACACGAGCGCCGCTGACAGCGATAATAAACATGCCCTTTCTGCAATTCTCCTATTAAGGTGTAATTGCAGCGCCCACAACGAACCAGCTTGCGGAACGCAAAGTCGTGACGCACGGTTCGGTATACAGTCTTTCCCCGCAGAATTGATCCCACGCGATCAAGCAAGGATTTCGGAATAAGAGTCGCGTGATTGCCCGCGAACATCTCTCCGGTCCGGCGAACGCGAATCAGACCTGCATAGAACGGATTGTTCAGAATGGTGCTCAGGCCTGTCAGCGTGAGTGGGCGCCCGCCACGATTGGTCAGACCCCAAGCACGGCTCTCGTCAAGAAGGCGATGCAGGGAATATTGCCCGGTTCCGTAGAGAACGAATAACTTTGCCACGAGCGGGGCTCGTTCGGGGTCCAGTTCCTTCTTCTTTGCCTTTCCACGGTCAAGGTAGCCCAGTGGAGCAGGCAATGGATAGAAACCCTGCTTCAGGCGCCCGTAGAATCCCTTCCGCGTTTCCTCGCGGAGATTGCGAATGTAATCCGAGGCAACCACGGCCTGGATATCGGCAGAGAGTCTTCCACCGCGCGTATGAAGATCAAGGCTCTCGTTCGCGAAATGCACTTCCAATCCGGCATCGATGAGATCGCCAAGATCGGCCCAGTCCTTTAGGTTTCTCGCGCTTCGATCGATCTTGTGGATGACGAGTCCGCAGACCTGTCCTCGCCGAAGCTCTCTCATCATTACCGTGAACACTGGGCGCCCCCGTTTTGCCGCGCTCTCGCGCTCTTCAAACCAACGCGCAATACTCAACCCGTAACGCTGAGCATATTGCAGAATCGCATCCTTTTGTTCTTGCAGAGAAACTCCCTTCTCTCCTTGTTTTGCGGTGGACACACGAATGTACCCAAAATATTTCTTCTCCATGAATTTCAATTTGTGTTATTTGGGGAATCGACCTTTCCCTTCATACTACGTGCCTTCATGAGGTCGTCAATCACATCCGGATGCTCGCGCTCCAGGCGCTCGCAAATACGCTGCACGGCAAAGCAGTAACCGTGCAGAAATTCAGCAATCCGCTCAATCTGTTCTTCCGGTTGCTTTGGAAACAGCTCGCGTAAGGCGATCCTTTTTGACATGGAGGAAATCATACCCACCATTAGATTTCGCGAAAGATACAGATTGTGACTCGCGGACTGCAAATCCAGATCTGGACGAATACCAAAAAGTCTTCCAGAGGTTTTCCCCATGTTCGCCGAGATAAAATATCGACTTTCCCATGCGGTGGCGCCCCGTTGTGGAAAAGACCCCGACTTTGGGGAGGAAAATCCGCCTCGTGAGCCACATTCTGTATCTTTCGGCGCCTTGCCCATCGTTGTTACGCTTAGAAAAAAGGTCGCATGACAACGAATGCAATCCATGAACAATCTCACGAGCCGTTAGCCAACTACCTGCGCACTCATCGACTGAAGACGGGTTTCACGCAATACGAAGTTGCAGAAGTCCTTGATTACCTCAATCGCGATGTGGTTTCCCGTCACGAGCGACAAGAATCGATCCCGTCACTTCTCGTTGCGCTGAGCTATGAGGCGCTCTACCACGTGCCAGTTTCGGAAATCTTCGCCGGGCTGGCAAAAGCCACAGAATTCAGGGTGGAAGCGCAATTGGCTGAATTCCAGAGCCATTTGGGACGGCAAAGTGCTGTTGGCCCTCGGGCTGCAGCCATTGCCCGCAAGTTGGAATGGTTGGGTGAACGGCAAAGCTCAGGAAACAAGTAACGCCTGATGCTCATGAGTACGATGCAACCAAACCGTATTCTTGCGGTAGAAATTCGAGCTGCCCGCCTGGGATACGCTGTTCTTGAAGCACCCAAACAACTGCGGGATTTTGGTGCAATGTTGTTCCCTTCCTCCAAAACAGCGAGGCGATGCATCGCACGGCTGCTTCGCCTTTACAATCCGTCGGTGCTTGTACTTCACGGCGCTGGGTCGCGTTATCCACGTAACATGAGATCTCGCAAACGTACTTCTCGGATCGCTCGTGGGGAGGCCACGAAGATCGCTGTTCCCGTCGCGCTCGTTTCGGATCGATCATTCAAATCATTTTTCGAACGACATTCGTGTCGCGACAAATATGCCGTAGCGGCTACTGTTGCTCGCTGGTTTCCCGTGTTGGCGTGGCGGGTCCCGCCGATGCCGCGGTTTTATGATCCAGAACCGCGTCAGATGATTTACTTCGACAGCATTGCTCTCGGGCTTGTATATCTGGAATGCATTCGCGAAGCGGGACAGCGAGATACCGGCGGTGGAATCCTTTCGTCGGCCTCCAAGTGACGTAGCCAATTTAAGGGCCGTCACCAGGTGGAGGCCGATGAAAGGATTTTCTCTTCCTACTGCCTTCCTGTGTTTCCTTTGCCCATCGCGCTTGCTCGCGGGGGGCCGACCCCAAATATCAACAGAGCCGGGAGCCGGTCACGAAGGTAACAGAGCTACCTAGGCGCTTTCTGTCCATCGACTCTTTTGACTACCTTGGATTGGTCCAACCGTCGGACAAGTAGGCTGGCAAAAATCAGGTATTGAGCCGTCGCGTCCGCTGTGAGATCGTGGTTGAGGCTATGCGCAACCGGGTTTCGAATGCCCTGAAACGCTCCCTTGAAGATTTGCATGAAACCCTTTTGATCATTCTTGCCCGACTCGGTACTTAATTCACTGAGAATAATGCGTGGATTATCAAGAGAAAATGCTTTGTTGATCAAGGTCTCCCGTCGGCATCTAGGCCCGTCAGGTTCCGTATGTGGTCGAAGTGCGCGACGACGGAATTGAGCACCGCGTCCCTGAAATGCCCGTTGCAATATTGTTTGTAGCAGCTTTTCTTGATTGTAGGGTGCAGTAGATACTCGAATCCAACTTCGCCTTGTCGGTTCGTCTTTCCGAAAAGCATTTCATTTGTGTCGGTCTCAGACAGTTGCTGGGCTGCGGGGGCGGCTGGCACAGGTTTGTATGCGGCGGTCATCGTGTCCCACGCGCCATTCAAATCTCCCCTAGTTATGATGGATTCGCTCACATGAAAAGCAACGATTTCTGTCTGGTCGGGCTGGTTCAATTGGCGTGATTGAAGCACATTGAAATCAGCAGCGAGGAACAGCCCAAGTTTCAATGCGTCGTCATCGTACGTGCTACTTGGAAAAACACGACGGATGTGTTCCTGCAAATCCGCGAATGAGAATTGTTGTTTCCTTTCGACCTTGTAGATGTTTTTGAGGGCATGAAGGACTGCTGTCGTGCTACGCCTTACCGTTTCCCTCAATTGCGGATCATCGCAAAATTCAACCGCAGCAGCGGTGGGAAGATACTGCTCCGGAACAACATTTTCTTTGCATTTCAAGACGCCGCGACGGGCGAGATCACTGATCTCCTCGCCTCTTTCGAATTCTAGTACCAAGTCCTTTCGAGCCGTAGACTCTTTGAGATTGACGAAGCGTTTCGCTACCACCGTCAATATCTGTGCCTGAAGTCGCCGATCCAGTTCCATAAGGGAGTCCGTTTTAAAACTGTAGCTCACTAGAACAGCTTGGAACCATTATCCCATCGCGGCTGGTCCGATATTCCTTGGGGAAGTAAGATGGTTGGGAAGGCCGGTCCCATTCCGTGATCAGCCAGAAGTGGGTATCGTTGCGTGGCTGGTAGCACGAGGATTTGCCATCCTTGTGCCTTAGGAGTTGCACATCTAGAACTTATCTGCAAATCAGCGCAATGACGCTGAAGTTCGTGACTGACCGGCGGCCCGAATCGAACCCTCGTTGCTAAGGAAGCAAGGCTCACTGTTGCCTCACAGACGCGCCAGCACCGAAGCCCAAACCTCGGGAAATTTCACCGCCATGTAACGCTCTTTTTGTTTATGATCAAACTCCTTCATGCTGCGAAATATGCGCAGTGCGCTTATCAGAGAATCTCGTTCCTGTAACGGAGAACCGAAATGCTGATACCAGAAACCCCACACCATTTTCACGTCGCCAAGATTTACGGCATTGCCAGCGTGAGTCGCAATGCGCTCCGCCCGTTTCAATAACCAATATGCCTTTCCAGCCCTGCTGCTCTCGATATGAATCTTGGCCAAGATCATTTCACCATGCGCGTCGTCTGCCCCCGTCCTCATCAACCGGGCGATATTGATTCCGAGGAGTAGCCATTTGCGTGATTCCTGGTATCGGTCAGGTCCCAAACGGTGCATGACACTTCCCATGTTTCCGCAGAATGCCTGCACCATTTCCCAGTTTCCTGTAACGAGGTGTATCTCGATTGCTCTCAGCAGGTGGTTGATGGATTCCCAGTGGAGCCCCTTCTTCGTCAAATACCCACTGGTTCGATGGGCGATGAGCCCAAGTGCCGCGCGATCACCGCTTGCCTCGGCGTAGGCGGTCGCCATGCTGATCGCTCGTTCCACAGCACGATTGGATGCCACTCCGCTGGTAGCCCGCTGATACGACCAGGCGAGTGAAACATAGAATTGGGCTTTCAGGGCTCTATCGGGGACTCGCCGAAGCAGGGTCACGTTTTGCAGCAGAGTGTCTCTTGCCGCCTTGAAGCGCCCGATTCGGAATAGCACTTGAACAGCTCCGAGTCTGGCTATCAGGCGAAGTGTGGGGCTGAGAGTGTCGTCTCCCGCCAACTCCATGAACCTCTCGAAGGCGTTTTTTTCTTCCTTCCGTTTGCCACCACCGATCAGCTTTCCTCGAAAAACGAAGGTCTGAGCATAAGCGTAGGAGGCAGTAAAGCGGTATAGTTCCTCTCGTTTGCTCCCTGCTGGAGCGGCATGGATTCTTAGTCGCTTTCTGACCTCGGAGAGGGGCACATCGAAGGTCACGGAATGATGATCAAGGTCCAGACGGTAGGGGCCTTTCCATCTTTGTGAGGCCGCCACCAGCGTTAGCCCCATATTCTCGAACTGCTGCAGGTATCGGCCGACGTTAGTCGTGACATTGTGCGCGCTTCTGCCTGCCCAGCTTGGCAGGCGGGACACTTCGTGCCGGGTCACCCATGCAGAATCACTTGGGGCATTGATGCGCTTGAATGCCAGCAGCGCAAGCCACTCGAAGCGCATTTGCCGGCGATTGGGAAATATCCAGCGGGAAGAAGCACCCCAGCGGAGGTTTCGGTGCTCGAAGGAGATCCGTAATTTCGGCACAAGGAAAGAATAACTGTAGATACTGTAGATGAACAGCTCATTGACCACGCGAGCGTCCGGCAGCACACTCGCTTCGGAACCAAAATTCAGGCAGATGCGGCGATAAGAAGTCCCCAAGCGGTGTAGCAACAATGGGGCATCCTTACACGGGAAGCATCCGCCATAGGGGAGCAATGACATGCTGAGCCTGACCACTGCCTTCGCGGGCAGTAATTCCACGAACACGCTCCTACCCTGTGTTCAGGGATCGAGCGGAGTCGGTGCACCCCGGCCTGATAGCCTCAGCGCCGGCCAGCGCAACTGCCAAGGAGGATACGGCACTGCGGAAGAAGCGACGATTGTCCGCCGGCAGCAGCGGAACCTCCGCCCCCAGACGTTCGCCAAAATCCTTAAAGCGGTACGATCAGGCAATATCCGCCGACTGAAGGACTGGGCTTTCCGAGCCAACCAGCTTGCGAAGATCAGCGCCGGGGCGGCTCGCGCGACTTGCTACAGAATCAAGAATAGCTCCATTAACGCGCTTCTGAGGCACGGTGCAACGGCGCTCTGCACAGTTGAGTTGTCTCTCCGCACGCCGGAACTCGGCATTTCGTTCGCTGACGGCGGTAGATTGCACACCATGCCTTCCACCCCTTGATACGGCCGCGAGGGCAATCATCCAGCAGCAGATCGCCATTGCTTTCGGACCGGAAGTGGCGTGTGTATAGCGCGCTGGTCATTGATCACGATGTGGAGCACGCCGAAAGATTACTCACTTGTCTGCGGGAGCGGCACATCGAGGCAACTGTCTGTCGATCCGTCCAGGACGCGCTGTGTCTCTTGCGGCGTTATCTTGGCTACGATCTACTCATCGTCAACATCTCCGACCAGAGAAAAGCCTGGCTCAGGATTATTAGCATTCTCCAGGAAGCCTCTTTCATGCGTGCCGAGTCTCGCGTAACCGCACTCCTTTGTCTCTCAAAAGGGACGCCAGACCCGCGCTTCGCCATCACCCTCGAACATCTTGGAGCACGCATCGTTTATGAACGATCACATTGACCCAATGGGATACGCCATCGATGTGGCCGTGGCGGAGTTGCACGCACTGAACGCTGACGGACCACACTTCAGAATTATCCATCGATTTCGTAAGCCCGGATGCGCTTGCGGCCCTGGAGAGCAGATTGTAGCCATTCAGCTCCTTCACCACGGCCGCGAATTTCAACTGCCATTGTCCTTGGCGCTGCTCCTAATCTTCGACTTCCTGGCCAAGCATTCGCGGATAGCTCAAAGTGCATCACATATCGTAGCAGGAATGCGTGCTGACGCGTTTTGCATTAGGCACGGCGCCAACACTGGTAGCACGGCGTCAACGAGACGGATTAGTAGAGCGTGCCTCAAAGAGTTCGTTAGGCGAATTCGACTTGCCTTGGAACAAGCGTTTAAAGAAGCCGGCCTGACCCTTGGCGCACGAATGGTTCTTTTGTCGCAAAAAACCGTCTTCAACCAAGTCGGTTATCGGCTCAAAGGAACATTTGAATGGGTGCACATTGACTGAGAACATGCCTAGAACTGGTCATAAATAGCTTGCGGACTTGCTAAACTCTTGGTTTTCAGGCAGTCGAAACATTTATGAGACCGCTTCTACTCTAGCGGCAGCGAAAAAAGTCCTGCGAGGCGCATCGGTGGCGAAAGCAGGCTCAACGTTGATGGGCCTCGCAGAAGGGATTTTGGCGACGCTCTCTTCTTTGCGCTGACTGTGGCCCATTTCCGACGTTGCGCCTCGACAACCGATTGCTGCAGCCCGTCATTGGGTCGACGGCAGCGCGTTTCGCGCAGCTTGCAAGGCGCTTTCGAAATCGCGTAAGCTCTGCGCCCCGTCGGTGCCTTCCTGGCAAGGACTGCCGGCTCTACAGACAGCAGTATTAGATAGGAAGTGGTAAGCAAACTTTTTCTTGCGCGCATCACGCACTTCAACAACTAATTCATATATTCTCGGCTTCTGCGGGCCGCCGATTCCAAACTGAATCAAAGTTCCTGGAGCATACAATTCAAGGGTACGGTGCTTCAGCTCGACCTTCGAAATCTCGCTGAGCTTGACAACTTGGTTTCCTCCGCTATGCGACCAGTAGATAAAAAGACCCGTGGCGTCGCTTCGAGACATCAACGAAACCGCCACACTGTATAGCTGCGATGAGCCTACCAGTTGTAGCGAGAATGGTGGATTAGAGGATCGTTCTACGGTTGTGGGAGTGTGCGTCGCGATACTAGCGGGCGGCATATCTTCCGTCCGTGTGGAGCCGGGCTCGGCAGAGAGATTGAACGTGAGAGGCACGTGCTCTCCAGCTTGAACTGTCAACGTGCGAGTCTCAGTTTTCATGCCTCTGGCAGACACAGTAATTGTGTAGGTTCCTGGTGGACATGGATACTCCAGCAATTCCCCAGACAACTGCGTCAGTCCCGCGACATCGATGATCGCTCCAGGAGGACTTACACGAACTGTCAAATAACCTTTTTCCGTAATCGTCGTGCCCTCACTGGTTTTGTCTGCAGCGATGCTGAACCCATGATTCGCCCGGGCCGACGTGGTGCCTTGCGCACCTGTATCCTCCTCGGTGGCTTGTCTTGCGGAAATCGCGGAACTCTTTGGAACCTGGAATGATGCCTTATCATCGGTTTGTGCCTGTTCCATCTCAGGTGCCTGAGTACGCGCCGTCTTCAAATCGGCGGTGTTGCGAGTAGTAGTTTCCGGGTTAACAAATGTCCTGGCCAACAACTCAGGCTGTGGGTCTGTGTAGAGCTCAATGGCTACAGTTCGCCCGCCTGATACAACAAATCCAGTGTGTAGTTTTTGGACGTCACCTCCAGTGCAACGAATAGTCGTGTCATCTATTCTGATAATAGAACCTCTGTTACGGTTGGGGTAGACTTCGAGTTCGTAGTCCCATAGCCCTTGCTTCTCATGACTTCCCACAACAAGCACGTACGGAATTGTTGTGCCATCCGAATTTTGGCGATCGAATGCAGGATAGCCCGCTTGGTTTGTCCAACCAAGAATGCCGGTCCCAGTCTTCATACGGACCCAGAGTACTGCTTCATAGTCACTTAGTTTGCGCATGACCGTCTTGTTATTCGGTCCACCGGTGCGAAACTCTGCGAGATATCCATGGAAAAATCCACGTACGAAGCCGTCGCCTAAATCCATAAGGGAATAAACAAAGTCCCCGGGCCGCAGATCGATACCACCTATGCTAACCGGCTCGGTTACCTGAAGAACTCCTGGTTTCTTGTCTATCCAAATACCCGACTCTGCATACACCGTTTCTAGCTGGGAAATAGTGTAGATTGGTTGGGATTCGCGACTGCTCCGATCCCTGAAAAGCTTAATTTCCGTTAAGGCGCGCCAAGGACGCAGATAACCACAGCCCCTACCGGCACACCTGTCAGTCGTTTGAAAATCTCTTGATGGAGGATAGTTCTCCGCTAAGACTACGTGTCCGCCAACGATCTCTCGCAGCCACCCTGGGATCGCTGTAGCAGGTGCGAGTCGTCCTATGATCTGGCCTTCAACTTGCACAAAATTGGGGTGCTGAAAAATGCTGCGCACCCTCCAAACAAAAAAACCAATCACCATCACACCAACCACGGCCACTATGAGAACCAAGATCCGGGACGCCGTTGGATGCGTGAACGGAACTCCTTGACCCGTTGGGCGCATCACTGGTCGGATTGAGGTCAAAACGCCGGATGCGTGTGGCGAGGTACGTCCGCTCGGCGTCGATTTCGTGACTATTGGTGTCGAGGCAGAAGTGCCTGGTGTGTCGAATTCATCTGGGTGTATTCCATCACTCATGTAGGGCAATCCTAACAACGTATCATGCTGCCGTGGCGTCAACCCGTATCGTCGTTTTTCCGCTAGGATCGTACAAGATCATTCCAGGAACTACTATCGCACGCTCTCCACTGGTATGTGCTTCCCATCTTTTGCCCGGGTAACGCAGTTGAACCGTTGCCCCGGGTTGCACGACGATCTCCATGGACCCATCAATCGTTCTTTCAAGCATGCACCGGATGCGATTGTGAGTTTTGGACAAATCCAGCACTGTTTCGCCCTCTCCAAACGTGACGTCTGAAGTCTGATCTTGTAGAGGATATGACATGAGGGTGACGGTGGCGAGCTTAGTCCTAGGGCTGGCGCCAGTAGCCAGAGCATACAAAATCGGTCTCCACGAGGTCACCGGTGGCCTCTCTTCTGGTTTTTTTGCCCGCAAAGTTGAGACCACCAATTTTGCTAGATCGCTATATTTATCAGCAAAATGTGGATGTGCCTCTGCATCCCCGCTGCAGATTTCGTTTTGTTGATCATATCTCCATCCAAGTGCTGCTTCTGCTGTGATATCAGGATCGCCAATTATGAGAAATTCCTGTATGAGAATTGCCATGCCGATGCGATCACTTCCAACGCCGACCAAGTTGCCGTCCCAAATCTCGGGTGCGGCGTAACCTTCGCTGCCGCGCAAGGTCGTGTCGCGAAAAGGAAACCCCGGGTGGACGAAAGCGTCGAAATCTACCAGGGCCATATCGCCGGCCTTTGGTCCTGAGTTTGTCACCATCACATTACCGTCGGAAATGTCAGCGTGTATGAAACTACGACGCTCCATATTGAGCACAGCAGTTGCGAGTCCATATGCCCACGTTGCTCTGTTCTTCAGAGATGGCCAATCTGAAGGAGGATACTTCGTCACCGCTAAAATCCCCGCCCTCTCCTTCAAGTCTTTCCAACTTGAACCGTGGAATTCTTTCATGACGAGGGCAAAGGGAGTATGATCGCCGATGCGGAGAAGTATCTCGTAAGGGGCGCCCGCTAGTGCGTCAGCTCGCTCTTTGCTGAGATCAGCCAAACGTTGCCTGACGAGCATTTCTGATCGTTGATATCGCACCTCACTGGGGTCCCAAAAACACTTAATACGACATTGGTGTCCGGTGGATAGATCAGTCGCCAACTGCACCACCCCTTCACTGCCAAACTTGAAGATGGCGTGATCCGGATCTCCGGCGAGCTGATAAGCGCGATTCCCCCCTTTTATGATTGTCCCTTGCCTTAGGGTAGCTTCGACCCACAGCCGGGGATTATCCGTCTTTCTTGGATTCTGCATTTTGGCATCTAATCGCGACAATTGACTGCTACAAGCGACAGATTGTCACCGAAGTAGCTCTCATCGTTGCCGGTTTCAACATGAAGTTTGTTAGCGAGTGTCGCCATTCGAATGAGCAGGTCGAGCGCAGCTCGCGGCTCGTCACGACTAACGAAATGTCCTAGCCCACCTTGTTCTAGTTTCGTGATCTTTGAAACAAGGGTTTCATCATGACCCCTCATCAAGCCATCACTGGATATCAAGAGCACTTCCCCGGACACTAGTGTTGTATTCTTACACTCCGCCCCGGCTAATGTCAGGCGGTGTCGAGGCCCAGGTGCGATGACATCGGCAATTTTGACGTCCTGCGAGTTCATTGTCATGACCTGACGTACTTCACCGGACCGTTCGATTTTTTCGACGGCTCCATCGCCGACACGAATAAGCTTTACCTGGAGGTGATCCCCCACATGTTCTACGCAACCCCCAATCAAAGTTGTTGCAAACACCGGTGTCCAGTAAGTGGTCCGCGGATTTACAGTGTTCTCGGAGAGTTGCAAAACTACATCCATCGCCAGCTTCGAGGAGCCTCTTACTTTGGCCCACTCCCCTGATTCGGGTGCCGCAACTAGGTAAGCCAAATATAGATCCAGCCAGGTTTGGACACTTTGGACTGCTAATATGAGCTGACCACATTGAACTTCGCCGCGCACGAGCTGGCTGGCCAGATGCTCGCAAAATAGGCGACTAGTTGCGAGCGCTGCGAAGCGCGCACCGAACGATGTGCTCACACCATCTGTTAGGGCAAATATCAGGCGGTTGTCATTGACTAACGCGTATGCGGCGTCTTGATTTTCTGACTTGCAAGCGAACTCCGGCCCGGCATGGGAAGCAAACCACAGACTTGCGCCCGCAACCTCTCGGTATCCTCCCGACTCTTCGTCTTCTCGGGTCGAATCACTGGGCCAAGAAATCGGCTTAGTGATGTTAGCATCTGGGACCACTGCGGGACTTAATTGGATGGGTTCGAAACTCATCCCTTCTTGAGTTCCGGACGAATAATCCGGCGAGCGAACAATATCTCCTTCATCTGCCGTGACGTTTGCTCTGGCAAATGCCCGGCCTATTTTTTTCTTAACGGCACCGAATCTGCTCTGGTGCTTTACCATGGAATTTGCCCTATTGGTATTTCTTCACCATTTCTGCGGAACTCTCGCCACGTACTGCCGTCGCTCCCACATCCGCGATAAATGCCGACAATTCGACGGGGTCGATGTTTACGGCCAAATCGGACCGGGAAGCAATTCGCTCCATGACTGGAAAATCCTTTTGCTCCATTCCGATGCCGACCGCCACAACGTCCACATTGCCGCCCGCAAAGTGCACATTTTTTAGCGCTTGTGCACTAGCTGCAATGTCTACGCCTGTATTTCCTCCGTCGCTAAAGAAAACAACGAGAGGATTAGGTGATGATTCCTCAACATATCCAGCTACGTTTCGACAGTCATTCAGGGCCCTTTGGAGAGTCCGTGCCGTCCAGTTGAGCGCCTCGGCCATTTCCGTCGATCCTGATTCTCCCGCAAAGACAAGCGACCCTAAAGAAATAGCCTCTGGTCTAGAGGCTTCCGCTATTGGTGTAGTGTGATCTCCGAATTTTGCGATGTTTAACAGGAATCGAAAACCAGTCGACCCCTGATTTGCGGCTTGCATGGTAATAACCAGTTGCTTCATGGCTTCAGTTGCGTCGTGTGCTTTAGTTCCTGACATACTGCCGCTATCATCTACGATCAGTGTTACCACTTGCGGCGTTAGGGCTGTTGCCTTCTTCGTGGTCAGCTTGGTGAATCCCATATTCGCATCCTTATGCCCGTTACCCTTTCCTGCGGGGCAAGGTTTCGAGTCTGTTGTAGCACTTTCGGTAGGGGATCTCCAATAGCCATTACTTTGGTATTGCCCGGCTAGCGCTTCTCAAGGTGCTAGTGAAGACGCTGTTTCGGACAAACGTACCTAAGGACCGGGGGCCCGTTGACACTGGTACCTGGACGGTATATCGTTAACCCATTGCAGCATAAGCACTTATACCATGCAACACCCCGAAGCAAGCGGCTTCGAATCCATCAGAGATCGGGCTGCGAAAAGAATTGCTGAGATCCAGCGGTCCACGGATGAGCTGGTCAGTCTACTCGAAGAGCAGCACGTTTCCGAGCGCGCTATCACAGGTTACCTGTCAACAATCGGGTACATAAATATGGTAGTCGGCAGTACTATGATCGACCAGGATCCCCTCACGAGGGAGAACTTCATTATTGAGCTTCAGGCAGCTATCCGCACGCTCGCTCACGGGTTGAGCATGGGCGATGCCTCTCAACGTCAAAAAGATCACGAGTCCATTGCCTCCCATCACCACAAGTTGCGTGATGAGATCGACAAAGCCCTTCGAAGAGCTAATGGGACCGGCGTCAGAGGTCCAGATGAGACGTTCCATGCTTACGAAAGCGAACTCTGATCCGCCCTCCCCTCGTACTCGGGGAAAAGCATCTGTGGGCAGGGCTTTGCGCGAGAATTCTAGCGATTCACCGCGTGAACCTCTTGTCCGCATTTGCGACGGGTTAATTTGTTAGTCCAGAAAGATTTCTTGACACACCGACCACACAGATGCCAATCGTGCTTGGAACAGTAGTAGGCGACATTCCTTATTGTTTCCGCACACCGAGCGCAACGCTTGTTCATCTGGCCCTCTAACTTCGATGATTTTCCTCGCGGCACATCATAATTTGTCTTTCAGTAATTCGCTTAGCGCGTCAACAATTCCGCGGGTCGTGCGGCCAATCACCTGTCCGCACAAGTCCCTCCTTCCATGTGATATATGCCAGGCGGCCTCGGCCATTCCGCTTGCGACGTAGCCAGCGATTTTGAAGCCGACGCCGATCAGTTTCCACCCAAGCTTAAATGGATCAGGCATGTGCTTCTGGTACGGTCCGCGACTAAAGAGGATACTCTTCACTATGGGCTGGGTTCAAATAGCAGAACTGGTCTCACAAATGTTGTGCAGACCTGCTAAACCCTTGGGTGCCATCGACTCACAAAACAGTTTACGGCAGTCTCAATAAGAAAGTCGGCAGAGCTCAAGCGATGGCAGCATCCGGTGATTGAAAACGGGGTGATTTATACTCATCTCGTCCCTTCAATGACTCGCGTGGACGATTAACGGCTCGTCAGTGATGCAGCGGATGAAACCGCTCACCTGTGCAATCTCCCGAATCCGCCGCCGCAATGCCGCCCTCGGTTCCCGGCTGCTTTCATAGCGGAGCGTCGAAACTGGAATCCGCGCCGCACGGCATGCACGCCGCTCACTCACCCGGTAGGCTTGGCGTAGATAACCCACCACCGGGCGGTGCCGCGAGCGCGTCACAGTTTTTTTGTCAGCACATCCTGCAGCATCACCTTGTCCAGCGTCAGTTCTGCCACCAACCGCTTCAGCTGGCCGTCCTCTTCCTGGAGCTGTTTGAACTGCCGCACCTGATCGCTCTCCAGCCCCTGTAGTGTTTTTTCCATCGATAGAGGGTTTGTTCCGTGATCCCAACCTGGCGGATCAGCTCCGCCACAGGAGCCCACCTCCGCCTGCTTCAGCACCGCCACGATCTGCTCCAAAGAAAATCGCTTCCTCTTCACGGGTGCTCTCATTCTGTGTCAGAATTCGGGGGGCCGATCAGTTGCTCGAATCCAATCTTGTCGAAACTCTTGCAATTTTCGCCACAAACATCATCGCGTTGACTTATGAGTTCTTGCTAAGATCCGAGCAGAATCGTCTGCGCATGATGTCCGAGAAAGCCGATTTTCACAAGACTCATCTGCGTCTCAGCAACGGACGTACGAGTCAAAAGACACTTATTCCAAGTGTCCACCTCGCGAGCATGGACTACCACTTATGGGAATGTCGAGACGGTCACAACCGAACGCTTACAAAAGACGCAACGTCTTTCGAGAGAGACTTCATCTCGTAAGGTTTTCGAGCAAGGCAGTCGCAGAGAAATCCCGGTCCGGTCGCACCAAGCCTGTAGCGATATCCGTCCCCATGGAAGCGACGATCGAATCTGGCGGCTGATCACATTGATTGCGGCACCAGTCTCGAAGGCTCGGAGTGAGACCCTGAACGGACACCAGCAAGAACAGAAAGCTCCCGCGCTCACTCGGATTGTCTGTGTCCCGCAAGGCCTTCCAAATCAGATCCTGTAGACTCGGATCTCTCCCAACACGACGCAGGATGGGTCGATAGAATCCAGGCGCAAAGTAGCGGAGATTCGGCCGACATCCCCGCAGAAGAAATCGAATAACAGAGAATACTTCCTCGCTCGCCCCTCCTGCACACACGACCGCCATGTCAACGGAGTAATAGATCCGCCATTCACCATTGACATAGCAGTTCGACCGAACCTGCTGCATTTCCTCAAAGAGCAGGCTGTTGTCGGGGTCGATTTCGCAGAGCACCCAAATCGCACGATCACCATACCTAGAAAACTGTTGGTCCATCTTTGAATCAATCTCATCTCGCGTCAATGAATCGTCAGAAAAGTCGCGCGCTAAAAGCTCTACTGCCTTCGCAGGATCATTCTCGGGCTGGTGCCCAATAGCGAATAGCGAGTGCCAACAAAGCTCGCGCAAAAGCGCAGATCTCGGCTGGATTCTTGCAACGAACTCGAGAAACTGTGGCCGAACTGCTACTGCTTTCGCTTCGCGAATAAAGTCCAAGGCCTCAGCCCGCGGGGACGGGTAATTGTCCGCAAGCGTACACAAGGTTGCCCAATCAGACATGCGGTCCCGATCAGAAATACATTCCCAGAATCTTTCACGAAGCACCCCATGCAGTTCTGTCCAATTTTCGAGAACGAATTCAATCAGTGGATAGTTGGTCCTGAACCCTACAGATAGGTTCATGTGGGCATGGCGACCCGATTCATGAACTTCAGGAATCGTAAGCATTACGTCGAGCGCGCCAAGCATATGCAGCCCGCAAAAAGCTGCTTGTCGACGCTCCTCATGATCTGGACCGTAGCAAACTATTTCTTTTGAAAGCCTCTCTCTCGCTTCTGCCAGTCCGTGCCCAGAACGCACGAGATTTCGATAATGGGCGATAGCCATCTGTGTTTTTACACCTGCATCTGCCTCTAGGTCGTACTGCGCAAGCACTGAATTAGCCCACGGCAGATTCTCACTGTGACCCGCTAGAAATGCAACGATCATCGATCGGAGACCAGCCGGGAGTGGAGTCGCAGCGGCAATGAGCCTTGCCCGCAAGTTTGCGTCACCGTTGATGAGCAGTGCAACCGCTGCGAGGTTTCCTTCTCGCAAATCAAGTTGTTGCTCTGCGAGCCGGCGCACGGATTCGAAGTTCTGATAGTTGGCGATCAGAATGCCTTTCAGATTGGAGTTCCAGATCGAATCACGTACAGCGAATGGAAGTGCCGCTTCCACAATCTCGTCGTTGTGCTGCGGTTGTTTCAATCCCCAAAGACCACTCAGAACAAAATCCGGTCGTCTGCATTGGGGATCTCGAAGCAGCGCCATAAGTCGCTCATGACACGCCTCGGCGTCTGGAATGATTCGCGGGAGGAGAAATCCAACTTCTGCTGCTTTAGACGTCATTGCCAGTTCCGTTAACGCGGTGGCAACTTCTGGGTCGTTCATGCCCCAGTGATCAAGGAGGGCCTCAGCGGCCCAAAATGGGAATGACTGTCTTAGGCCTTCAAGGAGCCTTTTTTTGCCTGTTTCAGTCCATCCGGTCCTCACAAAAAATGAGACTTCTCGCACGTCGATCGGTTCATGTCTGACCAACCATCGGTCAACAGCGTCAATAATTGTTTGATCTCCTGCGAAGCACGCTGAAAGACGTTCGCTGTGGTGGAGCCATACGTAATTCCTGCGGTCGTTATCTATCAGTCCCACGATTGCATGGATAACATCTTGGTCCTTTTCAAATCCTTCGAACAGGACGCCCAGTGCAATCTCCGGATCCATTAGTTCATCACCCCAACTATTGGGCTGAATTGCTTCTAACGCTTTCGCCCTGATCTCGGTGTCCCCTGGCCAGCCATGTGCGAGCGCCCATACCAGCGAGCCACCGTGAGACCAGCGAAAATTGACCCGCCGGGTCGCCCAACCGAGAAGGAGAGTCCGATCGGCGATTGACTGGGTACCCATCAGGATCTTCTTGCGCACTGCAATCAGCCGAATGTCAGCGCTAGGTGTGTCTTCGATCTCGGTCAGAATACGGGGCCACTCCGGATAATCCGGCCACCCTTTGAATAGAGCATCAAGCACGGCAGTTTGCGTCAAAACCGGATGGGGTTTCCGCAAGAGGCTGACGAGGCGATCTCCAATTTGTGGGAATCTTCCGCCTAAGCTCACTAGCGCTTGTGCTGCTTGATCCGCAAACATCTCTTCCTCGTCGAGAAGCATGCGGAACAACCCGTCAACGACTTCCGGGGAAGCCGCACGTTCAGCAAGCGATGCCGCGATTCCGTACCGCGATTGTCTCCCCGGAATCCAATCTCGGGTGCGAGCCTGAACAAGGTCTCGAAGTCGAGGTGAAAAGAGACCAAAGAGCAACAAATGAAGAAGCTTCTTGCGATGCATCAACCACGGGCCACTCTCAATTTCATCGATCACTTCGCTGGCTATCCTTTTCGCGAGTGTGACCGGGCATTGAAAATCTCCCGTCGCGACTTCACAGAGGATGGGAAGAGTGATGAATCCATCGGATGTAGACCGAGTGTGATTCTCGATGGCTTTTGCAAGTTCGGCTACCTCCTCCGGTCGTTGGGTCAGGTGCAGCAAGGAAAGGAGCACCTCGCGCCAAGAAGGTTCGGTACAGTGTTGTCCGACAAATTCGCACTGCTCGTTGAATGGCAGACGGGCAAGATGCTCAGCAGCAAGATGTTCTTGAAACGAACGATGCAGGAAGCCCAATTCGTGCGGGCCCTTTCTGACTAGCAAACCGAGTTCCTGTTCTCCAAAGCTGAGAAGGATGCGAGACTGTCGTCGGGCCTCTGCTCTGTCTAGTCCAAGCCCGAGAATTTCGTTCTGGAGAAACTCACTAGTTGCGATTTCCGCAGTGCGACTGTCAACCAGTCCTTCCGGATGGTTCGACTGCAGACAGAAGGCCAAGTTCGCAAACGCAATCCGAGCATCTTCCGGCGATAATTCTGATTGGTCGGGCGTCACCATTGCGGCACGCCTTCTAGCGATTGGATGCACAGAAATCAAGTGCTCCACCAAGCGGCCATAAGCACGAAATCGGCTGTTGGGCAGAGGCACGCTCGATCCCTTGAGATAAAGCAAAAGGCCGAGAAGCAACGGAATCTTGGCGAGCTCACTCAAATCGACCGAGGATCGCATTTCGGCGAGGAAACCCGCTGCTGCCGACTTGGCGTGCTCTCCCTGGGAAGAATCAGAGGCGCTAAGGGCACGAAGCTGTAGATGAAACCATTTTGTCGCAAATTGTTCTTGCTGAGCCGCAGTGAGTTCAGCCAGCTGCGTTACGGACCAAGCAGTACGCTGAATACCGAGCCGCTCATATCCCGTAGGGCGAGTCGTCGCGATCACACGACAGTTTCTCTGCTCGACAAAAACCTGCAACTGGACCAAAGCGTTGCGCGCGGCATCTTCATTGCCATATTCATCCAAACCGTCTATGAGCAGGAGAAGACGCTCATCATCAAGCGCTTGCGCGATTACAGGCCATAGACGATCCTCACTCCAGAGGTGAAGCCAGGAGACAACAATGTCGGGCAGCGAAAGGACCGTTTTCGCTTCTTCGATTCGTTTCGTCCAGAACGGAAAGGACAGCCAGACAGGCAGGAATGTGCCCTGAAACGACGAGGCCTCCCTCAGCACCGGACTTTCATTGAGCAAATCGAGGGTCACATATCGCAGCAGCGCACTTTTGCCAAGGCCCGGCCCACCAATCAGAATCTGACGAGTCTGGTTGGTCAGCCAGTCACTCAGCCTTCGGCGTTGGCGCACTATCTGATTCGATGGAGGCGCAGATGGGCGAGACGCGTCGCTTCTCTCCCCATGTCCCGAGATCGCTGTATCCAGTCGCTTGGTTGGCTGGAGAAGTTCCGCAGCGATTGGGCCGCTGTCAAGCCGGTCTTCATATACGTCTGGCAATACATACCGGTCGCGCAGCGGTGTTGCAGTCTTTGCGCCGAGCTCAACGGGAAGCCCGGGATCGTGGGCCGTAAAAATACGTGTGTAAAGCGTACCCAGTCTCGCACGGAGTTCCGCAACTTCTGGTCCAGCAATGTGATTGCGCAGCGCGCCGATCGCCACGTGTGGGCAGAACTCTTCAGCGTAATTACGCCCGAAGAAATCATCTACGATCGCGGCTTGATGCTTGAGGAGAATGTCCAGTTCGGCAGAGTCCCAAATTTCAAATCCAATCCCCTTTGTTCTAAGGTACTCCCGTTGTTTTTCAATTTCATCCGTTAGTGTCTTTGCCTGAAGATTGTGGCTTGTGCACAGAACAAAGCTGACCGCACGGGAGGCCCATTCCCCGGCCAGAAACAGATCCACTGCCGAGCGTATCTTCGTTGGGGTGAACCTCTTCTCTCGTTTGCATTGCAGAGCGCGATATTTCCGCGTTTCTCTGTGAATCGAATAGACGTCAATGCCCTCCTGCTCCTGTCCGGGAGTTCCGTACAGCCGGCAACATTCAAGGTCAGCGTTCATCCGTTCGAGCCGTAAACAGAGGCGCTCAAAGTTCTCCCATCTTAATTCCAGGAATGGCAGAGACTGAATCCGGGTTACTGTCGCAGGCTTTTTGGGGAAATCCGTGGGGTGGGCCAATAGACGAGACGGAACGGAAATGAGATCCGAATTCATCATGTATTGCAATATTAGCGTAGGCGCTCTGCACAGACCACTGGAGGTTATGATGGTGCGCTCGGCGCTTCGGTTAAAGTCCATTGGAGTTTGTTTGTGCTTTGGCTTTTCTGATAGCAACAAGTGGCAGTCATTTCGGAAACAATAGGTTCCTTGGTAGTGTGATTTGAAGCGATGCTTCCTTTGGCCGGCGGGAGGGGAAATGCTGAGTCCGACGAGGGTTTTCTTTTTGGGCGCGGGTGCCTCGGTGGATGCCGGAGTTCCCATGGCTGGTGAGCTTCTTACGAAAATTCGCAAAACAGACCCGTACCAGCGCCGGCAGTACAAGTTTTATAAGCAGCCGAGTGATCGAGCATTTTTAAAGATCGCAATAGAATCAGTTCTCAGAAGCAGGAATTGGGTGCGAGCGGTGGGTCTGAACACGTTCAACGTCGAACGACTGCTTAGCATGGGAGAGATGGCGTCCAGACTCGGTCTGGGCATCCCCTACGAAGGAGGGAAGCTTGTCGAGGCACGGTGGTTCGTAGATGTGCTGATGTCGTGGATTCTAGAAATTATTGAACAATCCATGAAAGAGAAGCTGCCAAAATGCTATCAACGATTCTCCGATTATTTGAGGCCTACAGACACGCTCGTGACTCTGAACTACGACTTGGTTTGTGAAACATACCTAAGAAATGGGTCAAAGGGCGCAGAATATCATATCGTGGGCAGTGGTAGTCACAACTCGTCAGGTTGCTTTGGATCATCAATCGACCTCCTGAAACTGCATGGCTCGGTAAATTGGCGCCGATGCGTTCAAACCAGCGAAGAAAAATCTTGCGGGAACGTTTTCATCCATGAAGACCACGATATTCCGGTTCCTGGATATGGCAGCGCAAGAGTCTGTGAATGCGGTCGCGGAGTGCTCCGATCTTTCGTGGTGGCACCTACTCCGCTGAAGGATTATGAAGATGCAGCACTGATGTTGATCTGGAAATTGGCTGTGAAGAAACTTCTCAGTGCGACCGACATTTACATCATCGGTTATTCCATGCCAGCGTATGATATGGGAGTTCGAAATCTGCTTGGTCTGGTTTCGGTGAATAATAAGAATGCAACATTCCATATTGTCAACCCCGACGGCAAGTGTGATCGGGCATTCGCGTTCCTGCCAGAGACGCGGCGTCGAATGGTTCGTAGCGATTTCCGAAGCTTTGTTACAAATGAAACTCTCTAATGAACGCATTTGAGACTTATTCGCACCCACGAAGCTTCAATTGGAGAGTCTGGCGAGTTAAAAACCAACAGGGATGAAGCAAGCTCCGGAAAAGCCCTCCAGCGCAATGCGGTGGACGGAGTGACGTGGCGAGAGTATAAGCCGATCCTTCCTCAAACGGGTGAAAGACCTGCACCAGAAAATCCACATGGGAGCGTATCGTGCTCACCGTAAGCGTTCGGTTGTGACCGTCTCGACATTCCCATAAGTGGTAGTCCATGCTCGCGAGGTGGACACTTGGAATAAGTGTCCACTTGGAGCGGAGATGGACACTTCTCAGCAGGCTATAGTCAATCCCAAAGACAGAGAGGGTTCGGCCGCTGCGCAGCGGCAGCGACGAAGTATCGCGGAGAAGCGGCGGATCGTGGAAGAGACGTTAGCGCCGGGCGCGTCGGTGGCACGCGTGGCGAGGGCGCACGGTGTGAACGCCAATCAAGTGTTTGGTTGGCGACGACTGTACTTGGCGGGACGGCTTGGGGAGCAGAAGCCTGGGATCAAGTTGCTGCCGGTGCGGGTGAGCGAGAGCAAGTCGATGCCGGTCGTAGTCGAGCGCTGCGTTGCGGATTGTTCCCCATCCCAAGCGGGCACGATTCACATCGAACTACGGCAGGGGCAGGTGCGGATCGAAGGCAACGCCGATCCTGGGTTGATCCGTGTGCTGCTGGAGTGCCTGAAGGCATGATCGCGTTGCCGGCGAAGACGCAGATCTGGATTGCGGCGGGTGTGACTGACTTGCGGCGCGGTTTCACGGGACTGAGCGCAATGGTGCAGACGAAACTGGAGCAGAGTCCATTCTCTGGGCACGTGTTTGTTTTTCGCGGGCGTCGCGGCGATCTGATAAAAGTTCTTTGGTTTGATGGCGACGGTTTGTGTTTGTTCGCGAAGCGACTGGAACGTGGACGCTTCGTGTGGCCGCAAGCCACCAGTGGCACGGTTTCGCTGACGCGGGCACAGTTATCGATGCTGTTGGAAGGCATCGATTGGCGGCGGCCAGAGCGCACGTGGGAGCCGCAGCTGTCGGTGTAACGGGCGAGATTCTTTGCACAACTTTTTTCGCAGGCATGGGGATGCGAACGAACGAGTTCATGCGATACTCCGCGCATGGCGGTGACCGCGCTTCCGGATCTGAACGTTCTTCCCGCCGAGCAACTGCGCGCACTGATCCTGGGCGCAATATCAGCAACTGCTCACCCAAGACGAGCAGTTAGTCTCGCGCGAGCGCGAGATCGAACATCTGAAGCTGCTGCTGACGAAACTGCACCGCATGCAGTCTGGTCGGAAGTCGGAGAAGCTGCAGCGACAGATCGAGCAGTTGGAGCTGCGACTGGAGGAACTGGAATCGAATCGCAGCGAGAAAGAATCTGTGCTGCCGGAACCGGCTTCTCCTCCAGCCTCTACAACTCCGGCCAAGCCCGCGCGCCGCGCTCTGCCGGATCATCTGCCGCGACAAACGCGCACCCATGTACCGCAGGAAACAGTGTGTCCGCAATGCCAAGGCGAGCTGCGCAAGCTGAGCGAGGATGTCGCGGAAGTGTTGGAGTACGTGCCTGCCAGTTTTCGGGTGATTCGACACGTGCGGACCAAGCTGAGTTGCACAAAATGCGATTGCATTGTGCAGGCGGAAGCGCCGAGTCGTCCCATCGAACGCGGCCTGGCCGGGCCAGGGCTGTTGGCGCACGTGCTGGTGTCGAAGTACTGCGATCATCAACCGCTGTATCGGCAGTCGGAGATCTACGCGCGTCAAGGTGTGGAACTGGAGCGCTCGACGATGGCCGATTGGGTGGGCGGGAGCAGCCGGTTGCTGGAGCCGCTGGTGGAGGCGCTGCGTCGCTACGTGATCGCGGCCAGCAAGCTGCACGCCGACGACACACCTGTGCCGGTGTTGGCGCCGGGTCAGGGCAGGACCAAGACGGGACGCTTATGGACCTATGTTCGCGATGATCGTCCCGCGGGGGACAGCGCTGCGCCTGCCGTGTGGTTCGCCTACTCACCGGATCGCAAAGGCGAACACCCCGCGCAGCACCTGCAGAAGTTTCGCGGCACACTGCAGGTCGATGCCTACGCGGGATTCAATCTGCTCTATGAAGATGGTCGCATCCAACAAGCTTGCTGCTGGGCACACGTGCGGCGACACTTCTACGATCTGGAGCAAGCGCACAGTTCGCCGGTAGCGCGGGAGGCGCTCGCGCGGATCGGTGCGCTCTATGCAGTGGAAGAACCGATCCGTGGTCGACCGCCGGACGAACGCCGTACTGTCCGCCAAGAGCAGGCCAAGCCGCTCGTGGAGTCCATGCGCCAGTGGTTCGAGGCGACCTTGTCGAAGCTCTCGCGCAAGTCGGAGACGACGGTGGCGATCCGCTACGCACTCTCCCGCTGGGACGCACTGACGCGCTATATAGAAGATGGCCACATCGAGATCGACAACAACGCCGCGGAACGCTCTTTGCGAGGTGTAGCTTTAGGCCGGAAGAACTACCTGTTCGCCGGATCAGATGCCGGCGGGGAACGCGCTGCGGTGATCTACAGCCTGATCGGCTCCGCCAAACTCAACGGTCTCGACCCCGAAGCCTACCTGCGCGAAGTGCTGACCCGCATCGCCGACCATCCCATCAACCGCATCGAGGAGTTGCTGCCGTGGAATCTCGCCGCCAACGTGCCGTCCGAACTCGCAGCGTAAAGAGGAACCCGAAGGCAGACGGTTCCGTCGTGGTCTCGTCGCTTTCGAACATCGCAGAGTTAATCGAAAACGGTGAAATCACCCTCGGGACGCTGCGTCCCATCGGATGTGTTGCCACGGCTGCCGACGACGACTGCACCTATGCCATGCTCGTGCGCCGCCGTGGCGAGAGCTTGTCGCAGTTGCTCGTGCGCCTCGATCAAGCCATCGACAAGGCACTCACCCTGGGCATCTTCACCGACGAAATCAATAGATAACCCTTCGCGGGTAAGTGTCCACTTCGCCGCCTTGTGGACACTTACCACTTCACACTGTCAACACGGTCTCCAGCGCACGCTTACTGCTCACCCGTCGCGACGGGTGTATATCCCGAAGCCTGATGGCCGACAACGCCCGCTCGGCGTGGCTGCCTGGAGGACGAGATCGTGCAACAGGCGATGGTTACCGTACTGAGCGCGATTTACGAAGAAGACTTGATTGGAGGACAGTTGTAGCAGGGTACCCTTTCGCCATATGTGCTCTCGCAATGGAATAGTCTATGTCTACATGCAGGTCAAACACCGATACCGTGAGAGAGTCCCATGGCGAACCATCGGAAACACTACCGCCGGGATTCTTAGGACTGTTCCGAACTCAAGTCGGGTCCCAAGAAACGGCTGAAGAATTGGTTCTCCTTCCGTTCCTCAATCAGAGTCAGCGCTTGAGAAAGGCAATTTGCATCGATCACTTTTACATCGTCACCGCTAGGAAGGACTATAAACGAATCGACAACCACCGAACTCGACTTTCCAGGACAGTTTGGAGAACCCGTAAACATAACCGGCACGCATGCGAACGGAAGGTCTCCCTTCCAATCTTCTAGCAGAATCGCTCGGACGCTCAACAGCTGGGCGTAGTCTTCCTCCTTGGGAACATTTAATGTACAGCCACCTAGGAGCATGAGCTTTCGAGCAGGATGATATGCGATCAAATCGAGAGTGCCACGTTTTACTTTCGTCTGTTCCGCAAAGAGATCTTCATGTGCGCCGAGGACAATAGCCGAAAACCCGTAGCAGGCGAGTACCCATGCGACGTGCTGTTCGAAATCCTTCTGCGGCTTCGTTTTTTGTGGCGCCACCGAATGAGGCCGACCGAGCAGAGAACGGAGCCGTTCTGGAGAACAGAATTGTGTTAACAGAAAGTAGAGAGGATTTACGTATTGCTCAGGAATCAAGTTTCGTATCGGCCACGTATCTGAATAGACTTCACCGAGTTCAGCGTGAACTAGTCTGACTTCCAAAAACTCGTACATATCTAATTTTGGAACGCAGCTCTCCCAGGCGCACTTCGCCAAATCATCAACCGAACTCGAATCATGCATCGTAAAGGAAATTCTTTCGCGCGCGGCTCCTGACCTCCCATAACATGAACCGAATACTTGAAGTAAAGAGAGGGTCTGGTGCCACGTACCAGAGACCTTGACCGTACACTCACCCGGATGAACGACTGCGTCCATTATTCTCGCCATGATTGGTACAGCGATAAAGACGTCGAATCCTGAGAAGCCCTGGCTGAGCTTG
>Ga0335078_10001189_pt1 | contig 39453 bp, 27 predicted proteins | sample Lox_Sample_32_FD_206711 | JGI IMG/M metagenome (GOLD analysis project Ga0335078, IMG submission 206711) | Soil microbial communities from Loxahatchee National Wildlife Refuge, Florida, United States - Lox_Sample_3.2 | ecosystem: Environmental > Terrestrial > Soil > Wetlands | place: USA... | reverse complement strand
CCTGCTCATCCTGGCCATCTGCTGCATGAGCCTGGTCATCGTCGGGCTGGACAACACGATCGTGAACGTCGCGCTGCCGTCGATCCAGCGCGAGCTGCACGCGCCGGTGTCCGGGCTGCAGTGGGTGGTCGACGCCTACACGCTGGTCGTGGCCAGCTTCCTGATCCTGGCCGGGTCCACCGGGGACCGGCTGGGCCGGCGCAGCACGTTCCAGGTCGGGCTGGCCACGTTCACCGTCGGCTCGCTGCTCTGCAGCCTCGCCCCCAGCCTGGGCTGGCTGGTCGCGTTCCGCATGCTCCAGGCGCTCGGCGGCTCCATGCTCAACCCGGTGGCGATGTCGATCATCGTCAACACGTTCACCGACCGGGCGGAACGGGCCCGGGCCATCGGCGTCTGGGGTGCGGCCATCGGGGTCAGCCTGGCCCTCGGCCCGGTGGTCGGCGGGCTGCTCATCGCCTCGGTCGGCTGGCGGGGGATCTTCTGGGTGAACATTCCGGTGGGGGTGGCCGCGATCACGGCGACCGCGCTGTTCGTGCCGGAGTCGCGGGCGCCGCATCCGCGGCGGCTGGACCCGGTGGGGCAGGTGCTGGTCATCGTCACCCTGGCCACGCTGGTGTACGGGATCATCGAGGGGCCGCGGCACGGCTGGGGCTCGGCGGAGATCCTGGCCTGCTTCTGCCTGGCCGCGGCCGGCGCGGCCGGCCTGCTGCTGTGGGAGCCCCGGCGGGCCGAACCCCTGCTCGATTTCAGGTTCTTCCGCAGCGCGCCGTTCTCCGGCGCCACCCTGATCGCGGTCAGCGCGTTCGCCGCCCTCGGCGGCTACCTGTTCCTCAACACCCTGTACCTGCAGGACGTCCGGGGCTACTCCGCGCTGCACGCGGGGCTGCTGACGCTGCCGCTGGCCGCGGTCACCGTGTTCTTCGCCCCGCTGTCCGGGCGGATCATCAGCCGCCGTGGGCCGCGGCTGCCGCTGATCGTGTCCGGCCTGTGCCTGACCACCGGGGCGGCCCTGCTCATCGGGCTGACCGCGACCACCCCGGTCGGCTGGCTGCTGCTGTCCTACGTCGTCTTCGGTATCGGCTTCGGCACGGTGAACGCGCCGATCACCAACACGGCCGTGTCCGGGATGCCGGCCAGCCAGGCCGGGGTGGCCGCGGCCATCGCCTCGACCAGCCGGCAGGTCGGCCAGTCACTCGGGGTCGCGGTGGTGGGCTCCGCGGTGACCTCGGTGATGGCCGGCCCGCTGCGCGCGGGCTTTGCCGCCGCCAGCCATCTGGGCTGGTGGGTCATTACTGGTTGCGGCGTGCTCGTGCTGGTGCTCGGCGTGCTCAGCACCGGGCGGTGGGCCCGGCAGACGGCCGCGCGCACCGCGGACCGGCTGCTGTCCGGGGAGGAAGCGCCGGTCGCGGTGGGCTGACCGGTGGGCTGACCGGCGGGCGATCTGGGCCGGTCAGGCTGGCGAGGGGAAGCAGTAGGAGTCGCTGGACGCGTCACCGCCCTGCAGCCGCACCTGGTGCGTGCGCCGTCCGCGCCACGCCTCGCCCTCCGGGAAGAACCGCTCGTCGACGGTCATGCCCCCGCCCGGGCTGACGTCCAGCTTGGCCATCCAGGCGCCCACCCCGTCGGGATAGAACTGGTCGTCCCACGCGCCGTACAGCGAGTTCGTGAAGTACACCCGCTGCCCGTCCCGGCTCACCTCGACCATCTGCGGCCCGCCGCGCAGCGGCTGGCCCGGCCGCGCCGGGTGGGGGACACGCCCGGTGATGCCGCCCATCCGGACCGACCCGGTCTGCACCGGGCGCAGCGGGTCGCTCACGTTGTACTGCTTGAGCTCACCCGTCCCCCAGCACGACACGTACAGGTACTGGTCGTCCACGGACAGGTTGATGTCGGTGACCAGCGGGGGCACCGCGCCGAAGCCCTGCAGCAGCGGCGGGAGCTGGTCGGCCGGGGCCGGCTCAGCTGGAATCGTGATCACCTTGGTCGCGGCCCACCGGCCGTTCTCCTCGTGCCACATCCAGACCGAGGCGGACAGGTCCTCGACGCTGACCACCACGCCCACGAAGCCGTACTTCTTGGTCGGGTCGTGCGCGGGCCGCAGCTCCAGGGCCATCTGATGCTCGTCACCCAGGTCCACGGTCTGCAGGTGGTTGCGGGTCTTCATGTCCCAGAAGTGCAGCCGGTGGCCGTACTTGCGGCCGAGCAGCAGCTCCGGGACGACGCCGTCCTCGATCATGGACGGGGTGGCCCACTCCGAGGTGACCGCGATGTCGGCCATCACGTGCCACCACACGTCGTAGGCGAGGTACTGGTCCCCACGGTCGGCTTCCCAGGCGCCCAGCACGTCGAAGCTGTTGTGGTCGAGCAGCGCGATGCCGCCCGGTCCCTCCTCGCCGTAGCCGCCGAGGCAGGACATGAACACCGCTCCCGACCCGCAGTGCACCGTGTGCGGGCGCGAGTAGCCGGCCCGCTTGCCCAGCTCGGCCGCGTCGAGCACCTTCACCACCGACGGCGACGCCGGGTCCGGCTCGGTGTCCAGCACGCTGACCCGCGAGGACCGGATGCCGGGCACGATCAGGTAGCGGCGGCCGCCGTGATCATGGCCGCCGCCCGGGTGCAGCGCGCTGGAGCAGGCGTTCCAGCCGAAGTGGTGCAGCTCGTCGCCGGAGTGCGGCAGCTCGGTGAACCCGATCACCGACCCGTAGCGGCCGGACTGCGGGTCGGTGTCCAGCACGGCGATCGCGTCCGGCTGATCGGCCGGGCGGGAGAACGTGGCCACGTACGCGAGCTTTTCCGGCGGTGCCTCGGCGGCGTCCCGCGGGGTGCGGTAGAACGTCGGGTCGTGGTGATGCTCGTCGGCCATGGCGGTCTGCCTCCTTGTACCTGCCTGCTACCTTTTTCCTGCCCACTGCGCCGGGGGTTCGCCCCTCAGAACACTAGCCACACCGTGCTCAGGGTCAGGGCGCCACCCGCCACCAGGGCGAACAGCGCGACCCAGGCGCCACCCGGCACGCCGGTCAGCCGGGCCAGCTGATCCGCGTCGGTGCGCGGCCGCCGGGACCGGCGCCGGGCCTGCTGCAGCTCCAGCACCGGCCGTATCCCGCCGAGCAGCAGGAACCAGGCCATCGCGTAGCCGAACGTGGCCTGCAGCAGCGGGACGCCACGCCAGATGACCAGCGCCACCGCGGCGGCCACGGTGATCACGGCCGCGAGCCCGTAGGCGTTGCGGATCATCACCGCCAGCCCGGCCAGCAGCACCAGGCTGAGCAGCAGCGCGGCCGCCAGGTACCCGGCCGCGAGCAGCGCCGCGGCGCCCAGCCCGAGCAGCGGGGGCGCCAGGTACCCGGCGGCGGCGGTGGCCACGATGCCCGGGCCTGAGGCCTGGCCCGCCGACACGGTCAGACCGGCGGTGCTGCGGTGCACCCGCACGCCTTCGAGCCGGCGGCCGACGGCCAGCGCCACCAGCGCGTGACCACCCTCGTGGGCGATGGTGACCACGGTCCGGGTGAGCGGCCACAGCCGCCGCGACCCGACCAGCACCAGCGCGGCCACGCAGGTCGCCAGCACCAGCACCCGGGAGGGGGGCGGCGCGGCGGTGATCACCTGATGCCACCACTGGCCGGGCGGTGTGGTGTGCATGCTCGCCATCCTGCCAGGCCGCCGGCGATAACCGGGGCCGTGACACCGGACCTTCAGCACATCCGTGGCGAATTCCCAGCCGGGGCGGGGAGGCTCGGCCCGCGGCCGCCGGCTGTGGGCCCGCTGTCACTGGCCGAGGGCCCGTGCGCCGCCCGGCCATGGCGCGTGGCCTGGTCAGCGCCGGGACAGTCCGTCGATGCGGGTCATCTGCTCGGCGCTCAGCGAGAACCTCAGCACGTCGAGGTTGGCGGCGATCCGGGCCGGCTGGGCGGACTTGGGGATGACCGGGATGCCGTGCTCGACGTGCCAGCGCAGCACGACCTGGGCCGCGGTTACCCGGTGCTGCGCGGCGATCTCCGCCAGCACCGGGTCGGCCAGGTTGGTGCCCTTCAGCGGGCTGTAGCCCTCCACCGTGACCCGCCGCTCCCGGCTGGCGGCCAGCCGGGCCGGATCGTACAGCGCCGGGCTCCACGGGATCTGGTTGATCACCGGAGCCTGCCCGGTCGCCTGGATCAGCGAGTCGATCTGCGCGATCGAGTAGTTGCTGACCCCGACCGCCCTGGTCTTGCCCTCGTCGCGGAGGGCCAGGAACTCACGCCACACCGAGGTCAGCATCCGGGCCGCGGGCGGCCAGTGCACCAGCCACAGGTCCACGTAGTCGGTGCCCAGGGCGCGCAGGCTCGCGCACAGCGTGTGCCGTTCCCGGCCTGCCTTGCCCGGCGGGAGCTTGGTGGTGATGAACACCTCGCGCCGGTGCAGCCCGCTGTCCCGCAGCGCGTGGCCGACTTCGGCCTCGTTCCCGTACATGGTCGCCGTGTCGATATGCCGGTAGCCCACCCGGAGGGCCTCCAGGATCGCTTCGTAGCCCGCGGAGCCGCGCAGCCGCCACGTGCCGAACCCGACCATCGGCAGGCCCACACCCCCGGGCAGCACCACCGATGGGATCTCTGGCGCCTTTGTCATAACCACATTCTGCCCGCCCGTATCGCCCCGGCCGCGGGGGGCTCAGCCTGCGAGGAGCCCGGCCGCGGGCCGGCCTGCCGGGCCCGGCGGGCGGGTCAGGCGATCTGGGTCCCGCTGCGTGCCGTCAGGTCCGCGTACAGCTTGCTCAGCTGCCCGGTCACCGGGCCGGGTGAGCCATCCCCGATGACCCGTCCGTCCATCTTCGTCACCGGGGCCAGCTCACCCATGGTGCCGGTGACGAACACCTCGTCGGCCGCGTAGAACTGAGCCAGGCTGTAGTCCCCGGCCAGGCACGGAATGCCCGCGGACGCGGCCAGCTCCAGCACCGTGGCGCGGGTGATGCCCTCCGGGCAGGCGGCGCAGGATGGCGTGCCCAGCTGCCCGGCGCTGACCAGGAACAAGTGGGTGGCGTTGGTCTCGGCCACGAAGCCCCTGGTGTCCAGCATGATCGCGTCGTCGGCCCCGGCCACGTTGGCCTCGATCTTGGCCAGGATCGAGGTCAGCAGGTTGTTGTGATGGATCTTCGGGTCGAGGACGTCGGGCGCTGGCCGGCGGGCGCTGGAGGTGATCAGGGTCAGCCCGGACTTGTCGTAGACCGGCGCCTTGTGCTCAGCCAGCACGATCAGGGTGGGGCCAGACTGGTTGAGCCGCGGGTCCATGCCGCTGGTGACCTTGACGCCGCGGGTCAGCGTGAGCCGGACGTGCACGCCGTCGGTCATCTGGTTGGCCCGCAGCGTGCGGCGGATCTGCTCGGTGATCTCCGCGTCCGATGGCACGCCGGTGAAGGCCAGTGCCCTCGCCGACCGGCGGAGCCGGGCCAGGTGCTCGGCGAGCCGGAAGATCCGTCCCTGGTACAGCCGCAGCCCTTCCCAGACCGCGTCGCCGCCCTGCACGGCCGAGTCGAACGGGCTGACCGCGGCCTGGTCCCGGTGCGTCAGCCGTCCCCCGACGTTGACGATCAGATCACGGTTGCGCTCGTCGAAGGTCTGCAGCATCCGTTGCTCCTGCTCTGCCAGCACACACCTTAGTCATGTCCGGTCAGCCGGCGCGCGTGCAGCCGCTGGTAGAAGGGCTGGCACTGCTGCGCCAGCCCGGCCAGCGCAGGGGGCAGACCGGCGGTGGGCGGGCGGTAGGGCCCGAAGCCGGTGGACCGGCACACCGATGCATACCAGTGCGGGGCCCAGACGCCGTCGGTGTCCCGCGGCCCGGCCGGCCAGTGCAGCATCTCGGCCCGGAACGGCACGCCGAGCGCGGCGCACAGCGCCCGCAGCACCGCCTCCGGGCGGTCCAGCAGGTCCCGGGCGTCGATCACCGGCCCGCCGAACCGGTCGAAGATCTCCGCCTGCTGCCACAGGCCCAGATCGTCCATGGTGGGCGTGGCCCGCACCCGGGCGTAGGAGGCCAGCAGCTCCCCCGGATCGCGGATGAGGAACGCGTGCCGCAGCGGCGCCAGGGCGTCCCGGTCCACCACGGGCAGCAGGTGATGCGACATGTGCTTCGCGTAGCACACGGTCGCGCCGGGCGGCAGGGACCCGGCCGTCAGCTGGTTGATCACCGCCCGCCAGCTGGTCGGCTGGCTGGCGATCACCTCGTCCCGGCCGGGATGGTCGATCCCGGTCCGGTCCAGGTAGAACGCGTACAGCGGCTCGTCCACCACGACCGTGTCCGGGCGGTTCTCCCAGGACCGCATCAGCGCGGTGGACACCGTGCGCGGGCCGGACCACATGGCGATCCGCACCGGCTGGTCCCGCGTTCCGGTCATCCGGCGAACTGGGGTGCTTCCGCGCCGATCGTGGTGTCCTCGCCGTGCCCGGTGTGCACGACCGTTTCCGGCGGCAGGCCGAGCAGCCTGCCCTTGATCGACGCGATGATCGTGTCACGGTCCGAGTAGGACCGGCCGGTCGCGCCCGGACCGCCGTGGAACAGGGTGTCGCCGGAGAACAGCGCGCCCAGCGCGGGTGCGTACAGGCAGACGCTGCCGGGCGAGTGCCCGGGCGTGTGCAGCACCCGCAGCGGGGTGGCCGCGATCTCGATGACCTGCTCGTCGCCGAGGTCACCGTCGGGCTCGGCGTCCGGGTAGATCATCCGCCACAGCACCTCATCACCCTGATGCAGCAGGATGGGTGCGCCCGTGGCCTCGGCCACCGGCCGTGCGGCGTTGATGTGGTCGTTGTGCGCATGGGTGCAGACAATGGCCGACAGCCGCCGGCCGCCGGCCGCGGCCAGGATCGGCGCCGGGTCGTGGGCCGCGTCGATGACCAGCACCTCGTGATCGTCGCCGACGAGCCAGACGTTGTTGTCGACGTCGAAGTCCTGCCCGTCCAGCGAGAATGTGCCCGAGGTGACGACCTTCTCGATGCGCGCGGTCATCCGAGCGTCACAACGCTGCGCAGCACCTCGCCGCGCTCCATCTTGGTGAAGGCCTCCTCGATGCCGTCGATGCCGATCGTCTCGGACACGAACGCGTCCAGCGGCAGGCGGCCCTGCAGGTAGAGCTCGATGAGCACCGGGAAGTCGCGCTCCGGCAGGCAGTCTCCGTACCAGGAGGACTTGAGCGCGCCGCCGCGGCCGAACACATCGAGCAGCGGCAGGTCGATGCGCATGTCGGGGGTGGGCACGCCGACCAGCACCACGGTGCCGGCCAGGTCCCGGGCGTAGAACGCCTGCCGGTAGGTTTCCGGGCGGCCGATCGCCTCGATCACCACGTCCGCGCCGTTCCCGTCGGTCAGCGCCTGGATCGCCTCGACCGGGTCGGTCTCCCGTGAGTTGACCACGTGGGTGGCGCCGAGCTGCCTGGCCCAGTCCAGCTTGCGCGGGTCGATGTCCACCGCGATGATCGTCCGCGCCCCGTTCAGCGCCGCGCCGACGACCGCGGCGTCGCCCACCCCGCCGCAGCCGATCACGGCGACCGAGTCGCCCCGGGTGACCGGGGCGGTGTTGATCGCCGCGCCCAGCCCGGCCATGACCCCGCAGCCGAGCAGGCCAGCCACCTCGGGCCGGGCCGCCGGGTTGACCTTGGTGCACTGCCCGGCGGCGACGAGTGTCTTCTCCACGAACGCACCGATGCCCAGCGCGGGGGAGAGCACCGTGCCGTCGGTGAGGGTCATCTTCTGGGTGGCGTTGTGCGTGCTGAAGCAGTACCAGGGCCGGCCGCGCTGGCACGCCCGGCACTCGCCGCACACCGCCCGCCAGTTGAGCACGACGAAGTCGCCCGGGGCCACCGAGGTGACGCCGTCGCCGACCGCCTCGACCACCCCGGCGGCCTCGTGCCCGAGCAGGTAGGGAAAGTCGTCCCCGATGCCGCCTTCCCGGTAGTGCAGGTCGGTATGGCACACCCCGCAGGCCTGCACCCGCACGAGCGCTTCGCCCGGCCCGGGATCCGGCACGACGATCGTGGTCAGCTCGACTTTGGCACCCTTGCCAGGGGCGATGACGCCCCGCACCTCATGTGTCATCCGCCCATCGTGCCCAATCCATGGCCCGAACGGAAGCGCGGGGGTGCCGTAGCCGCCCAGGCCGGCGCCCCGGGTGCGGGTGGCCGCGGCCGTCCCCTCCGCCCGGGTGGCGCCACCTGACTTCGTGCAATTTGCACTGCAACATCCGTCAGCAGACGGATGTCTCGTCCGGGCTGGCCGGCGATCGTGTCGTGAAAGCACGGTATAGCCGGTAATCCGCGATTGGCCCGCAGGGGCCCGGCCGGGAGGGAGATGGACATGAAGGCGCCCGCCCGCACGATGGTGCCGCGGCCGTACCGCATCTCGCTGCCCGCCGGGCCGGCGGCACCGGCGGAGGCCCGCCGCCACATCTGGAAGATCATCCATGCCTGGAATGTCCCGATCGACGCGTACGCGGCGGCTCTGCTGGCCAGTGAGCTGGTCACCAGCGCCATCGCCGACGGCAGGGACGATCGGGAAACGGTTCAGCTGCTGATCAGCTGGGCCGACGGCCAGCTGCGGGTCGAGGTGCAGGACCGGCCGCGCCCCGGGCCGGCCGGCCGGGGCCCGTCATTCGACCCGGACACCGGGCGCGGCCTGACGCTGCTCGTCAGCGCGTGGCGTTACCTGCGCCTCCGGTATCCGCCCGAGCAGGATCGGCAAGGAAGATGACCATGATCGCGCCGGCCCGCGCGACGCTGCAAAACCCCTACTGCATCCGCGTCTCGCTGGCCCCGGGGCCGCCCGCCGCGGCCCAGGCCCGACGGCACGTCGGCGCCATCATCGAGACCTGGCAGGTGCCCGTCGATCCCGACGTCGCGGTGCTGCTGACCAGCGAGCTCGTTACCAATGCCATCCAGCACGACGTGGCCGGCCACGTGCCGATCCTGCTGGTGATCACCTGGGCTGCCGACGAGCTGTGCGTCGAGGTGCACGACCGGTCACCGGCGGCGCCGGTGCTGGTGGACGCGCCGCCCGACGCGGAGGCCGGGCGCGGCCTGATGCTGCTGGCCAGCCTGTCCAAGGACTGGGGCTACCGGCAGACGGCCGGTGGCAAGGCCGTGTACTTCACGCTGGTTCCGTAGATCAGTAACTGAAAGGTGACGGAAAGTGCGCGAGTTCGGTGAGCTCGAGACCGCGATCATGGATGTGGTGTGGGCTGCAGACCGGGCCTACCTGGTCCGGGAGGTCCGCGAGCGGATGACCTACAACCGTGACGTGGCCTATACGACCGTGATGACGGTGATGAACATCCTGCACGGCAAGGGCGTGCTGTGCCGGGAGAAGCACGGCCGGGCGTGGCGGTACTGGCCCACCGAGTCGCGGGAGGAGCACGACGCCCGGCTGATGGCCGAGGTGCTGCGCTCGGGCGGGGACCAGCGGGTCACCATGGTGCGGTTCCTGCAGCGGGTCAACGACGAGGAAATCGCCAGCCTGCGCACGGCCCTGGACGACGTGCGCGCCGAGCAGCTGGTGACCTCCTAGCAGACCCGCTAGTCAGCGGCCTCCTCGCGGGGGACCGCGCTGGCCCCGGGCTGGCTGGCCCGGGGCCAGCGGCGTGCCCGGGGCCGGGGAGGTCAGCGTGCAGTGGCCAGAATCGGCCGCGCCGGGCCAGCTCAGCTGGCCACGGCCCGCTGGCCAGCGGCCTCGCGGGCGATGTCTATCCGGGAGTGGACGCCGAGCTTGCTCAGGATGTGCGACACGTGAGTGGCCACGGTCCGGTGCGACAGGAACAGCTTGGCGCCGATCTGCGGATTGGACAGCCCCTCGGCCACCAGCCCGACCACCTTGATCTCGGTGGGGGTCAGGCTGTCCCAGCCGTTCTGCGTCTTGCGGTGCTTCGCCCTCGGCCCGCGGCGGATGCCCTCGGCCCGGAACCGGGCCTGCAGACGGCCGATGTCCTGGGTGGCACCGAGCGACGTGTACAGGTCGAAGGCGCTGGTGAACGCCGCCCGGGCCGCCGCCCGGTCGCCGTCGTCCACCGCCGCCCCGGCCGCCGCCTCCAGCGCCTGTGCGACGTGCAACGGGCGGTTGGCATCACGGTAGCGGTCGGCAGCGCGGCGCAGCAGGCCAGCATCGTGCTCGACCAGGCCCCGGCAGTAGAGCGCATTGGCCAGCCGATGCGGCACCTGCGTGTCTTCAGCGATGCCTGCCGCCCGTTCCGCAAGTGAGTGCGCAGTGGCCAGGTCACCGGTCTTCTTGGCGAGCCGGACACCGTCAGGGAGCAGGTCCTCGATCTCATCGAGTTCCTCAGCCTCGTTCACCAGCCCAGTGGTCAGCGCATCGACCGCCGCGGGCAGCGCGTCGGCCTGCTCGGCACTCAGGCTGCGGGCCAGGGCCAGCGTGCAGACGACCCGGCCGTCGATTCGCTCGGCGTGCGGGGCGGCGGCGGCCAGGTGCCGTTGCGCGGTGGTGACGTCGCCACGGTGGAACGCGATCACGGCAGCGACGCCATGATCGCAGCAGGCCACGCCGGGATCCTTGCTGCCGTCATCGAGGGCGCTCACCGCCGTCCCAGCCTCATCCCACTGGCCGGTGTAGAAAAGCAGCTCGCCCAGGCAGCAATGGGCCTGGCTGCGCCGGACCATGAGGCCGGCCCGGTCGGCGAGCCGCTGGGCCTGCCGGGCGGCGGCAAAGGCGTCTTCGTACTGGTCCAGGTCGCCCAGCGTCACCGCCTTGTTGATCTGCAGCAGCAGCCACAGATCGGTCAGCGCCGGATCGGCCTGGGTTACGGTCAGTGCCCGGTCGAACAGCGGCAGCGCGTCCGCCATCCGCCCTTGCATCATGGCCACGATGGTCAGCACATGCAGGGCCCAGCCGATCGCCCAGTTGTCGCTGGCGGCCGTTGCCTCGGCGAGCGCTGAGGTGGCCACCTCGCCGGCCTTCTTGACCTGGCCCAGATCCCGGTGCGCCCGTGCGGTGGCCACCAGCAGCCGGGCCCGGTTCCGGCCGGAAACTCCCGGCTGGGCGAGGGCCTGGCGCAACGCGGCGAGGGACTCCGCGCACTGGCCGGCCATTATCCGGCACTGGGCCAGCGTCCAGTGCAGATCGACGAGAAGATCCGGCTCGACGACATCCGCCAGGGCGCGACTGGTTACCCGCTCGGATTCGGCCGCGTCGCCCGCTTGGTACAGCGCCTCGGCGAGCTGGCAAACCAGGCGATTGTGCCGCGCCGAGCCAGCCGGTGACCTCGCCACCGCCTGGTCGAGCAGCTCGGCCGCGGCCCGGGGTGCCTGGCCGACCAGCAGCGGTGCGGTGTCGGCCAGCCAGCGCAGAATCCACTCGTGCATCGGCTCGGTGCTGGCCGATCCGCCGATCGCCGGCAGCAACTGCCGGGCCACCCGCTCGGCCGGCGCACCGGCCTCGGCCAGGGCGCGGCCGGCTTCCCGGTGCCAGGCGGCCCGGATGGGCGCGGGCAGCTCGTCATACAGCGCGGCACGGATGAGCGGGTGACGAAAGCTCAAGCCGGTGCCGGATTCGGACAGCACTCCAGCGGCCGTGGCCTCGCGCACCGCGGGTATCAGGTCGGCTACGCCCCGGCGCAGCACCGTGGCCAGGTCGGACACGTCGAAGTCCACACCGAGCAGGGCGGCCGCGCGCAGTACCTCGCGTACCCAGGCGGGTACGAAGTCGAGGCGGTCGGTGATCGCGGCCGATAGTGAGCCTGGCGCGGACCCGTTCGTCAGTTCGGCGATTCCCGCGTCGGTCAGCTTCAGACCGCGTCCACGGGCCAGTGCGCCCATGAGCTCTGTCAGGTAGAGCGGATTGCCCGCCGCGCCGTCGGCGAGCCGCAGCAGTTCCTCGGCGGGCTTGCCGCCAGCCAGCGCCTCCACCAGTTCGGTAACCGGGTCCTCGGCGAGCGCGTCCAGCTGGAACCGTACGGCGAGATCCCCGGAATGCCGCAGCGCCAGCAGGTCTTCCCGCTGCGGCACAGGACGCATCACGCCGATGAGCAGCAAAGGCCGGTGCCCGGCGGACCGGGTCAGCCGCTCCCACAGCGCAACGCTGGCCTGGTCCGCCCATTGAAGATCATCGATGACCAGCACCGTCGGTTGCGCATCACACAATTCGTCGACCAGCGCCAGCAATTGCTCCGATAGGGCCGCGGGCATATCGTCGCCACGAGTAGAGATCAGTTCGCCTCGGAGCAGCGCTACGATAGTCCCACGCCGTGGATTGGCGGTCGGCTCACGCACCCGCAATGCATCCAAGAGTGGCAACAAGGGCAACGCCTGCCCCAATTCATCACCGGAGCCCCAGAAAACCTGGCAACCAAGATTGGCCGCCTCCTGGCAGGTCGCCCGGACGAGTGTGGACTTGCCGATTCCCGGTTCGCCCTCGATCAGCACGGCCTGGCCGTGCCCCGTGGTCACCGCGCGAACGCAGCTAACCAGCCGGGCCAGTTCGGCATCCCGGCCGATCAGCAGGCTATCTAAGGTCTGCGCAGGCATGAGGCCGACCCCGCAGGCTGAACGTGCGATGAGTGAAAGACGCCTTCCGGGTTAACGGTGATCAACAATGATCTTCCCCACCGTCCGTTACATGTTCGATATAGCTGGGTGATGAAATTGTGATGTTCTACTTCTCGCACCTAAAATGCTTTCGCCCCAGCTCAGCCTAACTCGCCATGCAACTTGTCATGCAACTTGCCGCGTCTACTAAGTTTTTTAAACTTCGCCTTCTTCGTTTGGCGCGCACCCTGATTTAAGGTTACTTGTACCGGTGTACCCGCACCGGCGGTTAGGTGGCCACCCTTAAACCTTCGCCCGGCAGGACCACTGGGTCCTGGTAGCAGTATAGGGAGTGGCCATGCAAATTGCACGGCTCCTTGCCAAAAAAATTGCCTTAACCCTCGGTGTCGCGAGCCCACTCCTATCCGGCATAGCAGTAGTGAGTGTCAATGTGGCCACTGTGCCTGCTGCGACCGCGATAGCGCCAGCCTCCGTCGTCGCTATGTCGCATAACGGCGCGCCTGGGATGTCGCATAACTGACAGAACAGGTCCCTTCCCGTAGCCCTGAGTTCCTGAGCCTGGATGGCGGCAATCCCCGCATGCGGACCGCTGCCCCCGCCGGTCCCGCCTGGGGAGACCCCTGCTCCTGCGTGGGATTGCCGCCCATCCGTCCGGTGCTGATGTGTGGTCAGCCCACCACCTGGCCGCGCAGGATGATCCGGCTGGGATGGTGCAGCACGTCCGGGTGGGCGACCGGGTCCTCGGCGAAGGCGACCAGGTCGGCGGGTGCCCCGTCGGTCAGTCCGGGTAGCCCCAGCCAGGACCGGGCGGTCCAGCACGCCGCACCGAGCGCGGCGTCCCGGGGCAGGCCCGCGCTGATCAGCCGTTCCACCTCCTCGGCCACGGTGCCGCAGGGGCGGGTGTCGGTGCCGGCCAGCACCGTCACGCCCGCCTCGTAGGCGGCCCGCGCGATGCCGGGCAGCGCGGCCCAGCCGCGCAGGAACGCGTCACGGCGCGGGCCCGGTGGCTGGGCCCGGACCCGGACGGCGCCCTGCGCGAACGCGTTCAGCGTGGGCACCAGGGCCGTGCCCTGCGCGGCCATCTGGTCCAGCAGGCCAGGGTCGAGGTGCATGCCGTGCTCCAGGCTGTCGGCGCGGGCCGCGACCGCGTTCGCGCACCCGGGCGCGGTCTGGCAGTGCACGGCCACCTTGCCCCCGGCGTCATGCACCGCGGCGACCGCAGCGCGCAGCACGTCCAGCGGCACCGGCGGCTCATCCTGCGCCCAGTCCCCGATGATCTTGCACCAGCCAGCACCGGCCGCGGCGCCGGGTGCCCCAGTGCCTGGCGCCGCCGGGCTGGCCGCCTGCTGGATCGCGGCCGAGGCGGTGGCCTCATCCAGCGCGGCCGTGGCCAGTTCCGCTTCGGTGATCCGCCGCCCCCAGCCCGGGAAGAACCGGCCCGGGGTAGCCAGCCACGGGCCGGCCGAGCGGACCCGGGGCAGGCCCGCCTCGTCATGCGCCCAGGCCGGGATGCGGGCCGCCGATCCCGGCGCCCGGATGAGCAGCACGCCCGCGGCGGCCTGGTCGGCCAGGTCACGCCGGAGCACGCCGTCGTCGAACGCGTCCCCGGGTTGCTCGGCCCCCGGATGCGTGTGCACATCCACCAGGCCGGGCAGCAGCCAGCCACCGTCGATGACGCCGTCCACGGCGGCCACTGGCTCCTCGCGGAGCACGCCGCCGTCCATGAACAGCGTGCGTTCCTCCCGTTCCGGCAGGACGATCCCGGTGACGCGGAGCACCATGAGGGCTGTCTATCAGCCCGCGCGTCAGATGGACAGCGGCCGGCGGTCATAGCCGCCGCCTCCCCGGCGCCAGCACGAGCCCGGCCGACTCGGTGGCGAGCGCCGCAGCGATGCCCCATGATGGGGTGACTTCCGGTGCGGCAAGATCTGTTACGGCCACGGTAAGGGGACACGTGAGCGACGGAGGCCCGCAAGATCCGCAGCCGGTGCGGCGCTCGCGTGGCCATGCCGAGCCCGACCGCAGCCACCCGGCTGGCTCGCCCGGACGCCGCGCCGAAGCCGCGCCCTACCCGCTGGGACCGGCGGTGACAGGCACCCGGGCCGCGTCCGCGGGCGCCCAGCCGGACGAGCGCCAGGGGCCTGGCCCGGATGCTGCCCGGCAGGCCCGCGGGTACCCACCCGCCCGCAGTGGGGCGCGGGGTCCAGCTGACGGGCTGCCGAGCCACGAGCCCGCACCCGGGTACGGCCGGGATCGCGCGCCAGCTGATCCGCGGCGCGGCTATGCCTGGCCAGCGCCTGACGCGGAGCACGCCCGCTGGGTGGGTGCGGCGCCCACCACGACTGGCCCGGCCCGGCCCGGTGAACTTTCCGCCGAACGGCCGGCCCGGGGTGCTGGCCCGGGCGCACCGGCTGACCAGCGGGCAACCGCCGGGTCGCGGGTGAGCCGCCGCCGTGCGGATGGGGGCTACCCCGGGGCGGGCCCCGCCCCGGACAGCAGCGCCGACCGCGGTGATGTCTACAGCGCGCCCGCTGCCGGGGGACGGGGTGTCCCGGGCAGCCTCGATCGCCGGCCCGCCGCTGAGCCAGCGGCGTGGGCTGACGGTGATTCCGGCCGGGCGGCGCGCGGCGCGGGTGGCGCCGGCCGGCGGCCGGTGGCTGAGCCTGCGGCGTGGGCTGACGGTGATTCCGGCCGCGGGCGGCGTAGCCCGGCCCGGGACGACCGCGCGCCGCGCCCGCGGGAGCGGCCGGGCGGCCTGGTTGCGCCCCGCTACGCGCCGGGAGACGGTTATCTGCCCGCGCCGACCAGCACGCGGGTCGAGCCGTCCGGCTCGCCGGCCAGTTTTCCCGGCACCGGGCCGGGGGAGCAGCCCACCGCTGGGCTGCGCGGGCGGCGGCACCGGAAGGAAGCCACGCCCGGTCCGGCCGCAACGGACAGCGAATGGCCAGCGGCGGACGGGTCCCCGGCGGCGGCCCGCGGGGACGGGGCGCGTCCCGGGCCGGGATCCCAGGCGTGGGGTCAGCCGGCGGAGGCTGATCGCCGGGGCCACGGGCGGCCCGGGCTGGCCCAGGGCGCCGGCCAGCGGCCGGCCGGCCGGCCCGATCACGGCCGTCCGGACGCGACCGAGCAGCCAGGCCAGCGGACAGCCGCGGCCGCTGGCCGCGCCGGGGCGCGCGGAGACTACGACTTCGGGCCCGAGCCGGTCACCGCCACTGGGCCCGCCTACCGTCCCGCCGCGGGCCCGGGGGTGGATAATCCGGCGGCCCGGGGACGGTCGTCCATGGATGTGGTGTCCGCCCGGGCGGCCGAGGCGTTTGTCAGCAGCCGGGTGGCCGAGGACGCCCCGCCCGGGCAGTGGCCTCGGGCTGAGCCGGCCCCGGGCCGATCGGCCAGCCGTCACCGGCTGGCCGATCCCCCTGCCGGCCATCCGGCCGTGAGCCGCCAGGCCGTGGATCGCCCGGCTGAGGATCGTCTGGCCGTGGATCGCCCGGCCGTGGATCGCCCGGCTGAGGATCGCCCGGCTGAGGATCGCCCGGCTGAGGACCGCCCGCCTGAGGGGCGGCGGTCGGCGGCCCGCCGAGGTGGCGGTCAGGGCGGCCAGGAGCCTGGTCCGCGGCGCGGCGCGGGCCTGGCTGGCCGGCCCGGGCCCGGTGGGATACCGGCTCAGCGGCGGCCCGCCGACGGCGGCCCCGACCACCCCGGCCCCGATCACTCTGCCCCCGGCCACCCCGGCCCCGGACCGGCCCGCCCCCGCCGGGGACCGGATCGCCCCGACCCCGGCCCGGCGTCGCGATCCGCGCGGGCCGGGCATCAGTCCCGGCGCCGTGGGTCCCGCCGGGTGCTGCTGCTGGCGGTGGCCGGGGCGATGCTCGTGCTGGCCGGCGCGGGCCTGGTTGGGCTGAAGATGCTCCACGGCGGCGGCCCGGCGCACGTCCTGGTCACGCCGGATCAGCTTGGCGGGTACGTTCGTCGGCCCCAGCTCGAGAAGCAGATGGATGCCGGTCAGCTGCAGCAGCAGGTCATCGCGAAGAGCGCGGGCCAGGCCAGCCACGTGGTGTCCGCGGTGTATGAGAACGGCACCAGCGGGACCAGGGGCCGGACGCCGCAGATAGTCCTGTTCATCGGTGGAAACCTGTCCGGCGTGTCGGCAGGCAACTTCATCGCCAGCTTCACCGAGCAGTCCCGGGGTGCGTTCGTGACCAGCCCCGGCACCCTGGGCGGATCGGCTGCGTGCGTGAACGCCCAGGCCAGCGTGCCGGGCAGCGTCGCGCTGTGTACCTGGGCGGACAACGATACGTTCGGCGTGGTCGCCTCGCCCACGATGAGCGCCGCCAAGCTGGCGGCTGCGCTGCGTACCATCCGCCCGATGGTCGAGCATGTGGCGGGCTAAGGTGTCCTGCCGATCCTCGGCCTGCTGCGCGCCGCGGCCAAGATCGGCAGGACAGACCTAGAGCGCGCCGGCGGCGTGTCAGTCGCCTGGGTCGCGGCTGTGCTGCGGGCGCGGCCGGCGCAGCGAGAACCGCACGATGGCAATGGCCAGCGCCGCCGCGAGCACGGCCAGTCCGATGACCTCGCCACCGATCAGCCGGGTGCTGAACGGGAACGTCGCAGCGGCATCGGTCACTTTCACGTTACGAGCGTTAGGCAAAATTGCGGAGTACGGGCTCGGGCTGGGCGCCGGGGCCGGAGTCACCTTGGGAAAGAGGCCGCCCGGGGAGCCTTGCGGGCTGGGCAGCACGGGCAGCGTGGCCGGGCTGATGCTGCCCGGCACGCTGGGCAGGATGCCCGCGGGCAGCGTCGCGCCGAGGCCGTCGGTGCCCAGCGAAGGGGCCGGCGTCGTCGGGGTCGGCGTCGGCGACGGGGAGGCCGAGTGCCGGGCGTGCGGCTTCGCGGTGATGTCGACCGCCCCGGACGCGGGCGGCGGCGCGGTCGCGTCACTGGACTTGGCCGTGGCCGCGAGCATCACCCGGGTGCCCTTGGTCGCCGTGCCCTTGGCCACCGGCACCCGGGCCTGCAGCTCGTCCGAGCGGCCCTTGGCCACCCCGCCGAGCCGGCAGGTACGCCCGCTGACCGTGGGGCACACGGTGAACTTGGGTGCGGCGCGCTTCCCGGCCGCCTTGGCGCTGATCGTCACGCTGACGCTGCTGGCCGCGCCGCCCGCGGGCCAGACCCAGATCGCGTAGCTGGCGGCGCCGCCGGGATGCACGCCGGACTTGGTGGCGATCGGCTGCACCTTCAGGCACAGCTGCGCGGCCTTCTTGGTCTTGGTCGGGGATGGGCTGGGGCTGGCCGACTTGGTCGGCGTCGGGCTGGGGCTCGCCGACTTGGTCGGCGTCGGGCTGGCGGATTTCGTCGGCTTGGGGCTGGCCGTCTTCGTCGGGCTGGGTGACTTCGTCGGTTTGGGGCTGGCGGAGGCGCTCTTCGACGGGGAGGCGCTGCTGGAAGGCTTGGGCGTGGCCTTGGCCGATTTGCTGGCCGATGCGCTCGGGGTGGCCTTGGCCGTGGGCTTCGGGGTGCTGCTCGCGCTGGCCGACGCCTTGGCGGTGGCGCTGGCCTTGGCTGTGGCGGTGCTGCTGGCCTTGGCCTTGGCCGTCTTTGACGGCGTGGCCTTGGGCGTGGACACGGCGGCGTCCAGCACCGCCGTGGTGCGCCCGGCCGGTGCCGAGCGGGCCGCGGTGGACCGCGCGGGCGGCTGGCCACAGGCGTTGGTAGCCGAACTCACCGTGCTGGCCTGGGCTGGGCCGCCGGTGACGAGGCTGGTGACCAGGCCGGAGAAGACGAGGGCCGCACTGGCGATCACGCTGAGCGCCGCCGTCCCGGTCCGGGCTGATCTCATGGCCGCACCCTGGGTCGCCATGGTCATCGTGGTCGAGACCTCACATGTCGCTGGCTGGTCGCATCGCCTGTGCGCGGACACCATTCCCTGCTGGCGGCGTCCAACACCTGCGATGGCGAGACAGACGGTAAACATGAGCCCCAGGCCGGCCCGGGACACAATTATAGTCATGGGCATCATCGACCCCTTAGACGTACTCACCCGGCCAGCGGGTTCCCCTGACCGGGTCCTGCGCTACGGTCCTGGTCCGGAACACGTCGCTGACCTGAGGGTTCCGTCGCCCGGGGGCCGTCGAACGCCGGCCAGGACGGGTCCGGCGCCCCTGGTCGTGCTGCTGCACGGAGGGTTCTGGCGGGCGGCCTATGACCGCGCTCACCTCGGCCCGATGGCCGCCGCGCTGGCGGATGAAGGTTATGTGGTGTGCACCCCGGAGTTCCGCCGGGTGGGTCAGCCCGGGGGTGGGTGGCCGGGGACGTTCGACGACATCGCGTCCGCCGTGGACACGCTGCCCGGGCTGGTGGGGCCGGCGGTTTCCGCGGTGCCGGCCAGCCGGGGCGTCGCGGGCGGCGGGCGGGTGGTGCTGGCCGGGCACTCAGCGGGCGGTCATCTTGCCCTGTGGGCGGCGGCGCGGCACCGGCTCGGGCCGCGCAGCGCGTGGCGGGCGGACCCGGGACCGGGAATCGACGGGGTGGTGGCGCTGGCCCCGGTCAGCGATCTCGCTGCCTGCTACCGGGCCGGGCTGAGCGACAACGCCGCCGGTGAGCTCCTCGGCGGCGGCCCGCGGGAGCGGCCGGACCGGTACGCGGCCGCCGACCCGGCCGCGCTCGTCCCGCTGGGGGTGCCGGTGCGGATCGTGCACGGCGGCGACGACGCCACCGTGCCCTGCGCGATGAGCCGCCGCTTCGTGGCCCACGCCCAGGCCGCCGGTGACGACATGGTGCTGACCGAGCTGGCCGGCCGGGGTCACTTCGACGTTATAGACCCGCTGTCCACGGGCTGGCCCGCGGTGCTGGACGCGTTCCGGCGCGTTTGTTCGTGTTAGCACCCGGCAGCGTGGGCGGCTGCCATCCTTTCCCGCCGCTCGCCCCAGACGGCACACTGAGCCCAGGGGAGGGGTATGGGTGCGATCCTGCTGGTCTTGACGGCCAGGGCCCGCCATTTCTGGCGGTCCTGGCTGCTGCTCGGCCTGGTTGTCGCGATCGGGACCGGGGTCGTGCTGGCGGCGGTCACCGCGGGACGGCGCGCTGACTCAGCGTTCCCGCGGTTCGCGGCCAGCCGCGGCTTCGACGCCATCGTGTACAGCGCCCAGCCGCTGCCGAAACTGGCCACGCTGCCCGAGGTGTCACAGGCGACGCCGATCCGGGCGCCGTTTGACGGCCAGCCCATGTGCTCCTGTGGGCGTCGTATCGACCAGGGCGATTTCGCCGTCCGGGAGGTGCCCGCCGCGGCGCTGGGCCGGCTGGTGAAGCTGGTTTCCGGCCGTATGCCTGACCAGACGTCAGCGCACGAGGCGCTGGCCTCGTTCACGTTGCAGCGCGACTACGGGATCGGTCCCGGCACGGTTATTCGCCTCCCGATGTTCGCCGCCTCGCAGTGGGGCGCGGTGCTGCGGGCCATGGGCGGCGAGCCGGTCCCCAGGGCAGCCGGGCCCACGATCGCGCTGCGGGTGGTCGGCATCGCCGCGGCCGAGAGCGAGTTCCCGGCCGGGCAGGGCCCTGCTTACGACCTCTACCCGACGCAGGCGTTCGCGACAGCGACCAGGGGGTCGCCGGCTCTGCCGTTCTACTACGTGCGGCTCCGGCACGGGCGGGCGGACCTCGCCGGGTTCGAGGCGGCCGCCAGCGGTCTGAAGGGAGCCGGGGTCCAGGATCTCGACGCCCTGGCCGCGGCGATCACGGCGTCGATCCGCCCGCAGGCCGTCGGCTGGTGGTCACTCGCCGCGCTGGCCGCGCTGGCCGCGCTGACCGTGCTGGTCCAGGCGCTGGCCCGTCAGGCCGCGGCGGAAAACGCCGACCAGCCCACCCTGTCCGCGCTGGGTTTCAGCTCGCGGCAGGCCGTCGCGCTGAGCATGCTGCGGACCCTGGTCGTGGGGGTGGCCGGGGCGGTGGGCGGCGTCATCGCCGCCACGCTGCTGTCCGCGTTCGTGCCGGTGGGCGAGGCGCGGCTCGCCGACCCCGATCCCGGCCTGACCCTCGACTGGCCGGTGGCGGCCGTGGGCGCGGTGGCGGCCGTGGCCGTGGTCCTGGCGGCCGGGATACCGCCCGCGCTGCGCGGTGCCCGGCTGCGCGGTTCCGCCCGGCGGGACCGTACGCTCCGGACATCGGTGGTGGTGCGCGCGGCCACGGCGGCGGGCGCGCCGGCCGTCGCGGTGCTAGGCATCCGGCAGGCCCTCGAACGGGGCCGCGGTAGCCGCGCCGTCCCGGTGGGGACCGCGCTGGTCGGTACCACCCTGGCGGTGGCCGCGCTGTGCGCGACCGCGGTGCTCGGGGCTAGCCTGTCCCGGCTCACCGCCTCGCCTGAACTCTACGGAGACCCGTTCCAGGCGTCCTTCAACTGGTCGGGACCCGGGGGAACGGCCGGTTCCAGCCTGCTCACCCAGTTGGAACACGATCCGGCGATCAGCCGGATCACACTGGTATCGGGTCTGGCGATCAGCGTCAACCAGGTCAGTGTGCCCGCGCTCGCCGCCGCGGCGATCCGCGGCCCCGTGCTGCTGTCGGCCGCCAGCGGCCGGCTTCCGGCTGGCCGGGGCGAGATAGCGCTGGGCGCCTCCACCATGCGCCGCGTCCGTGCCCACATCGGATCCGTTGTCCAGTTGGGTGTGACCGCGCCGGACGGCACCGCCCGGCGCGCGCGTTTCCGGGTGGTGGGGCTGGTGTCGTTCCCCAGTGACTTCGGGACCGGGGGCCTCGGCACGGGGGCGGCGCTGACCACCGCGGGTTACACCGCGGCCCAGTGTCCGCCCTCGCCCACGCGGCCTGAGTGCCGCGGCGCGGCCGTCTCACGTACACCGGACGAGGTTCTGGTGCGCGGCGTGCCCGGGCCGGCCGGGACCGCGGCCCTGGCCGGGTACGTCCGGCAGTACCGGAGCAATGCCTCCCGGCCCGCCGTCCCGACGGCGCTGGTGAACTTCGGGGAGTCGGCCAACTTCCCACTGCTGCTGGCGGCGGTGGTGACGTTGTGCGCCGCCAGCACGCTGGCTCACTTGCTGGTGGTGAGCGTGCGGCGGCGCCGGAGGGACAGCGGCCTGCTCAAGGCGCTCGGGTTCGTCCGCCGCCAAGTCGCGGCTGTGGTGTTCTGGCAGGCCGCGACCGTGGCGGTGGTAGGGATCGTGGTCGGCGTTCCACTGGGACTGGTGACCGGGCGGATAGTATGGCGCGTCTTCGCGCTCAACGCCGGGGTGGTGGCGGTCCCGGTGCTGCCGAGCTGGCTCATCGTGGCGCTCGCATCCGGATTCCTGTTCGCGGCGCTCGTGATCGCCATCGTGCCCGCTGCGTCGGTGGCGAGATCGCCAGCCGGGCAGGTGCTCCGCGCCGAGTAGCTCATCGCACGATCCACGCGAGGTCCTTGCTGCTGCTGCTGCTGCTGCTGCTGCTGCTGCTGCTGCTGCTGCTGCTGCTGCTGCCGCCGCCGCCGCTGTTCCGGGCGACGGATTGGACGCTTGGAAGCGGGGACGTCACGAGTCCACAAGCACGGCAGGCGCACAAAAGCCTGCGGCGGGTGCGGACGTCCTGGTCTGTTCTTCTGGTGGGTCGCTTGCGCAGCCGCCTGCCATCGTGTTGAAGGCAGGCCCTTTGGGGGTTCTCGCCGTCTGCAGGGCTTGAAGTTGACCGAAGACCCCCGACCCTTCAACCCTTCAGTTCTGTAAAGGACGTCGATTACTGGCGTCTGTTCCTAGAACGGACGGGTCAGTAGGGCTGAGCCCCAGAGGTGAGATTGGCAGCGTAAATAATGAGCAATACCAGCAAGATAACCGCTACGACAATCACCAGGATGATCACAGTTTTTCGGCTCATCGGGAACCCTTTCCAGCGCAGTGCCCGACCCGGCCCCTCAAAGCACAGCCTACTCCTGGACCCCTTCTTTTCAACATGAAGTTGCACCCAGAGACGGGGTCCAGGTACGCGGCCGACGGAAGCGGCTGTCCACGCTACCCGCCCCGCGCACGGCGCGCTGGCCCGGGCGAGCACCGACTCGCCAATCGACCTGGACGTGGACCGACTCGCCAATCGACCCGGACGTGGACCTGCTCACCTCGCCGACCGCCGCCAGCCCCGTGTTCTACGTGCAGTACGCCCACGCCCGGCTGAGTGCACTGCAGCGCAACGCCGCTGAGATGGGCATTTCGTGGGGCAGGCCGGACGGCTTCAACGGAGGGCTGCTCACTCACGAGCGGGAGTCCGCCCTGCTCGGCGTGTCCGCGCCGGAGCAAATGTAGGTCCCGTCAGGCGCATGGGACATGGGGCCGCCCTCCCGGGGACCAGGTCCAGGAACTGCCTGCTGATGCCGACGTGGAGATCCGGCCGGGTGCCTGGGTTGCGGAACTCCTCGAGCCTGCCTGACCTGGACCGGCTGGACGCAGATGCTCGTCCCTGACGGGCCCGTGGCCCCCGCCACCCCGGCGCGGCAGCCGGCCGGTGCCCTGGCCGGGAGAGGGAATCAGTTGTCGCTTGACTCAACCACCGCTCAAGGTGATCATCTGAGCACGAGAGGGTATCTGCAGGCCAGATACATAAGTCATGGAAGCATCGGCTGCGGGCCCATTCTGGTCAGCACTCTTGATGTGCTTGCAGGCATAGTCGCTCCGAATTCGAGGAGGCGGCGTCGGGGCACCGTCATCGGTACATTCACTTAAGGGAATCGGGTGGGAGATGCCTCGAAGTTCAGGGCGACCGCCGCGCACCGCAAGACGGCCGCCTTACTCCCCGCGCAAGCCCAGAGTAACGCCGGCACCCCCACCCCCGCCTGAATCCGCGCCCACGGCAGCGAAAACGGGTTGGGACAAAGCTTCGGTACTCGTCCAGGCGATAGGGGCATTCGCTATTTTCGTGTCGGTGGCTGCGCTGGTGGTAGGGGTACTTCAGTTCAACGAGCAGCAAAGGACAAGCGCAGCTCAGCTGCTGGACCAGCAGCGTCAGGCCACCCTAAACGGATATCTTAATGATATGTCGGCCCTTGTGCTCCGGGATAACCTGACCAATTCTGGGCCGCGGGCCCCGGTTCGCGCGATCGCCATCGCGAGAACTGCGACGGCTGTCCGGGGCCTGGACGGGATCCGAAAAGGTGAGCTAGTACGGTATCTGTGGGAAGCACGCCTCATCACGACGCTGCGGCCCGTAGTCAATCTAGCTGGCGTCAACCTGAAGGAGGCAGTTTTCAAGGACGCCAACCTGTACCAGGTGGACCTGAGCTCGCTCAGCCTGAACAATGCCAATTTGAATGGCGCCGCGCTGGACGGAGCAAATTTAAGCGCTTCCGATCTCACTGGAGCCGACCTGAACGGAAGCGATCTGATCTGTCTTTCTCACCGGAGCAGTGATCATGAGACACGTGCCTGTGTCAACCTGAGCCACGCGTATCTGATGGACGCTACCCTGATCAACGCGAACCTGTCTGGCGCCAACCTGGCCCGGGCCAACCTGTTCAGCGCCGACGTGGCCGGGGCCACGCTCAACGGGGCCAACCTCGCCGGAGCAAATCTGACTGGTGCCAACCTCCAAGGTGCAAAGTACAACGTGACGATGATCAAGGTAAAGAATGCGCGGGGCGAACGGGTGACCGAAGGGCCAACGCGATGGCCCAGAGGATTTGATGCCAAAGCTGCTGGTGCAATCTGTGTTGACTGCTGACCACGCCAGGACCGCTTGATTGCTAGCGGTGCTGGCGAGCAATCGGATTCTTATGGGTGCTGAAGTTGCTGCGGCGAGCATGCAAATTCAAGTTTCCGGGGTGGTAGCCAGCGGTGAAAGCCTGATGCTCGAAGGCCGAACGCATCCCGACTGGACATGCCCGGGATAAGTGTCATGATGGCAGTAGCGAGACAGACGTCTGTAAACGCGACTCTGCGTGTGCGTTGCCGATTCGCGAAAGCTTGACGGGGGATTTTGAGATGATTGGTATAAATTTAGTTCAGATTTCTGCCCGTGGCAGACGCTGCTTCGGCGCCGCGGTGGCGGTTGTGCTGCTATCTCTCGGAGTGGGGGCCTGCCAGCCGAGTTCCTCCGGTAGTTCTTCCACGCATTCGTCGCCGACCAGCAGCTACAACCCCCTGAACGCCAAGAGCGGGACCGGAGGGTAAGGCCCTCGGCCCCAAGCCGCGTCTTCCCGGGTAGTCCGCCAGCAGATGCCGGACGTGCGTCCGCTCTCGCCTGCGCGTCAGCTGCCGCGACTTGACAAGAAACCAAATGGTTTCCTATTGTGGCTGACGTGGACCTTGTCTTCCGGGCTCTGGCCGACCCGACCCGGCGGGCGCTGCTTGACGAGCTGTTCGTCCGCGATGGCCAGACGCTCGTATCCCTCACCGCGCGGCATGACATGACACGTATCGCCGTGGCCAAGCACCTGAAGATCCTGGAGGACGCCGGGCTCATCGTGAGCAGGCGGCGAGGCCGTGAGAAGCGGCACTACCTCAATCCCGTCCCGATCCGCCTGATCCACGACCGGTGGGTCAGTAAGTACACCGAGCCGTGGGCTGCGGGGCTCGTCGGCATGAAGCACGAGCTGGAGGCTTCGATGGAGAAGGTCTTCGAGATCTACATCCGCACCACTCCCGAGCAGCTGTGGGAGGCGATTACCGATCCGGCGATCCGGGCCAAGTACCAGTTCGGTGCGTCGATCGAGTCGGACTGGACCACAGGCTCGGCGTACTGGCTCGGCCATGCGGCAGCCGAGCGGCCGCTGGTCGAGGGGGAGAACCTGGTCATCGAACGACCGCACCGGCTTGTCCAGACGATGCGCGCACTGTGGGGTCCCGACGCCGAGCGGGCTGGCACCTCCCGGGTCACGTGGGAAATTGAGCCGGTCGGGGATTCCTGCCGCCTGACAGTCGTTCACGATCAGCTGTCGCCTGATGCGCCAGCCGAGCTCTACGGCGGGTGGCCGATGATCCTTTCCGGCCTCAAGACGTGGCTGGAAACGGGGGAGACGCTGACCACTCCCGGGTCGCTCATGTACCTGCAGGGGTAACCGAGTTCTCGTTCATCAAAGACGCGAGGAGATCGTCATGTCCAAGACCACCATCACCGAGATCGGCACCGTGGGAATCCCGGTCAGCGACCAGGACCAGGCGGTGGAGTTCTTCGTCGGCAAGCTCGGCTTCGAGAAACGGCTCGACGTGACGATGGGGGAGAGCTTCCGCTGGGTCACAGTGTCGGCCCCGGGCGCATCCACCTCCGTCGCGCTGATCACGAGACCTGACACCGGGGCCGACACCGGTATCCGGTTCCTGGTTCCCGACGCGGAAGCCGAGCACACAGCCATGCGGCAGAGGGGCATTGAGGTCGCGGACCTGCTCCGGTGGCCGGGTGTTCCGCCCATGTTCGAGTTCAAGGACCCAGACGGGAACAAGTTCGAGATCGTAGAGGCCGGGTCCTGAGCTGCCGGAGCGCGGAGGCGCCAGGGATTGGGCTTTGGCGCCCTCCGCGGAGTCCAGCGGTGTGGTGAGTGTCCAGCGAGGCTCATGTTGGCACAGCAGCGGGGCCTGGTGGGTGCGGTGTGCTTACCGGGATGATTGGCGAGGGTCACGTTCGAGCTGGCCTTACGGAATCCGCACTGCTCTTGTGCTGCTCAGGTCTTGCGTACGGCACTGGTGAAACCAGCAATGAACAGAGCCGCGAATACCCACGCCATGACCCGCAGCACCCAGCCTGCAACAGTCAGCCAGGCAGCGGTAGTACTGGCGGAATCCCTGGTCAGGTCGCAGGTGGTGCGGGCTACGGTCGTGCCCACAGGCAGGTTGAGGTCGAGTCCCACGCTAACCCGTTGGACCAGCGTGCACGGCTGGTCAGGGGTCGCCGTCTTGAGGGTCTGCGTCAGCGCACCGTGTGAACCGAGCGTGACTGCCAGCACGCACGATAGCGCCAGCACTGCGGCAAGGAACAGCAGTGCGCGCCAGGGCTGGTAGCCATAGCCAAGAGTGATCTTCGTGATGCGACTCCACGTCCATTCGGGGCGGCGCGTCTCCGTGCGGCTGAGTTGGTCGTCGCGTTGGGCCATCAAGATTTCGCGGGCTCGCCGTTCGTCGCCTAGCGCCCGATAACCGGTAGCCAGCTGCTGATATGGCTGCGCCGCATAACCGGGGGTGGCATCCCGCAGCAGACGTAGCCAATCCTGGGCAGAGATCTCCCGAGGCACACCGGCGTAGGTCAATCCGTCCAGCGCAAGCCGCTGGTGAGAATCGGCCATGTGCATCAGCTCTTGGGGAGCGAACACGAGGGCCCCACCTACCCGGGCTGCTGTTAGATCGACCGCCACACCAGGGCCACCGCCGATGGCGGTGAATCCGGCAGTGAAGAACATGTCCTGGTCTACCTGCATGCCATAGGCGTTCAGGGCGGGACCCGAGCAATTGTGTAGCTTCGCCTGGGCACAGTCGAATCTGGCGCCGATATGCGCGCTGCGCAGGAAGACCGCGCCCAGCGTACCAGCGCCAGTAGCTGTGAACCCTTCGCGCAGCAGCACATTCTGGCCGACCCACAAGCCCTGGGCGCTCAGGGCGGGACCAGAATCGTTGTCCAGCTTCGCCCCGTCGCATTCGAGGCTGATACCGATGTGAACCCCGCGCAGCCGAACCGCGCCCAGCTCGCCGACGCCAGTAGCGGTGAATCCGCCGCGCAGGAATACGCACTTGCCGACTTCCAGACCGTCGGCCAGCAGGGCCATGCCCGACTTGTTGCGCAGACTTGCGCCTTCGCAGTCGAGCTCGACGCCTATATGGGCGGCAGAGAGGTTGACTGCACTGACCTCATCGGAGCAGGTGGCAGCCAACCCGCGTAGGGACATGCTTCGGCTGATTTGCGCACCTTCGACGTCCAGGGCGGGGCCCGAGTCGTTGCACAGACTTGCCCCCCGACAGTCGAGGTTCCTGCCGATGTGGGCGTCGACCAGCCGCGCCCCGCCGCCCTCACTGTGACTGATCACAGATGCATTGCGCAGGCTAAGCTGCCTGCAGGTGAGGCGGGTGGCGTCCAAAGGCGGTTCTGTAGGGTGTTCCATGAGGCATCCGCTCAAGTCGACGGTAGCCAGGTAGGCGTCTTGGGCGAGGATGCCCTCCGCAAGAAAGCAATCTTCCAGCTCGAAGTTGACTTCGGTCCTGAGGTTCTGCAGGTCAAGCCGACCGGTGATCTTGGCCCCCCGAAGCCGCAGCCCATGTGGGTCAGGGTTGGCCGTGAGCTGCCCGCGCAAGATGTCACGGATCACTGTTGACCGGCAGGTGCGAGACGGTCCCCACGACCGCATCTCGGCCTCGTCGATCACCTCATCGCCGCCCAGGTCGAGCCATTCCCCTTGGCGGACATGCTCGACCAGCGATTGCTCTATCGAGGTCAATCCCCCCCGGGACGCCTGAATGACCACAGATGAAGCTTAATCAGTTGGGCTCCCGGCAAAGGCCGTTGTTACTTATGCGGATGACCCTACTCGCCGTCTCCGGCGACTCCGTGGGGTCCCTCGTCACCCCGGACGGGGCGAGATGCTGCCCAGGCCGGGCGACGCAAGCAGGATGATGCCTGCGGCAGACCGGCCGCCTAGACGTGACGACGCCAGAACCTGGGAAGTACGGTAAGCTCTTCGAGCGCTTGGAGCGGGTGCACGCTGGACCGCTGTGCACGACCTGAGGTGGCCGCCAGCAGCGCGAAAGCCCAGGTCAGATAATTGAACACTCGCCCCCTTAGCTCAGTCGGCAGAGCGTCTCCATGGTAAGGAGAAGGTCTACGGTTCGATTCCGTAAGGGGGCTCCAGGTCAGAGACCTATTGCGATCTAGCTAGACCCGCCCGGGGGGACAAGAGGGGGGACTAGCGGTTCGGATGAAGCTTGCATGTGACGATGCCGCCATCGTCGCCGACGTCAGTAGGAACTTACGGTCCTCCTTGCGGTTCTCGCGTCCAGTTCGTGATAGGACCCCATGAACACGGCGAGTGAGTGTGCGCGTCGTCCTGAGTTTCGGCGGTCGGCCAGGCAGGATTGGGCCGAGCTTTTATGGCTCGTCTCTACGGAACTAGCCGCGCCGGATGTCGAAGCGTGTTGGACGCATTTCGCGGCGGCGGTTCGCGGTGACCATCCGTCCCTCGGCATCGATCCACCAACCGGCCCGCTGCGCCTGGATCGCCTCCTCGTACTGACTCCTGGAAACGATCACCCATAGAGCCCGCTGATAGGCTTCCCGGCCGCCCGGCCGGAAGTCACCAACTACCTTGATCTTCGGTTCCTCGCCAGTGCGCAGGTTCAGCGTCTCGACCTGGCCAACGATTCGCGCGTGCCCCGACTTGGCCAGGCGCTCAAGGTCATCTGCCGCTCGTGACAGGATTGCCGACATTGGCCCGCTGAAGGCGACGGGTTCGGTCGGTTCTTGGCTGGGCAGACCGCGTGCCCATGAGAAGCCGATCTCGAAGGGTTGGTCTCTGGCGTAGCCGCCAAGATCACCCAATGCCCGGCAAAGATTGGCGGATATGCCCTGGTCCACTTGTTCGTCGAAGCTGTCGAGGCGTTCCCGGCCCTCGGATGCCCGTAGGTCAAGCGCCTGTCTGGCGGTGGTCTGTGCGGCCTCGACTGCATGACATAGCTGTGCGAGCACGACACGGCCCGGCAGTTGCGCCTGGCGGATGCTTGCTTTGTCACCCTCCCAGAGACTCAGCTGAGCTGGATCGGAGGCGATGCTCGGCACGCGCGCAGTGAACACATAACTGCCCGGCCGCGCCGTACCTAGGATTACCCGGTGCAAGAAATCATCCACGGTGGCGCTGCGGCGCCCCTCGAAGAGCAGCCGTGGCCCTTCTTCCGTCGTCCGTGCGGCAGTACTCATCAGGGCATGCACACCGTTGAGTGCCCTGACGCCTGACGGCAAGGGGGTAGTCCCAGGAGGGGTTTCCGGGTGCGTCCGGAAATACTGCGAGTCAACCATTGGCTCGGCGATGTCTTGAAGAACCTCTCGCTGAGATCTCTCCTCAAGCCCTGCCAGTTTGCGGACAGCCTCCGCGACGAGCTCGTTGTCGTCGGAGAATTCGACCAGGTCAGGGACCAACAGTCGGCCCGACGATTCAAGTGCCCATACTCCGGCACCGCGCCAACTGCCCTCGCGGCGCCAACCCCGGCTGGTCAGATAACTGTTTAGCTCGGAGGGATCGATGAGCGCACTAGGCTCAGTCATCAAGCCCTCCTCCGGCAAGATCGGCGCGCTCGCACAGTGCTCTCAGCGTTGTGGGGGTGAGCAAGTTGCGCTGTGGAACGAGGATTGGCACCTTTCGGTCGCATCTGGCATCTTTGATCTGGTCGTGGTTGCTAAGTGATATCCAATAGGCGGCGCGGCTCAGGTGAAGGAAATCATCGTCAGCTCGAGCGAACGTAACAGGTTCCGCAGGGACAATCACCAGAAACAGGAACCGGGGCACTCGCCGGAGGCCGGCTAGGGCATTAAAACGCTTCTCGGTCAATCCGTTGTATCGCCATGAGTCTCCGGATTCTCGTGGTACAGACCAAGATTTCACCTGGACCTTGACGCAGGGAAAGTCGCCCCGGACTTCCTCGGTGCCAGTGATATCTAAATCGACACCGGTGCAGTCAGGGGTCAACGGACTGCATTGCAGTCCGGCTGCGGCGGCGAGAACCTGGATGAAGGATTCGCCGTACCATCCCTGGTGGTTGTTCTGGTCCAGGCACCACTGACAGCCCAGCTCAGCCTCCAACGATGTCGGCCGTGTTCACGCCCGCGTGCGGACGTGCCAAATGTCCCAGCACCACCGTAGTCGCTGCCTGCCACCGCGGAAAGAGCAGGGACTCGCCGGGCTGGCCATAGGTCCAGAGCCGCACCAATTCAAGGTACGGACTCGGTCGCTGCTCACCCGCTCGATGGCCTGGCTGTATCTGCTAAGCGGAATGGCGACCTGCGATCACGGGTGCGGTGAGCTGAGCTCGGCAATCGATGGTGGACGGCTGGAGGGGTGAGGCAGGATGCTGAACATCGCCTAATTCTGCCAACTGAGGCCCTCGCCGCCAGGTGGACATGGTACGAACGATTGTGCCTATGGGGAGGCAGGACAGAGTGCCTGGGGCGGGGAGCCTGGTCGAAGTTCGCGGGCAGCGGTGGGTGGTCAGCGACGAGCCGTTGCCTGGCGGTGACGGCAGCACGTTGCTCATGCTGCAGAGCGTGGAGGACGGCCGGTACGGCGAGAGCCTGCCGGTTATCTGGGAGGTTGAGCCGGGCCGTCGGCTTCTGCCCGCTGGCTCCCTGCCGGATGTCCGTTCTGGTGGGTTCGATCCGCCCGAACGGCTGGCCGCTTTCCTGGATGCGGTGCGCTGGTCGGCGGTGACCTCCGCTGACGTCAGAACCTTGCAGGCGCCGCTGCGCTCGGGTGTGGTGGTGGAGGAATACCAGCTCGAGCCGGTGGCCCGGGCGATCGAGGCACCCCGGGTAAACCTGCTGCTGGCCGATGACGTCGGCCTGGGCAAGACCATCGAGGCCGGGCTAGTGGCGCTGGAGCTGCTGCTGCGGCACCGGGCTAAGCGGATCATGGTCGTCTGCCCACCGGGGCTGATGATGAAATGGCACGATGAGATGGCCGAGAAGTTCGGCCTGGAATTCACGATCGTGGACTCGGCTCAGCTCAACGCGCTGCGCCGCAGTCATGGCAGCGCGGCCAACCCGTTCCGGGTGTACCCGCTGACCATTGTCAGCCTGAGCTGGCTGCGTGGCGCCAAGGCGGAACGGCTGCTCCAGGAGGTGATCGACCCGGACGGTGAGCGGCGCGCGTTCGACCTGCTGATCCTGGACGAGGCCCACCACGTCGCGCCGGCCGCGCCGCGGCAGCGGTATGCCGTCGACTCTCAGCAGACGAAGCTGATCCGCTGGCTGGCGCCGCATTTCGAGCACCGGCTGTTCCTGTCCGCGACCCCGCACAACGGCTACCCGGAGTCGTTTACCGCTCTGCTGGAGATCATCGACGATCAGCGGTTCGCTCGCGGCGTGGATCCCGATCCGGTGGCGCAGCGGGAGACGGTGGTCCGGCGGATGAAGGGGCAGATCACCGAGGAGGACGGCGTCACGCCCCGATTCGCGAAGCGGGATGCCCGGGCGATCCCGGTCAGCTATCCGGACAGTGAACGCGAGGCGCACGCGCTGCTGAAGGAGTTCGCCGCGCTGCGCCGCCGCCGGCTCACCACCAGGAAGGGACGTGCCTCGGCTGACTTGGTGACGCTGCTGCTCAAGAAGCGGCTGTTCTCTTCCCCGCGCGCGTTCGCGCACACCGTCGGCGTCTACCTAGAGACCCTTTCCTCCAGAACGAAAACCACCGCAGCACCTGCCTCCACCCGGGAGGAGGCGGTCGCGGAGTGGATGGAGGGCTTCCTGGACGAGGTGGCTGCCTACGACGATGAGCAGCTCGCCCACGCTGAGGACGACGCGACCGCGCGGTCCGGCCGCATCCAGGTGGAGCTGGCCGACACGACCCAGCAGGAAATCGGTCTGCTCAAGCGGATGGAGACGTGGGCCGCGCGGTACGAGGCGATGCCGGACGCCAAGGCCCGGGAGCTGATCAGCTACCTCACGGCAGTCTGTCGGCCGGATGGCCAGCACTGGACGAACGAGCGGGTCGTGGTGTTCACCGAGTATCGGGACACCCAGATCTGGCTCAAGGAATTGCTGGCCCAGGAGGGGCTGGGCGGCGACGCGGTCCGGATGTTGTACGGAGGGATGGACGCCTGGCACCGGGAACAGCTCAGGCTGGAGTTCCAGCAACCGCCGGAAGACAACCGGGTCAGGATCCTGCTGGCCACCGATGCGGCCAGCGAAGGCATCGACCTGCACGAGCACTGCCACCGGCTGATCAACTACGACATCCCGTTCAACCCCAACAAGCTGGAACAGCGGATCGGCCGCATCGACCGGTACGGCCAGCAGTACACGCCGGAAGTCCGGCACTTCGTCGGTGCCGGGTGGCAGGAGGCCAGCGACTCCTACGAGGCCGACCTAGAATTCCTGGCCCGAGTAGCGGCCAAGGTGGCCCGGATGGAGGAGGACCTGGGCAGCGTCAATGCGGTCCTCGCCGACGCGGTGCAGAAGCGGATGTTGGGCGAGATCACCGACTACGACGTCGAGCGGGCTGCGCCCGTGCCGCCATCGGGCCGCCGGACCGGCCGGCTCGCTGCCGACAGCGACGTCACCGAGCAGGTCAGGCGGCTGCGGCGCGACCTGGACGCCACCACCGGAGAACTGCGAATCACGCCCGGCCATGTGAAGCGGCTGGTGGACACCGCGCTGGAACTCGATGGCGAGCTGCCGCTGCGGCCAGCCGTCGATGAGCGGCAGTATGCGGCAGGCCTGTACGAGGTCCCGGAACTGACGAAGTCCTGGGCTCGGGCCACCGAGGGCCTGCTGGAAAAGCTGGAACGCAAGGGCGAGGTGCCGCGCCGCCGCCCCATCACGTTCGATGGCCAGGTGGCCAAGGGGCGGCACGACGTGGTGCTGGCCCACCTCGGTCATCCGCTCGTCGATTCCTCGGCCCGGCTGCTGCGCGCGGCGGTGTGGAGCGGGCACACCGGCCTGCATCGGGTCACCGCTGTGGTGAGCGAGGACCCGCGCCTGGAACAGTTGCTGGTCGGGGCCTACTCGCGGTTCGTGCTGGTCGGCGCGGACGGCATCCGGCTGCACGAGGAGGTCCTCTATGCCGGCGGCTGGCTGCCCGTGGCAGGCAGGTTCCGCCGCCTGGAGAACCTGACCGTGCTGGGCGGCATCCTGGACACCGCGCTCACCCAGGGCACCGCGGCCTCCCCGGTCATCTGCGGTCGGCTGGCCGCCGCGTGGCCCCGCGCACGCGACGGGCTGCTGACCGCGCTCCAGCGGCGGACTGACGAGCGGATCAGGTCGCTGGAAACCAAGCTGGCCGCCCGTCAGCGGGCCGAACGCGACCAGATCGTGACCAGTTCCGGCCGGTTCGCGGCCACCCTGCGCCGCGCCTTGGCCGACAGTGACACCGAGGACGGGGCGCTGTTCAGCCGGGCCGAGGGCCGTGGTGATGAACGGGAGATCGCGCAATGGCGCCGCGACCGCCAGTCCTGGCTGGACCGGCTGACCCAGCTAGAAACCGCACGCGACCGGGAACTGGACCGCGTCGATGCCCGGTACCGGGACATCAGGCCGCACGGCTTCCCGGTGGCGGTCATCTTTGCGGTGCCGCGCAGTGAGGCGGTCCGATGAGCCTCCGGCAGCTCGGCCAGCGGTCCGGGCGGTATACCCGGCACGGGATCACGGGGAAGGACCGGCGGCAGACGCACATCGACTGGCTGAGGCTGATCGAGGTCAGCGGTCCGTTCCTGTCTGTCCCGGTGCTCACGGCCGAGTGGCCGGACCTGGAGCCGCTGGACACCCATACCCGCGACCGGCTCCGTCAGGAGCACAGCCAGTGGCAGGAGGACCCTGCCGAGGCCCGGGCGGGCTGGATCGGCTTCGTGCTGGAGGAACTGCTCGGCTGGCAGGGGGCACTCCAGCGGGACGGGACGGACCGGCTGGCCTTGGATGTGCGCGAGCACGAGACCCGTATCACGCCGACCTTCGTTCTCACCGACCCGAGCGACCGGAAGATCGCGCTGCTCGGCCTTGTCAGCGACGGCTCCCCGGTGGCCCGGATCACAGGCTCTGACTGGCCTGCCACCCCCGCCGACCGGCTTGTGCAGCTGTGCCGCCACCACGGCACCGAGATGGGCCTGGCCACCGACGGCCGGTGGTGGGTGCTGATCTGGGCGCCAGCCGGCGGGGTGACGACCCTGGCCGTGTTCGACGCGATCGGCTGGCCGGACAGCGCCGAGCGGGACGTGGTCCGGGCGTTCCTGTCGCTGCTGCAGCGGCGCCGGTTCTTCGCCGTGCCGCCCGAGCACCGGCTGCCCGCGCTGCTGCGGGAAAGCCTGAACAACCAGGAAGAGATTACTGACCGGCTGGGGGTCCAGGTCCGGCAGGCGGTGGAGTTGCTGGTCGCTGCGTTCGGCCGGGCCGACGCGGCCGCCCGCAGCCGGGGGGAGTCCGGCCTGTCCGGGGTCAGCGCGCACGAGGTGTACCGGGGCGCGGTCACCGTGATGATGCGGATCGTCTTCCTGCTGTTCGCCGAGGAAAGTGGCCTGCTGCCCGCCGACAGCGAGCTGTACGCCCGTGCCTATTCGGCCGGCGGCCTATACGCCCAGCTGGAACAGCGGGTCGCGGACGCCCGCGGCAACGAAGGCGAACTGGAGCACACCCTGCTGGCCTGGCACCGGCTGCTCGCCCTGTTCCGAGTCGTCTACCGGGGTGTCGATCACCCAGACATGGACCTCATTGCGCACGACGGCTCGCTGTTCGACCCGGACAGCCACCCGTGGCTGGAAGGCCGCACCGCGCGCGATACCGGGGCCGGCCTGCCGCTGCCCGTCGATGACCGGACCGTCCTGCACATGCTTCGGTCTGTGCAGACCGTGACGATCGCCGGGGAACTGCGCACGGTGTCGTTCCGCACGCTGACCGTGGAACAGATCGGCTACGTCTACGAGGGCTTGCTCTCTTTCGAGGGCTTCCGCGCCGCCGCGGTCGTGGTCGGGCTGGTCGGAAAGGAAGGCCGCGAAGAGGAGGTGGCCCTGGCCGACCTGGAGAGCCTGGCCGCCGCCCACCAGACCCCGGATACGCTGGCCGCGCAGCTCGCGGTGACCTACAAGGACTCGGGTGTCGGATCGGTGCGGGCACTCACCGCCAAACTCGCCCCGCTCGCGGGGGATGAACGGGCTCAGGCGCAGACCCGGCTGTACGCGGTCACCCAGGACCACACCGTGGTGCAGCGACTGCTGGCGTTTTACCGGCTCATCCGCCAGGACTTGCGTGGCGACCCCGTGGTGATCCTGCCCGGTGCGCTCTACGTTACCGAATCCGCGCTTCGCGCCAGCACCGGCACCCACTACACGCCGCGGTTCCTGGCCGAGCAGGTGGCCGAGGGCGCACTGGAACCGCTGGTGTACTCCCCCGGGCCGCTGCAGACCGCCGACCGGTCGGCGTGGCAGCTGCGCACCGCTGGCGAGATTCTCAGGCTGAAGATCGCGGATATCGCGATGGGCTCTGGCGCGTTCCTCGTCGCCGCGTGCCGCTACCTGGCCGACAAACTCGTCGAGGCGAGATCGGCTAGAGGCGACCTGCAGCAGCGTCTCGCTGACGCGCCCGGCGAGGCAGCTATGGCATTGGACTCCCTGGCCGACTCAGCCGTCATCCAGGCCCGCCGCGAGATCATCGAGCACTGCCTATACGGCGTGGACATCAACCCGATGGCCGTGGAAATGGCCAAGCTCTCCCTGTGGCTCGTGTCAATGGATGCCCGCCGCCCGTTCACGTTCCTGGACGACCGCCTGGTCTCCGGCGACTCGCTGCTCGGCATCACCAACGTTGAGCAACTGGAATACATGCACCTCGATCCTCGCGCCGGCCGCAAGCTGCACGAGGGAACCATCCTCGACTTCACCGCGGGTGTCCGCTCCCTGCTGGCCGAGGTTGCCGACCAACGCCTCGGCCTGACCGGCATCGCCGGTGACGACCTGGCGGCGCTGAACAAGAAACGGCAGATTCTGGCCGGCATCCGCGATGAGACAGCGTCACTGACCCGCTACGCCAACCTCCTCACCGGCGCGGCCCTGGCCGGCTCCCGCAAGCGCGGCGGATCCAAGGACCAAGCCCTGCGTGCGACTCTGGAAGATGAGGGCTCCCAGCACAAGCAGAATCTGTGGCTGATCGCCGCCAAGACCGCCCATGAAGCCGCCATCACGGGCCAGTCCGAGGAGGCGGACCAGCTAGCCCAGCGTTGGCTGGCCGCCGACCAACCCCAGGGTGGCTTGGACCGACACCCCCTACATTGGCCCTTGGCCTTCCCCGAGGTCTTCGACTCAGCCGATTCGTATAGCCACGGCTTCGACGCCGTGATCGGAAATCCTCCATTCCTTGGGGGCCTCAAGATCAGGGATGTAGTTGGTGAAAGCTATAAAGAAACCCTGGTGACCGAGATCGGTCATGGGGTAAGAGGGAATCGGGGTACAGCTGATCTGGTCGCATACTTTGTTTTGCGCTCTCATTCACTACTTAACAAGCGAGGCCAGTCAGGATTGGTGGCAACTAATACTGTCGCTCAAGGAGATACCCGCTCGGTCGGACTGGATCAACTGGTAGCCTCTGGTGTGACCATAAGGCAGTCGGTTAAGAGTAAACCATGGCCCTCCAAGGGTGCGGTGCTGGAATATGCTGCTGTCTGGACTAGCAAGGACCTGCCAGATCCCGCTTCGGAGTTCATCTCCGACGGTGTTAAGGCGCATGGAATCACATCTTCACTTGAGCCCGTATCCCGTACCTCTGGTCGGCCCTGTCGACTCGCCGCAAATGCTGGACTCGCATTCCAAGGATGGAACATTCTTGGATTGGGCTTTACGATGACTTCTCAGGAGGCGGGGGATCTACTTGAGCGTGACCCGCGAAACAAGAATGTACTCTTTCCTTACCTGAACGGCCAAGATCTCAATACCAGGCCAGACTGTTCCGCCAGCCGATGGGTGATCAACTTCCATAACTGGAAAGAAGAAGAGGCTAAGACGTACAGGGAATGCTACGATCAGGTCTATAGACTTGTTAGGCCTGAGCGGCTGAGCAATAAGGTACGTAGTCGCCGCGAGAAGTGGTGGTGGTATTCTGAATATCGAAGAGGGCTTGTAGACGCTACCGCTGACCTTGAGCGAATGATAGCGATGGCCCGGATCAGCAAGACCGTCATGCCGGTTATGATTCCGACCGGGCAAGTGGCAAATGAAAAAACAATCGTCTTTGCTAGTGATGACACAGGATTCCTTGCGCTGCTTTCAAGTACCTTTCACTACTGGTGGACGATAAATCACAGCTCAACGATGAAAGCAGACCTCAATTACTCTTCTTCTGATGTGTTCGAGACATTTGCTCAGCCAACGGTGACCGACGCGATGCGGGAGCTTGGTGGACGACTCGATGTCTTCCGGCGAGAGTTGATGATGTCCAGACATGCGGGGCTGACTGCGACGTATAACCTTGTGCATAATCAGGACTGCACTGATGTGGACATTGCTGGGCTGCGGCATGTTCATCGAGAAGTCGATGAGGCTGTAGCGCGGGCCTATGGGTGGGATGACCTGCTGGATGCCGGGTTGGAGCATGGGTTTCATGAGACCCGGCAGGGGGTCCGGTACACGATCGGGGCTGCGGTGCGGCAGGAGGTCCTGGACCGGTTGCTTGAACTGAATCATGAGCGGTACGCCGAGGAACAGGAAGCTGGGCTGCATGACAAGCCGGTTCGGAGACGGGTCGCACAGGAGGATGATGGCGGTTCCACGCTCTTCTGATGCGTAGCCTCGTCCCGGTGAATCGTGCATAACCCGTGCGGTATGTTGCAGGTTATGAAACAAGCGTCGCCGGTGCTGCTGCCGATCTTGCGGTCGGGGTTTCAGGGGGAGTTCCTGGCCTGGCTGTTCCTGCATCCGGAGCGAGAGTTCTCGCTGACCGAGCTGGCGGAGCGGTTCGGGGTGTCGCGGTCCACGGTGATGCGAGAGGCGAATCACTTCGTGGCGGCGGGGCTAGTGGACGAGCGGCGGCAGGGCAATCTGCGTTTTGTCCGGGCCAGGACCGACACTGTGGTGGCTGGGCCGCTGGCCGAACTTCTGGCGGTCACGTACGGGCCAACGGCCGTCCTGGGTGAGCTGCTGGCCCTGGTGCCGGGAGTGGAGGAGGCGTACGTGTACGGGTCGTGGGCGGCGCGGTATCGCGGGCAGGGCGGCGATGTGCCCCGGGACGTGGATGTGCTGGTGGTCGGCGACGCCGACGAGGACGACTTGTTCGATGCCGCACGCTCGGCAGAGCGGGTGCTCGGGCGGGAGGTCAATATCCGCCGGGTGTCCTCCCAGGCGTGGCAGGAGCCCGGCTCCGACCGGTTCCTGTCGTCGCTGCGTTCGCGTCCCCTGGTCCGGCTGGAGCTGTCGGCATGAGGTGGGAACAGGGGCGCAGCGTCATCGATGCCCTGCTGGGCACCCACGATCTGGAGCGTGTGACGCCCAACGCTGAGCATGCCGCGCAGATGATCGTCCAGGCGCGCATCCATGTGGTCTCGGCCCAACGGATCGCGGACGAGGATCCCGCCGGGGCGTTCCAGCTGCTGTACGACGCGGCTCGCAAGGCGTTAGCCGCGATCTTGGAGAACCAGGGGCTGCGGTCGACCAGCCGCGGCGGGCACATCGCAGTCCTGGACGCGGTCTTCGCCCAGCTCGATCCGCCCATGGGCCAGGTGCTGCGGCCGTTTGACCGGCTGCGCCGCCTGCGCAACAACGCCGAGTACCCGCGCTTATGCACCTCGGGGTTCACCAGCGAGGATGTGGCGCGAGACATCCCGAAGGTCGAGGACATCCTGGATATCGCGCAGCGCGTCCTAGAGCAGATGAGTCCGTACTGAGCGCGTGACAGGTGGCAATGTCGGCTGGGGTCGTTACGGTGGGGTGCGGCCGACCGGACGCAGGACAGCACAGGAAGAGGGCGGGTGATGACCGAGACGCCGCAGGACGACCAGCCGTCGCCGCTGGACGTGCCTCAGGAGTTCACCCCGGCGTCGTCGTACCAGGTCCGGGATGAGCTGGGTGAGCTGATCGAGCGGGATCTGCTGGGGCCGTGGGACGGGGAACTTGAGGTGTTCCCGCCCCGGGCGCCGGGGCCGTGCGAGCGGTACCTGGTCGGGCGGCTCGGGCCGCGGCATGACCTGCCGTCGGCGCGTGCGGCGGCCGGGGAGGCGGTGGACACCGAGCTGTCCGCAGGCGGCGATACCAGCGATGGCGAGCTGCCCGACCTGCTGACCCTGCAGAACGCGGGCCGGATGTGGGCGTCCTCGATGGGCTTGTCGT
>Ga0335078_10001187_pt1 | contig 39459 bp, 29 predicted proteins | sample Lox_Sample_32_FD_206711 | JGI IMG/M metagenome (GOLD analysis project Ga0335078, IMG submission 206711) | Soil microbial communities from Loxahatchee National Wildlife Refuge, Florida, United States - Lox_Sample_3.2 | ecosystem: Environmental > Terrestrial > Soil > Wetlands | place: USA... | reverse complement strand
GTCCCAGCTAGTAGGCTTGAAATCTTCAATCCAGACCTGCTCGCTGCGGACGAGCGGGCTTGTACTTTCAATTTCGAGGCACTCCTGTTCGCGAAGCGAGCATAGGATGGTCACGACCTCCGCGTCGTCTTGATAATTGGAATCATCAACGGGAACGAACCTTCCCTGAATCCAGAATACGGTCTTAGGGTTGATGTCGGAGCTTACCCAAGCGAGCGGCCCGGAATCAGTCTTCCGCTCTACTCCGGGAGCTTTATGCGGCGGCGCCTGGGCATTGCTGGGCGTAGCCTTATCCGGATTCGTCTGCTGAGCCCAACCGATTGCAGCGACAAAGAAGGCCAGCGTAAGTGACAGCGTTTTCATTGGGCTTTTCCTCCAATGGACGTGAGCCGCACTTTAATTTCCGACAGTTATCCTTTCCTCCCCCGCACCGCTTCCTTGGCCTGGACTTCGCCGCCTGCGGGCACTTCGGGCACTTCTGCCTTGGCGGCGCCTATGTTCAGCCGCTTGCGCAGCTCGGCATCGATCTTCGCGTAAACGTCCTTGTTCTCCTTGAGAAAGGCACGGGTATTTTCGCGGCCCTGACCGATGCGCTCGCCGCCGTAGCTGTACCACGCGCCCGACTTCTCAACAATATTGTGGGTCACAGCCAGGTCGAGCACGTCGCCCTCGCGGCTGATGCCTTCGCCATACATAATGTCGAACTCGGCCTCGCGGAAGGGCGCGGCCACCTTGTTCTTGACGATCTTCACCTTGGTGCGCGAACCGACCACCGTCTCGCCTTCCTTGACGGCGGCGATGCGGCGAATATCGACGCGGACCGACGAATAGAACTTCAGCGCACGGCCGCCAGTAGTGGTTTCGGGGTTGCCGAACATCACGCCGATCTTTTCACGGATTTGGTTGATGAAGATGAGAGCGGTGCGCGACTTCGAGACCGTACCGGTGAGCTTGCGCAGCGCCTGCGACATCAGACGCGCCTGCAATCCCATGTGCGACTCGCCCATTTCGCCGTCCAACTCAGCCTTTGGCACCAGCGCGGCCACCGAATCCACGACCAGTACATCAATGGCTCCTGACCGGACCAGGGCCTCGGTGATCTCCAGAGCTTGTTCGCCCGAGTCCGGCTGCGATACCAGCAAGTTGTCCACGTCCACGCCCAGTTTCTTGGCGTAGCCAGGGTCAAGCGCGTGCTCGGCATCGACAAATGCCGCCATGCCGCCCAGCCGTTGCGCTTCGGCGATGACCTGCAGGCAGATGGTGGTTTTTCCAGACGATTCGGGACCGAAGACCTCCGTCACGCGGCCGCGCGGGACGCCGCCCACGCCCAGCGCCGCGTCGAAACTGATGGAGCCGGTGGAGATAACGGCAATCGGCAGCAGCGCCTCGCGGGAACCGAGCCGGATGATCGACCCTTTTCCGAACTGTTTCTCAATCTGCGATAGGGCGAGTTCTACGGCTTTGGCGCGGTCGTCAACAATGGCCATTGGGAGGGCTCCTCAAGAAATGCTCGCCCTGCACGGCGGGAACCGGCGAGGGGGCTTAGATTGGATTTCGTTCGGATTGTAGCAAAATGAGACACTTATGGACAGGGAAAACGGCGAAGAAAGAGGGAATATTTTATTTTCGCTTGCAACGAGAAGCAAATCACGCATCAAGTTTTTGCATATACATCAACATACAAAAACAGAATCAATATCACTGACATGCATCAAATTGAGAAACGATGTAAAATTGGCAAATGAGAACCACCATCACACTCAACGACGAAACCCACGAATTCGCCGCCTACTACGCCCGAGTAAGGGGTCTCTCTCTGAGCGCCGCAATCAATGAACTGATCCGCAAAGCGCAGAACCCAACGCCGCCGGAAGAGCCTGAAATCTGCGTTGGCCCGAATGGACTACCGATGTTTCCTCCCACGGGAAGAAGGATCACGGCGGAAATGGTGAAGCAGCTTGAAGCAGAGGAATATGCCCCGGAAAAATTTATTGGATGTAAACGTCCTGATCGCGCTTGTTGAGCCGGGGCACGACTTCTTTCAAAGGGCGCAAGAGTGGTTCAATTTATCGGGCAAGGACAACTGGGGAGTTTGCCCGCTCACCGAAATCGGTTTCGTTCGCATCACGACCAATCCGTCTTTTTGTCCTGGCCCACGCACCTACCGGGAAGCGACCCATGTCTTGGGAGAACTCGCGACTCGTCCCGGCTATTGTTTTTGGCCCCTCACAGAGAGTTGGACTGCTCTAACCGCCCCGTTCGCCGCGCGCATCGCTGGCCATCAACAGATCACAGACGCCTATTTGTTGGGAATGGTCATCAAGGAAGACGGCGTTCTTGTCACATTCGATCGCGGCCTCAAATACCTGGCGGGGCCGCAGTTCAGCCGTAATCTGATGATTATCGAATGAGTGCCCCTGTTGTGGCATAATCTTGTTCTCATGGGAACAATTTGTCCGTCGTGCAAGTCGACGATTCCCGTCGAGGACATCAACGTCGCGACAGACCTCGCCTTGTGTCGTGCCTGTGGCAAGACATTCCACCTTTCTGAAATCGTAGACGGCCCCTTGCCAACTGGAGCCGACCTCGCCTCCCCGCCTCGAGGCGTTTGGTATGAGAGGCGACCCAACGGATTTTGCGTCGGGGCTACAACACGTTCTCCGCTTGCTCTTTTCTTGATTCCGTTTACTTGCGCATGGTCAGGCATTTCGATGTTTGGGATTTATGGGATGCAGTTCATTTCAGGGCGCCTTAGCTTGATGGCGTCCCTGTTCGGGTTGCCGTTTCTCGTGGGTACTGTATTCCTCATCGCAGGTTGTCTGATGACCCTAGCGGGAAAAACCGTCATAACGAGGGATGCAGACCGTTTGCTGATCTTCAATGGTGTTGGCTGGCTGGGCCTCACAAGGAACTACTCGTGGTCCGATTTCCGCTCGGCGCGAGAAGACTTTACCACGAGTTCATCCGGCTACACTGCCAACCGGCGGGGCCGCACCACTATCGCATTGGAAGGAAAGCGGAAAATCACCTTTGGGTCGATGTGGACGAGCGATCGGCGCTATTTTGTTCTTAATGCGCTTCGGTCGGAACTCGGCACTGGAAGCTTCTCGCAATGGGCTTCATCGGCGACGCCGCTAATCCGCTGATCGTGATTCGGAGACAAACGGACCGGGTCCAAGCAAATCCATCAAACCGTATACGCTCCCACCCGTGTTTCCTTGCTCGTCAGGGCGTCGCTCTGGCGATCCAGCGCCTCATATTCCTTATCGTGGTCCTTGCGAAAGGCGCGAAATGCCTCTTCGCTCGTCCAGCGGTCAATGGTGAGATAGCTGCCTGGAACATAAGCGTCGCGGAGCAGTTCGGTGCCTTTGTGGTCGGGCGATGCGCGGAAAAGTTGCGCCCAGGCCCCCTCGGGCCCGTAAGCGGCCTCAAAAGCGGCCACGTGCTCCTCGGCAATTTCAAACTGCCAAACCACCACAAACATTTGAAACCCCAATCCTGTGTTTATGGTAGCGCAGCGGCCGCCGGCGCACGGAACCGCAGTTTGCCTGCGCCAGCAGGAGTTCCCAGTCAGTACCGAATCGTGAAACATCGTCCCTGTACAGGGCGCATACTTAAGGTGGCCGTATTTGCGAGGAGCGATCTTCCCTTTGAGGTTCCCCGATTGGCGCTCCGGCCAGTATAAATTTTTTGGCAAGCTCTTTTGATTGGGCTGCTGACGCACGACTAGACGCACGTGCATCGCGCATGGTTCGGCTTGGCAACCCGATAGCTGCGCCTCCGAGCTCCGGCATGCGCAACGCGATCTAAAGATTCGCAACTGAGTTCTATGTGAGGGACCTATGAAGGCTGCTCGCTATCCCGGCATCCGCGTTACCGCCAACGGAAATCAGCTGGTTTCATACCACACTGAAACGCGCATTGCCGACGCCGGTGTGTTTTACCCCATTACGCCTTCCACCGAAGGCGGCGAGCTCTTCCAGCAGGCGTTTGCCGAGGGCAAGCTGAACGTGTTCGGCGGCAACACGCTGGCCATTGAGGCCGAGGGTGAGCACGCGGCCCAGGGCGGCGCCATCGCGCACTCGGTGTGCGGCAAGCGCGTGGTCAACTTCACTTCCGGTCAGGGCGTGGTCTACGGCGTTGAGCAGTACTACCACGCGCCGGGCAAGGGATCGACTATGGTGCTGGAGGTTGGCGCGCGCGCGCTGACCAAACACGCCCTCAACGTTCACTGCGGCCACGACGATATCTATGGCGCTCTCGATACCGGCTGGATCATGCTCTTCGGCAAAGACGCGCAGCAGGCTGCCGACCAGGCTCTTATTTTGCGCCGCGTCACCGAACTCTCGCTCACGCCCGGTATGAACATCATGGACGGGTTCCTTACCACGCACCTGGAGCGCACTTTCTACAAGCACGAGTCCGAGTTGATCCGCGAGTACCTCGGCGCCCCCGACGACATCATCGACTGCCCCACCGAAGCGCAGCGTGTGCTTTTCGGGCCCACGCGCCGCCGCGTGCCGAAAATGATGGATCTCACCAACCCCATCCTCCTCGGCCCGGTGCAGAACCAGGAACACTACATGCAGGGCGTCGTCGCGCGGCGCAACAACTTTGCCGAGCCGATTTTGCAGTTTCTTGAGGAAGCTTACGCGAGGTTCGCCGAGCTCACCGGCCGGCGCTACGGGCTCATCAGCGAGTACAAAACCGCGGACGCCGACACGGTTTTTGTCTCGCTTGGTTCGGCGGCCGAGAACATCGAGGCCGCAGTCGATCATCTACGCCGGACACGCGACGCGACCGTAGGATCGATTCACGTCAACGTGATCCGTCCCTTCCCCGAGGCGGCGCTCGTCAACGCGCTCAAGGGCAAGAAGAACCTCATCATATTGGAGCGCACCGACGAAGCGCTGGCCGGCGACAATCCGCTGGGCCGCGACATACGCACCGCGTTCTCGAAGGCGGTCCAGGGAACCGACGGTTTGCCTGAGGTCGAGCTTGCCGATGTCCCTCGTTTCTTCGGGGGCAGTTACGGCCTTGGCTCGCGCGACTTCCGCCCCGAACACATCATCGGCGCGTTCGAGTACGCGACCTCTGGCCGCGCGCGCAAAGATGGCAAGACCGCGGCCAACAATGCCAACTATTTCGTCCTCGGCGTCGACCACCCCTACAGCGTCATCGCGGACGAAACGCCATCGCTGCTGCCTGAGGGCGCAGTTGCCGTGCGCTTTCATTCCATCGGTGGCTGGGGTGCCATCACCACCGGCAAAAATCTCGGCGCCATTCTCGGCGATCTCAACGATCTGCTCTACGAGCGCGACCACGAAGTGGATGCGCTGGGCAATCCCAAGGAAGTCATTCACGTCAGCGCCAACCCCAAGTACGGATCGGAGAAGAAGGGAGCGCCCACCAGCTACTTCATGGTTGCCGCCAAAGAGCGCATCCGCGTCAACTGCGATCTGCGCCATGTGAACGTCGTGCTCTGCTGCGATCCCAAAGCTTTTACGCACACCAATCCGCTCGACGGCATGCAGGAGGGCGGCTGCCTGGTGTGGGAGTCTGACGTGGACGGCGAGCGCGCCTGGCAGAATCTGCCCATCTGGGCGCGCAAGCAGATTATCGAAAAGAAGATTCGCGTCTTCACGCTGCCCGGCTTCGACATCGCGCGCAAAGCCACCGACCGCGCCGATCTGCAACTGCGCATGCAGGGCAATGCATTCCTCGGCGCATTTTTCGCCGTCAGCCCGTTGCTCCAGGACTACGGCATCACGCAGGAGCAGTACCGCGATGTTGTCCGCAAGCAGTACGTGAAAAAATTCGGCAAGCTCGGCGATGCTGTCGTGCAATCGAACATGGAAGTCATGACGCAGGGCTTCGAGCGTGTCAAAGAGATCGCCATCGGCGAGATAGCCGCAGCCGACCACTCCACGCTCCGCGGCCAGGCGCTGCTGCCGATCTTCGAAGAGATCGCGGTTCCCGAATTCGCCGAGGCCGCCTGCTCGACCGGCGCCGGCTGCCGTTCGCACGCCGCGCCCGAAGGCCAGGGGCCACGCGCGCCCATCTCCACCATCGAGGCCTTCGACGCCGAGTTCCGCTCGCACTTCGGCTACAACCAGCCGGCCACGCCGCTTTCGGCCATGGGCGTGATCGCCGCCGCCACCGGCGACACAGCTTCTAAATACGTCGCCCGCCGCGAGACCCCGCTCTACATTCCTGAGAATTGCACGCAGTGCATGGAGTGCATTAGCGTGTGTCCGGATACGGCGCTGCCCAACTGCTCTCAAGATCTCGGCACCATTCTCAACGCCGCCGTGACGCGTTACGTCGCCGATCCCGCCGAGCGCCGCAAGATGCTCGCGAAGCTTCCGGCGATCGAGAAGCAGACCCGGGCACGCATGATGGCCGAAATCAAACAGGGAACGCCGCTGCCCACGATCATTCGCGAAGTTACCGAATCGGTTGACGGATTCTCGTCTGAAGCCAAGGCTCAACTCTTTAACATCATCGAAAAAGTCCCGATGGCCTACCAGAAGGTCAACGCCATCTTCTCCTCGCCGGAGCGCAAAACTCCTGGCTCCGGCGGCATCTTCTCGATTTTCGTTTCCGATCTCTGCAAGGGTTGCGCGGCCTGCGTTACGGCTTGCGGCGACCACCAGGCGCTTAAGATGGTGCAGGAAACGGAGGATGTGAACGCCGAGCACACTACCGGCACCGCCTTCCTCGATCTGCTGCCCGACACCTCGCAGAAGTACCTCGGCCTCTACAACGGCGCCAATCCCGCCGACTCCAAGACCGCAACCCTGCGCAACATGCTCATGGTGCGCACCAATTACGACGCGCTGGTTGCCGGCGACGGCGCTTGCGCCGGCTGCGGCGAAAAAAGCGTGCTGCGCTCCATTGCCGCCGTCACTGAAGCGTATATGCGCCCCATCTTCCATGCCAAGAGTGATCGTTTTGTTTCCAAAGCGTCTGACTTGGAAAAGAGCGGCGCGAAGCGCCTGGCCGAGTTGAAGGCGGCGAACGAAGAAGACTATGCGCGCCTGCGCCAGGCCGTCGCTCATCTCGTCATGGGCCTCGGCGGCGAAACCACTACTGACACCAAGTCGCGCATTGCGGCGTACGAGGCCGAGCGCGGTGCCATCACCGACGCACAGTTGGTCGAGGCCGTCGCCGCAGTCCTGCTTACCGAAGCTTTCAACCACAAAAACCTGCAGCCCATCGACGGAAGACTTGCCAACGGCATGAGCGTGATGGCCATGGCCGCGCACACCGGCTGCAACACGGTCTACGGCTCAACCTCACCTAACAATCCGCACCCCTATCCGTGGATGAACTCGCTCTTCCAGGACGGCATAACCGTTGGCTGGCTGATGGGCGAAAGCTTCATCGTCGATCACGCGCGCCGCTCCGTCATCCCCGAGCGCCTCGCCGACATCGTCCTCTCGGGCAGCGGCATCTGCGAGGAAGAGTACTACCGCTTCACGCACTTCACCGATGCACTCATGACCGACGACGAGATCAAGGAACTGCCCAAGGTATGGGTCGTCGGCGGCGACGGCGGCATGGGCGACATCGGCTACCAGAACATGTCGAAAGTCGTCCTGCAGAACCGTCCCAACGTCAAGGCGGTCATGCTCGACACCCAGGTCTACTCCAACACCGGCGGACAGAACTCGGACTCGACGCCCATGCTCGGCGGCAACGATATGAACGTCTTCGGCCCGGCCACGCAGGGCAAAAACACTGAGAAGAAAACGGTGGCCGAGACCTTCCTCGCCGGACATGGCTCGCCATTCGTCGCGCAGGTTTCCATGGCCAACGCGCCCAAACTCTATCGCGCGATTCTCGACGGCCTCGAATATCGCGGCACTATGTTCCTGCAGGCCTTCACCACCTGCCAGCCGGAGCACGGCGTTGCCGACGATATGGCCCTGCACCAGGCGCAGCGTGTGCGCGATTCGCGCGGCGTGCCGGAATTCGTCTTCAACCCCCGCCTCGGCGAGAGCTACCAGGAAGCGCTCGACATCAAGGGCAATCCGTCAATCGATCTCGATTGGTACGAAACTAAGTCGAAAGCCACGGGCGAGCCCTATCGTTACACCGTCGCGCACTGGTGCACCACCGAGGCGCGCTTCCGCAACCACGTGAAGAAGATCAAAGCCGAGCAGGAGGAGAAACTGATCCCGTTGGACAACATGCTGGTCCGCATCACGCAGCAGGATGTGGTCTATCGCTACTACTTGCTGCCTGAGCACCGCAGTTACATTCCCGACTTCGGCGTCTTCATCTCGGTCACGGACGATGCCGGCAAGAGCACTTACTACGCGCTCTCGCGCCAACTCGTCATGTTCTGTGTGGAGCGCCGCAAGGCCTGGCGCATGTTGCAGTCCAAAGCCGGCATCGTCAACCGCGAGTACCAGGCGCAAAAGGCAATCCTCGCCGATCTCGAAGCTGGAAAGATCTCGCGTGACGAGTTCTTCGCCCACGCCGACGAAATCATTGCGGAACGGCTGGGAAAACCGGTGCTGGCGAAGGCGTAAGTGCTTCGACCTTGGTCTTGTATTAGGGTGCGGCTTGACAGGCGGCTGAAAAACTTTATCGGGCCTCGGTTTTGAAAGGGCGCGGCTTTAGTCGTGCCGTAAGCCGAGCGCAGTGAAGGGGAAGGGAAGAGCCGTTCATCACGGGTGCGTATTCGCGGATTCCCTTCCGCGCCCTCCACGATTGTGCTAGCTTGAACTTATCTGCTCTGGGCTCCCTCCGCGATCCCGATGCCGCCAAAGCTTGAAACGCCGCTGCCGAGGCAGATCGTGTCCGACGTCGCGATCTGGCTTATCTCCCTGTTTGCGGGAGTATCTGTCTTTGGCCTTGCGATCTCCATCCAGTGGCTGATCTACGATGATTGGTTGCACCGTAGCGGCCCCTTGCGGGTCGTCGGCAGCTTGCTTTCAGGCGCGCTCATGTTTGCAGGCGTCTGGCGGCGGCAGATTATTGTGCGGCAGCGCAAGCTCGAGATGCTGCGGCGCTTCGAGACGATCAAATGGATGACCGACCGCATTCGCAATTCGCTCCAGGCGATCGAATGCGTCACGTACGCCGCGAGCCCGCAGGCAACGGAGTCTGTGCGCGATGCCGTCGACGTGATTGAAGGCGTTCTTGGTGAGGTGCTCGAACGGCATCGGCCGGTTCGAGCAGACGATGCATCGCCTGTAACCGGCGAGTACCAGCAAATGTGACGTGCGGTGGGCGTCGCGATCCCCCCTTCGGGTTGGATCGAAAGAAGCAAATGCCGAGTGCCCAGGTTGCGCTTCGAGACCCGGGAACGCACTCACCCAACCCATACCCGCGATGTTAATGTGTTGCCAACTGAAAAAGTATTGGCTCCGTAAGAGTGCGGAGCCTCTCAATGGCTGCAATTCGCTCTGGCGCGAAACGTCGGCTACCCCGCCGCAGGTCGGCATCGCCAGGAAACGATGTTTGTTTCCCCGGGAGGTGGAGGCAGCTACGCCATCGCTTCCCGTCCCATCGGTTCGAACACTAGGTGATTCGACTTGCGGTCGACGTCGATCTTGACGTGGGCGCCGTGCAGAACTTCGCCGTCGAGGATCTTGATCGCCAGCGGGTCCTGGACCATGCGCTGCAAAGCGCGCTTAAGCGGACGCGCGCCGTATGCCGCATCGGAGCCCGAAGCAAGAATCAATTGCCGCGCTTGTTCGGTCAGTTCGAGCGAGATGGCGCGGTCTTCGAGCAGTTTGCGCACCTCGTTCAGACGCAAGTCGAGAATCTGGCTTAGCTGCGCGTTGCCCAGCGGCTTGTAAATCACGATGTCGTCCACGCGGTTCAAGAACTCCGGGCGGAAATGCTCCCGCAGAACGCGCATCACACTTTCCCGCGCCATGTCGAAGTCGTGTTCGGTCTTAAGCGCTTCACCGGCAAGCAAGGCCGCGCCCAGATTCGACGTCATGATGAGCACCGTATTCTTAAAATCCACAGTCCGGCCCTTGGCGTCGGTTAGCCGTCCGTCGTCCATCACCTGCAGGAGCACGTTGAAGACGTCGGGATGGGCCTTTTCGATTTCGTCGAAGAGAATGACCGCGTAGGGCCGGCGACGGATGGCTTCGGTGAGTTGGCCGCCTTCGTCGTAGCCAACGTAGCCTGGCGGCGCGCCGATGAGGCGAGCCACTGCGTGTTTTTCCATGTACTCGCTCATGTCGATGCGCACCATGGCCTGCTCGTCGTCGAAGAGAAATTCGGCGAGGGCGCGGGCGGTTTCGGTTTTGCCAACGCCGGTGGGCCCAAGAAAGATAAAGGAACCGATCGGACGCTTGGGGTCGCTCAAGCCGGCGCGTGAGCGGCGAATCGCGTTCGCGACCACGCCGAGCGCGGCATCCTGACCAATGACCCGTTCGCGCAAACGTTCTTCCATCCGGATGAGCTTCTTCACCTCGCCCTCCAACATGCGCGCGACTGGGATCCCAGTCCACTTGGAGACGATTTTGGCGATGTCTTCTTCGTCGACCTCCTCCTTCAACATGCGCGCGGCGCCTGCCCCGTCTTTGCCGGTTCCGTCCTGCGCGGCGTTCAACTTTTTCAGTTCCGCTTCGAGCTTGGGTAGCTCGCCGTACTGGATCTGCGCGGCGCGGTCGAGCTGTCCCTTGCGGGTCTGCTCCTCCATTTCAAAGCGCAGCGCTTCAATCTTCTTCTTCAGCTCGCCGATGCGGTTGATCGCGTCGCGCTCCTTCGTCCAGCGCGCGCGCAGAGACGTAATCTGCTCGCGCAGGTTGCCGATCTCGTGCTCCACAGCCTTGAGTCGCTCCTTGCTGTGCGCGTCGGTTTCGCGCTTGAGGGCGGCGCGCTCGATTTCGAGCGAGGTGGTTTCGCGTTCGAGTTGGTCGATTTCGGTTGGCACGGAGCCGATCTGAATGGCCAGGGACGCGGCAGCCTCATCCACAAGGTCGATGGCCTTGTCGGGCAGGAAACGGTCCGAGATATAGCGGTGCGAGAGCGTGGCCGCGGCCACAATCGCGGCATCCTTGATGCGCACATTGTGGTGCTGCTCGTAGCGGTCTTTCAGGCCACGCAAGATGGCGATCGTGTCCTCCACGTTGGGCTCGCCCACGTAAACGATTTGGAAACGGCGCTCCAGGGCCGCGTCCTTCTCGATGTATTTGCGATACTCGTTGAGTGTGGTGGCGCCGATGGCGCGTAGCTCGCCGCGCGCCAGGGCCGGCTTGAGCATGTTCGATGCGTCGATAGCGCCCTCGGCCGCGCCCGCGCCCACCAGCGTGTGCAGTTCGTCGATAAACAGAACAATTTGCCCGTTCGATTCCTCGATCTCCTTCAGCACGGCCTTGAGCCGGTCTTCGAACTCGCCGCGATATTTGGCGCCCGCGAGCATCGACCCGAGATCGAGCGCGATCACGCGCTTGTCGCGCAGGCTTTCGGGTACGTCGCCTGACACGATGCGTCTGGCGAGGCCTTCTACGATGGCGGTTTTGCCCACACCAGGCTCGCCGATGAGCACGGGGTTATTTTTCGTTCGCCGGCTCAACACCTGAATCACACGGCGAATCTCCTCGTCGCGGCCGATGACGGGATCCAGCTTTCCGCGGCGGGCCAGGTCGGTCAGATCCTTGGCGTATTTTTCGAGCGCCTGAAATTTCCCTTCGGGATTCTGGTCGGTGACGCGCTGCGAACCGCGCACCGCGGTGAGCGCCTTTAAGATTGCATCGCGCGTGGCGCCAGCCGCAGACAGAGCGTCGCGGGCGGCATCGCTCTTCAGGCCGGCCACGCCGAGCAACAAATGCTCCGTGGAAACGTACTCGTCCTTGAAGTTGGTGGCTTCTTTGAAGGCCTGTTCCAGCGCCTTGTTGAGCGATTGGCTCATGCCGGGCTGTGCGGCCGCGCCCGCCACGCGAGGCAGTTTTTCCTCGAGGCCGTGCAAGTCGCTTTCCAGGCGCTCAATGGGCACACCGATCTTTTCGAGCACGGCGGGGATCACACCGTCGCGGTCCTCGACGAGCGCCAGCAACAGATGTACGGGCTGCAGCTCGGGGTTGCCCAGCTCGGCGGCGTGCGACTGCGCCTGCTGAATCGCCTGCTGCGACTTGACGGTGAATTTGTCCCATTGAATGGCCATGAAAGAGCTCCCAGCTATTAGCTTTTAGCCTTTAGCTTTTTCCAGGTGAATCCGATGCCTAGCTCAGTATCGGCTTTCCCTGCCGTAGTAATGATGAAAAAGCGCCGGCGAGGGAATTGCAACCCCTCCCGGCGCGCCAAACCTGGATTTTCGGTGACGTTCGCAGTTGCGCGGCAGGCTAAAAGCCCGTCGCTCAAAGCTGCCGCTACGCCGCCAGCGATTTGCCCACGTTGACCTTGATCTGCTTCGGCTGAGCTTCGGGCTTCTTTTTGAGTTCGAGCTTCAGCACGCCGGCCTCGTACTTGGCGTCGACGCTCTCCGTATCGACGGTCTGGGGGAGGGTAAACGCGCGGTAGAAACTGCCATAGCGGCGCTCGATGCGATGGAAATTCTCTTCCTTCTCCTCCGTAGCGAACTTGCGCTCGCCCTTGACGGTGAGCGTGTTGTTTTCAATGCTCACGTCCAGATCTTTCTCTGCAATGCCGGGGACTTCGAGCTTGAGAACGACTTTTTTCTCGTCCTCGTAGACGTCGACGGCGGGCACGAAGCTGGCCGTGGTCAGCGCGCTCTCGGTATCTGTGTTCAGGTTGCCGAACAGGGTGTTGAGGCGGTTCTGCAGGGTGACGACTTCACGAAATGGGTCCCAACGAGTGATTGCCATAATAGTATTCCTCCTGGTGAATCTGAAATCTGTGGATGGGGCGGAAGCTTGAGTTCACGCCGCTCAACCAATCTGATTAAACTATAGCACAAATGATTCATAAAATGTGAGCATAATCAGCTAATATTTTGTTTTAAAAGCTATTAGCTTATTTTCCAGCTAGTTACATGTCCTTCTGTTGCTCAGTCAGCCTTGCTCCGAAGGCCTCTGTGTCGCCGCGCCAACGATCTGCGCTGGCGCTGTACTGGGAGGTGCGGAGAAGCGTGCTGCCGAAGTCCGATCGGGCGGCACTCTACAATTAGAGACTCATGTCCGATTTTTCCGGCACTCTGGCAACCATCAACTGGCACTGGGTGTGGCTTGTGGCGGCCGCATTTCTGGCCGGCGTGCTTAACGCGGTGGCTGGGGGCGGATCGTTTCTGTCGTTTCCTGCGCTGCTAGGTACGGGGATTCTGCCCGTGCAGGCGAACGCCACAAACACCGTGGCCATCTGGCCCGGCCAACTCACCTCGGTCGCGGCCTACTGGCCGGATGTGCGGCAGAACTCCCGCTTAGCGCTGTTGATGGGTTTGGCCGGCCTCATAGGCGGCACGGCCGGCGCCATTGTGCTCTTGAGCACGCCGCAAAAGACCTTCATGCGCCTCGTCCCTTGGCTGCTGCTGTTCGCCGCCTTAACCTTCGCCGCGAGCGGTCCTGTGACTCGCGCTCTGGAACGGCTGAAGCTCAAGCGCCACGCACGCGCGGGAACCGGAGAGGTTCACGCACCGCGCCGATTACCGCTTTTCCTGGCTGCGGCGTGGGTGAGCTTCTACGTGGGCTACTTTGGCGCGGGCGCGGGCTTCCTTTTTATGACGCTGCTCGCGCTCTTCGGCTACGAGGACATCCACGCCATCAACGCGCTCAAAGTCGTGGCCAATCTGCTGGCCAACGGCATTGCGATTGTCATTTTCATTGTCCAGGGCCAGGTGGTCTGGCGTTTTTGCCTGGCGGCGATGGTCGCGGCGGGGATCGGAGGCTACGCCTCGGCGAGCCTGGCGAGGCGCGTTCCACAGCCGGTGCTGCGCGGTCTCGTGGTGGTGATCGGATTGTCCATGGCGGCGTGGTTCTTCTGGAGGCAATGATCGGGTGTCATGCTTTGGAGTTTGAACAGCCAGGGCCCTACCGTGTTATTGCCGCTGAAACCCGTTCTTCGTGCAGATGAGAGTCACAACGCCGCCGGGAGCGATTTCTGCCTTTCCGCCGGGGCCGCCGCAACTGAGCTCATCGGGGCCTCCAGTCACGGCTACCCAATATGTGCCTGGGCTAACGACGAAGGTAGAATTCGTCTTCTGGTTCGTTGGCTTCCGGTTGATGAAGACATTCGCGCCCGTATGCGGAGCCGATTGGACCACCAGTTTGCCAACACTGTGGAGTTGAAACCATAGGAGCGGAGCGGGCCGCGGCACCAATGCCCAGCTCAGAGAGAGCTTAATGGCCAGGCGTATGAGAAGTGGATTCATGGCGATCCCCTGAAAAGAAAACGTGAAATGCAAAGTCGCCAAAGAGCACAACGGCGAGCAGAAACGAAAAGAAGTGGGCCAGGCTGGGAAGATAGAACAACGGCAAGTTGAGGTCAATGTATCCGTCATCCATCTGGCCCATGAGCACCTCGTAAGCCAGAAAGCCGAGGAAAAGGGAAACCGCCGCGCACAGAGCCGTACCCAGGGCAAGCCACTTGGTTCCTGACGAGCGATTGACCTTGGCTCCGCTCGTAAGGATGTAGCCCATGCCCGCCAGCACACCCGTTGTGAGGGTCGTGATGAGGTGATTCATTCCCAAATAAGCGCTGACCTCGCTTTTTTGAAACGAACTCAGCGAGGCAGTCGTGGGCTGGAACCAGTTCTTCGGCTGGAAATTCGTTACATTTTGCCACAGCGCCGTGACCAAGAGGGCTGCCAGCAAGTAGAACGCACACCTGACGATGATCGCTCGGCTTGTCTTCGACATGAGGACCTCCACCTGCATTCGTTCGGGACGACCGGGGAAATGAGCGATTAAGGCTGGAAACGAAGACCCGGAAAGGGGTGAACATGAATATATCTCAAGCCGGCCGTTGTGCGCGACATCTTTCGTTTTGCCCGTTCCCGTAAAATGAGGGCATGAGCCACGAAGGCATTCGCTTGGCGAGCAAAGAAGAGCAAACCCGCCAAGACGAACGGCGCCGGCCGCTGCCGAAGATCGCCATCACGCCTGAAAAGGTGCGCGTGCTGATGACGGAAGGCAAGGGCCTCGAAATCGACTGGGCCGACGGCCACAAGAGCGCCTGGAGCTTCGCCTGGCTGCGCGAAGCCTGCCCCTGCGCCACCTGCGTTGAGGAGCGCAACCAGGAGGGCCGCAAACCGGGCCAGCCCAAACCCAAACCGGCCGAACTGCTGCCCATGTACACGCCGCCGCCCAAGCCCGCCAGCATGCATCCCGTGGGCCGCTATGCCATCCAGTTCAACTGGGCCGACGGCCACTCCGGCGGCATCTACTCGTGGGAGTATCTGCGCCGCGTCTGCCAGTGTCAGGAGTGCAGCTTCAGCCGCGACGAAACCGTGGGCACGCCGAATTAGCACCGTGTCCGCATGATTCTGCAATCAATCCTGGAGCAAGTGCGGGCGTGGACGCCAGCACGGCAGCCGGTCTGGAGACCGGCGCTACAACAGCGCATTACTCAACCGCGCGTACACTGACTAGCTAACCATGGGAGTTCCCCCGGCTTTGCCGGAGGATACTTACTGTGCAATTGGGCGGGAACGGGCGGCGCGGCTGATAATAGATCGCCTTGGCAGGAATCGAGAAGGTCTCGCGCTCCGGGTAGCGTAGCGCCGTCAGGTAGCCGCCGTATGCGCATCCGGTGTCGAGATTCACTGTGTTGTTGAGCCACATTGGCTCAATCGTTGGCGTGTGCCCATGCACGACCAGCGCCTTGCCGCGATAGTCCGCCGCCCAGATCCTGCGAACCGGCAATCCCTCGGCATCCTTTTCGCCGGTCAGATCTCCATGCAAGGCAAACGCGCGCGCCTCGGCCGAGGAGCGGCCCTGAAGCGCCTCTTTCAGCCCCGCATGGGCAATGACAAGGCGGCCTTCATCGAGCACTAGATGGCTCGGCAGCCCATGCAGAAAGTCCTGCACATCGGCAAGGAACTTCGGCGGCTCTTTGGCCAATTGGTCCAGCGACCGCGCCATGCCGCGCGTGACACGCGCCGCGCGGCCCCTCAGCACACGCACCAGTTCCGTATCGCGATTGCCGGCAACGCACAACGCAGTACCTTCGCGCGCCATGCCCATGATCAGTCGCAGCACTTCCGGTGCCGCCGGGCCGCGGTCGACCAAGTCTCCCACGAAAACCAGCGTTCGCCCTGGCGGCGGAGCCACTGCGAAATCGTTATCCAGCCGCTGAACGCGGTAGCCCATAGTCGCCATGAGATCCAGCAGCTCGTTCAGGCAGCCATGCACATCGCCAACAATGTCGAATGGTCCGCGCTTGCCGCGCAAAGCCAGTGGGTTCCGCGATTCCGCGAGCCTGCGCCGCGCAGCGGCCCTCTGCTCCTTTGCTGCGCGTGTTTTCTTTCCGCGCGGGGTCATCGCCTGCCAGTCCTCCATCGGTCCTTTTGGCCCGCCGCATTTGAAATGGGTATCGTGAATCCAGGCCGCTTCCAAGCTCCGCTAATCCGCAGTGGCGGACTAGCTCCGCTGCTTCTTTCAAGTTTAGGACAACCATTGCAACGTCTCTGCGTTATCATTCCTGCACCGGAAAAACGGCGCCTGAGGACCGCTTGAACCTGCGGCCCAGGGTTTAGGAGGATTGAGACAATCCATGGACAGCTCTGCGTTTTTCACGTTTCTTATCATCGTTCTGGGCATCGTGGCCCTTTTTGTTCTCATCACAGTGATCAAAACCATGTACACCGTGCGCACCTACACCGCTGGCGTGGTAGAGCGATTCGGCAAGTTCAACCGCATTGCGCGCCCCGGACTGCAGTTTCTTGTGCCTTGGTGCGAAACCGTGCGCTTCATCGACCTGCAGGTACGGCAGGGCGTGGTCAACGTCGAAACCAAGACCAAGGACAACGTCTTTGTCACCATCCCGGTCTCGGTGCAGTACCAAGTCGTCGAAGACAAGGTCTTCGACGCCTACTACAAGCTCAGCGATCCGCAGCGCCAGATCGAAAGTTACGTCTTCAACTCCATCCTCGGTCACGTACCCACGCTCACACTCGACGAGGCCTTCGAGCAGCAGCAGCAGATCTCCGCCGCCGTGAAGAAAGATCTCGACGAGGTGATGGACAATTTCGGCTACAACATTCTCCGCGCTCTGGTCACCGACATCGTGCCCGACGCCAAGGTGAAGGCGGCTATGAACGACATCAACGCCGCACAGCGCGAGCAGATCGCGGCCCAAGCACGCGGCGAGGCCGATAAGATTCTCAAGGTGAAGCAAGCCGAGGCCGAAGCCGAGTCGAAGGCCCTGCAGGGCGATGGCGTCGCGCGCCAACGCCAAGCCATCATCAAAGGCCTGCAGACTTCGGTCGAAGCCTTCAAGGGCGCCGTCGAGGGCTCAACGGCTCAGGACGTGATGGGTATGGTGCTGATGACGCAATATTTCGACACGTTGCGCGAGGTCGGCGTTGCGGGCAAGTCGAGCACGATTATGTTGCCCAGTAATCCCGGCGCGGTTAGCGACCTGATGACGCAGATTTTGGCGGGGTTTCAGGTGGGAAAGACGGAATAAGGCGAGGAGTAAGCCGGACCGTCGCGCAGCGGGCTTTGCGGTCGGCTGAAAGTCGCCACAGCCGGCGAGTGGCCGGCAGCCGGGCGGCCTGCTTCTGCCGGTCGCCTCGTGTTACACTCACTAGTAATTGGGACCCGGCTGTGAAACCGGCTCCGAAGGTGCTCCGTCCACTCCCTCGAATCCGACTCCACATCCGGAGCTTCCCGCCTTGATTCCCCCAAGGGTCAATGAGGAGAATTCCGGTGCTCCGGAGCCGAATGACCCATAGATTGTATTGTTTTCTTCCGTTCCATTCGCTCTGTCCAATCTGCCGGCAACCCATCGTTCCGCGACGGCTTCTGTCCGGCGCTGTCAGTTCAGGGCTCGCGGCAGTCTTGCTCATCCTATCTGCCTCGCACCCCGCACAGATGCCCGCTCAGGAAGGGGCCGGCACACCATCGGCTGCGCCCGTCAATCCACACTTCACCGAGTATCTTGTGGAGCGGCGATCGGCGATATCCAGAGAGCCGCAGACGCGGTTCAATGACGCCGGATATCCGCTCGGCCACATTCCGGTTCCGCTCGATCTGCCGCACCTTACCGGGCAGCCCGGACTGGCGGCGCAGATGGGCGTTCAAGCCAGTCTTCCCTCCAGCTACGACCTGCGGGCCTACAACAGGGTGAGCCCGATCAAGAACCAGCTCAAGTGTGGAGATTGCTGGGCCTTTGCCACCTACGGTTCCATGGAGTCGGTGCAGCTGGCGAGTGGCGAAAGCTGGAACTTCTCCGAGAACAATCTCAATACAAAGAATGGCTTCGATTTCGGTATATGCGCCGGCGGCAACGGATTGATGAGCACGGCGTATCTGGCGCGCTGGGCGGGCCCGATCAATGCCACCGCTGATCCCGACCCAACTTCCTGCACTTCCACGAGCACCTGCTACAACGCCTCGCCCTCGGGCCTGCCGCCGCAAAAGCACGTGCAGGGCGTATACTTCATCGCGGCTCGCGACAACTCATTGGACAATGCCAATTTGAAGGCTGCGATCATGAACTACGGCGGCGTGGTCGTTTCGATCAGCGCCGATGAGTTAGGCGGCAAAAACTCTTATTGGAATGCCAGCACGGCTGCCTACTATTACAACGGCGCCGAGGTCTGCCTAAACTCGTCAAACGCGGCTAGCGAATGTCCAGTCGATCACGATGTAACGCTGATTGGCTGGGACGACAATTACCCCGCGGCCAATTTCACCACCGCCCCGTCCGGTGGCGGAGCGTTCCTCGTCAAGAACAGCTGGGGAACCGGCTTTGGCTCCGGCGGTTTTTTCTGGATTTCCTACTACGATGTCTCGCTGGCCACCGGCCCTTCGTTTGTTTTCTACGACAATGAAAGCACGTCGAACTATAACGTCGAGTACCAGTACGATCCGCTCGGTTATGTGAGTGCCTACGGCTATGGGGGGACCTCGACGGCCTGGGCGGGCAGCATCTTTACCGCCGGCTCCACAGGCCAGTTGGCCGCAGTGGCCACGTACGCGCTTGCCGACAGCACCGCATATACGGTCTCGATCTACACCGGTGTCACCGCAGGCAACCCGAGCAGCGGAACACTGGCAGCCACGGCCTCGGGCACGATGAATCTGGCGGGCTATAACACCATCGTGCTTCCTACGCCGGTGAGCATCGCGAGCGGGGAGAAGTTCTCGGTGGTTATCGAGCTTACCACGCCGGGCTACGGCTATCCGATTCCGGTGCAGGCAGCTGAGAGCGGTTACAGCAGCCAAGCCACAGCCAGCGCCGGACAAACCTTTCTTAGTGCCAATGGAACCGCGTGGAAGGACTTCACCACGGCAAGTTCTACGAATCCGGATATTGCCGCGGCGGTTAAGGTCTTCGAGACCACCCAGCAGAGCCCGGTCGCGGTAAGCAGCCTGGTCATCAGTCCCTCGAGTGTCGCGAGCGGTAGCTCGGTGATGCTGACCATCACTCTCAGCGGTGCAGCGCCGACGGGCGGCGCGGTGGTCTTGCTGAGTTCGAACAACAGCTCCGCCTTCCCCGTGCCCTCCACCCTCGTCGTTCCGGCAGGCCAGAACTCGGCTTCGACCAACCTTCCAGCAGGCACAGTGAGTTCATCCACTCAAGTGACCGTCACTGCCATCTATGGCAGCAGCACGCAGCAGGCGCAAGTGACGGTCAACCTCGCGCCCGGCTTCACTCTATCTGCTTCGCCTGCATCCGTCTCGGTGGCACAGGGCGGCACCGCGACCAGCACCATCACAGTGGCCGATGTAGGAGGGTTTGCGGGCAACGTCGCGCTTGCCGCCGGCGAACTGCCGAGCGGCGTCACCGCTTCGTTTGCCGCGGGCTCGGGCACGGGAACTCAGGTTCTTACCCTCACGGCCGGCGCCTCAGCCGCGGTCGCTTCGACTCCGCTAGCAGTGACGATTACTGGAACCTCCGGCACACTATCCGCAACTACAAGCATTGCCCTTACTATCACCGCTGCGCCGAGCTTTACCGCAGGGCCGGGCGGCACGACCACCTTGTCGGTCTTGCGTGGCGCCACCGCGACCGGGACGATCAGCATCGTAGGAACCAACGGATTTACAGGAACGGTCAGCCTAAGTTGCAATGTCACCACGTCAATGACCGGCGTCAACGACATGCCGGCGTGCAGTTTGAATCCTGCCTCGGCGGCCATTAACGGCACGTCGGCGGTACCCTCGACCCTGACGGTCAACACCACCGCCGCGTCGAGCGCAGTGAATACGACAAAGAAGCAATTCTGGCCTTCGGCGTGCAGTATCGCATTGGCCCTGGTTTTCTTCTTTAGAATTCCCAAGCGAAGGCGCCACTGGCTGGTGCTCGCCGGACTACTTGCCTTAGTAGCTTGCGTTGGTACAATCGGCTGCAGTCCCGGCGGCGGTGGAGGCGGCGGCGGAGGCGGCGGTGGCGGTGGGAACCCTGGCACCACGCCCGGAACCTACACAATCTCAGTGAGCGGCACTTCGGGTGCGGTCAGCGCCACCGTTGGAACAATCACGCTGACGGTCCAGTAACGCTATCCGGTTCTCTGCCTCAGTGAATCCGGCTTGGCCGGGCTTGTTACACGTTCATGGGAATGGCAGACTCGGTTTGGAGGAATCATGCGAAATGAGAGAGCTACGACTATTCCGCTTATCCTTTTCGCGATGGTGAGTCTTGCCGGCTGCGGCGGATCGGTAAAATCCCCGACCTCGCCTTCGAACCCTGTATCTCCTTCGCCGCCGGCTGGAACCGCGTCTTCTATCTCGAAAGACGGCATTACCTGGACATTCAGCCAGCCCGTTCAAGTAGGGCAATTCGTGAACGGCGATTATTACGTTGTTGGTCCGGTCACGATCACAGCCATCAGCCCTGCTCCTACCACGTCGGCGCCTTACGAAAACGGCTCAGTCTTGAATTTGCCGAGTGCAAACAGCAAGAGCGGTTTTGATTCCCGCCTCAACGACGGCACCGATGAATCGTGGTGGTTCGATGCGACCTTGCGATCGTATCCGCCTATCAATCTGAAGCCGGGAGACGCTCTTGTCTCGTCCATCAGCCTTGCGCAGATCCACTCTGTGCCGGAGGTGATGCGCGCCGGCGATATGAGCGTAAGTCCGGTGGCGTCCGTTTCAGTGCTCACGGTGCTTTCGGCGGCGCCTTCGGCAGACGCGTTTCGGCCTTCTTATTGCGACCGCAAGCAAACCATCTATCACGCCGATTCCCTGCAACGGAATCTGCTGCCTTCGCTTGCACCTCCAAACCCCTCTGCAACACCGGCGCTCGCGCAATTTGAGACCTGGTACCGTCAACCCTGGATCGACACCAACCCGTTCCTCTTCGATGCGCCGGCGAATTATATGCCCAGCTACGGTCAGCACATTGCATTCGCCGACTCCTATGCAAGCCTCCTGCTGATGCTGAATTTTCCCGCTGCGCAGAAGGTGAACCTAACGAATTACTTTGTGCAATACGGTATCGATCTCTATGGCTGCGTGCAGGCCGGCTATGGATGGCCTGCCTTCGGCGGTCATCGCAGCGGCAGAAAGCTGCCCATCGTCTTCGCCGGGATCCTGCTCAATAACGACGGCATGAAGAACGTATCGGCCACATATCCCAATCAATTCGGCGAGGACATGCAGACCGTCTACGTGAACAAGATTCCCGGAGGTTACACGAAGGCGTGGCAGGGCGCTACGGTGATTTATGGCGGTCATTATGGCGTGACAACGAGCGGTACCCCGGTCAGCGCCGGCTTATACGGTCCCTATGAGCAATTGCAACCGGCGGCCTGGCCGCTGTTGAGCGGCGAGCAGCTCGGCGAGGCATATCGCAGGTGCTGCACTTCGGTCTCCTGGGTGGGTGAGGCGCTCACCATGCACATTCTCAAGTCGGAGAGCGTTTGGAACTACCCCGCGTTCTTTGACTATGTGGATCGCTGGATGACCGAAGACGACACACAAGCGGTCGCTGAGATCAAGGCGCAAACTGGGTTCGATTACAGCGCCAATTGGGAACGGCAGGGACAAACCCGCTATTGGCTGCAAGGGGAGTTCCCGCAGTACAGCTTTATCGACGACATGTGGGCCGCCTACCGATAGTAAGCGCAATCTCCAGTAAGCTGGTGGCGGGTGCGTCTTCGAGTTATGCGCGATCGGCGAGGCCGAGGAAGAGGCTGGGACGCTATGATCGACTTCTGATGAGAATCGTGCGTTTTCTGCCGCTTGTTTTCTGCATCCTTGTGGGGCAAGTGGGATACGGACAGGGGACGGCCCCGGCATTTCGTTACAACACAGGCCACGGTCTGGTAACGCTGCCGGGACGGGATCCGGCACAGGGCGGGACGACGGTGATTCCAACGGTGCTGGTGCCGGTACAGCTCCGGTTCCAGACGCAAAGGGCCGCCAGCAAACCATTGACTCTGGACGCCGCAGGGGATATTCCGCGGGTGCTGCATTCGCCAGTGTTCTCAAAGGGAAACTTCGGAGCAGAGGGCACGACGCAGTACACGGATGCCATGCTGCGCGCGTCGACACGATCTTCGCCGGAATGGCACACACTGCTGGGGCAGCCGCTGGTGCAGCCAGTGACGGTGGAGATTCCCCCGGGGTACGGGTACGTGCTCGCGTCGAAGCGGACCGGCACTCTGCTCGGGATGGCGGACGCGGAGTACGTCCAACGCGCGATCTTTCAGCAGATTCCGCATCGGCAGGGAAAGTTTGTGATCGCAGTGACGCGGAATACTGCCTTTTACACCTATGGCGACGCGACCGTGTGCTGTTCATGGGGAACCCATGGGGTAGACGAGGGAACGGGAAACTCATTTGTTCTGGCGTCATATTTGGAGGCGCCGCCGCCGCTTGTCAAAGAGCGCGACGTGCAGCCGCTGACGGAGCAACTGGCGGAGTGGGTGAACGATCCGTTGCACGACCCGCTGTTGCATCTGGCTTTCGGCCGGCCGCTGCCGGAGGCGGAGAACGTGATTCCGGTGTGGCAATGGCCGGCAGTGGAGGGCGTCGAACACACAGGTTGCGGCGGAGACAGTCCGGCCACTCGGTTCACGCTTCGGGATCCGCTGGATACAAACGAGCGCAGCGATCTTCCCGCTGGGCCGGCGTGGGTGGTGCATGCGCAGGGCGCGGCATGGCATGTGGCCGATGTGGCGCTTATGAGTTGGTACACAGCAGGAGAAGCGCCGTACAGCTTTCCGAATGCGCGGTTGCTGCCGGCGCCTGCGGTTCCTTGCCCTGCCCCTCCATCTCCAGCTTTGGAAGTGTCGAATCGGTCCGCGCCTCCGTCGGTCGTAGCAGCTGCTCCGTCGGAGGGAACAACAAATGGGCACAAGCTGATCGGGTATTGGACGGGAAGCGGGCCAGGGGGAACACTCCTGCGGCTGCGAGATGTTTCGCCGCAGTGGGATGTGATCATGGTTGCCTTCGCGAACGTGAATCATCAGGCGCCGGAAGGCACGATGCATATGCATGTAAGGCCGGGCCTGGACCTGGCGCAAATGAAAGACGATATTGCGTGGCTGAAGGGCCGGGGCAGAAAGGTGCTCATCTCGCTGGGCGGTGGCGGCGAGTATTTCACGCTGGCGCAGCAGGCAAGCATCCCCAACTTCGTCAGCTCGGTAACACAAATCGTGACGGAGTACGGGTTTGACGGAATCGATTTGGACTTCGAGACCCCGTCATTGGCGCTGGATCCTGGGGACATGGACTTCCGGCATCCAAAAACCGCCTCGGTGGTGAATCTGATCTCCGCTCTCGACGAGCTGCGAGATCGCTTTGGACCGGATTTCATGCTGACCCTGGTGCCGGAAGGAACCCAGATACCGGGAGGCTACCCGAGTTATGGAGGACAGTTCGGATCGTATTTGCCGCTGCTGTGGGCAGTGCGGGACATGCTGTCCTTTGTTGACGTGCAGGATTACAACACGCCGCCGTTCGAAGGACTGGATGGGGAGATCTATCAGCTCGGATCGGTGAATTACGACGCGGCGATGACTGAGCTCTTGCTGCAGGGATTTCCGGTGAGCGGGCGCGCGGGCGACTTCTTTCCCCCGGTGCCTGAGGATAAGGTGGCAGTGGGGTTCCTGGCGAGGACGGCAATGCCCGATCTAGTGGGCGCGGCGATGCAGTACCTGATCGCCGGGAAGCCTCCCGAAGGCGTCACATACAAGTTACGGCGGCCGGGCGGATATCGAGCAATGATCGGCGCCATGTTCTGGACGATTGACGAGGATCGCAATGAGAACTACGCGTTCTCGAACGTGGTGGGACCGCAGCTGCACAGATATCCAACCGGTAGCGAGCAGCGCACAAAGAAGCGGGAAGGAAAATAGCGGGGCGGCCGCGGCCTTTCTCACCACCGGCGCCTGTACGATTCAGGCACACAGGCGGGCAACGCAAACCGAAACTTCCCTGTTGTTTGAATGTAAGTCGCAGAGGAGCGCGAGGTGTAACGAAAGGATGAACTCACCGGCAACGCCGATTCAGAGAACAACCTCCGAGGCTCCTCGGAGAGGATATGTATTACATAGGACAAAAGTTCCGCCGCGCGGACGAGATCACATCAACGGCATCGGGGATTTCTGGAACTCGACAAAGCCTCATTTGCGCTGGTTTTGATGACATTCCCAAACGCCACTTTTCCGCTTTCTCACTCAATTTGAGCGATGTTGCAATTCATCGAAACCTAAACTGCAGCTAGCCCAATTAATACAATGGGTTACGCAGTTTATGGCGCGATTATTCCAGGCCGCCCCTTATTCCTATGGGATCGATTCGGCTTGGCACGGTGCTGCCTGCTTGCTATCTCAGCCGTTTTGCCCCAGGAACGGGTGAAAGGATGAAGCGCGGGAAGGACTTTGTGCGGTCAGCGGCGCGGGCGCAGATTCCATAGTGGCTCGGCCGGCGTTTCCACAGCTTGCCCCCAAGCGCCAATCCCTCGTATCATCCGGCAAGAGCAACGATCATGAGCGGACCGGAAAGCAAGAGCAACCTGCGCGTGAAGGGGCGGCTGATGTCTGCCTCGGAGATTGAGCGAACCCTGGTGCGCCTGGCCCACGAGATTGTAGAAAAGAGCAATGGGAGCGAGGATCTGGCTCTGGTGGGCATCAAGCGCCGCGGCGTCCCTCTGGCGGCGCGGCTTGGCAGGCTGATCTCGACCATCGAAAAGCGCCCCGTGGACACCGGCATTCTCGACATCCAGTTCTACCGCGACGATCTTTCCACGGCGGGCGTACGGCCCGTGGTGACGCCGGGCGCCATCGGTTGCGACGTTGAAGGTCGCGACATCGTGATTTGCGACGACGTGCTCTATACCGGCCGCACCGTTCGCGCCGCGCTCGACGCGCTCTTCGACCACGGCCGGCCGCGCCGCGTGCAACTGGCGGTGCTTATTGACCGCGGCCACCGCGAGCTGCCTATCGAGGCGACGTACGTCGGGAAACGCGTTCCTACCAGCAGCCGTGAGATCATCGAAGTCAAGTTTCAGGAAGTCGACCAGACGGAGCAGGTGCTCCTGGTCGAGAAAACGAATTGAGCTTGGGGCTTTCAGTTCCGGGCCCTCGACTGAAAGCCGGCAAACGGGAACCCAAACCGAAGGCTGAAAGCCGCTTTTTCCATGACCCCGGCCGCAACCACGACTCGTCGCCAGCGCAGCACTCCGCCTGTGCCGGTTTCTCCGTTTCCCTACAATCCGGGGTCGCTGCTCTCGGTGCTCGACCTGACCGTGGACGGCGTAAGCCAACTTCTCATCCGCGCCACCGAACTCGAGGACGAGGATGTCATCCTTCGCGATCACACCCTCGCCAAGCGGCGCATCGCACTGCTCTTTTACGAGTCCTCGACGCGCACGCGCACCAGCTTTGAGTTGGCCTCAAAGGCACTCGGCGCCGACACGACTCTAGTTTCAAATTTGAGTTCGAGCATCGAGAAGGGCGAATCGCTGAAGGATACGGGATTGACTCTGCGGGCTCTGGGCGCCGAGGCCATTATCCTGCGCCACAACTCGTCGGGTGCGGCCTGGCTCTTGGAAGAAGCAACGCGTTTGCCGGTGATCAACGCGGGCGACGGCATGCACGAGCATCCCACGCAGGCGCTGCTCGACTTGCGCACGATTCTGACGCATCTGCGGCCGGGAGTGGAAGGTGTTGCGCCCGATACGCTCGCCGGGGTGACGGTGACGATCACCGGCGACATTCTGCACAGCCGCGTAGCGCGGTCGAACATGCTGCTCCTGCCGCGCGTGGGCGCGCGAGTTTTACTCTGCGGGCCGAAGGAACTGCTGCCGGAGCAGGCGGCGCGGTCGGGACCCTGCATTGAGATCGAGCGGGACTTCGACGCCGCGCTCGCACAGTCGCAGGTGGTGATGATGCTGCGCATTCAGGCCGAGCGGCTGGCCGGGCTGCAACTGGATCTCGACGAGTACAAGGCCGACTATCAGCTCACCGGGCAGCGCCTCGCCGCGCACGCGCCCCATGCGGTCGTCCTCCATCCGGGGCCGATCATTCGCGGTATGGAAATCACCGCCGGCGTGGCCGATGGCGTGCAATCGGCGATTCTGGAGCAGGTAACGAACGGCCTCGCGATTCGCATGGCGGTGATGGAGCGGGCGCTGATGGCGCAAAGATAGGACCGACGGAGTTGCAATGATATCTCCACGAATCCCGGTGTTCCGCGCTTGCGTCTTAGGTCTGATGGCGGCTGGCGAGATTTGGGCGACTATTCGTTTCTGGTCCGATTTAAGGTTTACACAATTCTTTGTCGGCTCTATCGCGATCTGGCTCATCGCCGCATTTTTTCTTTTCAGGGAGGAGCTTGCCAAACACCAAACGGAATTCGTCGATTTCGCTTGGGTATCATTGGCGATCTTTGCTGCCCTCGACGCGCGAAGAGACCACGGACTCTGGGGTTTCCTTTTTTGGATAGCGTTGGCGGGTCTCCTTGTTTATGACCTGCTTTCGAATCTCATATACGATCGAGAGATCCGCAAACGCAACAGAGCAGTTCAAATTGGTCTAGAATACACCACCGCCGCACTGATTTGGATTTGGGTTCTAGGCTGGCTGAGGCAGTTTCTTCCTAGATCGGTGCCTCTTTGGATCGAAGTCTTGCTGCTCGCTCCGGCTCTGTTCTTTCTCATCCGCATCTTCATGCCCGATTCCTGGTTTCAAAGGAACAAACACATCGGTTCGTCAATTGAAGTATCGAAAACCTCAGGAGATCCTGCATGAGTTCTCTCGTTTTCTATGGAGGCCGCCTCGTCGATCCCGCCGCGGGAGTCGATGCCGCGAAGGACATTCTGATCAAGGACGGGCGCGTGGCCGATGGCGTGCAGTCGGCGATTCTGGAGCAGGTAACGAACGGCCTCGCGATTCGCATGGCGGTGATGGAGCGGGCGCTGGATGAAACCCGGGGACCAGCATCTTGAGAACTGCTCGTCGGGCAGAACCTCTGGAGGGTGCAACCTCTAGCCCAAGGAAAAATGCGATGAAAACACCCGCAATTCAAAAAATACGAATCCCGCTTTTGCTTGCGCTGGTGTGTTGCGAAATTGCATCGATCATTGTCTTACGTGGGCAGCCTGGTTTTCAGGTCTTTGTTGCTGTTTCACTCGCCGTGATCTTCCTCGTCCCTCCACTGCTCTGGATTCAGGAACTCTGGCGGCGAGGTGTTTCATTTTTTCTTGTCGCTTTGATTGCACTCTATCTGGCGCTGTCCTTCGCCAATTTATTGATAGAGCGCAGGACTTATTCGGCTTTGGCAAGTTTGTCACTCATACCGTGTTTGATTCTTATATTGCTTAGGAAAGGCCGTCTCCGACCAAGCGAATTTTCGGAAGAACATTACCGAATCCGAAAGGCTGAAGATATTCGGTTCTTCTGGGTCTTTGTCAATATAGCCGGTATCGTGGCTTGCTTCATCTACCTCGCTTATCATCCGGACGGAAAGTGGGCAAACTTGCCAATACCCATGGCATTCTTGTTTCTTTGCGGTATCGTCTATTGCCTATTCATTATGCGAACTCACAGTTCGAATATCGATTCTAGTCAACACAAATTAGACGAAGGAGGCCGTCAATGACCACCCTCGCCATCCTAAACGGCCGCCTGGTCGATCCTGCGGCGGGAGTCGATGCCGCGAAGGACATTCTGATCAAGGACGGGCGCGTGGCCGAGATCGCTGGCCCCGGCAAGCTGAAGGGCGCGAACGGCGCGGAGGTACTAGACGCGGCGGGCTTCGTGGTTGCGCCGGGCCTCATCGACATCCACGTTCACCTGCGCGAGCCCGGCCAGGCCTACAAGGAAACCATCGCCACCGGAACAGCGGCGGCGGCGGCCGGCGGATTCACGAGCGTGGCCGCCATGCCGAACACCACGCCGGTGAACGACTCGCCGGAGATTACGCGCTGGATGCAACAGCCGGAGCGCGGAGCGCAGGTGCGCGTGTTTCCCATTGCGGCGGCCACACGCGGATCGAAAGGCGAAACCATCAACGATTATGCGGCGCTGAAAGCCGCGGGCGCGGTGGCTGTCACAGACGATGGACGGCCGATTTTGAAAGATGGCATTATGCGCGAGTCGCTCGCAGCCGCGGCGCGCGTAGGGCTCACCGTGATCCAGCACGCCGAGGACACGCGCACAACCAGCGGCGCAAGCATGAATCTCGGCCCAGTCTCGTTCAAGCTGGGGCTGCGCGGAATGCCGGCGGAGGCGGAGTCGAGCATCGTGGAACGCGACATTCGCCTGGTGGCTGAGCTGCGCGAGACGCGTCCGCATCTGCACGTGGCGCACGCGTCAACGGCGGCGGCGATTGAGGCCGTGCGGCAGGCGCGGCGCAACGGGCTGCGCGTCACTTGCGAGGTGACGCCGCATCATTTCCTGCTGACCGAGGAGCACGTTGGCCTCTACAACACGCACGCTAAAATGAATCCGCCGCTGCGCTCGGCCGCCGACCGCGACGCCATGATCGAAGGGATTCTCGATGGCGTGGTGGACGCGATTGCCACCGATCATGCGCCGCACGCCACGCACGAGAAGGAGATCGAGTTCGAGCTGGCCCCGAACGGGATCATCGGCCTCGAGACCGCGCTGGGCCTGAGCCTGCGCTGGCTGCACGGCGAGTGGAAGGTGCCGTTGGGGCGCGTGCTGAGCCTGTTGAGCGCGCAACCGGCGGCGCTACTTGGGTTGAAGGGCCGCGGCACATTGGCCGTGGGCAGCTTCGGCGACGTGGTGGTCTTCGATCCCAGGGCCGAGTGGATTTATCGCGCGACGGAGTCGAAATCGAAGGCCAAGAACACGCCCTTCGATGGCTGGCCGATGCTGGGCAAAGTGCGCTGGACCATCAGCGAAGGCCGCGTGGCATTCGTCGGGCAGTGAGTTGTCAGCGATTGCCTACGGCAAAACCAGAGAGGGTGTGTCCTTTTCGGATTTGTGCACGGTCGCCGCTTCTCGGAGTCGCGGCGACTTGAGCGCCGTGGGTTCGAAACGCAGCATCTCTGGCTTTGCGTTATGGCGGTTCTCCAATTGATGTAGAGCGAAGCCGCTGCGATTGGGTGGCGTTTTCCTTCAAGAAAACGCCACATCACTCAGTCCAAAGACTCCACAGGAATTGAAGAACCGCCCTAGTAGATCAGCTTCAAAGCAAATTGCAGAATGCGCGGCTCAAAGGTTGACGTGATCTGGCCGCCGCCGGTCGGGTTGCCGCCGGTGATCTGAGAGAGCGCCGGCGTGCCTCCGGTTCCCAGTGCCGTGCCTGCAACGATCGTTCCCTGCGACCCGCTGATCGCGCCGGGCAGATAAAAGTTGGTGTGATTGAAGACGTTGTAGGCCTCGGCCCGGAATTCGAGTTTCATGCTCTCAACCGGCAGGTTGAAGCGCTTGTTGAGATCCAGGTCCGTTTCGTTAAACGGAGGCGTGCGGCCCGGATTGCGCGAGGCGTTGCCGAACGGACTGAGCACACTGCCGTTCGAGTCCTTCACTGGCGGCATAACGAACGCCGCAGGGTTGATGTAGTTGACGTAGCCGGTATTCGCAGCGCGGTTCGAGGTGCCCTGCGTGACCTTTTGACTCGGCACATAGTCGGGCCGGTACTCATTGGCTCCGCGATAAGTGGCCGAGATCTGGGGCGACACGGCTTGCGCTGCATTGGGCGAGTAAGTGATGTTGAAGGGCGTGCCCGCCTGGGCGGTGTTGATGGCGCTGATCTGCCAGCCGCCAACGACGCTCTCGGCAACGCCGTTAGCGCTCGAAAAGAAACGCCGTCCGTGACCGGCGGGGACTTCGTAGACCAGGCTCGTGACGTTGGCAACGGGCAGGTTGTAGTCTGACTGCGCATAATCGGCCGCGATGTTGAAACCATTTTGAGGCGAGGGCGTGTTGCCCTCGAGCGAGGCCGACGCGTTGTCGAGCGAGTGCTCCCAGGTGAATGAGTTGAGCAGGGTGAGCCCTGCAACAAAGCGTTGCTCGTAGCGCACCTGAAGCGCGTTGTAGTTCGAGATGAACTCGTTCAGCGCCTCGGTGATATCGCTGGGCCAGTTGGCGTAGGGCCGCGCGAAGTTGTTGGCGGGGTTCTCCTGGTTGGCGTTGAGGAAGCCCTGCAAGTGGACGCCGTTATTCCCTACATAGGCCACGTCGACAAGCGTGTTTTTTGCCAACTGCTGCTGCACGCTGAGGAACCAGCTTTCAACATAGCTGTCAGGCGTGTTTTTGGGAACCCAGGTGATGTTGTCGGTCGCCGGGTTGAAGGTGGTGACCAAGCCCGAAGGGAAGCCCTGATCGGCAGTGGCGTAGCAGGTTTGCGTTGTAGTGCCCACCGCAATGATCTGCGCAGGCAGCGGAGTCGGACAATGGTTCGTCGTCGTTGGTTTCAGGTTGTTCTGGTTGACTGCAGCGAACTGCGCCTGAGGAGCGTTGATGCCCAAAATATCGCCCGAGCCGGCACGTGTGTAATGAACGAAGCCGGTGCCGAAACCGCCGCGGAGAGCAGTCTTGTCGGTCAACTGAAAGGCAAAGCCAATGCGCGGCGAGTAATCGCCCAGAGCGGGATTGACCAGCGTCTTGCCGTAGACGCCGCCGGGGTTGACCACTGTAATTCCGTTGCCGCTAACCGCGCCGGGCGCGATAGTGAAGACTGTTTGCGTTCCGGGGTCGAAGTTCGAAGTGTAGTTCTTCCACTCCGAATAGGGCGAGCCGTATTCCCAGCGCACGCCGAGATTTAAGGTCAGCTTCGGAGTGACCTTCCAGTCGTCCTGCGCGTAGACGCTGTCCATGGTCTGCCGCAGGTGCGCCACAAAGTAGTTCGCCAACTGATAACTGCTGGTGAGTCCGAAGAGAAAGTCGGCCCAGTAGGTATCGGCAACGGCGGAACCGACGGCGCTGTATCCGCCTCCGTAGGTCCAAGAACCGTAGAGCGGGTTGTTGTCGTTGACCGCCATCCAGATGTGCTCGTATTCGTAGCCGAACTTGAGCGAATGCTTTCCTTTGACCCACGTGTAATTGACCTTGGGATCGAGAAGCGCCGGATTCTGCCATTGAGGATTGGTGCTCTGGCGTCCAAAGGTTGTGAAATTTGTGATGGACACTTGCGGCAAGCCGCCGGCAATTCCCGTAGGCACCGTCTGAAGGCCAGGAATCGTGAACGCGGTCTGGCCGATGGAGAGCGTGTACTTTCCGGCCTTGGTGCGCGAGAGCCCGAGGCGGGCATCGAGAACCCTGTCGGCTCCGAAGATATGCGTGTAGCCGAGCGCCACCTGCTGATCGAGAATGCGGATATTGCCATTGGCCGTGCTGTCGAGCGGTAGGGGAATCACAGGAAAGTTGACGCCCGTCTCTTTGCGATCGCTGATACGCAGGAACCACGAGGAGTTGGGTGTCTGCTGGTAATCGAGGCGAAGGTCGCCTTTGTCGGAGTTGTCGGTGAACGGCACTTCCTTGGCGTAGTCGTTGCTATTGAGGCCGGTCGTGCTGACTCCGGAGACAGGTAATGTGCTGATGAACGGCTGGTAGTAACTGATGATCTTTGCCGAGAGCGAATTGATCGCGCCTGACGGGAGCGCTGTTCCTGCCGGATAAGTGATGCCTGTAATCGGATTCTTGACGGGGACGACCAGAATGCCATTGATCTCGTTCTGCGTCGGCAGCGTGAGTACGTACAGCGGACGGAGCGTCTGCCGGAACCCTTCGTAGTCGAGGAAATCGAAGAGCCTGTTTTTTACTATCGGTCCGCCAAAGTTCATGCCGAACTGGTTGCGGTTGAACGTCGGCTTTTGAAACGGCACGGCGGTGCCCGTATTGCTGACAAGAGTGGGCTTGAAGAAGCCCTCGGCGTTCAGGTCGGTGTTGCGTACAAAGTCGTAGAAAAGTCCGTGGAAGCCATTTGTGCCGCTGGCCGAGGAGACGTTGATGGTTGCGCCCGAGGAGCGGCCGAACTCCGCGTTCTCGTTGTTGGTGACGACGTTAAACTGGGCGACGGAATCCGGCGCGATGTTGATGATCTGGTTGTCGAAACCCTGGTTCGATTCGCCGTAGGCGTTGTTGTCCATGCCGTCGAGCAGATAGTTGTTGAACATACTGCGCTGACCGTTGACGTTGTAGGCGCCCTCGCGCACCAGGCTATTGATGGCGCTCGTCGTGGCCGCGGTCGGCGCCTGGCGCGAGCCCGTCACCAACGCCAGGAAGTCGGAGAAGTTGCGGCTGACCAGCGGCAGCGCTGCGGTCTGATAGCCGGAAACAGTCTGGCTGCGCTCGCTGTTCTCGGTGTCGATCTGGAGAGCAACGTCGCTCACTTCGACCGTCGTGGCTGCCTGGCCCACTCTAAGCGTCAGGTCGATGTGCTGGCGCACGCCGATCGATACCAGAACATTGTCGGCGACGGCAGTCGTGAATCCGGTGCGCGCCGCAGACACTTCGTACGTTCCAGTGCGCAGATTGGGAATCTCGTATTCGCCCTCGCTTCCAGAGACGCCGGAGATGACTACGCCGGTGGCCTTATTGGTCGCATTCACAGTGACTCCGGCCACGACTGCGCCCGACGAGTCCTGGATTACGCCGACTACGCTTCCGGTATCGTACTGCGCAAGAGCCATGCGCGAAGGAAGCACCAACAGAAGCCCCATGGCCAGACATATCCAACCGAACCCGCGCGTGCCAGCCTTCGCTGCGCCGGTCGATCCGGTCCGGTATCCTACAAATCGAAATATCAAATGCATATTGCCTCCCCATGTTCTTGTTTCACCAACGGTTAAGTGTCTTCTCTGTTCGCCAGGGTTACGGCGCTTCGCAACCGCGTCCTTGGAGAACCAGGGCCCCCCAAACAAGAGAGAAAAATCGAATCCGGCCGGGGAGACAGCGATAAACCTGCGGGTTCGAGCCTGCGGTTACTCGCTTCGGCGGACGTATCGGCAACAAACTCGAAGAAGTCGAAGATTCCAAAATGACGGTGCAGAGCGGATACAATGCCATCCTTGGTCACGTTCGTTAAGTTCCGAAAAACGCACTGTAAAAAATCGGCTAAAGACAAAGTCGTCCGTCAGTACAAGCACCTTTCAGGCGGTTCTTGTCCTACGTACGTCCGGAGATTGATTCGATCGATAAGTCTCGGGGGGCGATCAGGCAAGCAGGCTGGCGGGTGCTGTCCAGGCACGGTGCTGGCTTTCGGCCACGCCGCGATGCGTAAGCGTGCCCAGCCAGGTATTTAGGCCTTCGGCTAGCCCCAAATCCTCGCAGAGGGCCTGACGCGCGCCGAGGTTGGCGATGCGCAGCACGTATGGAAACGTGGAGTTGGTGAGCGCCAGCGTGGATGTGTGCGGAACCGCTCCGGGCATGTTGGTGACGCAGTAGTGCACAACGCCATCGACCACAAAGCTCGGATTGGAATGCGAAGTGGGCCGCGCGGTTTCCACGCAGCCGCCCTGGTCGATGGCCACGTCGACGATCACAGCGCCCTTCTTCATCTGCGCGATCATCGCGCGCGTGACAATTTTGGGGGCGGTGGCGCCGGGAATGAGCACGCCGCCGATGACGAGATCCGCCTCGCGTGTTGCGTGGGCGATGTTGTAGCTGTTCGAAGCCAGCGTGTAGAGGCGGCCGCCGAAGTGGTCGTCGAGTTCGCGCAGACGGTTCATGTTCACGTCAATGAGCGTGGTTTTGGCGCCGAGACCCAGCGCGATGCGCGCCGCGTTCGTGCCGACAACGCCGCCGCCCAGAATGGTCACGTGCGCCGGCGGCACGCCCGGAACGCCGCCCAGCAAAATGCCGCGCCCGCCGCGCTCTTTTTCGAGATAGCTTGCGCCCACTTGCACGCTCATGCGGCCTGCAACTTCGCTCATGGGCATCAGCAGCGGGAGAGTCCCTTGGCGGTCGCGCACCGTTTCATAGGCGATGCCGATGACTTTCGATTCCAGCAGCTTGTCAGTGAGCGCGCGCAGCGGAGCGAGATGCAGATAGGTGAAGAGGGCCAGGCCTTCGTGGAAATAACCGTACTCGCTTTCGATGGGCTCCTTGACTTTGACGATCATCTCGGCCTTGCCCCACGCGTAGCCGGCATCGCCTACAATCTCCGCGCCGGCGTGGTGGTACTCGGCATCGGGAAATCCGGACTGCGCGCCGGCCCGGGTCTCGACCAGCACCGTGTGACCGGACTCGGCAAGCGCTCTCACGCCGGCCGGCGTGACTCCTACGCGGGCCTCGTTATCCTTGATCTCTTTGGGAACGCCAATAATCATGGCTGCCGCGCTTGCGCCATTGCCTCCAGTTGGATTACGCGCCGCCCTGCTCGTGCGATGGGGAAGGCACCTTCCTTGCGGTTGCTCGCGGACAAGGAAGCTAAAGGCGCCGACGGTCTTTCGCTCCCTCAGTCCCTCAGTCCCTTAGTCCCTTAGTCCCTTAGACCCTCAGTCTGTCAGTCCCTTAGTCTCTCAGTCCCCGTCTTCTCAATCCATCTTCGCCCGTGCGGCCTTCCACAGATCGAGTTCGCCTTCATGTGCATAGCGATCGATCTGCTTCAGCTCCGCGGCGGTGAATTTGAGATTGTTGACTGCATCGAGCGAGTCGTCAAGCTGCTCCACGTTGCGTGCGCCAATGAGCGCCGAGGTGACGGCTGGCGAGCGTAGCACCCAGGCGATAGCCATCTGCGCCAAGGTTTGCCCGCGGCTATGTGCAATGTCGTTGAGTGCGCCGACGCGTTTGAGATTTTCTTCGCCCAGCGACTCCTTGGGGATGGAAGAATTCTTCGCTTTGGCGCGCGACTCCTTGGGGATGCCGTTCAGGTACTTGTCGGTCAGCAGTCCCTGCGCGAGCGGTGAAAAGGCGATGCAGCCGACGCCGAGCTCGTCGAGCGTGGCGAGCAGGCCCTTCTCGACCCAGCGGTTCAACATCGAATAGGACGGCTGATGGATAAGCAGTGGCACGCCCATTTGTTTGAGAATCTGCGCAGCCTGGCGCGTGCGCTCGGGACTATAAGATGAGATGCCCACGTAAAGAGCTTTGCCCTGATTGACGGCGGAAACCAGCGCGCCCATGGTCTCTTCGAGCGGGCAGTCTTCCCACGGGCGGTGCGAGTAGAAGATGTCCACATAGTCCAGACCCATGCGCTTTAGGCTCGCATCGAGCGAGGCCAGCAGATACTTGCGTGAGCCGCCAATGCCATAGGGGCCGGGCCACATATCCCAGCCGGCTTTTGTCGAAATCACGAGCTCGTTGCGCAGGCCGCGGAAGTCCTTGCGGAGCATGGCGCCGAAGTTCTCTTCGGCCGAGCCGTAGGGAGGGCCGTAGTTGTTGGCGAGGTCGAAATGCGTCACGCCGCGGTCGAATGCGCGGCGGATCATGGCGCGGCCGGTCTCGAAGACATCGGCGCCGCCGAAATTCTGCCACAGGCCGAGCGAGATCGGCGGCAGAACCAGGCCGGAGGTGCCGCAGCGGCGGAAGCTGGCGTGTTCGTAGCGGGCGGTGTTGGGAACGTAAGGAGATTCCATGGCGTTCTTATGTTACTGCTTTAGCCCTTTGCCCAATAACCGGGACGGCGCTTGGCGTGGGCTACGGCGATGATCTGAATGTCGTCGAGGGGTTCGCGAAAGACGACAGAGAGAGGTTAGCGCTCGAGGATTACGCGGCGAGCACCGTGCAAATACGGAAGATAGATGAGCGGGTGGCTCTGAAGCATTTGATAGGCGTCACGAAGTGCTTCATCCAAGCCGAAAGCAGCGTCCGGGCTCCTGGTCCAGAATTATTCAAATTCTGCGTCAGCTTCTGCTTCAGGATGAAACGTATGGGGCTTCATTTTTGCCCGGCGACTTGCTGCCGTCTGGCTTTGGGCCGAGCGTCCATGCGTGCGAGGACCTCCTCGCCAGGAATCATTTTCACCTTGCCCGAATCGATTTCGTCGAGGCGCCGCTTGATTTCCTCGCTCCAAGCAGCATCGACTTCGGCAGCGGAGAGATCTTCCTCCGCGGGATCGTCGCCAAGTCGGAGCATTTCCCCGATCAGCCAGTTGAACTCTTCGGTCGGCAACTGCCGGGCTTCATCGAGGAGCCTTTGCGCGTCGGGACTCATCGATGAATTGTTGCGCGGATTGCGTTATGGACGTGCTTCATGGCCTCTTCGTGCGGAACATTCTCTGATTCGTCGTCGCCAAGTGCCTGTTCTACTCCGGTGCGAAACCAGTTGTCATATCCCGGTTGCCGAAACCCGGCGTAGATAGCCTTCCACGTGGCGAGGGCAAAGAATACGCCTTGCCCTCGCAGAGACGTTGCCGGTGTCTTGACGCCGCCAAAGGACAACAGGCCGGGTTGTGAGGGCCAAATTCCCGTGCCAGAATGCCGGGACGGCGAGAAGTTGGCCCGAAGGCACTCTTTTTACCCGGTTTTCGGGCTGTTTCAGCGGTCTCCCTCCAATAGCCGTACAATAGGCATTAAGGTACGTTCCATTTCCGGCTATGTTGAGGTAGATCCAGCTTTTCCATGTCTTCCAACGGTTATCCTTCGCGCTCCTCGCGGTCCCACGGGATTCGTTCGCTCTTCAGCATGTTTTCGAGCGATCTGGCCATCGATCTAGGCACTGCAAATACTCTTGTCTACGCGGCGGGCAAGGGCATCGTGGTTAATGAGCCGTCAATTGTCGCCATCAATAAGATGACCGGCGAAGTTGAAGCCGTGGGCAAAGAGGCCAAGGAGATGCTCGGTCGCACTCCGGGCAACATTGTGGCCATTAAGCCCATGAAGGACGGCGTGATCGCCGACTTCAAGGTCACCGAAAAAATGCTGAACTACTTTATTCAGAAGGCGCACAACCGCAAGATGCTGGTGCATCCGCGGATCGTCATCGGCGTGCCTTCGGAGATCACGCAGGTGGAGAAGCGCGCGGTGGAAGACTCGGCGTATCGCGCCAAGGCCAGCGAAGTGTTTCTGGTGGAGCAGGCCATGGTGGCGGCGATCGGCGCGGGTCTGCCGATTACCGAGCCCTCGGGCAACATGGTGGTGGACATTGGTGGTGGAACCACCGACATTGCGGTGATTTCGCTCTCGGGCATTGTCTACTCGCGCTCAGTGCGCATGGCCGGCAACCAGATGGACGAGGCCATCACCAATTATCTGAAGCGCAAATACAACCTGCTGATCGGCGAGCGCACGGCCGAGCAGATAAAGATTGAAATTGGCTCGGCGTTTCCGCTCGATAAGCCCTTGAGCATGGAGATCAAGGGACGCAACCTGATCGAGGGCGTGCCCAAGACCATCGCCATCGACGACAGCGAGATTCGCGAGGCGCTGGGCGAGTGCATCGCAGTGGTGATGAACGCCATCCGCGTGGCGCTGGAGCGCACGCCTCCCGAGCTTTCCGCCGACATTTCCGATCGCGGCATCGTTCTGACCGGCGGCGGCGCGCTCATCAAGAACCTCGACAAGCGCATCCGCGAGGAGACCGGACTGCCCGTTTCCGTGGCCGACGATCCGCTGGCGTCGGTAGTTCTGGGCACAGGCAAAATGCTTTCCGACTTCAAGCTGCTGCGCAAGATCAAGATCGACTAAAGGCGGGGACTAAGGGACTGAGGGACTACGGACCTGAGGTCGATAACGCTGCCTTTGCTTTGCCGGACAAGTCTGAGCGCGCGCGGTTAAGTCTTTGAGGCTCCGCGGCCGGCGCTCTGCCTTAGTCCCTAGTCCCTCAGTCGCTGGTTTTTTATGGACTCCTTCTTCGAACGCTACCGGAACCTTGTGGTGCTGCTTGCCATTCTAATGGCGCAGATTGCCGGTCTGGCGATGCAGGTGCGCCGCAACAGCGCAGGGCGGAATACGCTCGATGCCACCGACCCAAGCGGAGTGCGATTGATCCGGCTATGGAGCAACGCCGTCGTCTCGCCGCCGGAGCGGCTGATCCACTGGACAAAAATCGGTGTGGGTGCGATGTGGACGAATTACGTCGATCTGCGCCATGTCCGCGAACAGAATCAGGACCTCGAAAAGACCGTAGGTCGGCTGCGGCTGGAAGAGGCGGCGCTGCTCGAGGACGCGCGCCAGGGCCAGCGGCTGCAGGCGCTGCTCGGCTTCCAGGAAAAGTACATCTACACCACGGTGGCAGCGCAAGCTTACGGTTCCAGCGGCAGCGATCGCTCGCATGTCTTCTACATCGACAAAGGCTCGAGCGACGGTTTGAAGCCGGACATGGCGGTGATTACCTTCGACGGCATTGTGGGCAAGGTGCGCGATGTGTTTCTGCACACGTCGCAGGTGCTGGCCGTAAACGACGCCACCAGCGGTGCCGGCGTGATCCTGGAAACCACGCGGATTCGCGGCATTCTGAAGGGCGATGCCATAGGCCGGTTGGAAGTGGTGGGTATTTTGGCCGACGAGCGCATCCACCCCGGCGAACAGGTGCTTACTGCGGGGGGCGATTTGGTCTTCCCGCGGGGATTGCCTGTGGGCGTCGTCGAAAAAGTGGTCCGCGATCCCGATCGGGATGGGTTCATCGACATCATTGTTAAGCCAGCCGCGCACCTTGAACGCCTCGACGAGGTGCTGGTGATTACCGCGACCCAGCCGCGCTTCTCGGCGCAGCAGGAGCAGGATATCGCCGCCAGCGCAGCGCAGGAGGGAACCGTGCCCACCGCGATCAAAGACCAGATGAAGGCGTCGGTGATCATGGCCGAGAAGCTGCCCGGCCTCATCGATCCCAACCTGCCGCCCGATCAACAGCCCCTGCACGACACGAGCAACCCGAATCCCGTGGCTCGTCCGCCGCAGCCGCTGCATCCCGACGAGTTCTCGCCGGGCACCGCGGGATCTGCGGCGCCGGAGACCGGCACAGAACCGACAGCCAAGCCGCAAGCCAAAAAGCCTGATAATCCGCCTGCGGCCGAAAGCCCCGACGGCGCACCTCCTCCCCCAGAGAATTCCCAGCCGGAGACG
>Ga0335078_10001186_pt1 | contig 39479 bp, 33 predicted proteins | sample Lox_Sample_32_FD_206711 | JGI IMG/M metagenome (GOLD analysis project Ga0335078, IMG submission 206711) | Soil microbial communities from Loxahatchee National Wildlife Refuge, Florida, United States - Lox_Sample_3.2 | ecosystem: Environmental > Terrestrial > Soil > Wetlands | place: USA... | reverse complement strand
CTTCTTCGTGTAGCGCTCGAATCCCGTCATCATCGCCAGTGTCCTCTGCTTGCCGAGAGAGTTCATGCTGGCACGACTTTATCTATACTTCCTGTGGAAAGGGAGCACTTAATCAGAGTCTCCCTAGAGCAGCAGGGAAAAGGAACTTCTGAATTCCTTCGGACATGAACACCCAGCCCACCATGACACGCACGAGAACAGTAGCAGAGGGTGCTGTGCTTCTGAGAGTTCGTGATGCCTGCATCGCAGTCTCCTCATTCAAGGTTCACTAAGGTTTTGAAACGTAGTCAAAGAGGGTCATGAAGCCGTAGTCCATGTGGAGTTGCTGGTGACAATGGAATAACGTCAGCCCCGGATTGTCGGCTACGAAGTCGATCTCTGCCTCTTGATAGCCTCCGAGCATAACCACGTCTTTCATAACCTCGCTAGTTGGCTTTCCGCCCAGACTGATCAACTCAAAGCTGTGCCTGTGAAGATGAATTGGGTGTATGTCGTCACTCGCGTTACGCATGTGAATGCGGTATCGCTTACCCTGCTGTAGATGGAATGCAGCAGGCGTCGTTTCGCCCGTCATAGGATAGGAGACGCCGTTGATCGTCCAACGATTGAAACCTTCTTCGGCAGCGTTGTCTTTGGCAAAAGTCATCTCGAACGTTTCGTCTGCCGCGACTGAGTCTCCGGGCTTGGCGAAAGACATGTAATTCCAACGGTGCGGCGGCGGTGCAATCCATTCGGGTTTGCCAGAGCGCCCGGCATATTCCACGACGATCCCCATCCCGTGATGCCGATCATCAGTGTCGAGATCGCCCAAAATCCAGACTCCGGGGTTATTCATTTCCACGATTGCGGAGACGCGTTCTGCGGTTCCTAACCACAGCACAGGAACGTGTGCCGGGTGTGGCACTGGGTTACCATCCATCGCAACGACTTGAAACGAGTGCCTCGGCAATGCAAGACTGCGAATCTCGGTTGCGCTTCCATTCAAAACGTGAAAGAGCACCCGTTCTCTCTGCTTCACGCGGATCGGTTCGCCGTGCCCTAGCATTCGACCATTGATTGTGAACGACCCATAGCCAACCTCGTATCCGTGCGGCTTTCCCTTCGCCAGTGAAGCGTTCATAGCCGACTCGCCAGCGGCTTCGAGCGCTTTGACACGAGACGCCGGAACGAGGAAATCCAGCGCCATATCCCCGCCCCGGCTGAAGGTAGGTTCAAACTCCTTCAGCACGAGGAACACTTCGCGGTCGTACGTGCCCGGATCACTTCTCGGATCGATGTACACGCCGCCGACCTGACCGCCGTACTGTCCGGCAGACAGGTTTGCACCTGCCCGGTTGTGCGTGTGATAAAAGCGAAAACCAGCGGGTTGCGGAACAAAAACGAGTCGCCGATAGCCGTGCGCCGGAATATAGGGTGTCCCCTCCTCGGAAGCACCATCAACATCTACGGGAACCTTTTGTCCGTGCCAGTGCAGTTGCTCCGACACGTCCGAGTCGTTGTAAACATCCACGGTGACCTGCTGTCCTTCCTTGAAGCGCAGCAAAGGGCCGGGAAACTGGTCGTTGTAGCAAGTCAACGAGATTATCCGGTTGGGCGCGATCTCGATTGGAGTCGTCGTAATGTGCAACGTGTAATCAGCCTTCGCGGAGTCTTGTACCTCAGGAGCGTTGGATTGGCGTTGCCGCATCTGCGCATCGCTTTGACCAAGGGTAACGTTTGGCGACAGCAATGACGCTCCGACTGTCATCCCTGCTGCCCTAAGAAAATTACGCCGCGATTCAGCAAAGCCTCTCATGGGTTGCCTCTTCTTAAGAGATTTCCGAGAGTCAGAGGCTACGCAACGGCTGCCTTGCAACACCCAGCACACTCGCTGCGGATCAATTCCTTCACTCGGTCGTGAATCTCATCTCGAATCGCTCGAACTGTTTGGAGCGACTGCCCCTTTGGATCAGGTAGTGCCCAGTCGATGATTCTCAGATTCGGAACGAATGGACATGCCTCTCCGCATCCCATCGTTACCAGAACGGAGGCGGTTTTCGCAAGATCGTGCGTGAGCAGTTGCGGCTTTGCAGAACTCAAATCAACACCGATCTCACGCATGACCTTCATTACCTCTGTGTGAATGTGGTCGGCGGGTTCGGTTCCAGCCGAAATCGCTAGGCAGCCACTCTGGTCGGCATACAGGTTGAACAGAGCCGCCGCCATCTGGGATCGTCCCGCATTGTGTACACAGGCGAAAAGGTAGGTCTTCATTTGATTGTTAGATTCATGTGGCAAGAGAATGTCCTCGGCAGTTTCGGGCAGCGAAGGAATCAGCCAGCGAATCAGAACGGTTGCTGCAATCGCTCCGCTCATCTGTGCTGCTACGAAGAATGGCACATCAATTGGGCGTATTCCCGTGAAGGTGTTCGAAACCGATCTGCCAACGGTCACTGCCGGGTTTGCAAACGACGTTGATGACGTGAACCAATACGCAGCCGTAATGTAGGCTCCAACGGCGAACGGTACACTGTTAGCTCTGACCCGTGAACAGCCCCAAATCACCGCAAGCAATCCGAAAGTGGCGACGAACTCGCTGAATACCTGAGCGCCACCACTTCGGGCGTGCCGCGACAGAGAAAACAGCGTCAGGCCGAACATCAAGTGCGCGACACCCGCTCCAACCAAACCTCCGGAGCACTGTGCCGCGATGTAAGCGGGAACTTCGCGCCACGGCATGCCGTGTTCCATTGCGTCCGCGACCGTTACGGCAGGATTGAAGTGTGCGCCGGAGATGCCGCCAAAGGTAAAGATCAGTGCGACGAGGATTGCACCCGTGGCGATTGTATTGGCGAGGAGGGCGAGAGCCACATTCGCCCCGGCAAGTCGATCAGCCATGATGCCGGAGCCGATGACGGTCGCGACGAGGAAAAGGGTTCCGAGAAACTCAGCGGTGACTCTTCTTTGCAGGGAGGAGGTCGTGGACATGGGCTAAATGGTCGCACGAGAAAGGAAAGAAAGCCAAGTCGAGTCGTTACACCGCCCTGCGAACCCGTGTTTCAAAAGGGGTTTCCCGCAGCCCCGATTGTTCGGGGTGTTTTTCCCCGGTTTTTTCGGTTGTCTTCGGATGCCCGAAACTGGTGAGCCAGCATACCTTTGGAGACCTGTGACATCTGCGATTGTCTTTGCGCTTAACGGCATTCTTCGCATGCCACAGAAGGGCACGTTCAACGAAAACCCTAGTATTAACCTATGTACCTAACAAGCACTTCTGGGTCTTTACCGGATTCCGGGATGCTCGACGGTATCGAATAGCAGAAATCGAATTTCAATAAGGGCGGCTTGTCCCCCTTGGCGATGCCGGATTTGCTGCGTCGCCAAGGAGTGTTTTTTGTGGATCGCCTTAAATCGCAGCCGGATTCCCCCGGCTCAGACAACCTAACCTTCCAGAACAGGCAGCCGGAGCGCTTCGTCGATGCCGCAACTGCCGCCGAGTTCCTCTCGTTCACGCGCAAGTACCTGTTGAAGCTTTCCCGCCTCGGTATCATCCCAGCGCACCCTATCGGTGTCGGCTCCCGCAAGCAGTGGCGCTACCTCATTTCCGAGCTTGCAGAATGGGTCTTGTCCCAGAGCGCCATCCAGCCAGACAATAAGAACGGCAGTCCCCGAGCCGCAAAAAGGGGGAAATAAATGGCTCAGGGATGGTTTCGCCGACCGAAAGGAAGGCTAGTTTACGTTTGGCAGATCGAGGACCCGAAGACCGGGCGCAAGCTGGAACGCGCCAAGGTGGTCGGCGACGCGACTCTGTCGGACGAGGAAGGATGGCAGGCGGTGGGCAGGATGAAAGCGGAGGGCACCATTCCGGTTGACCCAAACGGCGAGGTTCCGTCCGCTGAAGTCCCCTTCCGCGATCTTGCCTCTTACTATCTGACGAACAAGGTGTTCAAGAAGATTTCGACAAAGGCTCTGCACACGCAGATCATAAACGAGATTTTGAAGCCCCGTTGGGGTGACAAGGTTGCCGTCGCGATCAAACCGAAGCAGATCAAGGATTGGCTGTACACCATCGAGGCAGTTGAGGACACCACGCGGCACAAGTACAGAGACGTGATGGGCGTAGTGTACAAGTTCGCTCAGTCGGAAGGCTTGATCCCTCTGGGCGAACAGTTCAATCCAGCAAGCTATGTCACCGGAATCCCGTCCGTGTCCGACTACGAAGCCATTGCGTTGACGCCGGAACAAGCGTTGAAGGTCTTGGATCAGCTTCAACAGCCGGAATACACGATGATCGTGTTGGTCGCAGCCACGGGAATCCGGGCGAGCGAAATGCTGGGACTGCGTTGGTCAGACATCCTGTGGGAGCAGTCCGAAATCAGGATCAGACAGACTTACGTCCACGGGAATATTCAGCCCGGCGCAAAGACCAAGCTGTCGAAATCTACCGTCACGATGCACCCGGTCCTAGCGCAACTGCTCAAGGACTGGCGTGCGGAGACCCCGTATGCGGCTGACGATGACTACGTGTTTGCTTCATCGAAACTCGGCGGCAGGAAGCCGCGCATCGGTTCGATGGTGGTTGAGGATTATTTGCAACCAGCAGCGATTCGGGCGGGCGTTCTTGAGGTCAAGGACGGGAAACGCTACATCGACGGCGAGTGCGTCAAGCGGTTCGGGTTTCACACCTTCCGGCATTCGCTCACATCATGGCTCATGGCGAACGGGGAAAATCCCCAGATCGTCCGGGCTATGCTGCGGTGGACAAACCTCAACATGCTTGCCCATTACGCGCACGGCTTCAAGTCCGACAAGCTCGAAGCCCAAGGCGCTGTCTTGGACAAGCTGGTCAAGTCGGGAGTGAAATCGGGAGTTGGGAACGATTGAGCGGAAACGTCGTGGATAGGGAACTTGTGTATAATGATGAACTTACCGCACGCAAGTGGGCGCTTAACTCAGCGGTAGAGTGCCATCTTCACACGGTGGAAGTCATAGGTTCGAATCCTATAGCGCCCACCATCTTTTCAAGGTCCAGCCCGCAGACATGGGTGACAGAACGTATCTAAGACATCGGTAACAGTTTTGGGCCGAACGGGTTCTCCAGTGGTTCGAGTACTCGAGTCTCCACATCGAAGTAACCCAGATCATAATCCCATAAAGCTGACGAGCCAGATGTCGTCGTGCATTTCCTTGATACCTATGGCGATACCCACAGGTCGGCCGCCGACCTTGCCACGGCTGCGCTGGTTTGTTCCCTGGTGGAGTTGACGCTGACTCCGCTCGGTCCTAATATCCGTCTGGATGTCCGTTCCCACCATGAATCCGGGCCAGTTGCTCGGGCACTACCGAATCGTCGAGCAAATCGGTGCGGGTGGTATGGGTCTTGTATTTCGCGCACACGATGAGCAACTCGACCGCGACGTTGCCCTGAAGATCCTGCCGCCTCTGACGTTGCTGACCGAGCAAGCCCGTCGCCAGTTCCGCCGGGAAGCACTCAGCGTTGCGCGCATCAGCCACTCGAATGTAGCAACGGCGTTCGACTTCGGACAGCAAGACGGAATGGACTACCTGATAACCGAGTACGTCCCCGGAATCACGCTGGATGTAAAACTGGCGCAAGGATCACTGAGGGAACCGGAAATCATTGCCTTGGGGATGCAACTCGCCCGCGGTCTTGATGCCGCGCATCGGGAAGGGATCATCCATCGGGATCTCAAGCCATCAAATCTCCGCATCACCCCGGACGGGCAATTGAAGATTTTGGATTTCGGGCTGGCCCTATTGCTTGATCGCGATAGAGAAAAAGGTGTCGCTTCGACTCTGACAATGTCTTACCAGTATGCAGGTACGCTTGCTTACATGGCTCCGGAACAAGTGCAGGGGGCAGGTGTAGATCCGCGCACCGATCTGTGGGCTGCAGGCGCAGTTTTCTATGAAATGGCTACCGGCCGGCGAGCCTTCGGCGATGCCTCGGGAACCCCACTTATTTCAGCCATTCTTCACCAGCAACCGGTCGCGCCCCGCTCCTTGAACAAGACACTTAGCAAGGGATTAGAGTGCGTAATTTTGAAGGCCCTCAGTAAAGATCCTGGACAGCGCTACCAGTCGGCGAGTGAAATCGCGGGTGATCTTGCCGGGCTGACATCTTCGGGAAGATGGAAAATCAGTACGTCACTCGGTCTCCGCCGCCTGGCTTTGGTCCTTCGATCCAGACCCAGATTACTGTGGGTCGCGGCATTGGTCTTCCTGCTGAGCGCTTTTTCAGTAGTGATCCTTCGCATCCGCAATGCGGGACAACCGCCGGTTCGTAACCGCGTCATAGCGATACTGCCTTTCGAGGCGGTGGACGACGATTCTGCCACCAAGGCGCTGGGATTAGGGCTCACTGAAACCGTGACCGCAAAACTGGTTCAAGCCAGCGATACCGGCCAGTTGCAATTGGTGTCCGCTGGCGAATTGATCGCCAACGGGGTTCGAAATGCTGAGCAGGCTCGGCGCGAATTCGGCACCGATCTGGTGCTGGAGGGCAGCCTCCAGCAGTCCGGTTCGGCGATCCGAATTACCTGTAGTGTCGTCGATTCGAAGACTCATCGGCAGATTGCCGCCCGTACCCTCACGGGACAAACCAGCGAAATCTTCGCTTTGCAGGACCGCTTCGTAGGTGAATTAATCGATATGCTGTCTGTAGTGATCAAACCTGAGCAGAGACATTTGCTCGATACCCGGCAAGATACCCAACCCACCGCCTATGACTTCTACCTCCGCGGTCGAGGATATCTACAGGAGTATGAAAAACCAGAAAACATTGATAGCGCGATTACCCAGTTCGAGCACGCGCTGCAAATTGATAAGAACTACGCCCCTGCTTATGCCGGACTGGGAACGGCCTACGCGACGAGCTTTCAACAAACGAACCGGGGCAAGGAGTGGATCGACAAAGGGCGCGCCAATTGCCAGCGAGCCCTGGCCATAGCGCCCAATCTGGCCGAGGCGCATACCTGCCTGGGTGACTTCTACCTGGGGACAGGCCGGTATGAAGATGCCGTCAAGGAATTTCAGCATTCGCTCGATTTGAACAAAGACAGTGACGAGACGCTAGGCGGATTGGCGGACGCCTACCAGAAGTTGGGAAACGCAGGGGCAGCCGAACAGGCTTACCGCGCGGCGATTGCACTGCGCCCCAACTACTGGGGCGGGTATAGCGGCCTGGCGGCCTTCTACTACACCCAGGCACGCTACGCCGACGCTGCCGATATGTTCCGCAGAGTTACGGAGCTTGCGCCGGAGAATTATCGGGGCTATTCGAATCTGGGCGCGATGGAACTCTTGCTTGGACGCTATTCAGATTCCATAACGGCGCTGAAAACATCGATCGGATTGCGCCCGGATTTCGAATCGTACGGCAATCTGGGCTTCTCCTATTTCTTGCTGCACGACTTCGAAAATGCCGCAGGGACCTTTCAAGAGGCTCTGAAGCTTGACGACAAGGATTACGCAAACTGGGGAAATCTGGGGGATGCCTTGTCTTTGATTCCGTCGAGACACCACGAGGCCTTGCACGCGTACAAGAAGGCAATTGAGCTGGCGAATTCCAGAATCGAGGTCAATCCTCGCGATGCGACCGCACTGGCATGTGCGGCGGACTATAATGCCATCCTCGGCAATAAGACAGCGGCTATGCTGGCCCTGCAACGCGCGCTGGCCGCAGCGCCTACGGATCCTGATGTTCGCTTCCGGGCCGCAATCCTATACAACCACTTTGGGGATGATGAAAACACGCTGAAATCTCTGAAGCAGGCGGTGGATTTCGGATTCTCGCGAAGCGTTGTCCGGGATACGCCTGATTTCAATCGCCTGGATCATGATGCGAGGCTCCACTCGCTCTTGACCGTGAATTAATTATCACCTTCACTTCGTGACGTGCACGATGGGGTCACACTTCTGCTGCGCCGCATCGTAAACATCGAACTGATACGTGCCATCAGAGAATTGAGCCTTCAGCCTGGACAAGAAACTGATCGGGTACGACTGGGTTGCGCCGCTGAGAATGGTTAGGGGAGAGCCAGCATCTAGTGGTGAACCGGCGGGAAAGGAGACTTGATATTGATTGTCAGCTGAATGCAATGTGAGCTGTTCCAATGTCGAGGAGAAGTACCCCACGTGCACCAGCGGATCTTTGGGGCTGGATAACACTTGCGGGTTTGCAATTGTTATTGTGCATCCCTTCGTTGCATTTTGTTTGATGGTCACGATGTTCTCGCCAGGGACAATAAGAGACGTCTTCTGGCACCCACTGAGAAGCAGCGCGATCAGCAGCACAGTGAAGGTTAAGCGAATTCGAAGGACGCTCATAGGAACCTCATGTATCGATTGACGTTAGGGCCTGACCCGGGAATTCCTCTTGCGAACCAGAGTGCGCTCGGCGTAATCGCGGCGTTATGTCGCCGCGGAACCTTTTGCGGAATGTGGCTGAAGCGACCCCCAAAGCTGTTCGGGTCAATGAGTGCAGCCCCGCGGGCACGACAATTGTCTACCCGGCTGGACTCAAGGTCAAGGAAAGAACTGTGCCGCGCGAGAACTGACGTGATTGTGGAACGGAGGCTCTCCGCCGACGGGGAGCAGTGGGCCACTCGATTTGGGACCAAGCTAAATGGTTATGAACTCCAATGAAGGATGGAGCGCATCTCCCGAGAAAAAGGAACGCATTTTCGGTCGTGGGTAGTATAGAATCCCTGCGATTTGGATTTCCAAACCTGAATTTTCACGGGAGGGGAGATGCAGCGATCACTGTTTTCTTTTGGCGTGATGGCAGCGCTGGTGCTGGCGTGGGCTCTGGGGCGGGTGCAGGGGCAGCAGGAGAGCAAAGTGATCTTTGCCGATTCCGCAAAAGCGAATTACACCTCGATGAGCCAGAATCCCGGGGTTTCTACGGCCGCAATCTGGGGAGACTCCACCATGGGCGCGCACGCGACTTTCTCCAAATTCAAACCGGGTTACGATGCCGGCATGCATACTCACACCAATGATGTTTGGATCGTGGTGATCAAAGGCGCGTATTTGTACAAGGACGAAGATGGCGAGAAGCGTGTCGGCCCTGGAGACTTCATCCGTGTTCCCGGCGGTCACAAACATTGGAGCGGCGGCGACAAAAAAGAAGGCGCGCTGTTCTATGAAGAGTCGTCAGGCAAGTTTGATTTGATTCCGGCGAAGTAGTGTGACGGCTTTGTCATCCTGAGCGGCGCGTGCACTTCGTGCCGCGAAGTCCCCGCAAAGTCGAAGGATCTCTGCAAACATTATTTGCTCTTCTTTCCTGTGGCCCTCTGTTGCTTGCGGGGCGGAATATAGTGAAATCGGATCAGATAGATATTGTTCCCCTTGCCGTGCTTTGCGATCTTGAGCAGATCGAGCACTCCCAGGAACCCGGACTCGCACGCTAATTCCGGAGTGATATCCGGAAAGCCGATCGGAGTGATTGACTCGATTTCGATCTCGCCGCCTCCCATGCGATAGCGGCGGCCTTCGGCGACGTGAGGCCTGGTCCAAATTCTGACGCTGCAAGTGATATCGCCACGAACTACCCCTTCGCGAAGGCACTTGGCAAAGACCATGGACTATTCCTTTCCGATACGCGGGCGAAAAGAAGAATTTTCGCACACGAAGCGGGAGGGCGACCCAGCTAAGTAATGAGTAAGCTCGGCCGGCTCCAAGGATACAGGAAAGTCCAAATTCCCCACCCTGTCGCAAAAACCGCGACAAGGGTGGGGCATCCCGCCACTCAAACAGATTAGAATCGGAAACGGTGGTATCCGACGAGGAAGTCAAACGATTAGAGGCAAGGGTAGACGAGTTCTTTTCGTCGCTCGAGCTACGCCATTACCCTCGCAACCTTGCTCAGTGGATGGTTTTGACCCGCTGCGCGCTTGAGGTGCAGAAGGCGAGCGCAGACGAGTACGGAGGGTCAAAACACAGGGTTGCGTCATTAACCACAGCCGCGTCACAGCTCTTCTCCTAGACCAAATTGCCAAGTTCGGCAACCAGCGGTATGCAGGACAGGGGTCTCTCCAATGGAGCGGCCAACTTGCGTCGGTAACACATCGAGCTCTTCAAGAGGGGACCGGGTATTTCACGGCGAATTCATACTTCCCGGCTTGGTACCAAGAGCGCTGCACAGCTATTGCTTCCGGCAACCGCATTCGATTTGTCAGCGACGAATCCCCCAAGCAACGACAGTTCCACGCGTTTCAAAAGGGCATCCTCCCAGGGCAGGACCGCAAACCCACGAGCAGCGATCAAATGCCACTCACCCCGCGGATGACGCAGCTTTTCCAGCAATGCTTCTCGTCCTGCGGAGGGTTCAAGTCCAGAAGGCTTAGGTATCCCGTTCCGGAGGATCTCTACCTTGAGGTTTTGCCATGGTTCCGTGAGGCAACCAGTAAGCTTGTCCGTCGGCACGACCAATTGAGCCTCGGCCAATACACGATTGGTCAAATTAGGTTGTCTGGTCTGCATTGCAGAGTATCTGCGCCGTTCACGATTACCTTTGCTTCATTGCGAGCCTCCAGCACGAGTTTCCAGCAAACTCTGCGGTCCTGAGCAAGACGGTTTCGGGGTGGATCAAAGAGCTGGTTCCGCTCTGTGGGCTGGAGACGCACACGTTGGGCGCAATTATTGAAGATCTTACGTTCGGGGACCATAAGCCGGTTGATCTCCATCAGGAGCTCTTCGTTCGGCTCGCGGAAGACGGGCACATCCGCGGCCTTCTTCCGCATCTTGCTCTGTCAACCAGGATGGACGAGAATCTGCTCAGAACTCTTTCGCGAAACAATCAAGACCTATACAACAGAATAAGCACCTCGAAGGAACGAGAGCTAATAGAGGATGCCCGCGAGGCGCTGTCCGCCAAGTTTCCAGTTACTGGACCCTTCGAACTACCAAAGGAGGCTCGAACCAATTTGGACCTCGTCGTGGTCGACGAGCCTTCCTCTGTGCTGTTATTGGCAGAACTGAAGTCTCTCCGGAAGCCTGCTTTCATCAAGGAAAGACTGCGCGCGGATCAAGAATTTCTTTATGGGCTGGAGCAGCTTGAAAAGGTGCATGCATTCCTGGCGGCCAACCCCGACTACCTCAAAACGCGGCGCGCCGTGACCCGCAATTTCCACGACTACAACGTCCATTTCGGGCTGATTGGGCTTGAGCATCTTGTCTGGTCCGAGACAAACCCTAATCAGTTTATCGTCGAGTATGACATCTTCAAGAAGGGGCTCCGGGAGTCAGCTAATCTAGGCACAGCGATCTCACGCTTTCAGACCTATGACTGGTTGCCAATTGAGGGACGAGACTTTGAGCTAAGATTGGAGTCGGCAACCGTAAACGGCGTCACTATCGAGGGACAATCGTTCTTCACTCTGTAACCGGATTCGCGTAAATTAAATCCTGACCTCCCTCGAACAGTCGCATCCCACCCGCATCCGCCCGCATCTAATCCCTTGACAACAACTCACTCAAGTCTTAGCATGTTGTCCAGCGCAAGCAGAATCACATTGATTATAAAGCACTTATAGTAGAAGAAAAGGAGCCAATTATGGCCAAGATTATCGGTATTGACCTCGGTACCACCAACTCCTGCGTGGCGGTCATGGAGGGTGGCGAGCCCAAGGTGATCCCTAATGAGGAAGGTGGACGGACCACCCCTTCAGTGGTCGGTTTTACCAAGACCGGGGAGCGGCTGGTGGGCCAGGTGGCAAAACGCCAGGCCATCACCAATCCGGAGAACACGGTTTACTCGATCAAGCGGTTTATGGGGCGCCGCTTCAACGAAGTGAGCGAAGAAATGAAGATGGTGCCCTTCAAAGTGGTGCAGTCGGGCGACCACGTTGCCGTGATGGCACAGGGCAAGGAGTACACCCCTCCGCAGGTCTCCGCCATGATTCTGCAGAAGCTGAAGAAGGCGGCGGAAGACTATCTCGGCGAGAAGGTGACGCAGGCGGTCATCACGGTGCCGGCGTACTTCAACGATGCGCAGCGTCAGGCCACCAAAGATGCCGGGCAGATTGCCGGGCTGGAAGTAAAGCGCATCATCAATGAGCCGACGGCGGCGGCACTGGCTTATGGTCTCGACAAAAAGAAAGACGAGACCATCGCGGTTTACGACTTCGGCGGCGGAACATTCGATATTTCGGTGCTCGAAGTTGGCGAAGGCGTCATCGAAGTCAAAGCCACCAACGGTGACACTCACCTTGGCGGCGACAACATTGACCAGCGCATCGTTGACTGGCTGATTGACGAGTTCAAAAAGAACGAAGGCCTCGACCTGCGCGGCAAAGGCAATGAGATGGCGTTGCAGCGTCTGCGTGACGCAGCGGAGCGCGCCAAGATCGAGCTTTCCACCACGATGGAGACCGAAATCAACCTTCCGTTTATCACGGCAGATGCGAGCGGTCCCAAGCACCTGGTGGTGAAGCTGACCCGGGCCAAACTCGAAGGAATGGTGGAAGACATTATCCAGAAGTCGATTGGGCCGTGCAAGCAGTGCATGAAAGACGCCGGCGTCGACACCAGCAAGATTGACGAAGTCGTGCTGGTCGGCGGGCAGACCCGCATGCCGCGCATCCAGCAGTTGGTAAAAGAACTGTTCGGCAAAGAAGGCCACAAGGGCGTGAACCCGGATGAAGTGGTCGCGGTTGGCGCGGCGATCCAGGGCGGCGTGCTGGGCGGCGAGGTGAAAGACCTGCTGCTGCTCGATGTGACTCCGCTCACTCTGGCGATTGAAACGCTGGGCGGCGTAGCGACGCCGATGATTCCGCGCAACACCACGATTCCAACCCGCAAGACGGAAACGTTCTCGACCGCGGCGGACAGCCAGACCTCAGTTGAAGTACACGTGCTGCAGGGCGAGCGGCCGATGGCAGCGCAGAACCGGACTCTCGGCAAGTTCCACTTGACGGGAATTCCGCCGGCCCCGCGTGGCGTGCCGCAGATCGAGGTGACGTTTGACATTGACGCCAACGGCATCCTCAACGTGACGGCAAAAGACAACGCCACCGGCAAGGACCAGAAGATCACGATTACGTCGTCTTCGGGCCTAAGCAAAGAGGAAGTCGAGAACATGGCGAAAGAAGCCGAGTCGCACTCGGTCGAAGATAAAGCCAAGCGCGACGAGATCGAAGCGCGCAATCAGCTCGACTCCATGGTGTATAGCGTGGAGAAGATGCTGAAGGAGCATGGCGACAAGATCTCCGGCTCGGAGCGTGGCGACGTCGAGAACGCCGTGGCTGACGCAAAGAAGGCGCTCGAAGCCGGCGACAAAGCTGCAATGGACCGTGCCCGCGAGAACCTGACCAAGGCCTCGCACAAGCTGGCGGAGCAGATGTACAAAGCTGCTCAGCCAGGGCCAGGGGCAGGCGGGGGTTCGACGCCCGGGGCTGGACCGCAACCGGGCGCGAACGGCGGTGGTGAAAAGAAGGACGAAGGCGTGATCGACGCTGAGTACGTAGACGTGGACGACAAGAAATAAGGACAGCCGAGGGCGGCTGTCCCCGTTTGTCTCGGGATGAAAGGGGCGCCATTTGGCGCCCCGTTTGTTGCTTCAAGGTTGCCATTCCGAATCGCTTCAGCGGTGAGGAATCTGCTTTAGAAAAGGGGAAAAATGCAGTTTCAAGTAAAAGGTCAAGATTATTTTCTGGCGTTTGTCGAGGCGGAGAAGCGTTTCTATTTATTCGCTCCAACTCCGCAAGGTTTGCGGCGGATCCCGTTGTACGTGGATGTGATGACATTTGGACAGCGAGCAAATTCGACTGCCGAAACACACTTGCCATCCTGAGCAGAGTGAAGGCTGCGCCAAACATAGCCGTGAGGGAGTCGGAGGACCCGTGCTTGCATGCGCTAAGATGGACACTGCAAGGCGTTCTCTCAACAAATTTATCCATAGGGAATCCCCTGATGCGGTCGAGGGGAGATCGGGATTGCATAGGTCCTTCGACTTCGTGACCGGTTCGCATTCGCAAAGCGGTCTCTTCGCTCAGGATGACAAAATGTTTTGAGGTAATCTGCCTAAGAAATGGCAACCACCACCAAGAAAGACTTCTACGAACTGCTCGGCGTGAAGAAGTCCGCCTCGGCGGAGGAGATCCGTAAGGCCTTCCGCAAGCTGGCCCGCAAATATCATCCTGACGTCAATCCGGGCGACAAAACCGCGGAAGAGAAGTTCAAGGCCATTTCCGAAGCCAACGACGTTCTCAGCGATCCCAAGAAACGCAAAATCTACGACCAGCTCGGATTCTATTCAGACAACATTGATCCCGCGGCCGCGGAAGCTTATGCCCGGGGCGGGCCAACAGGTGCCGGAGGGTTTGGCGGCTTCCCCGGCGGCCAGCCAAGCGGAACCGGCGCTCAAGGCTTCGACTTCAACGGATTCGATTTCTCTGATCTCTTCGAAGCTGGCGGCAAAGGACGCAAAGCGACCAGCGCAGGCGCCGGGGGATTCCGCGACATTTTTTCCGGCATCTTCGGCGGACGGGGTGCCGCGCCTGCGGAAGCTGGCCCGGAGCCGGGCTCTGATCTCGAATATCAGGTCAATGTGCCCTTCTGGACGGCGATCCGCGGCGGCGTGATGCGCCTGAACATCACGCGCCGTGACACCTGCAGCAACTGCCACGGGAACGGGTATCTCGAAGGTCCAGGCAAATGCCCGGAGTGCGGCGGGTCGGGGCAAATCACCCAAACTGGAGGGCGGATGAGGTTTAATGTTATGTGTCCACGCTGCCATGGAACCGGCAAGAACCTTACGGTTTGTCCCGTTTGCCACGGCGAAGGAACTATCGAACGCACCGAGCCGCTCGAGGTCCGCATCAAGGCCGGCACCCGCGATGGCCAGCGCATACGGCTTCCGGGCAAGGGCAATGCGGGGTCGCATGGCGGCCCTCCGGGCGATCTTTACGCCGTAATTCGGGCGGGAGATCACCCCATTTTTCATAGAGAAGGTGATGACATCCGCCTGACTGTGCCAGTCACCGCTTCGGAAGCAGCCCTGGGTGGGAAGATTGAAGTTCCGACGATTGACGGGCGGGCACAGCTTAAGATTCCTCCGGGGACCCAATCCGGGCAGAAGCTCCGGCTAAGGGAAAAAGGCGTACCCTCAGCCACGAAAGAGGGTGTGCGCGGGGACGAGATTGTCGAAATCAAGGTGACCGTGCCGATGCCGCGAGATGAGAAGACGAAAGAACTGCTGCGAGAACTGGCAAGACTGAATCCAGAAGATCCTCGGGAAGAATTGTTCAAAGAGATCTGACGGAACTTCCGGCTTCCGTCATGATTACCTCCGTACCAGCCCTCCTTTACAAATTTTTTCAAGAAATTTCTTGCATCTGTGGAAATTTCCCGTAATCTCTTACCTGCGAACTAACTTCGGCCCAAGGCCCGGAATCGCACTTAACCGGGAGCCTCGCAAGCTTTAGGACAAACAAGGGAGACGAGGTGGCTGAGAGTGATTCGCCCAAAGGAGGACCCCATAGAAATTGGCAAGCGTTAGCGCTGTTCGTCAATCACTCCAGCCCGTCGTAGTTTCCCGCAAGAAAAATTCTGTCCGTCTAACTTTGTGGCCCCTGGTCGCGGCGACCTTCTTCATGGTGTCTGGTGGAACGTATGGCACCGAAGACATCGTGCACGGCGCGGGATACGGCAAAGCCATCCTGATCCTTTTACTGACTCCTATTCTCTGGAGCCTTCCCACCGCGTTCATGATCGGCGAGCTCTCGAGCGCTCTGCCTTACGAAGGCGGCTACTACGCCTGGGTGCGCCGCGCTATGGGCAATTTTTGGGGATTTCAGGAGGCCTGGCTTTCGCTGGTGGCTTCGATCTTCGATATGGCGATTTATCCGACCTTGTTCGTACTCTACCTCACCCGCATGTTTCCGTGGTTTGCTGTGGGGTATCGCGGCTGGATGGTCGGCCTTGGAGTCGTCGTCGTTTGCGCGCTGCTGAATATCGCCGGGGTGAAAGTCGTTTCGACGACTTCTTTGTGGCTGTTTTTCGCGCTTTCTGCGCCGTTCATTCTGATTATTTTCCTCGCCCCGTTCAAATTCGGCGCTCTCGTGACTGTCGCGACCAAACCGGCCAATTCCGGCGTGGATATTCTTACCGGACTTCTCATCTGCATGTGGAATTACATGGGATGGGACAACGCTTCGACCATCGCCACAGAAGTTGAGCGCCCGCAGCGGACTTATCCTCGCGCCATGCTTGCGGCGGTGCTGATTGTGGCGTTGAGTTACATTCTTCCCGTGGCCGCGATGTGGATGACCGGCCTTTCGCCCGCTGCCTGGGACACCGGTTTCTGGGCCGATATCGCCGGCATGCTCGGGGGCCCGTTGCTCAGGGTTGGCCTGGTTCTTGGAGGAATGATCAGCGGTTTCGGGATGTTCAATGCGCTGGTCATGAGCTATTCCCGGCTGCCGCTGGCAATGGCGCAGGACGGAATGCTGCCCCGGGTGTTCGGGAAGCTGCATCCCCGTACCCGCGCGCCCTGGGTCGCCATTCTGGCCCTGGCTGCATGCTGGGCAATGTGTCTTGGGTTGGGCTTCGAGCGGCTTGTGACTCTTGACATCCTTCTTTATGGCGGAAGCCTGGCGCTGGAATTTGTGGCGCTGGTCGTGCTTCGCTTCAAGGAACCCGCACTCCCCCGCGCATTTCGCGTCCCGGGCGGAACGGTTGGAGCATTTGCCGTCGGCATTGCTCCGATGTTGCTGCTCGGCTTCTCGGTCGTCCGTAGCGAAACTGAGCAGGTGCTGGGCATGAGTTCGTTTGCCTTCGGGATGATTCTGATTGCGGCGGGAGTCGCGGCCTATCTCCTAAGCCTTGCGCTCAAACCGCAAGGTTGGGCAGCGAGCGCCAAAAAACCTGCGCCTGCGGCCTAATTCTAGCCACGAGCCTCCGGGGCGCGCAGCGAACAAGACTTCTAATCCGCCACCGGCGCAGGCATCGCAGGCGGAGCCAGCGTCGCTTCGGTAGCTGACTCTGGCGGACAGGAGTATCCGCCCCACCCAATCAGGCCCGATTCTCTCTGCCCCTGCGATGCTGAATCTACTCATGTGACCAGGCGCACTGACGAATGTCTACGGGGACGGTTCAATGTTCCTTGAGACGGCTTTGATTCGGCATTAATTTCCCGCAATCCCTGGTCGGGAGGCACCCATGATCAAGATAAAGTTCTTCATTCTAGTTCCAATGGCGCTGGCTCTAGCTCTGCCGGCCAATGGCAAGACCTACAAGAGCACCTACCCCATCGCTTGCAGCGACCTTTGGCTCGCGGTCAAGGACACACTCGCCAATCCAGACAACAACTACGAAGTTTTGGCGAGCGATGATAGCCAAATGCACGCCGACTACGACGTGAAGCACGCCGCGCATGTGACCATTACAGGAGCGATTCTGCAGAGAACGAATCATGTCACGCTCGTGCCGCAAAGTATGGCGACCTGTGAGATGCAGGTCGTATCGAACTGGAGCGGAATCGAACATAACGATCGCAGCGACTTCAAGAAGCGGGTGGAGGAATCTCTGTCAAAGCTGAGAAGTGTGCCGCCTCCACAGCCAGCTGAACCAGCGGCTCCAGACAGATAATAATCTTCGCCAGGCGCCCCGGGCCACTGAGGATGCGGAGGTTCATCCGAACTGCTTTGGTCCGGTGTCTAACACAGCAGGGAGAAGCAAAACCGTCCCGAATTTTCGAAAGTGATCCGTCCAAAGAACAGACCAGAGGCGCGAATCGCAGTCAGTGTCCTGGCGTTGGTCACTGTTTTCTTGGCCGCGGCCTACAGGTTTTGGCCTAGAAAACTGGTTTTGCCTGCCTGCTCCTATCCTTCCGTCCGCATTGAAGACGGTAGGATTGTCGCCCCGTTTCCGACGCGTGTCCTGCTTGCCAGGGTAGGAGAGTTCGATGACCCGCTGTCTTCCTACCTTTGGTTCGACTACCTGCGCAGCCGCAGCGCGCTGCGCCGGCAGCGGGTCTTCGTGGTCAACTCTAAGGAGGCAGAGAAAAAACGCCACGAGATTTTGATCGAGCTGCCAAACGATGCTGTCGGATCCGTCTCTCTATTGAGCGGCCTGGAGGCAAAGGGCTACTTCGACGGTTTCGATCTGCTATTTTCCAGCGCCGCACAGGCCGCCGCTTACGAAGAACAGACTAAAGTCTTGGTTGCCTCTTATCAGAACCACTCGTGTGGGAAGCTCGAAGCGTTGAGCCGCGAGCAATTGCAGTCCTCAGTGGCACGGTTCATCGTTTTCAAATCACAGACCGATGCGCGAGCGCGGGACCGCACCGCGTCGGGCCGGCTCGCTCTTAGCGACGCCGCAGCCGCCCATATCGCTGCCGACATTATTGCGGTGGCGAAGTTTTACAATCTTCCGCTCGCCGCCTTGCTCGGCATCGGCGCAATGGAAAATAACTATCTGGCAGTGGACGGCGATTTGCAACATACGGTTTGGAAAAGGCGCGCTCTGAAAGATGACATCGTTCTTGAACGCCGGCGCCGCAAGGCCCTGGTGAGCGACTACTCCATGGGCGCGTGGCAGATTTCGCGCGAGACTCTCCGCCGCGCACATAGCCTATATTTGAAAGACGGCCGCGACTACACCGCCTTGCCGCCGCGGCTGCGGCCCACAAAGGTCCTGGATCTCAATTCTGTGGATCCGGATGTAATGACGACCTACGCCGGACTGCTTTTGCGAGGCCTGCTGGATCGCTTTCATGGCGATGTTCCGAACGCGGTCGGCGCCTACAATGGCGGACCGCGCCGGCCGAATTTACGGTATGCCTCGGGCGTACGTCTGGTCGCATCCTATGCCGACAATGTCCTAGCCTGCGGCGCGGCAGACGAAACCACTCCGGCGAATCCAAGCTTCACACGGAGTAACTAGAATTTGACCTTCGCAAATTTCAAGTGAGAGAGGAGTCGGTACTACTCGAGGTACCCTTCGTCGGCCGCGGCCTGGACGGCCCTGCATTGCAGTAAGAGTGATGGACTTGGCCTTGCCTTGGCCCGCTTTTCAGTCGGCGCATTCTTGGGGCAATACTCGTTTGGGCTGGGGGCAAAATCGAGCTTCGGAAGGTCCAGAGACAATTCGACCATGGGAACCGCCTGCTTCGCAAGTCGCCGTAGACTTGCCTGGTTTGATCCTTCTCGATTGGATAGAGGTAGGGAAAGATCCATGGCGATCCAAGCAATGAGTGACAAAATAAGAGTCCCGAGGTGATGTTGAACCCATTCGTCTCGGCCAGTAGCTCGCGTGTAAGACCCTTGCCGACCTGCTGTGTTGCTGCCCTTGCGAGCTGCAACGGCGCGATCAAGGCTTGGGCTCCGGGCTCACCGCCAACCGGATAAACCTGTCCAACGCCTCAGGACTCTATCCTGCCTTTGACGTTCGCTCCTGTTCGCCTCAACCAGCGCTTCGCTTTGACCCTTGCCGACCCTCCAGGACTTTCATCTTGCGATGTTGCCCAGTGATCTGGCTTGAGCCCCGGACTCCGCACCAACCGGGTATATCTGAGAACGTGTCAAAGAACGATTATCTTTCTACTCCTTCTGAATTTGCAGTCAATGGAAAATTCGGCGCTGTATGTGCCTTGAATGCAATGGAGTGCAGGCAGTTCACAAGCGAGTGACAGGATTTTGTGCAGACCCTCTTGGGCACGTCCTCTAAGATCTCACCCAGCCCGATTTTCATGGACTTGCAAGATCGAGGCTGCACGAGTCAGCCGATTCAGTGAATGTGGAAATTACACCCGGTCCCGCTACCTTGGTGGATCAGAAGGCCCCAGGCCTCGGGTTGGAGGCCTGGGAGCACACAAGCTCAAAATGCCACGCATTACTTCTTCGCGCTGCGCTTACGCTCGGGAGGATGAATTCCCTTTTCCGCGGGTTCTTTCTCAATCGGGTCGGAGAGATGATGCAGCGGCTTGTCAGCTGCCGAAGAAAGCGTTGCCTCCTCGGCGGTTGCAATGGTCAATCCCTGCGCGGTGTCTGTGGGTTCATTGTAGGTGCTGCCGGATTTTGCCGCGGCCACGGCGAAGACTCCATGGGGAACGCCGTTATTGAAAGCTGTCGCAATGTAATCCCCGACCATCAATCCGTTTTGCGAGTTCGGCAGCCAACTCAACTGCATCGGGCCGGCCAGTTTCACGGGCTTACCCCAGGTTGAGCCGCCGTTCGGCGATGAGATGTAACCTACGTAAAGCTGGCATGTGGACTGACTACAACTGCTCTTCGGATAGAAGTAGTAATGGATGGCGATGTGGGCGCTGCTTCCCGAGGTCGCAGGATCAATCCCGATTCCGGGAATAAAATGGTCGGTCGTGCTGGTAGTGGCGTCAATGGGCACTCGCTTGACCGCCGTCCAGTGCGTTCCATCCGTCGAGGTGCTATAGACCAGGTCGTTGGTCGAGCAGTTGCTGCGGAAGCGGCAATCCTCCCAGACCACGTAAACCGTGCCTGCGCCGTCCATCGCCGCCGAGGGCAGCGGCCCGCTGCGAATACCGCCGGCATCAGCGTGCGTTTGAATACCGGCGATGGTCACAGGCTTCGACCAGCTCGCGCCACCGTTGGTTGATGTGAAGGCCGACTGCCCGGTGATCTCAATCGGCACTATCACCGTGCCGTTGGGCTGGACCAGAGGTTGCCCGCCGATGCCAATAGAACGATTTGCAGTCGCAATGGCAGCACCCCAGGTTTGCCCGCCATCGGTAGAGGTGCTCATCAGAATCTCATCACCGGCCGCTGGATTGTCCCACTCGACGTAGCAATGCCCATAGAAAGGGCTGCCGGAGTTGCTGTCGCAGACAATCCAATTCTTGTCGGAACTGGCAGCTTTTGCGTCCACGCTCACCGGGTTTTGCCAGGTGAAACCGCCATCCAGCGAACGGCTCACCACTACCGCCGGAGTTTGAAAATCCCCGATCGGCAGCGAAGCGATCATCCACACGTTGTGGGCGGCATCATACGCTACTGCCGGGTCACTGGCTGCGCTGTACGGCCCCGATCCTTCTCCTGTGGTCAACCCCGGCAGAAATCCGTGCGTCCAGGTTGAGCCCCCATCGGTCGAAGTGGCCCATCCAATATCGGTGGCGCCGCCGGGGGCGATGCGCCCAACCTGAAAAGCGGCGACCAGCGTCGAGCCATTTGCCAATACATGCGGCTCGACCTCGGTGGCGTGTTGGCCGGGAGGGACGGTGTAGGGATCAGAGCTGATCTGGGTAAGGGTGACCTGTGCAGGCGCCTTTGCCTGGAGGATGATCCAAACTGTCATGAGAAAGAAGAACGCGAACCACTGCCTGCCACTTTGAAGCCCGTGAAATAGACGCATGAGGATTGTCCTTGAAACGCCGAGAGTTGCTGGCCGAAGCAGTTTCAGCGCCTGAATGGGGAGCACATTCAGGAACGCTACTAGCGGCAATAGTGCCTGGCAGCGAGTTGAACATAGCCTTACTTCCAGCCTGTTGTCAATCTGCATTATTTTGCACAGTACGAGGCGGAAGCTGGGCTTGCGCCGGACCTCCCGCGAGGCATACTCTTGCGCATCAAGGGGGCGTTCCATGAACCGAACCATACTGTTGTGTGTCATTGCCTTGCTTGCGGTCAGCGTGGGTCATTCCTCCGCGCCTGCCGACTGGGCAATGAATGCGACTACGATTGAGGCGTGCAGTTGTCCCCACTTCTGCATGTGCTATTTCAACCCACATCCTGCGGCTCACCATGAGCACGGCCAAACCGAGCACTACTGCAAGTTCAACAACGCGTACAAAGTGAATAAAGGGCACTACGGCAACACTGACCTCACCGGTGCCAAGTTCTGGATCAGTGGCGACCTGGGCGGCGATTTCTCCCAGGGACAGATGGACTGGGCATTGGTCACTTTCGACAAATCCACCACGCCGGAACAGCGCCAGGCTATTGGCGAGATTTTGGGGCACGTTTTTCCGGTCAAGTGGAAATCGTTTGAAACAGCAGAAGGCAGCATTGACTGGACCGCCAACAAAGATTCGGCTCATGCTTTGCTTAACGGAGGCAAAACTGCCGAAGTCAAACTGAAACGCTTTCAGGGCATGACTGACGATCCCGCCGTGCTGAAGAACGTGCGGTATTGGGGAACGCCACGCAATGACGGCTTCATCATGATGCCCAACGAGATCGAGGCCTACCATGAGGGCCCGAAGGCCTATGAGTTCAAAGGCACCAACGGGTTCATGCTGACCTTCGATATGACCTCGAAGGACGTTCCTGCAGGCGGCTCCATGGGCTACTAATCACTCTCTTTCAGTCGTTTTCTCAGTCGGTGCCCCACCCAACGCGGTTTTGGTTGGGTGGGGACTGTTGCAACTAAAGCTGTCCCCGCCTAGTCACTTCGCACGGAACCCCGGCACAACTAGACTTTCCCAAGGGGAGACAATTATGGCCACTTTCAATGACCCTCGGGGCAAGGTGATTGATATGAATTCCAGTCCGGTTCTACGGTTGGTTTTGCTGGGCATCATCGGCTTTGTGCTTTTCATCGTGCTTATTTCATCCATTACTCGGGTCGAATCCGGAAGCGTCGGTGTCTTGACTCTATTCGGCAAGGTTACCGGTGAAGTCCTGCCGGAAGGCATGCACCTGATCAGTCCGTTCAAGACCAACAATGAGATGTCGGTCCGCACCCAGGAGATCAAGGAATCGGCCAGCGTGCCTTCCAGCGAGGGCTTGGTGATGAACCTGGATACTTCGCTCATTTACCACCTCAACCCCGATAAAGCCGCCGAGGTGTATCAGAAAATCGGGCCAAACTACATCAACGTTCTGATTGAGCCGAACCTGCGCGCCGCCATTCGCGAATCCACCGCCTCCCATACTGCAAATGCGCTATACACAGGAGAGCGCGAAATGGTCGCCAAGCAAATTTACGATCAACTGGCCACGCTTCTTGGCAATCGCGGGTTTATCGTGGAGAGCATTCTGCTGCGCGACATTCAGTTGCCGGCTACGTTGAAAGCCTCGATCGAAGCCAAGCAGCAAGCCGAGCAGGAGGCGCTGGCCATGAACTTCCGCCTGCAAAAAGAAACACAGGAAGCCCAGCGCAAGCGGATTGAAGCCCAGGGCATACGCGACTTTCAGCAGATTGTGGCCCAAGGCATCAGCCCGGCCCTGCTGGAGTGGAAAGGCATTGAAGCCACGGAAAACCTTGCCAAGAATCCGAACTCTAAAGTTGTGGTGATCGGGAACAACAAGAACGGGTTGCCGCTGATACTGGGGCAGTAGAAACTGCGATAAATACGATTTGTCATCGCGAAGTTGACCTGCGCGGAGCGCACGACAGCGCAGCCGAAGGACCCGTGCACCTTTGTGTTGGGCTCCCTGCAAACCTATTCCGCTCATGCGCAGTGACTTCCAGTCTGATCACGTGCAAAGGGATTCGATGAAGAACACTCGTAAGCCCAAGCCTCTCTCAGCCGAACGCATCGCCCGCCTTGCTGACAACGGCCGTGATGTATCCCGATTCTTTACGAACAAAGGAAGGATGATGGGGCCAATCCAACGGGTGAATGTTGACCTGGCTTCGGCACGCTTGAAGAACTGGATCGAGCCGCAAAGGAACTGAATATCAGCCGTCAAGCCGTGGTCAAAACGCTGATACGTCAGGCGCTTGACCAGCAATTTTTAGCTCGACGAGAACGAGGTAACATTCCTGCTGCAACGACTATCTCCGTGCGCGTCCGTGCACCGGCAAGAATTTGCTCGCTACTTATCTACTCTCCCTTCAACCCCACCGCCGGCACGTACACGCCCTTCAATTCCCTTTTCCACCAATCGCCGGTGGCTTTCTTTTCTTCGGGAGAGGTAAAGCGGTATTCATACAGCAGGGCGCGAACGTATCTCGGCGGCGCCAGCGGAAACGGATTGTCGGCAAGCAAGCGCAAAACATCCCCCGAACCTTCTAGAAGCCGCCCCATGAAGCGCACCACCCAGGGATCGCTCTGATAATCTCCAAGCGCGGCAAACCACATTTGCCAGTCGAGCCGCGGCTGGTGCGGTTGCACCCACACCGGATGGCGCGCAAGGTCTCCGGGCTTGTATTTGAAATCGTAGGCCAGCCAGGTCGTGCCGTCATTCGAGCCTTCGATGATGATCTCCGGGCGCGTCGTGGTCATGACGGCGAACAGGCCGTAACTGTTGACAATTTCGAGGGGAGCGATGGCGCGGGTAACAATCTCAGCGGGATCCCAGTGGATGCCCATGGGCCCGAGCACCTGAAAACTTCCAACGAATAGAGCCAGCGATGCGAGGGCACGGCAGAGCGCGCGTGAGAAGGGCTTCGACGGCGATATTTTCTGTGTGAGGAACTTGCAAAACTTTGCTGGCATGAGTCTCTCAAGACACGCGTCGTCCATCAGGAAGAGACATAGCGAAATCGTCAGCAGGTTGAAGAAGGCATAATTCCCGGTCAAGAAAATAAGGATTTGCAAAGTAATAATGGCTCGAGCTGCGAACATCCGCATACGCCGCGGGGCGAACACAAGAAACGGTATTATCAGCTCCACGAAGAAAACGAATCCCACGGAAATTTTCTGAAACCATCCTGGCAGCTGATACATGTACCACGCCAGTGGAGTCGGCAGCGGCTGCGTTTGGTAATGAACAGGCAGCGCGCTAAAGTGCCGCCAGGAAAAATCCCCACTTGCGAGCTTGACCACGCCGGAGAGAAACATCAGCTTAAACAGCAGCCAGCGGTAAAGCCAGACCATAACTGGCGCCAGGTCGAGAAGAATTGCCAGAAACCCGGCTTCGAGCAAGAGCGCGTCCCATTGAAAGCCCATGAACTGCTGACCGGCTGAGACGAGAGAAAGATAAAGGACAAAGAGGGCAACGCGAATCATTCGCCATTGCGGCCCGAGCACAAGCAAAAACGACAAACAAAGCCCCGCGATCCAAACGACTTTGATCGCTGCGTCACTAGAGTCGAACCACAATAGCGTGGGCAGATCCCAATAGGCGGCGGCGCCGTAGTAACGGCGCACCGGTTCAAGCAGTTCGGCAATCGGAGAAATGCCGCGCGAACCGATGAGGCCCGCGGCTTGCACTCCGAATGACGCGAAGGCGATAGCATAGATCACTCCCAGCGCGCGAAGAAAAATGGCAGTTGCAAGTTGAAATGACGACGCCTGGACTGGTATGCCCCACAAAATGCGCGTAACCCGGTAGCCAGCCGAACGGTGCCGCGATACCAGCTTGTACGCCGCTTCGGAAATTGCCGCAAATAGCGGCATTTGCAGATAAAGCCGCAGCAGCCAGCGCTTGGTGGGAACAAGGTCCAGCAGTTTAAACACCGCGTACGCGCCGCTGTGCACCTCGCCGTCCGGCATAATCAGCTTGACGGCTTGCGCAAACTCCTCGCTCCTGACGCCGAATGCCTCACCTACCTCCTGGTACGGTGCGTAGTCAACCTTGTCTCCCGTGCGTTGTTTCCAGTAGTCCACCCAAATGCGGCAAAAGGAGCAATCTCCGTCAAACACAAGAAGCGGCCGTGGAAGGGGGACAGCACTCATGCGATGATCTGCTCAGCTGTAAGAGTAAGGTACGCGACCGGGTTATGTCAGCGGTGTTCGATTTTGATCTGACGGGCGAGAAATTGAACCTCTTCTAGAGAAATCCGGCCCGGAAGTGGAGCGTAGCAGTTCGCTGCACCGCAAGCCGCGGCGAGGCGCAAAACTTTGTCCGGTTCCAATTTCTGCGCAAATGCGAACGCGAAGCCCGCCATGGCGGCATCGCCGCAGCCGACACTGGAGGTACCTGTCAACCGAAGTGGCCTCGCAATCCACACTGGGCCTTTCTTGCTTTCCATCCACACCAGGCCGTCCGCTCCAAGCGTGATTGCGGCACTCCGCGCGCCGCGGCGGATAAGCTCGTGTGCAGCGTCAATCGTCGCATCATGACTCCGGAGGTTTGCTTTGAGCAGGGTCTCTGCCTCCGTGCGGTTTGGCTTCACAAGATCAGGCTTTGCCGCGAGACCGGCGTAGAGTGCATCTCCGCTCGTGTCCAGCAGTACTTTCGATCCGGCTTTTTGCGCTGAAACGATTAAAGACGGATACAGGTTCTCAGGCGTCCCGGCCGGCACGCTGCCAGAAATTACCACAACCGCGCCTTTCCACCTCTTTCGCAAGCCTGCATCGAGCACTCGAAGCATTTCGCGGCATTCTCGTTGCTCCGGCACGCAACCCGGTTCGAGGATCTCGGTCACTCGTCCTGAGTCCTCGATAATTTCCAGGTTGGCGCGTGTCGAAGCGGCGCTTCGAATCGGCGCAGCTTCAACGTCGAGTTGTTTCAGGCCCGCCAGAACCTCGTTCCCGGATGAGCCGCCGAGAAAACCTATCCAAACTGCGCTGGCACCGAGAGCCCCGGCAGCCATGGCTACGTGTGCGGCCTTCCCTCCTGGCAACACCTGAACGCTTTGTGCCCGGGTGACGTGACCGAGGGCAAGGGACGGCACACGGAGGCGCCGGTCCAGAGCGGGGTTGGCGCTGATGCAAATAATCGTAGGCAGGGTCACAGGAACTTGTTCGATTGCTCCATTTGTGGCAAGCTACCACAACACGGCCCAAAGTAATAATAACCAAAGGAAACAAATCGAAACCAGCAGCAAACGATTCACATGTTAAGCGAAGAGCGCCGACGCAAGATTCTGGAGTTGCTGGAGCGTGATGGCCGTGTACTCGTCCACGACCTGGCGACCCGCTTTTCTACCTCGCTGATAACCATTCGCAAGGACCTCGAGCATCTGCACCGGGCGGGGCGGATTCAGCGGGCCCACGGGGGCGCGCTGCCGGTAGAAACTGCGGCGATGCGCGACCCGGCGCTCCACGAAAAAGAACGGCTGCATCACAAACAAAAAGTCCGGATCGCAGGGGCGGCGGCCAAACTTGTCCATACCGGGCAGGCCATCATTCTGGATTCTGGAACGACGACCACGGCGGTCGCAAGAGCAGTCAAGCACGTCGGCCGGCTTACGGTGATCACCAACGCCATCAACATTGCGGCGGAACTTGCAGGCACGAACATAGAAGTCGTTCTCACTGGAGGCGTGCTGCGGAAAAATTCATTTTCTTTGGTAGGCCCGCTGGCTGAAGAGACGTTGCGGCAAGTGACCGCCGATCTGCTTTTTCTGGCGGTGGATGGGTTCGATATCACGCATGGTCTCACTACGCCCAATTTGTTGGAAGCCAAAGTGAACCGACTGATGATGGAAAGCGCGAAGCGAACCGTCGTGGTTTGCGATTCCAGCAAGTTCGGCCGGCGCAGTCTTTCGCGCATCGCCGAGACCGCAGCCGTGCATGAAGTCATCACTGACAATAGAGTCTTGGCAAGGGATCTGCGTGGCCTGCGTGAAGCCGGAGTCAAGGTAACAGCGGTCTGATTGAAACTCATGGAGGGTTCTTTGACGGGTTCGAGACTCGAGACGGCTTCGCAATCCGGAGTCCACACCATTGCCGAGATTATTTCTCAGCCGGAAACCTGGCGGCGCTGTTTGGAAAATCTCGATCTCGCCAAGCAGGCGGCCATTCTCGAAGATATCCCGCACTCGGGCGAAGAGTGGATTTTTGTTGGGTGCGGTTCGAGTTTTTACCTCGCGCAGATTGCGGCTGCCACCTGGTCGAACCTGACGGCGGAAAATGCCAGGGCTGTACCGGCCTCGGAGATTTTGCTTTTTCCCGGGATCCTGCCTCGTCGGTGCCAGGCGGTACTCATTTCGCGTTCCGGGCAGACGTCAGAAGTCTTGCAGGTAGGCAAGCATTTTGCTCAGCATTCCGTAAAGACCGTGGCAGTGACGTGCGCGGCTGACAGTCCGATAGAGAAGGTTGCCAATCATGTGATTAAGCTGAATCAGGCTGATGAAAGAAGTACTGTCATGACGCGCTCGTTTACCTCCATGCTGCTCGCATTGCAGGCGCTGGCCGCCAGACGAGGCAAGCGCCCAGCCATCTATGATGCATTATGCGCCTTGCCGGAACGCATGAAAGGCCGCTTTGAGAGGGTCCGGACTGGTGTTCAAGTGTTGGCACAGAAACTATTCTCCGACTATGTTTTTCTCGGACAGGGACCATTCTTCGGAGTCGCGCAGGAAGCGATGCTCAAGGTCACGGAAATGTCCTGCTCCTATGCCCAGAGCTTTCACACGCTCGAATTTCGTCATGGTCCCAAGGCGATTGTTGGCCCTCAGACGCTGGTGACATTTTTCCTCAGCCAAAGCGGATTCCGGGAAGAAAAAGGCGTGCTGAAAGATATTAAGGAATTGGGCGGGACAACCTTTGTTGTGACCGATAAGTCCGATTCAGACGTTCGCCGGTGCGCTGATTTCCTGGTGGAATTGGACCTTGATCTGCCAGAGGCAGTCTGGCCTGCGGCCATGGTGATTCCTGGGCAATTGCTCGGATTCTATACTGGTATGAGCAAGGGACTTGATCCGGACCAGCCGAGGCATTTGACCCGCGTGGTAACGCTTGACCCTCCTCAGCGCGGAGGCTCTGACCGTGAGCCTTGACGTCTGCGTGATCGGCGAGATCAATCCCGATCTCATTCTCTACGGCCTGCCACAACAATTGAATCCGGAAAAAGAAATCCTTGCGGATGGGTTCCGCTTGACCTTGGGGAGTTCCTCCGCAATTTTCGCCCACAATCTGTCGGCGCTGGGGACGAAAGTCGGCATGGTTGCACGGGTGGGTTCCGATCCGTTGGGGAAAATCTGTCTTGACCGGTTGATCGAGGGAGGCGTGGACGTTTCACGCGTGCGAACAAGTCCCGGCACGCCGACCGGGATAACTGTCATCCTGGCTCAACCTGCATCCCGTTTCATCCTTACCTATCCGGGCACGATGTCAGAACTCAACTACCATGACCTTGACCTCGACTACATTCTCACAGCCCGCCATTTGCATCTTTCTTCTTTCTTTTTGCACCGTGCTTTCCGCCCTCGCATCGCAGAGGTTTTTCGTGCCGCAAAATCGAAGGCCATGACGACTTCGATGGATACGAATGACGATCCCGAAGGGAAATGGATGGGCGATGACCTTAAAGAGGCGCTGCACTCGCTGGATATTCTCTTCGTCAATGAAAGAGAGGCAAAACAAATCACGCAGACGGACAATCTGAACTCATCGCTCGCCCAACTGGCGCAGGTAGCCGGTACGGTAGTGGTGAAGCTTGGTGCGGATGGCGGCGTAGCGCGCAAAGCGGCGGAAGAATGGCGCTGCCCAGCTCCAAGAGTAAGCGTGATTGATACGGTCGGCGCCGGAGACAGCTTTGATGCGGGCTACATTCATCGTTTCCTCCGCGGCTTTGGCCCAGAGGAGTGCCTCCGATACGCCAATGCAGCGGGGTCGTTCTCGGTCACCAAGGAGGGCGGAACGGAAGCCTTTCGCGACCGCGACCAGGTCTCACGATTATTGCGTGAACTGGGTTGAGCGCAACCATAGAGGGTACTAAGCCCAGCCCCCGACTATTGGGTCCTGGATACCTCGATCAACAGGTGCTCGGCAAAACTGACGTGGATGCGAGTGTTGGGCGCGGTTACCCTTCCCAGACCCCTGTTATTCACATAATCCGTTACGCGGTACGTTCCCGGCGCCAGGCCCCGCAGTTCGATGTCGCCCGACCATGCCGCCGGATGTGAGCCGGCCTTTGATTCGGGCGCGAAAAAGGCGTAGTACATTGCGCCGTCTTTTTCTATTGCATAACCCTCGGGAACGTCGTATCCATACACATAAAGATCCTCGAACTTACCACGAGACAGCATCTTGTCGTTATAGAGCGCAATCCATTTTTTCCAGTGCGCTTCCTTCTGCGGCGTCAGATAAACATCGTTCAGGTTGGAGCCGTAATCAGGCCAGGCGAACTTTGTGCCTAACACGCCTCCCGTGCCAAGAGTCGAGGCAAAATCGTTTCCGAGATCGCGCTCATGCGTCTCAGGGTTCACCACGCGGGTAAGTTCAACATGGTCGCCGTAAATGGCCGCGTACGGTCCCATCAGCGCCTTGTACATTTTGATCCGCCGGCGCACCTGGACCGATCCTACCGGATCAGCGGTGACGGCCTGGTCAATGTAAGGGAGCCACGCTAGGCTCGGTGGCGTGCCGCAGGGGCAGCTTTGCGTAACGCTCTCTGGTTTCAATGCTCGCGTGGTTTCCAGGATGGTCTTGTAAATCTCGCCCATCGCATAGATGGAATCTAGCGGCGATTGATGGTGATGCTTTGGGTTGTAACAGGCAGGCACACTGAAGCTGTTGTCAAGCTTGTGGCCGTCGAAATCCCAGTCGCGAATGAATCGCTCCGTGAGTTGCTTGTAGTACGCCTTTACTTCGGGAATAGCGGGGCAGAGGGTTGCCAGGTTCCTCGTCATGCGCGCGGGCTTGCCGTTCTTATCGAGCACCAGCCAGTCGGGATGCTCCTTGACCACCTGGGAGACGCCATACGGGTGCGATTCGTAACTTCCGCCGCCATTTTCCACCGCCAATGGCAACCACCACAACTGCACCTTGATTCCCTGCGCATGAAAATTCTTCACCATATTGCGGATCGAGTCATCCGGAAACGTGTCGCTGCGCGGTTGCCAATCGCCATAGTTGTTGAACCAACGATCGTCCAAGGTGGCCCAATGGATTCCGAATTCCTTAAGCTTGGGTATAGTTTCCAGCATTTGTGCGGGCGTTACATTCTCCAGATAACCCCATCCGCACCAGCTGACGGCATAGTCTTCGTTGTTGGGGGCCGGTTCGGTCAACCCTTCGCGGTCAATGGCGTCCGAATACATTCGCAACGGCTCGTAGAAATCGCCGGAATACACTGCAATAAATGTTCGGGGCGAAGTGTAAGTTTCACCCGGTTGCAATGAGTCGTCAGGTGAAAGGCGGACGGCCGTTCGAATGCGGCCATCGGATTGGGTCTTGACCGGGATGGAGAGCACAAGCGGGACCGTTTCCACATGGCCGATGGCTTCCCCGACGGTTCGCGTCCAGAACGCTACCACCGGAATGCCTCCGCCTACGCGGCCGAGGTCGCCTTTGACTTCGACCAGCGATCCCATTTGGTTCGTTTGCGAGTATTTTGCCGGTACCTCGAAGACGTCATCTTTTCCCCACTTGATGCTGGCTCCGCTGAATGACCACATTTCATGAGGTTTGACAGTTGGATCGGCGAGCGAGGCGTCGAGCCGCCGCCGGACAAGGTCAAGAGTTTTCAGCGAAATTGCATGGCTGGAAGTGTTGCGGAGAGATGATGAAACCAGCATAAGTTGTGGGAAGTCATCGTAGGCCTCGATAACCAGCGAAACCTCAAGCCCAGTGCTCGTGCTCTTGCCAGAAATCTCTACTTTTTTCCCGCGCGGGCCTAGTTTTCCCTGGGCATCGGAAATACGAGCCTGGGCAAGATCGAAACTCACATCTGTTACGTCATTTGTAGAAGTGACGATGCGAATTCCGTCCGTACCAGCCGGTTCGTCAAGAGAAAGCTTCCGGCTATCCGCCAGCAGGCTGGCGGCAACGTATCCGCGCGGCGAGATAGTGAATTCAGCGGCGCCAGTTCGCAGAACGGCTTGTTCCGATCCGGCTGTAACAACAATCCTGGAAGCTGGCCGAGACGATTGGGAGGGATTGGATGGTTGCTTCTGCACGCAGCCGATAATGCACGCCAGCGGCAACATTGAAAAACCCAAGCTGCAGACAACGGCTACTCGGAGAGTCATGGGTGCGGCCCACTTACTGATGGAATTCCTTTGAACTCCGCAAACACTCTTTCGGCGTTCAGATGGTAAACCTTCTCCAGCACGGCATCGGGAACCCCCATGCCGTAGATTTTCCATCGTCCTTGTCCGGGAGATCCCCAATAGTCGAAATATTCATCCTCGGTCTCCAGCCAGCGAAAGTAGTTTTGGTACATTTCGCGAACCGGCTCCGCATCGGTACCGAACATGATGCGGTCCTGATACTGTAGGAAGAATTCCTTCGCCCGGCGGGGCTGCCGCCCCAGTTCGGCTTCGCGAGCTCCAAACTCGACCATCATGTTGGGAACCGGACGAGCCAGTCGGACACCGCGTCAAGATTTTCCGGCCAGTTGGCCATGTGGAGAGCAATAAAAGTGGTGCGGGGATGGCGGGCGATCACCCGGTTACGCTCTTCCAGGAGCTCCTGCTTCGAAGGAAAGCCATGATCGTAAAATATCCACGACGGATTTGCCATCAACTCTTCGTAGCGTTCGTTGTATTGATCCGCGGGGGTAAAAAATGCTTCCGGGTCCGAAGTGTGGATGGCAACAGGAATCCCGAGCTGTCCACACTCTTCCCAGACGGGGTCCAACCGGCGGTCGTCAACCCGCAGGAACTTTCCGTCGTCATCCTTCACCTCAAGGCCAAGGTCCTTCAAGACCTTCAACCCGCGTGCGCCGCGCCGTACCGCGTCATCCAGTTGGGCAACCATCGCTCGGCTGAAATCTGGCTGGTTGACCTTGCTCCAGTCTATTTGAGTAAAGACGATGAACCGGCCGGGGTAAGGTTTAACTGTGTTATCGAGCACTTGTTCCAGGCTGGCGCCCCAGCCGCCGGTCAGGATGACGATCTTTTGAACGTTGACCTCGTCCATCGCGCGCACCAGTTGATCCGGCGGAATGCGCTCTCCGATGCCGCGGGCGTCATCCACGTGATTGTGAACGTCCCAGACGGGAAAGCGCGCGCGAGGAACCGGGTGAGCAGGAACATGTAACATGGAGCGTGGCTGAAAATCGCGCAACAATACGGTGTTTCGCTTTTCTGCTTTTGCCTGTTCGCCATACCTGATTGCCTGCCACGCAGTACACAACATCGCGGCCGCCGACAACATACCAATCATGGCCAAAAGCTTCAGTAAACCGGCTCTCGCGGGTGTCAAATGGGGCCTCCGGCAACTTCAGTTTCGCAGGTTTTTTGCTTGACAGCAAAAGAAATCGAAAGTAAAAGTAGCAAATCGAAGCATCGCGAACTTTGTCGCCGGTTGGGACTCGGGACTCGGTTAAACCGTAAGAAGTCCCGGAAGGAGAGTCGCCATGAGGGGTCGTTTGCGTCAACTGTATCCTGCCATTGCGGGCTTGTTCTTCCTGTCGTCGGCGGCACTGTGGGCGCAGAAGGACAGCGGCAGCCTCGCCGGCACCGTGCGCGACACCTCGGGTGCGGTCATCGCCGGGGCCCGTCTCACCGTCACTGATCTTGACCGCGGCAACCAATTGGTCACGAACTCAAATCAGCAAGGTGAATATACCGTCAGTCCCCTCAAGATTGGGCGCTACCAGGTGAGCGCCGAGAAGGCGGGGTTCAAGAAGGCGGTTGAGGGGCCGGTTGTGGTTAACGTCGATGAAAGACCCGCGGTGGATTTCACCTTAACCGTGGGAAGTATTCACGAGACCATAATTGTGACGACGCAAGCTCCCTTGCTCGAGACTGAGACGTCTGACCTCGGTCAACTCGTGGACAGCCGCCAGGCGGAAACTCTGCCCCTCAACGGGCGCAACTATGCCCAACTCGCATTGCTCGGTGCAGGGGTTGCGCCCAGCGAGCCGGGTTCACGGGTCGAAACCAGTTATGGTTTCAGTTCGAATGGCTCCCGCTCTCTGCAAAACAATTTCCTGCTCGACGGCATTGACAACAACTCCAATCTGGGGGATGTGCTCACCGGACAGGCCTACGTCATTCAACCCTCAGTGGACGCCATTGAAGAATTCAAAGTGCAAACCAACGCCTACAGTGCCGAGTTTGGCCGCGGTAACGGGGCGATTTTGAACGCCGAAATCAAGTCAGGCACCAACAACTGGCACGGCGATCTGTACGAGTTCTTTCGCAACGATGTGCTGGACGCCAGGAACGCCTTCGATGCTTTCGGCAGGCAACCCTACCATCAGAATCAGTTCGGCGCCACGCTGGGCGGCCCCATCCTCAAGAACCGCACTTTCTTTTTTGTGGACTACGAAGGCTTCCGGGTCTCGCAGGCATTGCCTCAGCTTTCCGCCATCCCAACCCCCGCCGAGATCGGAGGCGATTTCTCTTCTTTTCTTACCACCCAAGTTGCCCCGCAAGTGAATGCTAATGGAAAAGTGCTTCCGGGGACGACTGCTTACGATTGCAACGGACACCCGACTTATTACGGCGAGGTCTTCAACGACTACTTGACCCAAACCTCTACCCTCAACAAGAGCGGCTACTGCGGCGTCCCGATTGGAGTGGACGCATCCGGCAATCCAACCAACAAGTTCCCCACGGGCCTGATTGACCCGCTGGCCGCACGCATTTCGGCGCTCTTTCCTGCGCCGAACGTGAACATCAACGGAGCAAACTTCCTGTCGGAGCCGAAAAAAACCTACAGCCGCAATAATGCCGACATCCGTATTGATCACAAGATTTCAGACAAGGACAACCTGTTCGGGACTTTCAGCTACGAGGACCAGCCCAGTTTCACGCCATCGCCATTTCAGAACGTTCTGGATGGCGGAGCTTTTAGCGACGGGTATGAGGACGACTCATTCCGAAGCGTTGCTATCAGCGAAACCCATACCTTTTCCCCGACGTTGATTAATGAATTTCGCCTGGGCTACAACCGGATCAATAGCCATCGTTTTCAGCTAAACAGCGGGACCAATGTTTCCTCACAGCTCGGCTTTCCTGGGGTTCCTTTCGGTCCCGACCTGGGAGGTCTGCCGCAGATCAGCATCAATGACGGCACCGCGACTCTTGGCAGCGCCGGCTTTTTACCGGCCATCGAAAAACAAAACACCTACGTTTTGACAGATAACCTGACGTGGGTGCGTGGACGTCACACGGCCAAGTTTGGCGCAGAGATACGGCGCGAGGAATTCACGCTATTTGAACCCGCCGCCGCGCGCGGCACATTAAACTTCGGCAGCGACTTTACCGACAACCCCGCTTCCCCGACCAGTGGCGGCGAGGCATATGCCACCTTTCTTTTAGGCATTGCCGATTCCGGACAAATCACCAGTCTCCATACCGTGGATTATCACCGTCCGGTTTACGGCATTTATGCGCAGGACGACATCCGCGCAACTCAGCGTCTGACGCTAAACCTCGGCTTGCGCTATGACCTTTTCACCACCGTTAAGGCGCGTGACGACCAGCAGGCCAATTTCGATCTTTCTACGGTGTCGTTGGTCGTTCCCGCTGGCCAGACTGCCTCACTTACGCCGTTCCTGAGGTCTAACATTCCCGTTCAGAGGAACGCTTCCGGCGGGCTGATTTCTTCTGACCTGAACAATTTTGCGCCTCGCCTGGGCGTGGCCTACCAGGCCACCAGCAAGCTGGTGGTGCGCGCCGGCTATGGTATTTTTTATGGCGGGGACGAGAACGGCCCGTACTCCAATCCGAGTCCTGGATTCAATCCCCCGTTTTTTGTGACCCAGTCGTATAACGTCCCATGTTTCTTGTCGTCGGCGAATCCGGCGCTCGGGGCAAACGACTGCGCAATACCCGGCCTGAATGTATTGTCACAAGGCTTCCCGTCAAATGCTCTGACGAACCCCAACACTCCACTTCTGTTCGCGGTGAGCTCGAACCTGCGCACGCCGTTTACGCAACAGTGGCATTTCGGGTTTCAATATCAATTGCCCGCGGACAGCGTTTTGGAGGTCTCTTACGCAGGATCGCATGGCGCCGACCTGTACAACTACTACAACGGCAACCAGGCCGTGCCCGAACCGGGCTTCTGCACCACGCCGCCGAATACCCCGGGCAATTGTCCGACTGATGCCCGGCGTCCCGCTAAAGTTTGCGATTACTCCACCTTCCCGCCCACCTGCAACGACGTATTCGACACCGCTATCAATGAACTTCGCTCGGACGGATATTCGAACTACAGCTCCCTGCAAGTCCGCTGGGAAAAGAACTTTACTCACGGCCTGCAGGTTCAGGCTTCTTATACCTACGCACATGCGCTCGATGATGCATCAAGCGCAAACCTGGGGTCGTTGAGCAACGGTGATTTTCGCGATCAGAGATACCCCTTCCTGGAGTACGGCAATTCCGACTTCGATGTGCGGCACCGGTTTGTGATCAGCTACATCTACCAGTTGCCGTTTGGAAACGGGAAACGCTTTGGAGGAGGAACGACGGGTGCGCTTAACCAGATCATCGGGAACTGGCAGGTGGCCGGGATTGTAACCGCCGAAACGGGAAACTGGTTTACGGTCACGGATGCACTGACCGACGTCTCAACCAGCGATGGCGGAGGGGGAGTGGGAAACTACGAAGTCCGGCCCAATGTGGTGGGCAATCCCAACCATACACCTTGCGTTCCAGAAACTGTTTTCAACACCTGCGCCTTCGTGGACAACACCATTCCGTTTACCTATGGCAATGCCGGGCGCAACATTGTTCGCGGACCTGGTCTTCAAAACTGGGACCTGTCGATCTTCAAGTCTTTTCCCATCCGCGAGCAGATGCGCCTCGAGTTCCGCTCCGAGTTTTTCAATATCTGGAACCATGTGAATCCGTTGTTTGAGCCGACCGGTCTGATCGGAGAAGAGCCGCAGCCGGTTGAGTTCGGAACTCCCCAGTTTGGGTTTCCGCAGGGGGCGCGCGACCCGCGCTTCGTGCAATTCGCGATGAAGTTTTATTTCTGAGTGCAATCGCGGGCCAAAGCTACTTGTCTAGGGTTTCGCGCCCGTATGCGTCAAATCCGCCCCTGCTTTTTCTTTCCCGCTCCAACTGACGATCGCGACCAGTGAAGCGATAATGATGACCGTCCAGGCCAATACCGGGGGGTAGCTGCCGCCGTAGGAATGTTCAACCAACCTGGCCTGAATGACCGCATTGCGCGACGAAAGGAAATTGCCGAGTTGATACGCAAAACCGGGGAACGTGCCTCGCACCGATGGCGGCGAGAGCTCGTTGAGATGGGCCGGAATTACTCCCCATGCCCCCTGCACCATGAATTGCATGAGAAAGCCGCCGAGGGCCAGCGCAGGAACAGTTCTGGAATAAGCCCAGAGCGGAATGACTGGAATCGCGAGAACGGCGGCAGTAACAATAGCGCGCCGCCTGCCAATGCGCTCCGACCAGGTGCCGAAAACAATCCCGCCCAACAGCGCGCCGACATTGTAGATGACGGCGATTAATCCTACCGTTTGGGTGGAAAACCGATGGTTCTTTTGAAGAAAAGTGGGATAAAGATCCTGCGTTCCGTGGCTGAATGAATTAAAAGCAAACATCAAAAGCACGAGGAAAAGGAAGATCCCCATATGGGCAAGAATGTCTCTACTCAGGTGACTCTCGGCTTGGCGGGATACCCTGCCTTGCAGCCAGGCCGGAGATTCATCCACCTTGGTGCGAATGTAGATAACGAGAAACGCAGGCAGAGCTCCGATCACGAACATGCCCCGCCACCCTACCATCGAAAACAGTGTGCCGTAAACCAGCGCAGCCATCAAATACCCGATCACGTAGCCCTCTTGCAAGAGCCCGGAAAAGAAGCCTCGGCCCTTGGCAGGGAGGGTTTCAAAAGCCAGCGCCGCGCCCACTCCCCATTCTCCCCCCATCGCGATTCCAAACAAGGCCCGCATGATCAGGAAGAATTTCAGCGACGGAGCGAAGGCCGACGCGAGCTCGAACACCGAATAGGCGATGATATCCACCATCAGCGCCGGACGGCGGCCAAACCGGTCGGCTATGAGGCCGAACAGAAATGCTCCTACCGGCCGCATGGCGAGGGTGAGAAAAATTGCCTCCGTGATGGCGGAGACACCGGTGTGAAACTGCGTGGCCAGAGCGCTCACGCAAAAAATAAGAATGAAGAAATCGAAGGCATCAAGCGACCAACCCAGGAAGCACGCGATGAAGGTGTTCCGCTGCGCCAGAGTCAGCTTGCGAAAGTGTCCCAGAAGTTCCATTGAGTGCGGTGGTGTTTGTCCGCTTGTTCTAAAACCGCGTGGATTCTAGCACAAGCCGAAAGCCCACGACCGCCTCGATGCCGAGAGAGGATCCAAGACCCGCGCGCCAAACAAGACAAATGATTGACTTAGACCGAAAGCAGCCGGTCAAAGAAAGAACGATAACGCTGGAACGCGACGCGCAGATCTTCGGTAGAGATGTCCGTTCCCTGGTCCCACTGTTTCTCAAGCCCCGATCGCTCATCAGCAAAGATTTCGGCCAAGCGCTTCATTGCCGACGCAACTAGGCCGTCCGCCTGTTCGACGGCCCGGCGCGGCTCATCGACGAATGCGGTCTGAACTTCTTTCCAGCGCACTCGCAGGCTTTCGAGTTCATGGTTCGGGAAAAGCGGGAGTGTACTCTTTTCGGGCGAGATAGCTTTTTCCGAACTGGCCCGGTGCGGAAACCACTGGTTTGGGCCCAAGTGGTTTTATTTCGTTGCTTCCGCCAGCCAAATCGGCGGTTGTGAGTTCCTTTTCCTGTTCAATATCTTTCCGCAGTGGGACTGCCATTGTTATGCCTCCTTCCTGAGTTGTTCCGGCTGTTTTTCCTCCAACAACTCGGAAAACAGCGCGCGATAATGCACCATCGCCTGGCGCAAATCTTCAGTGCTCGCCTGGCCTCGGCTTCGACGCTCCGCAATCTCGTTTGCCGCACGGTAGTTTTCCACGACCGCAGGATGGTCAACGGAAATATCGGCCGCTTGCTGCGTGAAGTCATTCGTTGGATATCCGCGAGCTTGCATCACTTCATTAACCAGGCTGTCGGCGACGGCCACGGCATCTGATGGATCATCGACAAATTGGCTTTGTACCTCGCGCCAGCGGGCGGCGAATCGGGCTTGCTCTTCCTGGGAAAGTGGCCTGACATTCAACGTTTTTCTGTGCTTCTGGCGAAATTCAAGCAGTTGTTCGCCTTTGCGTACGTCGCCTTCTTTTTGAACTACGTGATCGTACTCAGGGCCGAACTGTTCACGAAGATTCTGGCTTCGCCGTTTTCTGGCAAGCATATACACGAGGGCGGCCACAATCACCGCAGCGACAATGACCAGCGGTATCAGAATTTGAGTAGAAAGCATGCGCCTCCTCCTGAAAAAGTCGTGGTATGGGATGCCACACTAGACAAATCTGTTGCAAGGGAGAAGAAGAGTGTGGTGGCGGCGGTTGGACTCGAACCAACGACCTACGGATTATGAGAACACAGCAGGAACTTGCAGCGTATTGAAAATTTTCTACTCTATTCCATTCTCTTAGGACTTACAAGCCCGTTCGTATTGTCAATGGTGTCTTCGATTTGACGCGTTTTGATCCTTCCGTCATTACAGTTTCATTACGGTTTGGTGGGGCACCGATGCCCGTCATTTCCAAGTCCCGTACTTTCCGCTAGGCCCGGATTCTCTCTCGTTGAGTGTAAACGCCTGATTACAGCAGTTGTCGCTTAGAGTCTCCAACAATACCTACTTGCAAGAAAAAGCCGCCTCGACGAGGAAGCGGCTTTTGCATTCGGCATTGCTGCTACGGCTTGACGATGAACTTCTTGTT
>Ga0335078_10001185_pt1 | contig 39496 bp, 35 predicted proteins | sample Lox_Sample_32_FD_206711 | JGI IMG/M metagenome (GOLD analysis project Ga0335078, IMG submission 206711) | Soil microbial communities from Loxahatchee National Wildlife Refuge, Florida, United States - Lox_Sample_3.2 | ecosystem: Environmental > Terrestrial > Soil > Wetlands | place: USA... | reverse complement strand
TCGGGGTGTCGCCGTTCGAGACGATCGACCGCGAGGGCGTGGGCAGGCTGGTCCGCCTCGCCGTCGAGGAGGGCCGTGCCACCCGGCCGGACCTTCAGGTCGGCGTCTGCGGCGAGCACGGCGGCGACCCGGACTCGGTGCACTTCTTCCACGACGCGGGGCTGGATTACGTGTCCTGCTCGCCGTTCCGGGTGCCGGTCGCCCGGCTGGAGGCCGGCCGCGCCGAGATCGAGTCCGAGCGGGCCGCCTCCGGCGCCGCGGGCGGCAGCGACAGCAGGTGAGCTGACGTCTGAGGCAGAAAGCGGAGCCGGGTACGACGCGCACGCCACGGCCCGCTGGGCGGCGGAACCGCCCAAGCGGGCCGGGCGAAGCGCGTTCGAGCGTGACCGCGCGCGTGTCCTGCATAGCGCGTCGCTGCGCCGTCTCGCGGCCAAGACGCAGGTGGTGGCGGTCGGGGACGCGGACTTCCCGCGGACCCGGCTGACCCACACGCTGGAGGTCGCGCAGATCGGCCGGGGCGTCGGCGCCGCGCTCGGCTGCGACCCCGACCTGGTCGAAACGGCCTGCCTGGCGCACGATATCGGGCATCCGCCGTTCGGCCACAACGGGGAAATGGCCCTGGCCAACCTGGCCGCGGGCTGCGGCGAGTTCGAGGGCAACGCGCAGACCCTGCGGCTGCTCACCCGGCTGGAGACCAAGGTGCCCGGCGCGGGCCTGAACCTGACGCGGGCGTCGCTGGACGCCACGCTGAAGTACCCGTGGCCCGCGCCGGCCCGCCCCGCACGCGGCCCGGCGGGCGTGCCGGGGCGGGAGGTCCCGGCCCCGTCCAAGTTCAACTACTACGCCGACGACGCGGCCGTGTTCGACTGGATCCGGCAGGGGGCGCCGGGCCGCCGCCGCTGCCTGGAGGCCCAGGTCATGGACTGGGCGGACGACGTTGCCTATTCCGTGCACGACCTGGAGGACGGCCTGCACGCCGGGCTGATCACCCTCGCCCGGCTGCACGATCCCGCCGAGCGGGACGTGGTGGCGCAGGTCGCCCAGCGTTCCTATGTCGCGCCCGGGTCAACCGGCGCCGCAGAGCTGCGCGCGGTGTTCGACGACCTGCTGGCCCTGGAGTGCTGGCCCCGGAGCTTCGACGGCGGCCCGGACTCCCTGGCCGCGCTGAAGAACCTGACCAGCGAGCTGGTCGGCCGCTTCTGCGTGACCGCCCAGGACGCCACCCGGGCCGGCTGCGGCGACGCGCGGCTGACCCGGTACGCCTGCGACCTGGTTGTCCCGCCGGTCCAGCGGCTGGAGTGCGCGCTGCTCAAGGCGTGCGCGGCGCATTACGTCATGACCCGCGAAGGGGCAGCAGCCGCCCAGGCCCGCGAACGTGAGCTGATCGCCGGGCTCGCGGCGACGGTCCAGATCGGCGCGCCGCGGACGCTGGACCCGGTGTTCCGCCCGGCCTGGGAGGCGGCCGCCTCGGACGCCGCGCGCCGCCGTGTGGTGATCGACCAGATCGCCTCGCTGACCGACATCTCCGCCATCGCCTGGCACCGCCGCCTCTGCCGTAGCCCCGCCCCCTACTGACGCGCCCGGGCCGGGAAAGACCTTCTGCTTACATCCTGTATATGAGCGGCTACCCAGGATAATCTTCGGCTTATGCATCTCATTGAGGCTGCCGCGTGGGGGATGGCGGGCGGGCTGGCCGCTGCACTGCTGTCACTGTCGGCCGCCGTGGTGGCCGCCGGGTTCACCTGGCCATGGCGTGCGGACCGGGACGGGATGTGGCCACGGCTGTCCGTGACCGCCGCCGGCCTGGTCATCGGCGCCCTGGCCGCGGTCGCGGCCGCCGCCCAGGTCAGCGGCTGGTGGCCCGCCTTCCTGCTGGGCCTCAGCGTGCCATCCGCCGTCCGGGGTGCGCTCTGGCGCGTCGAGGTCACCGGGCGCAGGAGCGCGATCGCCGGGCCAGCGGAACCAGATGATCATGCCGCATGACCCCGCGCTGACCCGGATCCTGCGCGCCGCCCGGGCCGGCCGCCCGCTCGTGCGGCTCACGCTCTCGCCGCGGTGGTGCCGGGTGCTCATCGCCGCCGGAGCGCGGCCGGCCGGCGCCGATGACAGCATGACGGTCAGCTTGCCGCGCGGGCACCCCAGGCGGCCGCCGGAGCGGGAGCGGACGGCGGACGCATCCCCCGGACACCGGGGACTGGCGCTGGCCGCCCGCCCGCCGGACACGATCACGGAGGTATGCGTCCATGCCGTCCGCGACGCCCCCGCGGTGGGGAAACTGGTCCGCGATGGCTCGGCCGTCCGGATGGACCTGAGCGAGCTGAGCCTGTGCGATGCCACGCGCCTGGTCGATTTCGCCGCGGGCCTCACCTTCGGCCTGCACGGCTCGATAGAACGCACCCAGCGGCGCGTCTTCCTCCTCAGCCCCACCCCGGACCCGTCCCGCCACCCGCCGGGTCAGGCGGTCAGCGTCCCGGGCCCCGGCTCGCTGCCGGACTGATTCCCGTCCCGCCCGGCCGTGCGCCCACGATCGGGGCTGGTTTCCGCGCCTGCCGCGGGAAGACGGTCATGATCATGGAAGCCGGCCGTCACTTCCAGGCGAAGACGGGCTGGTCGAAGTGGGCGACCCGGGTCGGCCGGCCGTGCAGCGCCACCTGGCAGAACTGGTAGACGATGGCGGCGGTCGGCGCGTGCAGGGGCCTCACCGCGCCACCCGGATCGCGGCCAGGACGCGCGGGGTGTCGGCCAGGTCCGGCAGGACCGCGTGCGCGCCGGCCGCCGCCAGGTCCGCCTCGGTGAAGCCGCCGGTGGCGACGCCGACCGCCCGGGCCCCGGTCGCCAGGGCCGCCGCCACGTCCAGCGGCGTGTCGCCGACCAGCACCGTCGACTCGCCGCCGAAATCGGCGCCGGCCGCCGCGGCGGCCCGCGCCCGGGCCAGGTGCACCAGCTCGGACCGGGCCTCGTGGCTGTCGCCGTAGGCGCCGATGTCCAGGTCCAGCGGCCCGCGTAGGCCGAGCGCGCCGAGCTTCACCTCGGCCAGCGGCCGGATGTTCCCGGTGAGCACCGACTGGCGGGTCCGGCCGTTGCCGAGCGCGGTGAGCGCCGCGACGGCGCCCGGCAGCACGTGCCCGCGGCGCCGGACCTGCTCGCCGTAGGCCGGGGCCTGCCGGGCCAGGCCGGCGATGAACGCGTCCACCTGCCCGCGCGGGCCGGGGATCCCGGCCATGGTGAGCGTCTCGACGATGATGGCCCGGTCCGTGCGGCCCGCCATCGGGGCCACCGCCGCCAGCTCCCGGCCGTACAGCTCGGCGAACACGACCCCGTACAGGTGTGAGCTCAGCCCGCCCGCGTTGAGCAGCGTGTGGTCGACGTCCCACAGAATCAGCAGTTCGGGCAGGGCCATGACTCTAAGCTACGGGGCCGCGCGGGCCTTCGCGTACGGCGAACCGGACGCGCGGGACGGCGAATGCGGCCTGCCCGGGCCTCCGGGGCGATAATTTAGCCAGAGGTATCCCGGAGCTGCCGCCCCGGGCGGGCGCGGAGCGGAGGCGGATGATGGCAGGCCGGATCCGCGACGAGGACATCGCAGCGGTCCGGGATCGCTCACCCATCGACGAGGTGATCGGCGAGTACCTCCAGCTCCGCAGCGCCGGCGGCGACTCGCTCAAGGGCCTGTGCCCATTCCACGACGAGCGGACACCCTCCTTCAACGTCACCCCGGCCCGCGGGCTCTATTACTGTTTTGCCTGCGGGGAAGGCGGGGACGTCCTCAAGTTCGTGCAGAAGATTGACGGCCTCACCTTCATCGAGGCGGTCGAGCGGCTGGCCGGGCGGGCCGGCATCGACCTGCGCTATGAGCAGGGCGGCTACGTGCCAGGCCAGGAGCAGAGCCGGCGCCGGCGGCTGCTGGACGCGCACCGGGCCGCGGCCGAGTTCTACGCCGGGCAGCTCGAGGGCCCCGGCGCGGCGGCGGGGCGCGCCTTCCTGTCCGAGCGCGGTTTCGAGCGCGCCGACGCGGAACGGTTCGGGGTCGGCTACGCTCCCGCCGCGTGGGACGAGCTCACCAGGCACCTGCACGGGCGGGGCTTCTCCGACGAGGAGCTGATCAGCGGCGGACTGGCGCGGGAAGGCCGCCGCGGCCCGGTCGACCGGTTCCGCGGCCGGCTCGTCTGGCCGATCCGCGACCTGTCCGGCGATGTCATCGCGTTCGGCGCACGCAAACTGGACCCCGGCGACGACGGGCCGAAGTACCTAAATACGGCGGAGACGCCCCTGTTCCGGAAAAGCTCGGTGCTCTACGGAGCCGACCTGGCCAAACGGGAGATCTCCCACCGGCGCCAGGCGGTCATCGTCGAGGGCTACACCGACGTCATGGCCTGCCACCTGGCCGGGGTGCCGACCGCCGTGGCCACCTGCGGCACGTCGTTCGGTGACGAGCACGTCAAGGTCCTGCGGCGGCTGGTGATGGACACCGACGGCGCGGCCGGTGAGGTGATCTTCACCTTCGACGGGGACGCCGCCGGGCAGAAGGCCGCGCTGCGCGCCCACCGCCTGGAGGAGCGGTTCGTCACGCAGACCTTCGTCACGGTCCAGCCGGACGGCCTCGACCCGTGTGAGCTGCGGCTCGCCCACGGCGACGCGGCGGTCCGCGACCTGATCGCCCGGCGTGTGCCGCTGTTCGAGTTCGCCATCCGGAGCGTGCTGGACAAGCACGACCTGGACACCGCCGAGGGCCAGATCGCCGCGCTGGATGAGGCCGCGCCGATCGTCGCCCGGATCAAGGACCCGGGCCTGCGGGCGCGCTACGCCGTCAACCTGGACCGCTGGCTCGGCCTGATGGACGAGGGCTTCGTGCTGGCCCGCGTGCGCGGCCACGCGGGCCCAGGCGGGGCCGACGCGGGCCGCGGCGGGCCGCGTTCCGGACGGCGGGATGCGGCGCGCCCCGGCGCCGCCGGGCACGGCCCCGCGGGCCCGGGCGGGCCCGGGGCGGCGGCCGGCCAGGAGCCGCAGCGGAACGGCCGGCGCACGCCACCCGGCGCCCAGCCCGAGCCGGCCTACGATCCGTCCGATCCCGTGGCGCAGGTCGAGCGGGAGGCGCTGAAGCTCGCCGTGCAGCGGCCCGGCCTGTGCGGGCCGGAGTTCGACGCGCTCGGCGCCGAGGCGTTCACCGTCCCCGCGCACGCGGCCGTGTTCAAGCTGATCGCCGAGTCGGGCGGCACGAGCGGGACGGCCGGCGGCCGCGAATGGGCGGCCCGGCTGCGCGAGGACGCGCCGAACGACCGCGCCCGCGCGTTCATCACCCGGCTCGCGGTGGAGCCGCCGCAGCTGGCCGGCGAACCGGACGTCCGGTACGTGGACTCGGTCCTCGCCCGGGTGGGGGAACTCGCCGTGAGCAGGGAGATCGCATCGGTCAAGGCCAGGCTCCAGCGGATGAACCCGGTCCAGCAGCAGGCCCCCTACAACCAGCTTTTCGGCGATCTGGTCGGACTGGAGCAGCGGCGCAAGGCACTGCTGGACCGCGCCGCCGGAACCTGAGGGCATCCGCGGGCGGCCAGCCCCCGGACCGGCGCATTACGGCCTTGACGTGCCGGAGCATGCGCGCCAAATAATCCATGCTGGCTAGGTTACGGACAGCCTGGGCTCACCGTAACTACCGCCAAGGTGACAAAATTAGGTCCCCCGTAACCGGGGGTTCGTGTCGCACACTGGGTTGCGTGAGCCTCAGCGTACTGACAAGCGGGCCTTCACTGGCCGAACAGATGACTCATCTCGTGGAGCTTGGGAGGGAGCGGGGATCCCTCACGATGGCGGACGTTGCGTCCACTCTCGATCGCCACGAACTCTCACCCGACGCGCTCGGCGACGTCGTCCGGCTGCTGGGTGATGAGGGCATTGAGCTTCTCGACGCGCCCCAGGAAGAAGCGGAGGAGGCAAGACCCGCGGGAGATGCGGATCCGGGCCGGCCTGCTACCAGTGACCTGGTCCGGATCTACCTGCGCGAGATCGGCCGGGTGCCGCTGCTGACCGCCGAGGACGAGGTCGAGCTGGCCAAGTCGATCGAGGCGGGCCTGTTCGCTGATGAGAAACTGCGCGGCGGCGTGCCGCTGCCGGGCGCCGCCGAAACGGACCTGCGGTTCCTCGTGGCCGAGGGCGACCGGGCCAAGCAGCGGCTGATCGAGGCCAACCTGCGCCTGGTGGTGTCGATCGCCAAGCGCTACATCGGCCGCGGGCTGGTCTTCCTGGACCTGATCCAGGAGGGCAATCTCGGCCTCATCCGCGCGGTCGAGAAGTTCGACTACACGCGCGGCTACAAGTTCTCTACCTACGCCACCTGGTGGATCCGGCAGGCGATCACCCGCGCTATCGCCGACCAGGCGCGCACGATCCGCGTCCCGGTGCACATGGTGGAGACCATCAACAAGCTGGCCCGCGTGCAGCGTCAGCTGCACCAGGACCTGGGCCGGGAGGCGACGCCGGATGAGATCGCGGCGGAGATGGGGATTGAGCCGGACCGGGTCGCCGACATCCAGCGCATCGCCCAGGAGCCCGTCTCCCTGCAGTCGCCGATCGGTGAGGAAGAATCCGACCTGGGTGACTTCATCGAGGACGCGGACGCCGTGGTGCCGATGGAGGCCGCCGCGTTCATCATGCTGCAGGATCAGCTGGAGCGTGTGCTGGACGAGCTGTCCCGGCGCGAGCAGCGGATCATCCAGCTCCGGTTCGGGCTGACCGACGGCCACCCGCGCACCCTGGAGGAAGTGGGCCGGGAGTTCGGCGTGACCCGGGAGCGGATCCGGCAGATCGAGTCCAAGACGCTAGCCAAGCTCCGCCATCCCAGCCGCGCGCAGATGCTGCGTGAATACCTTGACTGACATGGACCCGGGATAGCGGCGGCCACCGGGCCGTGCCGCTCCCCGGGACCGGCTCAGCCGGACGCCCGGCGGCCAGCGGCCGCCGGGCGGTTGCCGTTATGCGTCAGGTGCCGTCGGGGTACATGCCGGTCCCCGGCGACGGCGGCGGTTCGTGCGCCTCCTGCTCCGGGTACATGGAGCTGCCCGTCGACGGCGGCGGACTGTAGACGTCCGGTCCCTGGCCCGGATAGTCCGCCGACCCGTTCACGTGGCCGCGCAGGCCCGGGATCGCGCTCGCCTTGCGCATCGCGGTCTCGGTGAACTTCGGCATCTTCTGGGTGGCCTTGTCCCTGGCCGTCCTGCCCAGTTCGGTCGCCTTCGCGCTGACCGTGCCGGTCGCCTTCTGCACGGCCGGGTTGCCCGCCGCGCGCTGGGTCAGCTTCCTTATCTGCTCATAGCGTTCCCGGCCGGCCCGCGCGCCGAGCACATACCCGGCTGCGAACCCGGCTGCGAACGTGAATCGATACCGCATAGCGCGCCTCTCTTAACCGTTTGGCCGTGCAGGGTTTGACGTTCCCGCTAACCGGCTTTGTACTCCTCCGCCTGGCGCACCGGAAAGGAGCACCGGAAGGGGCGGAGGGGGCACGCAGCAACCCTGTCACGTGGCGGGGGTGTCCCGCAGCACAGCGGATGGTACCGGGCCGGCCGCGTGCGGTGCATCCCGGGCCGCCGCGATCGTCGTCGGCGGCACGCTGGGCACGGCCGCCTGGCGGGTACGGTACCCTTAGGACCCGGTACGGAGCGCGGGCCGTCAGCCCCAGCGGTCATCTCCTTGGGTTGCCCGGCGGGACAGCCACGCTGGCCGGTCCCGCGTCCCCGTGCCGTGATCCCGCGTAGCTCAATCGGCAGAGCGTCCGGCTGTTAACCGGCAGGTTATAGGTTCGAGTCCTATCGCGGGAGCCACGAAAAGCTGCACGCGTCAGCCCTTCTGCCTGCGGAAACGCAGGAAGAGAGGGAACCGGCATGACGCAGGCACCGCCCGCGGCCTTCAAGATCCCCACAAAATCCCCACAACCGGCCCGAGGCAAGGCCGCCCGCCCTGCCGCGCGGGTGAAGGCCCGGCCCTGGTCAGCGCCGGCCTGGACGGCGGCTACCTGGCCAACCCGCGGCTGGCCAAGGTCCACTGGCAGGCCGGAGACCGGCCGCTGTCCGCGCCACGAGTGAGCGTCGCCGGGGAATCGGGACTGTGGGTCGACCCCGCCGAGATCCCCGCCGGCAGCGACATCGGCAAGCTCGGCCGGGCACTGGCCGCCGGGCGGCACGGCGAGCGTGACGAGCTGATGGCCAGCACCGCCGCGTACACCGGGCTGCGATGGGGCGAGCTGACCGCGCTCACTATCGCGCAGGCCGACCAGGCAGGCCGGGTGATCACCGTAGATCGCAAGGTGGTCGAGGTCGCCGGCCACCTCTATATCGAGGCACCGAAGAACCGCAAGTTCCGCCGGACGATCTACCCCCGCCTGACCCCCTCCGGCTACCCACCGGCACTGGACCGCTGCGGGCCGTCGGGTCCGTAAAGGCGAGAACGGGATCACGGTCTTCAGCATCCCGCCGTCCCCGCCACGCCGTGCACCGCATTCCGGCGAAGACGACGAGCCTGGGCGGGCCTGGCGGGACGCCGACCGGGTCACCCACCTGTGGGACCTGTCCCAGACCACCGGGCCACCCGTCAGCGGCGACGTCGGCCCGCCACGCGATCCGCCTGCGCGAGTCTGGGACGCGCTGTGCTGGCTGGCCCGCCGTCAGGGATACGCAGTCGAACGCGAGTACGGGCCGCCCGACGGCACTGTCTTCTGGGCTGCCCGCCGCATCCGCATCCCCCCGCAGATCAGCGATGAGCTCGCCGTGCAGGCACTTGCTCACCAGCTCGGCGATGTGCTGCTGCACCACGGCCCCGGCGACCCGCCCGGCACGGTCACCGCCGGCTGCACCGGCCTGCGCAAAGCGGAGGCCGACTCGGTCGTGTGGATCACCTGCGCCCGTCACGGCATTACCGCCGCCGACGGCCTGCCCTATCCCGCCAGCTGGGCCGGCACTGACCCGCGCGCCCAGCCCGCCGCCACCATCCTGGCCGTCGGCCAGCGCATCACCACCGCGGCCACCCGCATCACCAGCCACACCGTTCGCATCCTGCACGGCGGCGATGACTCCAACCCCGGCCCCGCCGAGCAGGCACGCCACCCCGCTGCAGGCCAGCATCAACCCGCGACGCCCCGGGTACGTGCGCACCTCACCCAGCCAGCCGTCAGCCAGCCACCGCGGCCAGTGGAGGACACCCGCCGAATCCTCGCCGACGCCCTGGCCCTCTACACCAGCCAGCTCGCAGGCAGCTGGGCACCCCGCATACCTGCGCGCCCGAGGCATCACCCTGACTGCCATCCAGGACTGGCGCATCGGGTACGCCCCCGCCGGATGGGCCACCCTCACCAGCCACCTGCAGCGCCTCGGCCACCATGGCGACGCGATCCAGGCCGCCGGGCTCGCCGCCCGCTCCTCCCGCGGCACCCTCATCGACCGATTCCGGGACCGCATCATGCTCCCCGTGCACGACGCCGGGGGCCAGCTCGCCGGATTCACTGGCCGAGCTCGTCCCGGTGCCGGGCCTGACGTGCCGAAATACCTCAACGGCCCCGACAGCGCCGCCTACCAGAAATGCCACCTGCTGTTCGGCCTGCACCAGGCCCGTCCCGCCCTCGCCCGGGGAGCTGTCCCCGTCATCGTCGAAGGGCCGTTCGACGCCATCGCCGTCACCATCGCCGACCCTGGCCAGCACGCCGGGCTGGCCCCCTGCGGCACCGCCCTGACCAGCCAGCAGGCCACTCAGCTCAGCCAGGCCGCCGATCTGCCCCGGGCCGGGATCATCGTCGCGTTCGACTCCGACACCGCAGGACGCAAGGCCACCGTCCGCGCCTACGGCATCCTCCGGCCGTTCACCAGCACACTCCAGTCAGCCATGCTCGACGGCAAGGACCCCGCCGAGGTCCTGCAACGCGACGGCCCGGCCACGCTCCGCAGCATCCTGCGCGAGCAGCGCCAGCCCTGTCCGCGTTGCTCATCGACGACAGCATCGAGCAGTGGGCACGGCAACGCGGCGACATCGGCGGGCCCCTCCTGACCATGCGCAGCACCGCCAGCCTGATCGCCAGCCTGCTCCCGGACGACACAGTGCCGCGGTGTTCCACCGGGAGTACCCGGGCGCCAGATGTCCCCGGCGGAACAGTTCCAGCAGCGCCAGCCGCGCGGCCGCGCGGCCGTCATCCACCCGGATGGTCAGCACCCCCAGCAAGCCTGAGTCCAGCTGCGGGCGCCAGGCGCTGCGCCCCAGGCGGCCGAGCCGGTAGGGATTATTAGAAACGAGCAGGGCGTGCGCACCGGCTTGGGCGGCGCTGTGCGGTCCCTGGAAACGCAGCGGCAACGGCGCCGAGCCGGGCCCGATCAAGCCGGGCAATTCGTCCAGCGCTGCCCGGGTCTTGAACCGCCGGTAATGCGGTGATCTGAGCATTGCCGCGTAGATCCCGAGCGAGACGTTGTTCACAAACACCTGGCCGTTGACCTCCGCCAGGTCGACCCGGATCTCCGTGCCGCGCCGGAACGCCGTCACCGCGTGGGCCAGGTCATCCGGGTCCAGGCCGAGGTCGAGACCGAAGTGGTTGCGGGTACCGGCCGGCACGCACACGAAGGGCAGCCCGTGCCGGGCCGCCACCGCCGCGACCGGGGCCATCGATCCGTCGCCGCCGGCGACACCGAGCACATCGGCACCCTCGCCGGCTGCCACCTCGGCCAGCTCTTTCAGGTCTTCCCCCGGCCGCACCACGACGGCCTCCACCCCCGCCTGCCGGGCCAGCCCGGCGAGGTCGAGGCGGGCCGCCTTCCCGCTGCCGGAGCGGGGATTGACCAGCAGCACAGCCCGGCCAGCACCGGTCACCGGCGCACCGTGCCGGACACGGCCCCGTCGCGGACGCCGCCCCGGCGGCCGCAGCGCGACACGCGCCGATGCCATCGAGGACCCGAACAAGACGATGGCGGCCAGCAACGCTCCCGGCTGGTGCGCCAGCACATGCACCACCGGCGCCACCAGCGCGGCCAGCACGATCAGGCCGGCCACCACCCGGGCCAGCCCGCGCCGGGTCACCACATGCCACCCGGCGATCACCGCAACCGGAAGCGCCGCCGCAATCCCCAGCATCGAGAAGGGATGAACGCGGACCGCTGCGCACATCACCGCCAGCGCCGCCACCGCGGACCCCAAACCACCACGGCAGCCGCCCGGTACACGCGGTCCGTCCCCGCCACGCCCGCCGATCTGCTCTTACGCAAACGGCCCACCATTTTCTTCAGGGACAGCTACTAGGTGCGGTGACCGGTCCACCGTGGCCCGATCGATCGCCATTCGGCGTCCCATGCGGCCAGCCGGCGGCGGTCGAGCGCCCGCCGGGCCAGGGCCGCCACCCCGAGCAGCACGGCCGGCGCCGCAATGCAGGTCAGGAGCACGGCGATGCAGACGTCGGCGATCACATCCGAGCGGTCCGCCGGGGCGCCGGTGACAGCGCCGCTGGCGTCGACCCAGATCCGTACGGTGCTGCCCTTCGGCGCTCCTTCAGGCGCCAGGACCTGCCCGGACCGCTCCGGCAAGCCCGGCGGAACCCAGACAGCCAAGACCGGTACCACCGGCCTGGATGAGGACGCACCCGGGGCCTGTGTCCCGGGCGCTGATGTCAGCAGGACCGCGCTCACCTGGTGATGTGATGCATAATCCGCGCGAGCGTGGCGGCTGGCCAGCTGATCGGCCCACAGCCCGGCGGCGATCGCGGCGGCGGGCACCGCGGTGACCAGCAAGACCAGTATGGCCAGGCGGATGGCTGTTTCGATCCGGTCCGTTCCCCGGCGCAGCGGGTTGCGGTCCAGCCCGAGCCAGCGGGCGCAGCGCGCCAGGCGCGATCCCTGACGGCCGCCCGTGCGGCTGCTCATCAGGCTCACCTCCAGCGGCAACGGCAGGTGGCCGCGGCGTGGGCAACCATCAGCCCAGCCTGCGCCCAGCGTGCCGGGTAACCCACGATCCGGGCAGGGTCATATCGGCCCCGCCGCGGGGACCTTCGTCGCCTTTTCACCTGCCCGCCGCTCCGATGACCAGCTCGCAGCGCACCCGGGGCGGCGTCGTCCGTCAGGGATGTCAGCTGGCTGGCAAGTGGGCCGGGACGGAGAAACCAACGCCGACGCTGCTGGTCTGCTGGCCAATGCAACCACTGCTGGTACTGGCGATGACGGTGGTGATACCGACGACGCGCCCGGTCGTGCCGATGAGCGCGGAGCCGGACGTGCCCGGGGGGTGATGGCCGCATCCTCGGCGGCGCGCTGGCCATTACCGGGACCTACGGCACCGGCACCCTGGCCGGTTTCCGGATCGCGGTCACCATCTTCCGGCGCGTTCGCTTCTGCGGGCGAGCCCGGGCCGGGCCGAGGTCGCCCCGGGCTGCGGCCGGTATCCCCCGGGCCGTCGATCGCCGGGATTGCCGCCCGGCGGTCCCGCGCGGGCCCGGGTGAAGGCGGTCCATCCGGTCACCACGACGGCCATCCACCAGATCCCGGATATCCAGCCGCCGATGACGTCGGTCAGCCAATGCACCCCAGGTGGACCCGGGACAGGCCGACGGACGTGGCCAGTACCGCCGCAGCCGCCCACACCGCCACCTGGGCAGCGTGCCGCCGAAGCACTGCCCCGCTCAGGTAGGCCAGGACACCGAACGTGGCAGCGGCGGTGGCAGCGTGCCCGGACGGGAACGCGTGCCCGCCGGCGGTGGCCACCGCCTCAGCCAGCGGCGGCCGGGGCCGGCCCAGGACCTCTTTGAAGAGCATGGTCAGCGCCCCGATCCCCGCTGCGGTCACCCCGGCCACGACGACCGGCCCCGAGCTCCGCCGGATGACGCCCACGCCAGCCCCAGCCGTGACGGCCGCCAAGATGGCCGGATCGCCGGCCGCACTCACTGCCTGCATCACGGTGGTGAGCACCCCGTTGCGGTGAGCCGCGACGAAATGGCCTACGGGGTGATCCAGAACCGCTACGCCATCGCCTTCCAGCACGTCGCCGGTCAGCGCGGCTACCCCCACGGCAGCTGACGCGATAACGAGCAGCCCCAGCGCAACCGACATGGTGAACATCCACGCCGGCGGCAACCGGGACCGTGCCCGCGTGATGCGGAGGCCGGTACCTGGCAGGGATCCGGTCCATGGGCAGGTGGCCCGCGGCCTGCCGGACCACGCAGGGCAGGCCGGGCCGGCGGGCGGCCGCGCTCCTGTCCGCTCTCGTCGTCAGCCGACCGGCGCGGCCTGGGCCGGGGCAGCCGGCGCAGGTGCGAGGTCATCGGGTGCGGGGGCGGGTACGCCGGTCCCGCCCTGATCCAGGCGGAATGGCGGGTAGGCGTCGGTCATCAGCCCGGCGTACGCGATGACCCGGAACACCCAGCGGTTCATGCCGACCACGAGATCATAAAGCCCTCGCGGGTAGCGGCCGGCGAACAACAGGGTGATCGCCGCAAAGCACACCAGCAAGCCGATCAGGCCGCCAGAGAGAGCATCGGCTTGCCAGGTCTGCCCGGCAGGACCGGTGATGGTGTACGTGACGCCGCCGGCGAACACGGCGGCGATGGCGTATTGCGGGAGCGCCAGCAGCCACCACTTCACCAAGACCAGGCCGCGGGACAGCCGCCCGGGGTAGGCGATGTCCAGCGTCGCCGGGTAGTCCGGCTCCTCACCAAGGCTGAAGGGCGGGTAGCGGTCGGTACCCAGGGCACTGTAGGCGTAGTAGCCAACCCGCCATGACCAGCGCAGCACTCCCAGATTGAAACTGAAGAGCTGACGGGGGTAATGCCCGGTGAACAGAATCGCGAAGAACGCGATCACCGTGACGATGAGGAATCCGATCCACAAGAACAACAGCGCGATGTAGTGCGGAATGGCGAGCAGCCATTTGACGAGCCACAGCCAGCGGCTCAGCGGTTCGTCGAGGCGTGCCCGTACCTGCACCGGATAACTCTGGTTCATGGCTTTCTCCTCGCCAGTATCTGCGGGATCCATGACACCAGCACAGGATGCGCGGCGGGGGCGGGTCATCCGGGCCGGAAGTCCTGATCCCCATATCACCAGTGAAAGGCCGCCATATGGACGGCAGGCGGATCCGCTGTGGAAATGGCGTGGAGACTGCCTTGGCACGTCGGGTCGTGCCGAGACGAGTCATTTCGGTGCAGGCGGCGGTCAGCTTGCTGAGCAGCGACCGCTGGCCGTCGCTGAGAGCATCCCACCTCGTGGCGGGCCGCTGCCTCACGCCGCTGCAGTTCTTCGGCCAGCGAACCCATCGGGCATCTCCTCGCTCCTACCCGAAACGGGAAGAGATGCCCCGCCCCCATGGCCGGCCAGCCCGCATCTTCCCAGCTCAGCCAGTCCCTGCTGAAGAGCTACACCCGCCCGGCGCACCGGGCAGGGACTTTAGGCTCTTTCCGTTCCGCGCCCGTCGGTTGTCAGCATGACCCGCCTCCGCCTCCCCCGCCGCCTCCGCCAGCCGCACCGCCGCCGAATCCGCCGCCGCCGAATCCGCCGCCGAATCCGCCGCCGAATCCGCCGCCGCCCGCTCCGCTGCCGCTGCTCGCAGCGGCCGCGAATGCCGTGACGGCGAACACATCGCCATGGCCCCGGTACCAGGCTGGTCCGGCGTCCTCCGTCAGCGCGGCGCCTATGTCGTCCCATTCGCTGGCACAGCCGAACGCGATCGCGTAGGGGATGTAGCCATAGAGCAGGCCAGGCTGCCCGGCCGGGCACGCCTGCTGCATTGCGGGGGTCTTGAGGTAGCTGCGGAATCCGTGCGCCTGCCTGGCCAGGTCGTTGCCGGCCGCGGTCCGCACCGGCATCTTGGGAATCAGGGCCGCCAGCGTCAGCGCAGCCAGAACCAGTGGGAGGGGCACCAGCCCGAGATCGGTGAGAATTACCGCGGGTATCTCCGCGGCCAGGCCGGCACCGAGCAACGCCACGCTGATCAGGCCCCAGATGCGGCGTACCCGGTCGGGCCGGGCGGTGTACCACCCGCGTGCGGTCATCTCCCGGTACATGGCATCCCGTGCCTGCCTGAGCACGGCATAAGCGCCGCCGCTCTTGGAAAGCAGCACGGATGTCTTGCCGGAGCCGGTCTCGGCGTCCTTGAACAAGCCGTCGAGCACGGCCTGCTCATACTCCAGCAGGCCTCCCGCCTTGCCAAGCCGGACCAGCCGCCAGTCGGGCGGCACCGGGCGCCGCTTCTGCTGCGCCGCGTCCTCGATCCGCAGGTACCCGCGCACCGCCAGATCGACCATCGTGGCGGTCACATGCTCGGGAAGGACTACCCCGCGGCCGGTCAGCGCCCCGGCCAGCCCGGGTGGCACGCCTTCAGGCGGCACCGGCTGCATCGCGGGCTCACGGGAGGCGAACGCCGGTCCGGCGCCAGAGGCGGATATGGCCCGGCGCCGCCGGGCCAGCACCAAGCCGCCGGCGACCAGCAGGACCAGCAGCCCGCCAGATGCGGCCAGCGTCGCCGGGGCCGCGGTAAACGCCCGCTGGAGCGTCCACTGTTCTCGCAGCACCAGATGAGGCGCGGCGACCGCGCCCTTCGGGATGGCGGCCGCCACGGTGAGGGCCTCGTGGGGCAGCAGACCGGTCTGGGTGAACCTTGCGGCGCCATCGGCGATGCCGGCCTGCTCACATCTTCCGGTCGATCCCGGCGGCCCGGCATAGCAAGCCGCCCGTGTCAGCGCCGCCGGCGCCGTCACCCGGACGGTCGTACGGTCGATGGGAACGTCCCACTGCGCTCCGATGGCGTTCCAGTAAAGCTCGTCATGATCAGCGAACGCGTTCAGGCTGTCGTGTACCAGATAGCTGATCTGGTAGGTGTGCCGGCCAGTGATCAGCTGACCAGGGTCCATGATCGTGATCCGCACCGATGAGCCGTTGTCGGCGACCTGATACTGGTCTGGCGCATCCGGCGAACTGGCCTTCCGGACATCCACGCTTTCGATCCGGTCGTAGCGGCTGTTATACCTGGACCGGACCGGGATGTCGCGGAAGATCCCGTGCCGTTCGTTACCGCCAAAGTCGTATACGATCTGCTCTTCCACCAGGATCGAGCCGTCACGCTGGATAGCGATACTGACGTCGTAACTCGTGATCCGCTCGGCGGCCGGCGGCGCGTTCGCCCTCGCCGGCGCGGCCAAGACAGCCGTGGCCACTGCTAAAACAAGGGCACACAAGGCGGAGAAGCCAGAAACCAGGCCAGCACGGCGTCTCATTGCGGGCCCCCTATCATGCAAGGCCTCTTCATTCATGAAAGGCCCCCCACGCCGCCGCAGCCGGCAAGGGCAAAAAGTCCCGCCCACACCAGACAAAGGTCCGCATCCCCCGCACCGGCGGCTACAGGGCGTGGGAGCCGCCGGCGGCAGGTTTGAATGCGTCTCACCGAGCAGGAAGAGAACGAGAACGGTGGCCGGGGTTCCCGGCGGCACATTTTGAGGATGGCCGGATTACAGCTCTGTTGTACCCCCGGCTGGGTCTGTCATCCCTGCAGGAGCGCGGCCGTATCAAGGGATGAGGAGCCGGCACCTGGCAGCCGAGCAGGATCGCCGCGACGATGAGGCTTATCTGCATCGGCTCACCTGCCCGTGCCCCGGCGGCCCGGCCGGTGACCACCAGCCGGCCTGCCTCACGGACACGGTCGCCAGGTTTCATCATCGCAGTGGCACGCGCCGAGGGCGCGGGCGCAGTCCCGGCCACCCGGGTCGTGCGCCTAGGATTCCCCGCTTGGCAGAGCGTGCTGGCCGGGATGGGCATGTCGCTGGCGGCGATGGGGGTGGCCGCCGCCGGGCTGCTGCCCGCCGTGTGGGGCGCGCTGCTGCAAGAAGCCATCGACGTGGCCGTGATCCTTAACGCCCTGCGGGCGCTGCGGCCAGCCACGGCCATGACACACCTGGCGGCCGCCGACGCCGCGCTGACCAGGCGGTTCCGCGGAGAGCATGAGATGATCCGCGCGGCCATCGACCAGATCCGCGCTGCTGCCGATGCGCTCACGTCCGCGCCGCCCGCCGGGGCGATGACCCGGGTCCGGCACGCCTACGCCCTGCTCACCAGCCAGATCGCGCCGCATCAGAACGCCGAGGACACCCAGTTGTACCCGGTGGTCAGCCGGCTGATCGGCGGGGATGACCCGACCGCGCCGATGAGCCGCGCCCACGCCGAGATCGCCCACCAGATCACCCGGCTCGGCCGGCTCCTCGACGACATCGGAGACCAAGACCCCGACCAGGCCGACATCGCCGACCTCCGCGGCCTGCTCTACGGCCTCGACGCCATCCTGCGGCTGCACACCGCCCAAGAAGACGAGACCTACCTGGCCCTCGGCGATCAGGCTGACGAGCCATCCCTCAGCGTCGGCTGACGAACCTGACCGCCGGACGAGCCGTGGCCCACAGTGAACAGTCGCTGCCCAAGGCTACGGCCGCCAACGGGCACGGGGGACCTGACGGCCGCTGCCGGGGCCTGTGATGGCCGGTTTCCCGGCCCGGACGCGCAGGAAGACCACCACGATCCGCCTGCCGATAGACCCGATACGGTCTGCCCACGGCAGAAGACCACCATCATGAGGCCCGCTGGCCCGGCCCGGGCTGTGGTGCCCGGCAACGTTCCGTTATGTGCCTCCGCGATGGAATGATCAGGTATGACTGATGCGGCCGCCTCGCCGGCACCCGCGCCCGCCGCGCCTGTCGCGTGGACGCCGCCGGCCGGCTTGAGTACTGCTCAGGTTGCCGAGCGGCGCTTGCGGGGGCTGACGAACGCGGCCGGGGAGCACACCAGCCGCTCGGTCGCCGAGATCCTGCGCGCGAACATCCTGACCAGGTTCAATCTGATTCTGGGTGTCTTGCTGGCGGTGATCCTGGTCTGGGGCGAGTGGAAGGACGCGCTGTTCGGCATTGTGCTGGTGACCAACGCGCTGATCGGCATCGGGCAGGAGCTGCGGGCCAAGCGGACGCTGGACCGGCTCGCCGTGCTGAGCGCGCCGCGGGTCCGGGTGATCCGCGATGGCGCGCCGCGCGAGATCCCGGTCGAGGAGTTGGTGGCCGATGACCTGGTCGATCTGCGGGCCGGCGATCAGCTGGCCGCGGACGGGGTGGTGCGCGACAGCGCGAGCCTGCAGGCCGATGAGTCGCTGCTGACCGGGGAGTCCGAGCCGGTGGACAAGCGGGCGGGTGACCGGCTGCTGTCGGGCAGCTTCGTGGTCGCCGGGTCCGGCGGCTACCAGGCGACCGGGGTGGGCGCCGAGGCGTACGCCCGGAAGCTGGCGGCGCAGGCGCGGCGGTTCACGGTGGTGCGGTCGGAGCTGGTCGTGGGCATCAACCAGATCCTGCGCGACGTCACGTGGGTGCTCCCGCCGGTGGCGGTGCTGCTCGTTGTCAGCCAGCTGCATACCCGCGAAACCCGGCAGGAGGCTGCCACCTCGGCGGTCGCCGCGCTGGTCGGCATGGTGCCGCAGGGGCTGGTGCTGCTGACCAGCATCGCGTTCGGCGCGGCCGCGGTCACGCTGGCCCGGCGCCGGGTGCTGGTGCAGCAGCTTCCCGCCGTGGAGGGCCTGGCCCGGGTGGACGTGGTGTGCCTGGACAAGACCGGCACCCTCACCGACGGGACCATCGCGTTCGACCGCCTGATCCGGCTCGACGACCAGGCGCCGGCCGAGGCCGCGCTCGGCGCGCTCGCCGGCGACCAGGCCCGCAACGCGACGCTGGACGCCATCGGGCAGGCCTTCCCGCCGCCGCAGGGATGGGCGCGCCAGGACTTCGTGCCGTTTTCCTCCGCGCGCAAGTGGAGCGCGGCCAGCTTCGCCGGGCACGGCACCTGGGTGCTGGGAGCGCCGGAAATGGTGCTGCCCAGTGGCCGGGATGGGCTGCTGTCCCGGGCCGCGGACCTGGCCGCCAGCGGACGGCGGGTCCTCGCGCTGGCACACGCAGACGGCCCCCTGGACGGCCAGGCGCTGCCGCCGGGCCTGCGCGCGGTGGCCTTCCTCCTGCTCGCGGAGCGGCTGCGATCCGACGCCCCCGGCACCATCGCCTACTTCGCGGCGCAGGGCGTGGCGGTCAAGGTGATCTCCGGGGACAGCCCGCACACCGTGAGCGCCGTCGCGGCGCGCGCGGGGGTGCCCCGCGCCGGCGACCCCGTCGACGCGCGGGACCTGCCCGAAGACCCCGGCGCGCTCGGCACCCTGCTGGAAGAACGCTCCGTCGTCGGCCGGGTGAGCCCGCACCAGAAAGAGTCGATGGTCAGGGCCCTGCAGGCGCGCGGGCACACGGTGGCGATGACCGGCGACGGGGTCAACGACGTGCTGGCGCTCAAGCTCGCCGACATCGGCGTCGCCATGGGCACCGGCGCGCCCGCGACCAAAGCGGTCGCCGAGCTGGTGCTGCTCGATGACCGGTTCGCCACCCTGCCCGGCGTGGTGGCCGAGGGCAGGCGGGTAACGGCGAATATCGAACGCGTCGCCAACCTGTTCATCACCAAGACGGTGTGGGCGACGCTGCTGGCCATCGCGGCGGGCGCCGCCCTCCTGCCGTACCCGTTCCTGCCCCGCCAGCTCACCGTCATCGACACCCTGGCCATCGGCGTGCCGTCCTTCTTCCTCGCGCTCGCGCCGAACCGCCGGCGCCACGTCCCCGGGTTCGCCGGCCGGGTGCTGCGGTTCGCCATTCCGGCCGGGCTCATCATCGCCGCCGCGACGTTCTCGGCGTATGCCCACGCCGAAGCGCGCGGCCTGCCCCTGACCCAGCAGCGGACAGCCGCGACCCTGGTCACGCTCGTCCTCAGCCTGTGCGTGCTCGCCCTGCTGGCGATACCGCTGACCTGGCGCCGGATCGCGCTGGTCGCCGCTGCGCTGGCCGGGTTCGTGCTGCTGTTCCCCGTGCCCGCCGTGCGCACGTTCTACAAGCTCGACCTGCCGCACGGCGCGCTCAGCGGCACGCTGCTCATCGCCGCGCTGGGAGCCGCCGCCCTCACCGGCTTCTGGATCCTGTCTCGCCGGGCAGGGCACGGAACGGCCGGACTGACCCGCGAATGACGCGGACCGGACCTGCACAACTACGGCCGAACAACAAGAACAATCCCGGCGCCCGTCGGCTCCTGGCTTTGTGGCCCGCGTCAGTAGCCGGTTCGCCGGCCCGGTGGCGCTGCGGGCGGCGCCCGAGACGATCTCCCCGAGGGTGGCGCCGAGCCAAGGGTTGCCCTTGCCGGCGGAGGCGCCTTTCTTCTTCCCGGCGGAGTTTCTGTCGATCAGGGCGAACTTGGCCCAGGGCAACAGGTGCGGCGTCGGGGAAAGCGGCCCATGTCGGCACCAATCTCAGTGATCAGCTCCTGGGGGCCGGTGCCGCCGGCGCCGGGCATCGCATCGAGCCTGGCTGCTGTTTCGGCGAAGGGGGCGAGCTGCTCCTCGATCCTGGCGATGAGCTACGCGGCCCGCCGGGTAAGGTCGTCGATGCGGTCCAGCATCATCCGGCAGATAAACGCGTGGCGGTCATCGAAATGGCCGCTGAGCGCCTCTTCCAGCGCGGAGAGCTTGGCGCGCATGCGGCCGGCTCATCGGGACCGCGGACCGCGTCCTCGGCGAGAACATCCGCGAGCTCATCGACCGGCCGGCGAGGGTATCGGCACGCTCACGATCGTCCCCCACCGCTGGCTTCACCTCATACCCTTCTGGGCGCTGCCTGCCCCGGAGGGCGTGCCGCTGTCGGTCTTCTCCAGCGTGGACGACTTCGTGACGTCACGATCCGTCCCGCGGCCGGCGTCCTCGCCGGAAACGGCGTCACCGGAGTGCCTGGTCGTGGCCGACCCCACCGGCGACCTGCTCTGCTCCGCCTCCGAGGCGGAGTCCGCAGCACGGCTGGCCGATCGAGGCGACCTGCTGACGGCGGAGCGCCGGCCGGTGCAGGTCGGCGCAGAGGGTGTCGGTGGTGTAGGCGGGTGGCCGACGAAGGCGGTCAGGCTGGCGGCGAGGGCCTGTTTCCTCCTCGGAGTCAGCGACGGCGAAGACCTGTTCGGCGAGCCGACACCATGATCAATAAAACCAGGCTCATGCACCACGTACTTGACAAGATCACCCGTATAACGCCGATTATTTGCGATTGTCATGATGGGCCGGGACCTCTGAATATCCGGCCAGATCTTGCAGTTATGTGCTCTTGCTGCCCGGCCGACGGATGGGCGTGACCGGTGGTCAGGGCTGGCATTGCACCTGGCCTGCTGGGCCGCGGCAGTGGTCAGATGCGGTCGAGGCGGAGGGCGAGCTTGGGGCAGATCCGGATTGCCTCGCGGGCTTCGTCGCGGAGGTGATCGGGCACGGCGCCGGCGTGGATGATGGGGAAGCCCCAGTCGTCGAGGCTGATCAGTTCGGGGAGGATGTCTGCGCACACGGCGCGGCCGTCGCAGGCGATGGGGTCGACCCGGAGCGTCAGGCGCGGGGTCATGACTGCCACCGGGGGGGCACGGGCAGTATCGGGGTCTTTGCGCTGCCGCGGCACCATCCTTGGGCGTGCTGGTCCAGTTCGTCCGCGAAGACGGTCAGGGCGCTGCCGATGAGCCGGACGACGCCGTCGGGATGGCTGCAGCCCCCGCGCCCGTTGACCTGGCCGAGCCAGCGCTGCAGCCTCGCCAGGCCGGAGGTGCGGCCTTCGGCGAGCCGCTGGATTTCCCCGGCGACCGCGTCGAGGCCGAACAGGCAGGGGCCGCATTGGCCTGCCGACTGATCGGCGAGGTAGCGGGTCACCCGGGCGGTTTCGGTGAGCCCGCAGGCGCTGGCCGGCAGGGCCGCGATCAGGCCCGCCCCGACACTGGCGCCCAATGGGGCCAGCCCTGCCGCGGAGAAGGGTGCGGCTGTGGCCGCGGCCGCGTCGGCCCAGCGACCGAAGTAGCCGCCGATCAGCAGGGCTTGTAGCGGCGCGGATGCGCCGCCGGCCATGTCCAGGATCTCGCCGACCGGAGTGCCGATGGCGATTTCGTGGACGCATGGCTGGCGCACTGCCCCCACGATGGTGACCAGCATGGTGCCGGGTTCGGCCGCCGTGCCGGCCGAGCGGAACCAGGACGCGCCGAAGCGGCCGATGAACGCGAGGTGGGCCAGGGTTTCGACGTTTTGCACCAGCGTCGGCCGTCCGCCCAGGCCGCATTCTGACAGCCGCGGCGGTGCCTTGGTGGGGGTGGGGATGCCGCGCTCGATCCAGTGGACGACGGCGCTGGCCTCACCGGCCACGAACCGGTCCGCGGCTGTCACTACCCGGATCCGGATCGGGTCCAGGCGGGCCCGGCGGCGTTCGGCAACCGCCTCGTCGATGATCTCGCGGACCGCGTGGTGCACCGCGATAATCGCCTGGCGGGCGCCGACGAGCCCGGCGGCGAGTACCGCACCGTCCAGGACCAGGTGCGGGGAGCGGGCCAGCAAGATCTTGTCCTTGGCGCTGGCGGGCTCACCCTCGGTGCCGTTGGCCACCACCACCGGGTCATGACCGGCTGCCACCATGGCTAGTTTCCGCGCCGTGGGGAAACCAGCGCCGCCCCGGCCGGTGAGCCCGGATCGTTCCACCTCCTCGATCAGCGCCATCTCGATCAGCGCCATCCGGTCCGGCCCGGTCATGGCTCCTGGCTGAGCTGGGCCGTACCGGGCCAGGTGGTCAGCCAGGCTGACCGGGCCGGCGCCGAAGCCCGCCGGCAGCAGCCGGGGCAGCCGGCCGGGCGGCTGGCTGGCCGACCGGCTGGAGTCTTGAACGCGGCCGGGGGCGCGCATCAGCGCAGCGCACCCTTCCGTGGGGTGATCCGGTCAATGCTGGCCCCTGGCTGGCTGGCCGGCCGGGGGCGGCGGGCACTTTCCAGGGTGCGCGCCAGGACCGTGGTGGCAACCGCTGCGGCGCATCCCCGCTCGATCAGCGCGACCCACCAGATCCCCAGATCGTTGCCCGCGGTTAGGGAGTGCACGAACGCGACCGGCCAGGCCAGGTAGGCGAGCCAGTGCACCGCCCGCCAGCTACGGAAACCCAGCCGGCGGCGCGCCAGGCTGGTGATGATCACGGCACCACCGAGGTCGGCAGCCAGCGTGCCCAAGCCGATCGCCAGCGTCCGGTACCCGGAGGCGAAGGGCAGCACCGTGGCGGCCCAGCCGATCGTGACGAACGGATCCAAGATCGCGGTCAGCACGTGCAGCGCCAGGAAAGCCACCAAGAACAGCGCCAGCGTGCGGTGCACCTCAGGAAACACAAACCGCGGCCAGCGCCTGGGCGCCGAGCCCAGGCGCGAAGCCACGCCCAGCACCATCACCGCGCTGAACAAGATCAGCAGCGTCAGCCCGCTGGCCCGCGAGACATACCACAGGTCCTGGGACCCAGCCGTAGCGGCAGCAATGCTCATCGCGCACCTCCACACGGGCCTGTCCCGGCGTAGACCCAGCTGCGCTGCGGGACCTCGATGTGGCCGCCGTCCTGTTCTGGCCAGCCGCCCAGGTAGCGCACCTGCCCGCCGTGGCTGACTAGCCGGGCGGGCAGACCGGCATCAGTCAGCCAGTCCACGGCGTGGCCGCCGGCCACGATTGCCGCGGTGGCGGCGGCGTTGGCATCGGCGCAGGTCATCGCGGCCACGCTGGCGGTCTGCCACGGCCCGTCGGCGGGGAGGCCGGTCCGCGGATCCACGATGTGATGCATGACCCGCCCCGCCCGCCGCCAGCTGCGGTAACCAATCGAGGAGGTCGCGACCGCCCCGCGGGGCAGCCGGACAAGCTGGCCCAGCCCGGCGCCCGCTGGATCCGTGCCTGAAGCGTCTGCGCCGTCCTGGCCTGACTGCCCGGCGGCGAGGATCGGCCAGCCGCCGCGCGGCGGTATCCCCGCGGTGGCGATGTCGCCGCCCAGGCTGATCAGGGCTCCGCCGGTGTGCCCGGTGGCGGCCAGGACAGCCCCGGCCGCGCGGTCGGATCCCAGGCCCTTCGCCGTGGCGCCGAGGTCGAGCCTGACACCGGCCGGCAAGTGGAGCAGCGGCCCGTCAAGCCGGACCTGCCGCCAGCCCGGTGCTGGCACCGGAGCCGGCAACGGGTCACGGCGGTCCGGGTCGATGGTTACAAGGTCCCGGTCGTAGCCGAGCGAGATAAGCGCCTGCCCGACCGTCGGGTCGGTCAGCCCGCCGGTCCAGCGGGCCGCCTCCAGCGCTACCCGGACCGCCTCCGCGAGCCCGTCACTCAGCATGAACAGCCCGCCCGAGCGGCGGTACAGCCAAGAGATCTCCGAGTCCGGCCGGAACCGGCTCGCCTGCAGATCCAGCGCCGCAAGGACGGCATCCACCGCCGCCATGGCCCCGTCGGCGTGGTCGGGGGGCCACACCGCCAGCCGCGCGGTGGTGCCCAGCGCGTCGCGCTGGGCCACCGCCACAGTCTGGTCGCCGGTGTAGACGCGCCGCCACGGCGCGGCCGCGGCCCGCTCCCGCACTGAGGTCATCGTCGTCGTCATCGCGGTTCCTCAGTTGTCGTGGTAGGCGGGGTGCACGGTGCGGACGACGACGGTCCTGCCGTTCACGGTCTGGGTGGTGGTGGTCACGGTGGCGCCCGACCCGCTGGTGGTCGCCACCGCGTGAGACACCTGTGGCCCGCCCGTCCCGTTCACAGCTGCCTGGCCCCCTGTCGCTGCCGTGGTGGAGCTGCCCGCCGCGGTAGCCACCGAGGGGAAGGCATGGTGCGCCAGCGCCACCGTGGCCGCGCCGGTCCCGGCGATGAGCGCGGCCAGGGTCCAGTTCGACATCCGCCGGGCGTGCCGGACGCCGTCCCGGCGGGGCGGCGCGGGCTGGCAGCCGGCGTCCGGCTCACCGAATCCGGGCAGTGGCACCTGCCCGGCGCGGTACTCACGATCGGCATCCATATCCGTAGTCCTTCCAGGTTCTGTTGCGGCCGGGTTGTGCCCGGCCACTCCGATCGTGCCTGCGCGTCGATGAACTGGCGGTGAGAGGAACATGTAAGACCTCACATCCAGGGAATCCCGGGCTCTCATAGTTTTCACATCTGACGCCGCGTAGCCTCGGCGATATGCGGCTGCTGGTGGTCGAGGACGAGGTGCGGATGGCCCTCCTCCTCAAGCGCGCGCTTGAGGTGGAGGGCCACGCCGTGGATGTCGCCGGGACCGGGCCGGATGGCTTGTGGCTGGCGACGGAGAACCCCTATGCGGCCATCGTCCTGGACGTGATGCTGCCCGGTTTCGACGGCTTCGAGCTGTGCCGGCGGCTACGTGAGACGGGCGTCTGGGCCCCGGTGCTCATGCTCACCGCGCGTGACGAGATTGGGGACCGGGTGCGTGGCCTGGATGCCGGCGCCGACGATTACCTGGTTAAGCCGTTCAGCCTGCTGGAACTGGCGGCGCGGCTGCGGGCGCTTGCGCGCCGCGATGACCGCCGCCGTCCCGCCGTGCTGGCCGAAGGGGATCTGAAGCTGGATCCGGCCAGCAAGCGGGCCTGGCGCGGGTCCACCGAGATCGAGCTGTCGCCGAAGGAATTCTCCTTGCTCGAGTTCTTCCTCCGTCACCCGGGCACCGTCTTGAGCAGGTCCCAAATCATCGAATCCGTCTGGGACTTCGCCTACGACGGCACCTCCAACGTGGTCGACCAGTACGTCAAATACCTGCGCCGGAAGGTGGACGTGCCGTTCGGCCGTGACGACATCCAGACAGTCCGCGGGATGGGATACCGGCTGCGGCACGAGGAAGCGGGCTAGGGGTGTCCATCCGCCTGCGGCTCGCGGTCGTGTTCGCAATCGCGTCCGCCATCTTGTTCGCCCTCGGCAGCTGGCTGTTCGTCGCCAAGCTGTCCGCCTCGCTGCTAGCCACCATCGACGCACAGCTGGCCGCCCAACTGGACCGGGCCGGCCGCTACGCCCCGCCATCAGCTGGCGCTGCGCATGGGAGTTCGGCGCCAGGCGGCGCGGCGCGGGCCAGCCTGGCGCGGGACAGCCTGGGAGAGGGGGCTGGCAGCCCGCTGCCCGGTGAATACGTCGTGCAGGTCATCGACCCCACCGGGCGGTTGCGCGGCGCCAGCACCGACGCCGGGACCACCCCGATGCTAAGCGCAGCCGAGCTGAGCCAGGCGCGTACCCAGCGGATCGTGCTGACCACCTCGGGCGAGGGAGAGCAGGAGCGGCTGATGGCAGCCCCGCTGCCCCAGCACCCGGGCTGGGTGGCCGTGGCAGGGGTATCGCTGGAGGGGTTCAACGGCACCCGCGGCGACGTCACCCGCCAACTGGCCATCGGCGGCATCGTCTTCGTCGCGGCTGCAGGGCTAGGCGGCTACGGGCTGGCCCGGGCGGCGCTATCGCCGGTTGAGCGAATGCGGCGCGAGGTGGCCTCGGTCTCCGCCCGGCACCCAGCACCCGGCATCCAGGTGCCCCGGACCAGGGATGAGATCGCGGCACTGGCCACCACCATGAACGAGCTATTGGGCCGCCTACAGGCAGCGGTCAGCCAACAGCGCGCGCTGGTCGCAGACGCCAGCCACGAACTGCGCACCCCCTTCGCCGTCCTGCGCGGCGAGCTGGAACTGGCGAGCCGACCCGGACGGAGCCGAGACGAACTCGCAGCCGCGGTCGAGCATGCCACCGAAGAGGTCACCCGGCTGGCGCGGATCACCGAGCAGCTGCTCTTCCTGGCCAGGGCCGACGAGGACAAGATCCCGCCGCAACTGGCCCGGACCAGCATCGCCGAGCTGCTCGCCCGCAGCGCGGAGCACGCGTCCGCGCGGGCCCGCGCGGCCGGTGTCTCGTGCCACGTGGACGCGCCAGTCGGCCTGGCCGCCGCCATCGACCCGGACCGCATCCGGGAAGCGGTCGACAACCTCGCCGACAACGCACTCCGGTTCGCGCCCGCCGGAACCCGCATCGTCCTCTCGGCCAGCGCGATCGGCCAGGATCTGCTGATCGAGGTCAAAGACAGCGGCCCCGGGTTCCCCGCCGAGTACCTACCGCAAGCCTTCCAGCGTTTTACCCGCCCCTCGGATTCCGGGCGGGCGCGCAGCGAGGGAGGAGCTGGCCTGGGACTGGCCATCGTGAACGCTATCGCCCGCGCTCACGGCGGCTGGGCCAGCGCCGCCAACCGGCCTGGCGGCGGGGCCGTCGCTGCGCTGCATCTACCCGGTGCTGTGTATCAACCCCCAGCGCACATGGTCCCGAAACAGGCGCCTCAGCATGGATAAGCCAGGCATGGACGGCACCGCCATAACCCAGCCCAGGAACCCGAGCCTTTCGCGATCACGCGCCGGCCTCGTCCGGCCGGTGCAAAGCCGCCCGCCCGACACCATCATGTGCGCCCACCGTGGCTGCCCATAGGGTACAGCGGTGAGTGCCGGCGCACACTGGCGTAACAGAACGGCCGTTCGGGTGCTGCTCGGACGACGTATCGGCGGACCGGGACTTGGCGCCAGGCGGGTACGCGCGCGCTCTACGCCACGTCGGCAGTCACGCTGTTTCAAGCCTGCGCCGCTCACTGCTCGACCCCCCGCCAGCTCCGGCTACGCACCGTCACCCCCACCGGGGACCCATGATCGCCTCGAGAATGTCAGCGCCACCGCCTGACATCACTATGAACCGGAACCGCGTCCGTCCCTTTACACCGGATTCCAGATGCCACCAGCGTCGACATCAACGGGATTTCCGTCAACGAACTGGGAACAGGCCGCGGGCCGGTCGCCACCTGCGCCACGGCGATGCCGGGACCAACTACCTGTCGATCAACACTGAGGGGTGCAGCTGGTCACTCGTCCCGGTCACGAGCAGGCGGCATCAGCCGCGAAACCGACGGCTTTCAGACGATCACCTCTCGGCTTGTATGACCCTATCCATCTGCGAAGATGCCTTGGATCCAGCCAGGCGATAGCCATTCGTCCCACGTATGGCCCGTACGGTCGGGCTATGCCTTGAGCTAGAGGTCTGCCAGGAGCCTCTGGATGACCGGTGGCGTCAGCCACGGCGAACTTAGCTATCGTCCTGGTTGGTGAGCCGGGCCAGGTAAGCGTTGTAGGCGGCCAGGTGCTCGTCGTCGTCGACGCTCTCGGTGCCGCTGGCAGCGGCCGCCCGGGTCGGCCCGTCACGGCCGACGCCAGTGTCCGGGGGCGCACCTACTACCGCAGCGAAGTTCGCCCGGCGCGCGGTCTCCAGCCAGCCGAGCCCGCCGTCGCTGCGCGCCTCGCGGGCCCAGGCGAAGAACACCGTCATCATGATCGCGAACATGAGGCCCGCCCCGCCGACCCACATCACCGCGCCGCCGATGTGCACGTCGGTCACCGGGCTCGGCGCCCAGGCCGGACGGTCTTCGGCCAGGGCGGGAAACGGGTTCGCGCCCTCGGAGCCGAGGACGACGCCGGTGAAGGCATCCACTGGCATGGCCAGGAAGAGCAGGAAGATCCGCGTCGGGTAGGAAACCCGCCACCGGATCGGCTCCCTGCCCAGCAGGGGCAAGAAATAGAGGTACCCGGCGACCAGGTAGAGGACGTGCTCGGCGTTGTGCACGCTGTCGTTGGACAGTACCAGGTTCAATGAAGCCGGTAAGGTGCGTGCCCACGATCAGGCCGACGTACAGCGCGACCCCGAACGGCGGCCAGGTGATGCAGGAAACCACGCGGGAGCGCAGCAACTTCTTGGCCCAGGTGTGCACCGGGTTCCGGCTCGCGTGCAGCAGCAGCGTGGCAGGCCGACCCAGCACGAGCATCGGCGGGACGGCCATCAGCAGCAGCAGGTGCTGCACCATGTGATCCCAGAACACCACGTCGTCGTAGCTGCCGACGCCGCTCTCGGTCGCGACGACCACGACGGCCAGGCCGCCGAGGAACAAGGCGGTACGCCACAGCGGCCACGGACGGGCCGGGTGCCGACGGCGCACCCGCAGCACGCCCATAGGTAGAGCCCGGCCGCGACGACGACGAAGCCGGTCACGACCGGCGTGAACTGCCAGCGGGTGACGAGCTCGGCCACGCTCACCGGAGGCAGTACACCGCTTTCCATGCCGCCGAGACTACTCGGCCACCCGGGCCCTACACGACACGGTGTAGTAGTTTCGGCGCATGACCGAGCTATCCCAGCCTCCAGCGACACCGGCTTCGGCCGATCGCGGAATCCGGCGGCAGATGGCCAACTGGCGGGGGCTGCTCGCATGTCTCGCGGGCGCGGCAGTCCTGCTTGCCGGGTGCGGCACCAGCAAGCCCGGCCCGCCTCCGGCGTCGGCCGGTACGGCGATGGACTGGCAAGTTCCCGCCGCCATCGCCAACGCGCCGCTGACCGACGACACCGGCCGCACCACCAGCCTGGCCGCCTACCGGGGGAAGACCGTGGTCCTCACCGACTTCCTTACTCTCTGCCAGGACGTCTGCCCTCTCACGTCTGCCAATTTCGCGCAGATGGACAAAGCCGTGACCGCCGCCCACCTGGACGGCCAGGTCCAGTTCATCGAGCTCACCGTGGACCCCCAGCGCGACACCCCCGCCCGCCTCCGCGCGTACCGCAAGCTCTTCAACGCCCTCCCGAACTGGTCACTGCTCACCGCCAGCCCGCAGGTGATCACCCAGGTATGGAAATACTTCGGGGCGTGGTACCAGAAGGGCCCGGAGGACTCGCCCGCCGGAATCGACTGGTGGACCGGGCGGCCACTCACCTACGACGTCGACCACCAAGACGTCCTCGTCTACCTCGACAGCCACGGCCATGAGCGCTTCCTCATCGACGGGCCGCCCAACACCCAGAACCGGCTCCCGCCCGCAAAGCTCGACCAGTTCCTCAACGACCTCGGCCGCACCCACCTCAACCACCCGGCCAGCGACGCCTGGACCGTACCCCAGGCACTCCAGCCCCTATCCTGGCTAACCGGCGTAAACTTGCACGCCCAGTCGTAAACGGCTTGTTGGTTTAGGTCGGGTAGTTCGGTTCCCGGTTGGTCGTTCTTACCTGGTACCTGCCGAGATTCGCCGCGCGCGTTTCGGGATGGCCTGGCCCGCGCCTTCAGGCCCGCCGGGTCGGCTTCCCTGGTGCTCGCCCCCGCCCCTCGAAAAACTGTGGAGCAAGTTCGCCCGGGACGGTGAGATGCGCACGGTGAGATGCGCACATCGCCGGAGGTGTTCAGCACCCGGGCGGCGGCCGAGCGCGCGCTCGGGAAGATTCCCGACGAGGGGCGGGCCGACTGCCGCCAGGACCGAAGGTTCTCCGCGCTTGTGCTGTTGGCTACCTTCGCCAGCTTGCGCTGGGGCGAGGTCATTGCGCTGCGGCGCTGCGACCTGGATTTGAACGCGGGGACGGTGCGGGTGCGGGCCGCCTACGTCGAGCGGTCCACGGGAGAGATCCTGCTCGGCCCGCCGAAATCGAGAGCTGGGCGGCGGGCCGTGGGCATCCCGGCCGCGATCATCCCGGCGCTGCGGGAGCATCTGGCCGTCTTCGTACGGGCCGAGCCGGGCGCGCTGGTGTCCCCGGCGCCAAGGGCGGCCCGCTGCGGCGCAGCAACTTCAACAAGCTGGCGGCCTGGCCGCACGCGGTGCGGTCGGTCGGGGCCGAGGGCCTGCACGTCCACGACCTGCGCCACACCGGGAACACGTTCGCGGCCTCCAGCGGCGCCGGGATCAAGGACCTGATGGCCCGGATGGGGCACGACAGCGAACGGGCCGCGCTGATCTACCAGCACGAGGCGCGCGGCGCGGACCAGCGGATCACGGGCGCGATCGACTCTCACGTCAAGGCCGAGCGCGGCCAGGGCGACGATGACGATGGCGCGGCCGGTGCCCTGGTCCCGGCGGGCTAATTGCACGCTAATTCCACGGCGTCCCCGATCGGCCCCGGGAACGATCAAGGCCCAGGCTGGGACTCGCATCCTGGCCTGGGCCTTTGGCTGGGAGCGGGTGACGGGAATCGAACTCGCACTATCAGCTTGGGAATCTGTGCACTTCGCGGCCTCTGCAGGGCTTGACCTGCGAGGGGGCTATCCGTGAATGACCGCGAGAGACTCCTTCTCACCGGGTTCAATGGCCCGGTGGTCGCGTGGAACGAGCTGCCGGCCGTCTGCTTGTCGGGCCGGACATATCCCAAGTTGGCGCGGATCGTCCGAGAGTTATCCGCTGTCACTGGGTCGCTGCTGCGCGCTGCGGATGGCTGCTGTTGCTGTCAGCCCGTGCAAGCCATTGGTAGTAATCGGACCCGCAGAGTGCAAGGGATGGCCCGCGTCCGGTCCGGGCAGTGTCCCTTGCCATCGGATGTGAGCCACGGCCAGGGCTATGACCTGGGGTGGCTCAGTTTGAGTGGCAAGGCCCTGTGGAGGTCCGGGCGCTCGTCTGCCAGGCAATCCGAGCCATTCCGGTACGGGGTGGCGGTGCTGGCGCCCCAACGCGCGTTCAGCAGTCAAACACCGACCAGCAGATGTCGTTCCGCAACCGCTGGTCGTCCAGTACGAGCTCGTGAATCGGCTCTGCGAGCTGGTCACGCTGCCACTGGCACTCGAGTCGCCCTGCGGCCTCGCCTTTGCCTTGCGGCGCGGCACCACGTGCGGCCTTGATCGCATAGGCGGCCGCACCGAGCTCGTGCGCGGCGACGTGTGCGACGGCCCCCGCCTGGCCAGCAGCGTACGCGGCATAACGTGCTGCCCCACGCAGGTCTCTGGCCGCGCCCATGGCACGGCCACCCGCCGCGCGAGCCTGCATCATCGTGACCTCACCACGCACCCAGGCGCGGGCATGGCCGATCGCCTGACGCGGCCGTGGATCGTCAGGCCGAGCCGACTCGAAAAGGCCAAGGACGTGCTCCGCGCACGATGCCGCCCGAAGAGCCAGGAGATGATGATCCGAATCAGTGAGGGTCCCGCCGCGGCGGATCGTCACGAAGCGAGGGTCCCGGACCTTCGGGAAGATCATGGCTGGCGCTCCTTCTGCTTGCATCCGGCCAGCACCCAAGGCCGCGAAGCGAATCCCGAGTACACCACGGCCGGCAGGCCGGCGGCTGTGACAGGAGTGCCGGCACCCGCAGGGTTTCCTGCTGCGGTACCGGGACGGACGGGCCCGGCGGCACGCCAGGCGGGGGCTCGGCGGACGGTCAGACGCGGGAGGCCAGGCGGCTACGCAGCCGCCAGAGGGCATGCCCGGTGAACAGCAGGCGGGCCATCCACGCGACCCGGCTCAGCCACGGCTGCCCGGCCACCAGCGCTGCCCCCTCGATCCAGGCGTGGCGCAGCCACAGCCGCCGGACCAGCCATACCAGGGCACCCACGGCGGCCACGCCGACGGCGAGGATCGCGAGCAGTGCGCCCACCACGACGCCGAGCAGCCCGCCGTGCACCATGAAAGCGGTGACCAGCAGGGTGAGAACCAGGAGACTTCCAGCGGTCACGACGCCGGACGCCAGCAGGATCCGGCGGCCCGCCCGGGCCATGATGGCGCGCATCGCCGCGACGTTGCGCGGGTGACCGTGACCGCCTGGGGAGCTGTCCCACGGCGCCCCCGGGGGGATCACCACGCCCTCGTGCGGCAGGCTGTCTGTCATCCTGCCCCGCTCGGGGGCGGCCTGCGCCCGGTACACCGCGTCCAGCCGGTCCTGGAGCTCATCCAGGGAAAGCCGGCCCGCCGCGTAGTGCTCGCGCAGCTGGGCGGCCGCCGCGTCCCGGTCCGCGTCCGTCACTGCCGCACCGCCGTACCTCGCCACGAGAACCTCCCCATCCTCCCGGGCGTCTCCAGGGGAGACGCTGACACGATATGTCGCGTAACAGCCGACGGCAACTGGCCCACGGCGTGGAAGGCCGGGGCCGTGCGGCCGCCCGATCGTGACGAGCCCGCCTCATGCCGCTGGACGCGCCGGTGCAGCGCCGGAAGGTACTTGGCGGCGTAATCAACGAGTGCCACGGGCCGCTGAGCGACTCCGTGAACTAGCAGGTCAGGCTGGCCGGGACATTTGGAGCGGTACAGGGCGCAGGCCGACGGCGAGTGCGGTCCGCGCCGCGGCCGGGCGGTCAGGGGTGGCCTGTCGTAGCAGCGTGCGTCATCAGCAGTGAGTCCGGCGGGGCCAGGTCGACGCCGTCGGGGTTGTCGAGGTAGCCGTCGGCCCGGCCGGGGACGCCGTCGTGACCGTACTGCCAGACGATCCGGTTCGTCTTCGGGCTGATCACGATCACGCGGTGGTTGTAGTCGTCGTTGACGAGGATGTTGCCGTTGGGCAGCGGCAGCGCGAGCGACGGGTGGTTGAGCGCGGCGGCGCCGCCGGGCCGGAACCGCCACACCACCTGGCCGGCGCGGCTGAAGATGACGATCTGGCCCGGATTAGAGTAGTCGGCGACGATGTAGCGGCCCGGGCTGACCTCGTTCGCATCGGACGGGTAGGCCACGCCCGGCGGGTGCGCCGACCAGTACACCTGGCCGGTCAGGCTCATCTCGTCGACCCAGTCACCAAGAATCTGGGTGATGAGGAAGTGCCCGTCGCTGAGCGGGAAGGCGCCGTTCGGCTGGCTGAACTGGGCCGGTGGGTCATGGCCGCACGCCCCCGGGCTGCCGAGCTGGCGGGTGATGCCCCGGGACGACAGCAGCACGATCCGGCAGTTGAGGATGTCCGCCGCAAGGACCTGGCCGCCGGGCAGCAGCATGGCATCGTCCGGATGGCTGAAGTAGCCGGGCCCGGACCCTGGCACCCCCGGATGGCCGTACCGGCGGGTGATGCGGCCCGTTGCGATGTCGATCACCGCGATCGTGTCAGCCATCTCCTGCGTGGCGACGATCGACCGGCCGTCGGGTGAGACGAACGCGTCGTCAGGCGGCCCGAACTCCTGGCCAGAGGCGAGGGCGCCGGGGCCGGGGAATAGCCAGCGGATCCGCCCCTGCGGGTCAACCAGCAGCAGGCGCCGGTTGTCCTCGTCGGCGATCAGCACGTCGCCGGGCAGCGCCCGCGGATCTGACCCGGGTGCGAGATGCCCCGGACCGCTGCCGGGCAGCAGGCGGAAGGCACCCGCCGCCCGCGGCGGCGCGCTGGGCGAGGGCGCGGGGGAGCCAGTTAAGGGGCTGTGCGCCGTGCCCACATGAACGGGCGGCGAGGACGGTGACGTGCAGCCAGCCAGCCCGGCCGCGACCGCCGCCAGTGCGGCCACGGCACGGGCAGGGCCCGCGGCGGCCATCGCCGGGCGCATCACGCGGAAGCCGCAGAAAGCCACTCACCGAGGGTAGCTGGCTTCCGCAGCATCTGCGCGTACGTGACAGGCTCCCGCCCGATGCCTCAGACACACCGGCAACGAAATGCGCACCGGCTGGGCTACCGGTCTCGTTATAATCTACACTGCTGTAGAAGAAGCCTAGTGCCGCAGCCCATCGCCCTGGCCTGGTTCCGGTACTCGGTGTGGTGACTGCAGCGGGCTGACGAACATCAGCGGGAAGGACGTTCCGGGTATCGTGACCGTGGCCAACAGAGCGGGACGTCCCCGCGGGTCGCAACCGGCGGATGGCCCGCTCGGCAATGAGCGTCTTACCGCCCTCACTGGCACCGTGCTGCTGATCGGTTTCGCGGCCGAGGGCGTGACGATCCTTTCCATTCACCGGCTGCTGACGCTGCATTTTTTCGTGGGCCTGCTGCTCGTAGGGCCGGTCGCGCTGAAGATCGCATCGACGGGATACCGGTTCGCGCGGTACTACACCGGGGCGGCGCCGTACGTGCGCAAGGGGCCACCAGCGCCGCTGATGCGCCTGCTCGGTCCGTTCGTGATCCTGACCTCGCTGGCCGTGCTCGGCTCAGGGGTAATCCTGGGTCTGGCCGGCCCGGGTAACCGATCCTGGCTGTTCCTGCATAAGGCGTCGTTCGTGCTGTGGTTCGGCTGCATGTCGCTGCACGTGCTGACCTACGTATGGCGGCTGCCGCGCATCCTGCTCGGTACGCCCGGCGGCAGAGGCGGCCGGGCGGCCGCAATCCGGGCGGCAGTGCCCGGCGGCGGCCTGCGCTGGCTGCTGGTCGGCGCCGCCCTGATCGGTGGCTTGCTCCTGGCGCTGGCCGCAGTTCACCTGGCGGGCCCGTGGGACGCCCGGTCCGCTTTCCATTGACGCGTGAAGCCAAGGGCCCACGCGGCCTTGTCCGGGGTGCTCCTGATTGTGCCGTTGAGATAGAACCGGCCATCGGTGATGCCAACCTCTAACCTGCCTTAAGGCCCCGGCGCGGCGGTGACAGCCTGCGGGGTGCCAGAAGTCTGCCTGGGCTTTGAGCTGCAGCGATGACCAGCGTCAGCAGTCGGGCAACATGATCACTCGTGTCCCTCAGGCTGCTCTACCTCATCTTCATCCGCTCTGCGGCTGGCTGGTCCTGCTTGGCCGGTCGTCGGCTTCCAAGAACGCCGAGCTGCTCGTGCTGCGGCACGAGGTCGCCGTGCTACGGCGCGCCAATCCCAGGCCGCGGCTGGACTGGGCCGACCGCGCATTCCTCGCCGCGCTGATCCGGCTCCTGCCGGGAAGGCTGCGGATGCACCGGCTGCTTACTCCAGGCACCGTCCTCCGGCGGCACCGCCGTCTGGTTACCCGGTCCATGGACCTGCCCGAACCGGACAGGACGGCCGCCGGTCAGCGCCGAGATCGCCGCCCTGATCGAGCAACTCGCCACCCAGAACCGCGGCTGGGGATACCAGCGGATTCAAGGCGAGCTGCTCAAGCTCGGCCATCGGGTCGGCGCGTCCACGATCCGCCGGGTCTTCGCGGCCCTGAAGATCCCGCTGGCGCCCGGACGGCAGACCAACGCGACTTGGCGGCAGTTCCTGCGCACCCAGGCATCAGCGATGCTCGCCATTGACTTCTTCCACGTGGACTGCGCAGTGACTCTCCAGCGCCCGTACTGCCTTAAGACAGATCCTCTCAGCTGAGCCGAGAGCCATTGTCCAAGATCTTCAGTACACCTTTCCATGGCCATGGCCAGCAGCCAGATGGACGGCTTGTGAGCCCAGCCGGCGACCCGGCCAGCTTTGACACGACCCTCGCTCAGCTAGCCGATCGCGTCGCGCGGCTGGCACCGCGCCTGGCCGCCGCCTCCTGACCGGCCGCCGGCCCGCAGCACGGCCGGTGTGTTGCAGTTGCCACCGGCCCGGGGCCGCTGGGCAAAGCCAGCCGCCATGTCCCGTCGCATCCGGATGCTGACCGGGCCGGCCTCATCGGCAGCAGGCTGGCGCCCGGGCCGGGCTCCCGGCTATCCGGGACGGGCTCCCGGCTATGCGGTGGCGGGCTTGACGGCCCGGATGATCGCGGAGTGCATGCCGGGGGCTGCCTGGTGGGTGAAGGTGACCGACGCGTCCGTGAATCCGGCCGCGGCGAGCCCGTCCAGGTACTCGGCGCGGGACAGGGCGCCGGCGATGCAGCCGGCGTAGGAGCCCGCCGCCGCCCGGCCGGCCGGCGTCAGGTGGTCCTCGGCGACCACGTCGGTGATGCCGATCCGCCCGCCCGGGACCAGCACGCGGAACATCTCGGCCAGCACCGCGGGCTTGTCGGCCGACAGGTTGATCACGCAGTTGGAGATCACCACGTCCACTGCCGCGTCCGGCAGCGGCAGGTCCTCGATCTGGCCCTTGCGGAAGTCCACGTTCGCCGCGCCGGCCTTGGCGGCGCTGGCGCGGGCCAGGGTCAGCATCTCGTCGGTCATGTCGACGCCGTAGGCGAACCCGGACGGGCCGACCCGGCGGGCCGACAGCAGCACGTCGATGCCGCCGCCCGAGCCCAGGTCCAGCACCCGCTCGCCCTCGCGCAGGTCCGCGACCGCGATCGGGTTCCCGCAGCCCAGGCTGGCCAGCACCGCCTCGGCGGGCAGCCCGTCGGTCTCCCCCTCCCGGTACAGGCCCGCACTGAAACCGCCGGCCGCCTCGGCCGCCGATCCCGGTCCGCAGCATGAGCCCGTGGCCAGGCTGCCGCAGCACGAGGCAGCCCCGCCGGTCTGCGGCGCCAGGACCGCGCGGGCCGCCTCGGCGTACCGGGCCCGGACCTCTTCACGCAGGCCGCTGCCCGCCTGGTCGCTCATCATGATCACCCCTAACATAGATAACTGTCAATGGCTACTGTGCCCGAGAGATAGACCATTGTCAATGCCTGGCGGATATAGTGGCCAGGTGAGCTCCCCCGCTGGGATCCAGGACCGGCCAGCCGTCCCGCTGGCCGGTATGTGCTGCCCGCCGCTGCTGCGCGAGCCGATCACCGCCGATCAGGCCGCCGGCCTCGCCCGCACGCTGAAAGCCCTGGCCGACCCCGCCCGGCTGCGGCTGGTCTCCCTGATCGCCGCCCGCGAAAACGGCGAAGCCTGCGTCTGCGACCTCACCGGGCCGCTCGGCCTGACCCAGCCCACCATCTCCCACCACCTCAAGGTCCTCGCCGACGCCGGGATCTTCACCCGCGACCAGCGCGGCGTGTGGGCTTACTACGCCCTCGTCCCCGGAGCCCTGAACGCGATCTCGGCAGTCCTGAGGACAAACTTAGGATCCACAGCCGGCATGCCCGGGCTGGCCCTGCCACTGATGATCTTGCCAAGAATCGATCGTTCTCGACAGGCTGGGATATGGGGCGCTACCGGTAACCGCGCTGCCCGGCCCCAGGGGGCGGCCGGGCCTAGTGGCACAGCCTGATCTGCCGGCGTGATTGCTGCTGGCGGCCGCAGTCGGCGCGTTCACGCCCGCTGCTGGGCACACAGCGCGGCCGGCCCTCCGGCGGCAGTCGCGTGAAGACCCGCCGGTCTGCGCCAGTCTCGATCTGCCCCGGGACGTCGGTGTCGTGCCGGACGGGACGTGTGTGCGTATCGTTTGGCAGCACCGTGTTCCAGTTCGGGGTTGTTCCTTGGGTCACGGTGCCGGACCGGGGTGGCTGTCTTCTCCGTGGCCGGTGACGAAGGCCCCTACCGTTGCGGCGCGCGGGAGGGAGACTGACGGGGTGGGCAAGGTGGAGAGCCTTCCGGGCTGTGCGGTGTGCCCTTTTGGCCTGCGCCACCGGCGGCGGGCAGGGCGCTGGCTGGTGCGGATCGGCCCCGGGTCGGCTGGGTTCTGTGCCGGTTCGCGGTGGTGGGGCCGGCGGGTGGATTGTCACTGTCTTCGGCTTGCTGGTGAGCGGGATGGTGGCCGATGACGGGCCGGTGTTCACGTTGCCGCTGGCCGATCGGGGGGCGGTGCTGGAGGTTGCTGGCGGTAAGGGCGCGTGGCTGGCGCGGCTGGCGGCTGCGGGTTTGCCGGTGCCGGAGGGGTTTCACCTGACGGTTGCGGCGTACCGGCGGTTCGTGGCGGCCAACGGGTTGCGGCCGGTGATTGAGTCTGCGCTGGCGGGGGCAGGCGCCACGGACCTGGCCGGCGTGGAGGCGGCGTCGCAGGCGATCCGAGCGCGGTTCTTGGCCGGCCGGGTGCCGGCAGAGGTGGCTGAGGCGATTTCGCGCGGGTATGCGGGGCTTGGCGGCGCGCCGGTGGCGGTGCGGTCGTCGGCCACCTTGGAGGACCTGCCCGGGGCGTCGTTCGCCGGGCAGCAGGACTCGTTCCTGAATGTGGCCGGTGCCGATGCGGTGCTGGCAGCGGTCAGGGGATGCTGGGCCTCGCTGTGGAATGCGCGGGCGATCGGCTACCGGCTCGGCGGGCGCCTGGACCAGCGGGCCGCAGCCGTGGCCGTCGTGGTTCAGCGGCTGGTGCCCGCCGAGGCGTCGGGGGTGCTGTTCACCGCCGACCCGGCCAGCGGCCGCCGGGACCGGATCGTGGTCAATGCTGCGTGGGGGCTGGGGGAGGCGGTGGCCGGCGGGCTGGTGACAGCGGATGTGCTGGTGGCCGATGCCGTCACTGGGCGGGTGGTGACCCGCCAGATCGCGGACAAGCAGGTCATGACCGTGCCTGCCGACGGCGGCACCGCTCAGGTGCCAGTACCGCGGTCCCGCCGGCAACAACCGGTGCTGGACGACCGGGCGGTCACCGAACTGGTGCGGCTGGGCCGCCGGATCGAGGCCCTGCACGGCGGGCCGGTGGATGTGGAGTGGGCGCTGGCCGGTGGCCGCCTCTACATCGTGCAGGCCCGCCCGGTGACCGCGATCGCAGGCGGCGACGAAGCGGCGGGGGAATGGAACGACAGCCTGTCCGGTGACTACCTGTGGTCGAAGGCGAACGTCGGGGAGGCTGTCCCCGATGTGATGACACCGTGCACGTGGTCGCTGATCCGGCTGTGGGCCGCCGACGCGATCCCGTTCGCGAGGCTGCCCTACGGCCCGCACCCGGGGCTGGGCAACATCGGCGGCCGGTTCTACATGAACCTCAGCCTGGCGGCGTCCGCCGCGGCGGCGTTCGGCATCGCCCCCCGGCGGTTCGCCGCGATGACCGAGCAGTTCTACGGGCGGATCCCCGGCGGCCTGCAGATACCCCTGGTCCGGCTGCCCCGGGGCAGGCTGGTGGCCGCAGCAGCGGCGATCGCGGCCCGCGCCGGGCTGAGCGCCCTGACCCGCCGGCGGCGGCTGCGCCGGTTCCTTCCCGGCGCGCCCGCGCGCATGCGGGCACTGCGGGCCCAGATCGCCACCGCCGCGACCCCGGCCGAGCTGGCCGGGCTGTGGCAGGCGCAGGTCG
>Ga0335078_10001184_pt1 | contig 39499 bp, 32 predicted proteins | sample Lox_Sample_32_FD_206711 | JGI IMG/M metagenome (GOLD analysis project Ga0335078, IMG submission 206711) | Soil microbial communities from Loxahatchee National Wildlife Refuge, Florida, United States - Lox_Sample_3.2 | ecosystem: Environmental > Terrestrial > Soil > Wetlands | place: USA... | reverse complement strand
GTTGCTGTCAGCCAGGCCGTTGCTGTCAGCCAGGCCGTTGCTGTCAGCCAGGCCGTTGCTGTCAGCCAGGCCGTTGCTGTCAGCCAGGCCGTTGCTGTCAGCCAGGCCGTTGCTGTCAGCCAGGCCGGTTGCACCCGGCATCCCGCCGCGGCCGAGCGCCGTCTCACCCGGCTGCCGACGCGCGCGCTGGAAGTTGGCCACGCCGCGGGCCAGATCATGCCCGACCGAGCTGGCCTCGACCTCCACCGCCAGCCGGGACTCGCCGTCCTTCTCGTATGGGCGGACCTGCAGCCGGCCGCGGACCAGCACCGGCTCCCCCTTGCGCAGGCAGGTGGCCACGTTCTCGGCCAGGGTCCGCCAGCACACCACGGTCACGAACGAGGTGGCCCCGTCCATCCACTCGCCGGTCTCCCGGTCCACCCGCCGTGGCGTGTAGCCGACCCGCAGCGTCACCGTGGAATGACCGCTGGACGTGATGCGGTACTTCGGTTCTTTGGCCACATACCCGGTCAGGAACACCTGCGCGTCGTTGATCATCCTCATCCTCCTGGATCTCTGGCGGCCCGGGGCGGTTGGTACACCAGCCCGCCACCGGCACCGCTGCCTGCCACCACGATCCAGTGCGGCAACGGCCACTTCGACACCGAACGCCATCCTGTGGATAATCCGGCTAATTCTGGCCACCTGTGGACCGGTGAACCAGAAATGGCGGTAGTGGGTGACACAATCGCCCGGGCAGGTGCGCGCCTGCGGTCCCGGCGAGTCAGCGCGCGGGCGGCGGGCAGCTGGGGGACCGGCTACCGCCGCAGTCCCGTCACGGTCCCTGCCGCCTGCGAGCCAGCGTGCGGAGCGCCACCAGCAGGCTCACCAGCAGGGCAGCCACGATAAAGACTCCGCCGATCGCGGAAAACGCCGGGCCAATGTTGTCGAGCGCGGTAACGCTGGTATAGCGCTGCCCCGCGTAACCGATGGCGGCGGCGCAGAATCCAGCCGTCAGGCAGCCCAGGAAGACGGGCAGGAGCCGATGCACGGTGGGCTCGCCTCCTGCGCGCCTGTCCCTGGCCGATCTGGCCAGCGCGCGTATCCACAAGGTGGCGCCAAGAATCGCGCCCACCCCGGCCAGAATCGCCAGCGCTGGCGCGTGCTGCGACAAGACGCGGTGAATGTGGCCGATATTCAGCTTGAATATCGCGTATAGGGCAAGCCAGATGAAAATGAATTCTAGCGCGGCCGTCCAGGCCGGGATTTCACGCTGGCTGGCCTCCACCGCGGTGGCGACGCAGCCGAGAACAGCCGCGCCGAGGATAACCACCGACCAGGCGGTGCCGAGCTGGTAGCTGGGGTCGAAGAGCTTCACGGCCAGTATCAGCAGCGGAACGATCAGCAGGATCGGGCCGACCACCGGGGTAGGTATCCGCTGTGCGGCTGCGCTGTGCGTGGGCGCCCCGGCCTTCCGCTGCTCGGCGGCACGCTGCTCGGCGGCACGCTGCTCGGCGGCACGTTCCTCGGCCGCCCGCTGCTCCGCCGCCTGTTCCTCGGCGGCCCGCTGCTCCGCCGCACGCACCTCGGCCGCCCGCTGCTCCGCCGCCTGTTCCTCGGCGGCCCGCTGCTCCGCCGCACGCACCTCGGCCGCCCGCTGCTCCGCCGCCTGTTCCTCGGCCGCACGCTGCTCCGCCGCACGGCGCTCCGCCTCCCGCCGCTCGGCCTCGCGCTTATCCCTGGCACCTGTTCCTCTGGTGAAGACGCGGCCGTCTGGTGAGCGCAGGTAGAGCACCGGCGTGGCCCATTCGATCTCATTCCCTTCTGCGAACATCGCTCGCCGGGCTTCGACCGTGGCCACGTCGATCGGCAGGCCGTCCGCGATGCCCTGGTAGAAGGACTGGCTGAACACGAGGGCGGCCGGATCGGAGATCTCGAACTGCATGGCGATGACCGCCGGGATGTCCTGCCGCACCAGCGCCTGGGCCACCCCGCCGAGCGGATCATCCTGGGCGCTGCGGCCACCTTCGCAGGCGTTGAGGACCGCCAGCCGCAGCGGGCGGTGGTGAACCATCATCCCGAGATCGCGGCCGGTCACCAGCCGGGTCTTCCCATCGGCGGCCTCCAGCGCGAGCGCTCCGTCCTGGCCATTCTCATCGAAGCCGCCGTGCCCGATGAAGTGCAGGACATGGTATTGCTTCAGCTGGAGCTGCCGGCGCAACGCGGCCAGGGTGCCCTCCCCCAGCCGGTCTACCTGCACCATCCCACGGCCAGCCAGGTCACCGAGCGTGCTGTTGAGCTTGCCCCACTCTCCTTCGACGTCCAGCGGAGGGAGGTCGCTGGGAGTGGAGATCATCGCCAGGATGCGCAGCGGAGGGCTGATGGGGAACGGCCTGACCGGGGCAGGCAGTTCCGCGTAACGCACCAGGGCGGTGTCCGGGTCCAGGCCGAGGAATCCCTGTTCCTTGTCGTACAGGTATTCCCACGGAATGCCCGCCAGCGGCTGGGCCAGCCGCAGCCGGATCCGCAGCCCCGCGTCCTTGCTCTCCGCGGTCAGGCGGCTGCGGCCCAGGCACTCACCGACCTGGCCGGAAAACGCGGCCCGGTACAGCCGGTCACCGAAGTTTTCCAGCAGCAGCCGGTCCGGTGAATCGATCCGCCGGACCTGCCGGCGCGCGCGGCCGATCGACCCCACGACCTCCAGGATGAGGATCCGCAGGTCCTTCTCGGAGAAGGGAAGGGCAAAATCGGCTTCCGCCTCCCCGGCCGGGGAGGCGACCACCCGCGTCCGGAAGCCGTCATCGTGGGGTTCGATGACGACATCGAAATCGAGAAGCCTCCGCACGGCGCCCGTCCTCATGTCCCCGGGCCGTGCCGCCAGGTCATCGACACCCTGAAGTTGGCCTCCACCGCGGCCGAGGCGATGAACGCGCCGGTCTGCGCGCTCAGCTGCACACCGAACTCGATACTGATCTCATCGGCCGGATCGTGGGCGGCCCGAAGACGGGACAGGAGGCTGCTGGCGGCGGGTACGACGGTAGCGGTGGCGTCCTCAAACGTCTTGTCGGCCTGGTCCGCCACTGTCGGGCGATCCTTCACCAGGCCGCGCATGGCCGGTCCGGCGGAGGCCTCGTTGACCTCGACGAGAACGCTGCCGCCTTGTTCGAGCGGGAAATCAACCAGCTGCTTCACTGGATCAGCCCCCCGGATCGGCCGTCATGGCACGGTGACCTGCCGGTGACCTCGCGTGTCCGGCGTGTCAGTTTCTGCTAATACAGAGCCGCAGCCAACCGCCCTGATACCTTCTGACGCTGATCGCCGGCGCCGGGTAGGCAGCCGGCCGCATTCACCGCTAGCTCACGCGCGGGTTGGCAAGGCCGATAACCGCCGGGGCCACGGCGCGAACCGCTCCCGCAAGGCGGCGATCTCTGGTGGCCCGAGCCCAAACGGGGCGAACACGCCGTCGCCCCACCCGTCCAGCCGCCGGCCGGCGTCAGCGAAGTCCCGGCCGGTCAGGCCCGGATCCAGCCGCCGGGCGAACCCGATGACCTGGGCGACGCTGTACCGCTCCAAGGCGGCCGCCGTGTCCAGGTAGTCACGCGGTTCAGCCCGGCTGGCCAGCGCGCACACCTTGCCGCCGACCACATCCTCCAGATCCAGGACCGGGCCGATATCCATGATCACCGGCATCCTGGCCCGCTCGAAGTACGCCATCTGGAGCATCATCTGGCCGCCTCCGGGGGCGGTCACGATCCACTCGGCCAGTCCCTCGCCCATCCCGTCGAAGACGTCGGCCAGGCCGCCGGTCTTATCCCAGCGCTCGGTCCCGAAACCCGCTTTACGCAGCGCGGCCTCAACCGCATCGGCCGCCGCTTCCACGCCGCCCTGCTGGTCGCTGAAAACGTCTACGTCCTGGGTGGGCCGCTGGGTAATCCCGTGGGCGAGCAGCGCGTTACCGCCACCGAGGGCGAAGCCGTGCGGCCCGGCGGCGCGCAGCGCGATCGCCGCCACCTCACGGTGGAGATCACTGACGGGCATCAGCTGGCCGGGACCGCAGCCGCCCGCAGGGCCGGATGCGCATCCTCCCACGCCTGCCGCACGCCCTTGGGCAGGTACAGGCCAGGCCACAGCGCGATCAGCGTGTCACCGTCCAGGTAGGCGGTGAGGTCCTCGGGCCGGGACGCTTCCCGCAGGACCGTCTGGTACAGCCACTGCCGCATGTCCGGGTCGCCCAGGTCGAACGTGTGCCCCGGGCAGCTCCAGAACAGCCACAGCGGCAGCTCCACCGAACCCTCCGTCGGGCCGCGCAGGTCGGCCAGGCTGGTCACGACGACAGCCCGCCGCCCCGGCCGGGACTGGTACCGGGCCGGCCCAGCGGCTTGCGTCATGGCCATGGGACCAGCGTACATCGCCGGGCCCCGGCAGTCGAATAAAGGATCGAAAGACGCGCGCCGCTCCGCCCTCCGGCCGGCTGCCCAGCACGCTCCGGCAGGCGGCGCGGACTATCACCCGGCGCTGGCATCCAGCCTAACGCGCGGTCAACCGGGGTCAGGCTGCGACCAGCTCGGACGGCTCGGCGATCACGTCCACCAGCGCGCCGTTGCGCATCACGGTGATGGCCATCGGCTTGCCGATGGCCTCGGCGAACATCAGCCGCTGCAGGTCCTGCGCGTTGCTGACCGGCTGGCCCCCGGCGCTCAGCAGCAGGTCGCCCGTGCGCAGCCCGGCCCGGCCGGCCGGCCCCCCGGCGATCACCTCGACCACCCGCAGGCCGGAGGGCCGCCCGACCCGTTCGGCCAGCCAGGCGGGCAGTGGGGCAGGCATGCTCGCCAGCCCGAGGTAGGCGCGCTTCACCCGGCCCTGCTGCATCAGCGCGGAAATGATGCGCCGGGTGGTCGCGTTGACCGGGACGGCCAGCCCCACTCCCACCCCGGCGACAGCGGTGTTGATGCCCACCACCCGCGCGTGGCTGTCGGCCAGCGCCCCGCCCGAGTTGCCGGGGTTCAGCGCGGCGTCGGTCTGGATCACGTCCTCGATCAGCCGGCCAGCGGCCGCGCTGCGGGTAGGCAGCGACCGGCCCAGCGCGCTGACCACGCCGGCGGTGACCGAGCCGGCCAGGCCGAGCGGATTGCCGACCGCCACCACCAGCTGCCCCACCACCAGCTGGTCCGCCTCACCCAGCTGGGCTGGCGACGGCGTCTGCCCGGCGGTCCGGAGCACGGCCAGGTCGGAGAGGGGATCGGCGCCGACCACCCGGAACGGGACGGTGGACCCGTCGGAGAACGCCGCGGTGCCCGCGGGGGACCTGCCCACCACGTGGGCGTTGGTCAGCAGGAAGCCATCACCGGTGAACACCACGGCTGAGCCGAGGCTCTCCCCGCCCCGTCCGGCCCGCGGCACCCGCAGGCTGGCCACCTTGCCGGTGAGCTCGGCCGCGACCCCGGCCACGATCTGTGAGTAGCTGTCCAGCGGCTGATTGTCGGCCATGCCGCCTCCTGCCCTGCCTGATCCTCAACAATTACATGATTACAGGATGCTGAGAACCAGCTAAACACCTACAGCCGGGTACGTCTTCCCCGGGCGTTACGCCGTCAGCGGACGGGACGGCAGCCCAGGACCACCTAGGTGTGGCAGGACGCGCCCTAGTGCCGGACCGTCTCGAGTGCGGCGCAGAACCGGCCATACTCGGACAGTTCCTGCTTCACCGGCATCAGCACCAGCTGCTCGGCCACGTCCTTCATCCGGGAACGCATCTGCTCCTCGACCCGGCTGCGCTCGCGCAGCGCGGCCGAACTGACCAGGCTCATGCATCCCGACGCGGTCAGCCAGCCCAGCACCAGGATGGCGGCGATCAGCAGGATCACCCAGGGCAGCAGCGCGGCATCGCTGAAGATGGCCGGGGCGTGGCGGGCTGCGTGGAATACGCCGATCACCAGGAGGGCCACTACCCAGGCCAGCCCGGCCACGACACAGCCGAGCAGCAGCCCCTGCCACACCGCCACCACCCGCCACCAGGGTGCAGCGGTGTTCTCCGCGGGCAGCGAGTCGCCGATCGCCTCACCCAGTGCGCCGGGAATCTCGTCCCGGCGTGACCTGGCCGCCGCCTGGACCGTCTCCGACCACGGCTTGGGCAGCGTCGGCCCGATCTGCTCGCCGAGCGCGGTCAGCGCGTTGTCGATCTCGGCTTGCTGCGCCCCGGCCGGCCCCGCCGACACCCCGCGCAGTTCCTCCCAGAGGTTGCCAAGCCGCAGCTTGCGCACTGGATCACGGCCCAGCGCGCGGTCCAGCAGCCAGGACACCGGCCAGCCGACGTAGTCGACGGCACGCAGCTCGCGCGCGCTCTGCAGGGCCTGGCCGACACCGGCCGCCCCGGCGGCCCGGCCGAACGACTCGGCCAGCACCATGGCGCTGCTCGGCGGTACCTCGGCGAAATCGTCGGTGTCGGTGTCCTGGCCGGCCCCACGCCCCTCCCCCGCATAGGGCAGGAACCGGGCACCCATCGCCTCCAGATCGGCGGCGATCCGGTCGGTGGCCGCGCGCCGGGCGGCGACCGACTCGGCCAGCACCTTGCGCAGCTCGTCCAGGCCCACCCCGGTCCGCGCCGAGGTGGTCAGCACCCGGGCGTCGTGCAGATTCTCCGAGTCGAGCAGCCGGCGCAGGTCGGACACGCAGTCCTCGGCCTGCTCGGCGGTGAGCAGATCAGACTGGTTCAGCACCACGGCGATGACGGCCGAATACCCGGCCAGCTGGGTCAGGTAGCGGCTGTGCACCGCGGCGTCCGCGTACTTCTGCGGATCCAGCACCCAGATCATCAGGTCGGCCAGCCCGACCAGGCGGTTCATCTCGGCCGACGCCCGGGCCGCGACCGAATCGTGGTCGGGCAGGTCGATCAGGATGAGACCGCGCAGCGACTCCTCGCCCTCACCGAGCGCGCTGGACCGGGCGTACCGGTTGCGCGGCGGGATGCGCAGCCACTCCAGCAGCGCGGCCGCCCCGTCCATGCCCCACACGCAGGCATGCGGATCCTTGGTGAACGGCCTGATCACGCCGACCGCCGAGAAGTCCGCCCCGGCCAGCCGGTTGAACAGCGACGACTTGCCGCTGCCAGTGCCACCGGCCAGCACCGCGACCGTGTGGTTAGCCGACATCCGCAGCCGCTCGCCGGCCCGGTTGACCAGCTGCTCCGCCTCGGCCAGCAACGGCACGCTGAATCCGTCCGGGCCGGTCCGCGCCGACCCGATCTGGATCACCCGCGCCAGCGCGGTCAGCCGCTGGGACAGGTCACCGTCGGCGCCGCGGCCCGGCTGCACCCCCACCCCGCCCGCCATGGCCGGGTTCCTCGCCAGCCACGCGGGCTGGTATTCGCCGATGCTCATCGCGCCATCTCAAGTGAGTAGGTGGCCTGATACAGCCGGACCGCGGCCGCCTCGTCCAGCGTCCCGGCCGAGTCGATCAGCTCGACGAAGCGCAGCATCTCCTCATCGAACAGCAGGCGGACCCGCTCGCGCAGATCGGCCCGGGCCTGGGCGCTGACCTCGCGCAGCGGCTCGGCACCCAACAGCGACGTCAGCAGGAGCTGCGGAACCGCGGCCGCGCCGTCGGCGGTGTCGGCTTCCGGGTCGTGCTGGCTCAGCATGGCCACCGCGAGCACGGTGGCCAGCGAGTCGTCGTCGAAGGACATCACCCGCGAGATCGACCGCTTGGTGACGTTCTCCGCGCGGACCAGCCGCACGACGTGGTCCTGCCACCCGCTCACCGCGCGTGCCGTGCGCGTGGGCAGGTCGGCTGAGGCCCGGGCCAGCAGCACCGCTGCCCGGCGGTGCGCCCCGGGCGGGCTATCGTCCGGGGCGTCGGCCGCGGGCTGCCCGTCCGTGCCGAAGATCAGCCCGGCATCCGCGGCAAACTGCGAGCCGACCCAGGCGTCGCCGGTCTCCTCGGACGGCAGGGCGTCCAGCAGGGCCACTCCGGCCGGATGGCTGCGCCAGCGCTTGACCGACTCTTCGGCGGCCCGCCCGGCGACCGAGATGACCAGCGACTCGATCGCAGCCCGCAGCGCGCTCTTCAGCGCCGCAGCCCGGGCCGGCCCGCCCCGCTTACGCTGCCGGGCCTGCCTGCCCCGCGGCGCCTGCAGACCGCGAAGCAGGTCACCGGTCCCGGCGAAGTCCTGCCAGCGGGCCACTACCTCGCCGCGCAACAGCGAGCCATCGGACAGTGCGTGCTCGGCCTCGGCCAGCTCCGCCGCGTAGGCGCCATCCACCGCCGCCTTGAGGTCACCGCGGATGACCAGCTGCGCCTCGACCTCCCCCGCGAGCGCGGGCACCCGGCTGCGGAAGGTGTCCAGCACGCCGGACATGGTCTGGGTCAGCACGGCCACCCGCCGGTCCGCCTGGACCGCGGTGTCCTGCAGCCACTCACGGACCGGCGCCGACACCTCGACCGGCAGCCGGGCGTCGGTGATGACCGTCTCATTGATCACGAACCGCTGGTTCTCGCCCAGCCCGTTCGCGGCCAGCATGGCCCCGAAGTGCCTGATGAGCTCGGCGCCGCTGGAGGGCGGGACCCGGGACAGCACGATGCCCAGGGCGGCGCCGCGGTCTTTGGCGTATTCCAGCAGTTCCCACACGGCGGCGTCCGCGTACCGGCTCGCGGTGGTCATGAACAGCCACAGGTCCGAGGCATCGAGGAACTGGTGGGCGAACTCCCGGTGCGCCTGCACCACCGAGTCGATGTCCGGGGTGTCCAGCAGCGCGACTCCCTTGGGCATGCCCTCGCTCGCGGCCAGCACCAGCAGCCCGTCCCGGCCGGACCGGGCCAGCCCTTCCTGGCGCACCCGGGGCACCGTCGGCAGGAACACGTTCTCCGCGAACCAGTCCGCCTCGTCCGGATGGCAGGCGAGCACCGGGCTGTTCGTGGTCGGGCGGCGGATCCCGGTCGCGCTGACCTGTGTCCCGACGATGCTGTTCACCAGGGTGGACTTGCCCGCGCCGGTCGACCCGACCAGGGCCACGAGGACCGGCGCACCGGACTGCCGCACCCGGGGCAATAGGTAGTCATCGATCTGGCTGAGCAGCTTGCGCCGCTCGGCCCGCCCCGACTCGGCGCCTTCGGTCTCGAAGACCAGGCTGACGTCCACGATGCGGCGGCGCAGTTCGAGCAGGGCCGCTTCGAGCAGCCGGGCGTCCACCCGGCGGTGCCGGCCCTGCTCCACAGGCCCAGGCTCCGCCTGGGCCGCAGGCGGAGGCGGCGGCGCCGGCCGGGCAGGGTCGGGTGAAGATCCCGCGTCCGCGCTCGCGGCGCGGGCGGCCGCAGCCGCCAGGCCCCCCTGCCCTTCGGTCATTGCTCCTCTGTCACTGCCCTTCCCGCGTTGGCGTGGCTCCGGCAGGCCCCGGTGACGTGGGCACGCGCACGGCCTGCGGGTCGCCTAGTAGGTTGCGTGAGAGTTCCGTGATGTGCGTCCCTACGTTTACTACCTCACCTATCACAACAATCGCTGGCGGACGCAATCCAGCATCGTGCACAGCGCCGGCTACGGCGCCAAGTCCTGTGGTAATTATGTGCTGCGTGGGCAGGGTACCGTCCACAATGACCGAAACTGGGGTACGCGAATCACGGCCGGAGTCGATCAGCGTCCGGGCGATGGCCGTCAGGTGCTCCAGGCTCATCAGCAGCACCAGCGTGGCGGCGGACGCACCCACCTCCGCCCAGTCGACGGTAGAGCGGGGATCACCCGGCGGGATATGCGCCGAGACCACCCGGAATTCCTGGGTGACCCCGCGGTGCGTCACCGGGATGCCAGCCGCAGCGGGCACCGCGATCGCGCTGGTCACCCCCGGCACCACTGTGACCGGGACACCCGCGGCCAGGCAGGCGAGGACCTCCTCGGCGCCCCGGCCGAAGACAAACGGGTCACCACCCTTGAGACGGACGACCCGCCGTCCCTGCTGGGCCCGGCCGATCAGCAGAGCGTTGATCTGGTCCTGAGCCATCGCCCGGCCGCGCGGGAGCTTGGCCACGTCGATCAGCTCCGTGTCCGGGCCGAGCTCGTCGAGCAGGGAACGGGGCGCCAGCCGGTCGGCCAGCACCACGTCGGCCTCGGCCAGCAGTTCCCGGCCGCGCACCGTGATGAGCCCGGGATCGCCGGGGCCACCACCGACCAGCGCCACCCGGCCACCACCACGGCGGTGCCGCCGGGGGCTGAGCTGGCCGGTCTGCAGCCCGGCGAGCACCTGGTCGCGGATGCCCGCGCTGCGCAGCGGGTCGCCGCTGACCACCCCGAACCGCACGTCCCCGGCCTGCCCGGAGGCCGGGGTCCACGCCGCCGAGGCGGTCCGGTCATCGGCCCGGACCGACCAGATCCCGGCCTCCTCGGCCTCGGCCGCCACGGCCGCATTCACCGCCGGGTCGTCGGTGCAGGCACAGACCAGCCAGGCTCCGGAGCAGTCACCGGGCTGGTAGCCCCGGGGCAGCCAGCGCACCCGGTCAGCCAGCGCGAGATCCTGCAGCGACGGGCTCACCCCGGGGGACACCAGCACGACAGCCGCGCCCGCGTCAAGCAGCCCGGGTACCCGCCGGGTGGCGACCGCGCCGCCACCAACGACCAGCACCCGGCGGCCACTTAGCCGGAGCGCGAGCAGATAGGGCGCAGCCCCGTCGGCGACCATGGCGGTCCGTCCTCCTTCGGCTGCGCTGGTCGGCCCCGCGATCCAGCCGGGCCGGGGCCTCAGGACACCGAGACTAAGGTGTGTCCTGCCGATCTGCGAGCCGGTCGCCACGCACAACCTGGCGGCCTGGGCGTCAGTCCGGGGCGGCCGCTGGCGCCGGATCGGCCAGCGCGGCCGCCGCTGCGGCCAAGGCGCAGAACGCGGCCGCGGCCACCGCGGCGCCGCCCTTCTCCGAAACGTTGGTCAGCGCCGGGATACCGCTGGCCCGCAGGGCGTCCTTGGCTTCGGCCGCGCCCGCGAAGCCGACCGGCAGGCCGATGACGAGCGACGGCTGCACGTTCCTGGCCATGATCTCGTGCAGCGCGGCGGGCTCGCAGCCCACCACCCAGACCGCGCCCGGCCCGGCCTGGCCGAAGGCCAGCCGGACCGCGGCGGCTGGCTGGCTGATCGCCGCCGTCCGGGCCAGCCGGGCGGTCAGCGTCTCCGCGCTCTTGCAGACGACCGGGTAGCCGGTAATCCCGGCGGCCACCATCGTGGTGTCGGCGACGACCGCCGCCCCATCGGCCAGCCGGTCCACCGCGGTGGTCAGCACCCGCTCCTCGCACACCAGGTCGGTGGCGTAGTCGAAGTCCGCGCTGGCCGCGATGACGCGTTCGGTCACCGCGCGGCTCAGCGGCTCCAGTCGGCTCAGGTCGATGCGGGTCCGCAGGATCCGGTAGGACTCTTCCTCCTCCGGCGTCCTGGTCACCGCCCACCCCTCCGTCAGCCGCTCGCCCGTATTTCACACTCTTTGAGTAGGTAATGCAGGTGGCTGCCTTACCCCTGGCCAGGATGACACAACCCGCGGGTGACTCGGCGGGTCATCCGGATGCGGGACGGCGCGGCGCCGATACACTGTCCGGGCGCACTTATGGTTGCGTCCCGCACCCGGTCCTGGGACGCCACCAGCCACGCGAGACGCCAGCCAGGCGGGAACTGCGCGCGCGCACACGAGCCACTGGCCGCCAGAACCACTGGGCGGCCAGGTGGCGGAATCCGGCGGAACCGGGGACAACCGGGTAGCAAATTCGACATGCTTCGCGAATGGATGCGCGAGGCGGAGGCGGCATAGTGACCAGCACATGGGCAGACGATCGGGCCATCGACGACGCGGCAGCTATGGCGTTCTCCGCTGAGTTCGGCGGGCCGGCTGAGCGCCTGGCGCCGGTGGCCATCGTGATAGCGGCGTTCAACGAGCAGGGCGTGATCGGCTCGGTGGTGGACGCGCTTCCGCCGGCCATCTGCGACCTGAGCAGCGCCGTGATCGTGGTGTCGGACGGCTCCCGGGACGAGACCGTGGCCGAGGCCCGTGCGCACGGCGCGCTGGTCGCCGATGTCCCAGTGAACCGGGGCCAGGGCGCCGCGCTGCGCCTGGGCTACCGGCTGGCCCGCGAGGGCGGTGCCCGGTACATCGTCACCACGGACGCGGACGGCCAGTACAACCCGGCGGAGATGGAACGCGTGCTGGCCCCGGTGGTGGCGGGCGAGGCCGACTTCGTGACCGGGTCGCGCAAGCTCGGCAGCCAGGAGACCAAAGACCCGGTGCGCCGCCTGGGCACCTGGGTGTTTGCCACCACGATCACCGTGCTGACCGGGAAGCGGATCACCGACTCGTCATTCGGGCTGCGCGCGATGCGCGCCGAGGTTACCGGGGCGGTCCGCCTGGAGCAGCCCCAGTACCAGTCGGCGGAGCTGCTGATCGCCGTGCTCGCCCGGGGCTTCCGGGTGTCCGAGGTGCCGGCCACGATCCACCGGCGGCAGGTCGGCGAGAGCAAGAAGGGCCACAACGCGATCTATGGGCTCAGGTACGCGGGCGTCGTGCTCGGCACCTGGGTACGCGAGCGGCGGCGGCGCGGGCCGGCCGGGCAGCCGCCGTCCCCGGCCCGTACGGGGGCCGCGGAGCCGCCTGGTTCCGCGGCCGCTGGCTCCGCCGCCAGCAGCAACGGTGCCGCCGCAGGCGGCTCCGCGGCCACCGCCGACGCGGCCAGCCCGGGCCAGGGGGTCACGGAGCGGAGCTAGCGCCGCAAACGCGAAAGGGTCCGGGACGGTCAATTATCTGGTTGACCAATCCTTTGCCAGATTTTTATCCGAAGATTCTTGGCCCTGGCGTGTCATACCGCCGCTTCAAACGCTGGACGCCAATTCCCCAGCGGTCAATCCCGGCCCGGCCGGGACCTTAATGACGGGTGCGGGGATCCCGGGACACACCCTCGTCCCGCTGGCCACGCCGGGCGGTGTCCCGCTCGGCCGAGCCATTGGCCCAGACCGGCGAGCCATTGGCCCGCGCCGACCCCACTGCCGGTGCGTACCGGGCGGCGTCCATCTGACCAGCGGTCGGCGCTGTCCCGTTTGCCCTGGTCTCGCGGGCGTGCCCGGCCGGAGCAGGGCCAGGCGCCGGGGCCTCGGCCGGCTCGGCCACGGCAGGCTGGCGGCCCTCGACGACAGCCAGCGCATCCACGGTGGACTTCCGGTCGGCGAACAGGACGTAATGGAAGATGAGGAAGCGGCCCGCGAACGTCAGGCAGTTGGCCGCGAAGTAGAACATGTCGGCGACAATCACCTGGCCTGGGCCATCGGTGAACCCCATCGAGGCCGCCACCTGGTTGCCCAGCTTGCTGGCCAGGGTCAGGATGATGCCGGCGCTGATGGACACCACGACGAACGGCAGGGTCTCCTTGAGCAGGTGGGGCCGCCCCTTGCGCTCCCAGGCCCAGCGGCTGATCACGTAGCTGACGGTCGCACCCGCCAGCCAGCCCGCGAACCCGGAGACCCCGGCGGTCAGGTTGGCCGGCCCGAGGCAGATGATGTACGTGATCTGCGTCGCGGCCACGGCACAGACGGCGGCCGGGGCGAACCGGACGAAGCGCTTGACAACCGTGCTGCGCAGCTTGCTTTCCAGCGACGCGGGGACGATTCGCCACAGGGCGTCGGAAATCCTGGGCGGTATAAGTGTCATCTGCGTCCTAGCTCTTTCGGAGACCGACAGGTCGTCCAAACAGGTATACAGTACGGGACCCGGTTGATGTCCCTGGTACGCGACCTCCGGTCAGCATTAGTTCGGCCCACGTCAGCCGACCGCACCGCCCAGGTTACGGGGCCGGTCCACGCGCCGGCGCGGTACCGCGCGTGCCATAGGTGCGAGTCCGCGGAACCCTTCCAGAACACGTCGATCACGCCGCTGGGCTGCCCGGCGGCGAACGGACTGCTGCCCAGGCCGCCCAGGCCCAGCTGAGCCGGCGGCTGCCAGCCCGTGCCGGGATCGGTGGCCCACCAGAGCCGGCCGTTGCCGCCCTTCCACAGCACGCTCACCGCGCTGCCCGAGGCGACCACGAACGGCCTACCCGACACACCGCCCGGCAGCCCCACGGGCCTGCCCCAGCCGTTGGCCGGCGTGTACGTCACCCGCCAGGCCCCCGTGTGCCCGCGGGCCGGCCAGGCCACGTCGATCTCGCCAGTGGCCAGGCCGGTGGCGCGGGGCGCGCCGCCGAGCTGGCCCATGCCCAGGCTGGCCGCCTGGCCCCAGGACGAGCCGGGATTGCGCCGGATCTGCCACAGCTGCCCGTTTGTGCCCCGCCAAAACACGCTGAGCGCACCCTTTCCGGACACCACGGGCGCCGGGACGGAGGCCAGCTGGCCGCCGAGGTCCTGCGGCCTGCCCCAGCCGTGGCCGGGGCGGTACCGGGCGTGCCACAGGTGATGACCCGGCACGCTCCGCCAGAACACGTCGATCTCGCCACTGGACAGCGCCACCGCCGCTGGCCGGCTGCCGATCTTGCCCACCGGCAGCCTGCGCAGCCGCGACCAGTGCCGCCCCGGCTGGTAGCTGGCCTCCACCAGGTGGCCGCTGGCCGCCCGGCCGAATACGGCGACGGTGCCGGCCGTCGAGGTCACCGCCGAGGGCTGCGTGACGAGCGAGCCGCCCAGCCCGGCCGGCCCATGCCATCCGGTGCCCGGGCTGAACCAGACGTGCCGAAGCTTGCCGGCCGTCCCGGTGAAGAACGTGTCCACATCCCCGCTGGCCTGGGCGGCTGCCTGGGACGCCTGCGGGGAGGTGCCGGTAACCGAGCGCTGGACGTCGAGATAGTCCTGGTCAATATTGACGCTGTCCCCGCCATAGGTGACGTTCTGGCCGCCCTGGTACTGGTGAATACGCTGGTGCAGCGGCCAGGCTGTGGCGGGCAGAACCGGGTCAGCGGTGTTGGCGACGCCATTCCAAAGCGCGTCGTAGATCACGTCAGGCATCGTGTACGAGGGATTGGAAAGGTTCTCGGCCAGGTCGCTGACGCCCGCCAGCGAATTGCTGTAGACACCCGAGGAATACCCGAGGGCGTGCAATTTTCTGGTCCAGGCGGTCAGGAAACGCAGCACCTGGCCGGCCGAGGAAGGCGGGTATGCCTCCATGTCGTAGTACAGCGGGGTGCGCGGGCCGAAGCCGAGCAGCCGGGCCGCCCGCACCGCGTCCTTGGCCGCGTCAGCCGCCTGGCTGGCGACGGAGCTGAGCTGGCCGAAGCTGGCCTGGGGGCCCACGTAGATAGGCACGAAATGCCAGCCCGCGGCCTGCTGCTGGCTGACCCAGGCCGGGGTCAGGTTGGGCTGCGCGCAGGCCCGGTCGGCGCCGCCGATGTAGATGCCCACCGCCCGGTACGGGGAGAGCCGCAGCCAGGTCTTCATCACCGCCGCGCTGGGCGCGGCGCAGGCGTCGAACCCCCGCCCCGTGTAGCTGGTCGCGGTGGTGGGCAGCACCCGGGGCGCGGCCAGTGGGCCGGCGGCGGCCCCGGCTGCGCCAGCCGGCGGCGGCGTCCCGCCGTTGCCGCGTTCCGGCGGCACCCGCAGCGACCCGCTGGCGAGGATCCGGGCGATCTGGGCCCGGCTGGCCGCATAGGTCGCGGTGACCGTGATTCGCCTGGTCACCACCGTTATCAGCCGGTCCACCGGATAGGCCGCCGAGTACGGGATGGCGTGCGGCGCGGACGGCTGGACGAGCATCGCCCCGGTGGTCCCGACGATCGTGGCCGGGCACTCCTGGGTGCGCCCCGGGGTGCCCAGGTAGAGCACGTGGCGGTCGAAGCGGACACACCGCCGGGGCTGGCGGGCCAGGTTGATCACCCGCCAGCTCCGCGGGATCGTGAACGTGGTTCCCTGGTAGGTCACCTGCCGTACCGCAACGGGACGGGCTGCTTGGGCCGCTTGGGCGGCTGGCTGGGCCCCGGCCGGGCTGCTCAGCACCGGCCCCCCGGCCACCACGGCGATGGTGAGCAGGCCCACGGTCAGCCAGATCCGGAAAAGCGTAAAAGAACGCATGACGAGTCCCCCCGGCGCCGCATTCACCTATTCGGTAACACGGCTAACTCTTCATCCTCGACAATGAGTTTAAAGGCTGTGGTCCCATGTGACCAGGGTGACCGGCCCCAGCAGCCGCGGAGATACCGGCTAGCCGGAACTTATTAAAATAAAGCGAGAGAAAGCTCGGCTAATCGCTAACTGACCCGGATTAGCCGGGCCGGCGGTGAGCCCGCCGGAACTGCCCGGGCTCGCGTGCCACAGGGTGCGCGGGGGCGTCTTTCAGCCCGCGCCCGGGGGCGCCGGCCTCGGCATAGGGGGACAGCACGAACCCGTTCGGGTAAATGATCTTCGGGTTTTCCGGGCCGGACGCCGGCCGGGTACTGGCCTGCGCGCCGGGTCCAGGCACATCCCCTGCGGCCATGGCGGTGCGCACCGCGTCGATGCCGCGGCCAGCGCGGATCTCCTCCAGCGCCGCCAGGTCCCAGCACTCCTCCGCGTTGACCGACACGGATTCACCGGTCCGGCGCACCCGGCCGCGCACCACGAGCAGCCAGGACCCGAACACCCGGGCCGCGCAGCGGGGCTGGACGGACTCGAAGAAGGCCAGGTCCACCGGCCCGGTCGCGTCGTCCAGGGTGACGAAGATGATCCGCATGCCGGAGCGGATGGCCGGGGTCTGCGTGGCGATCTTGACCCCGGCCACCAGGATCCGCTCACCTGGCAGGCAGTGGCCCAGGTCAGCGGAGCGCACCACGCCCAGCTGGCCGAGCAGCTCCTCGTAGAAGCTGATCACGTGCTGGCTGAGGTCGATGCCGAGGATGCTCAGCTCGGTCTCGACCCGCTCGAGCGGGGTCAGCTCGCGCAGCTCCCCGGCCGGGACGAGCTCGGCGAACCCGTCACCGCCGAAGCCGAACACGGCCTGGCCGGTGGCAGCGCCGGCCCGGGTGCGCCGGTCGAGGACCCCGACCCGGGCCAGCAGGTCCCGCCGGGACAGCCCGGAGTCGGCCGCATACACCGAGTCCAGCGCGCCCACCAGGACCAGCCGCTCGGCCACCGGCCGGGACACCGCGGCCCGCTCCCACAGGTCACGCAGGGACGAGTAGGGCTGCCCGGCGACGATCCGTGTCACCTCGCCGTCACTGATCCCCTTGATCTCACGCAGCCCGGCGCGCAGCCCCTCACCAGGCAGCTGGGGCACCGGTTCGACCCGCCAGTCGCCAGCCGAGGCGTTCACGTCCACCGGCAGGATGGGCAGGCCGGCCAGCCGGGCGTCCCCGACGATCACCCGTTTCGGGTACATCCCGGGGTCGTGGGTGAGCACCCCGGCGTAGAACGCGGCCGGGTAGTGCCGCTTCAGCCAGGCCGACTGGTAGGTGGGGATGGCGAACGCCGCCGCGTGCGCCTTGCAGAAGCCGAAGCCGCCGAAGGCTTCGAGCACCTCCCATACCCGCTGCACGGTCGCGCTGTCGTAACCCCGGTCGAGTGCGGTGTGCCGGAACCACTCCCCCGCCTGCTCCCGGGACCGCTCCTCGGTCAGCTGGCGCCGGGCAAATTCGGCCGCGGACAGCCCACAGCCGGTCATCGCGTGGATGACCCGCAGCACCTGCTCGTGGAAGATGACCACCCCGCCGGTCTCGGCCAGCGCGCCCGCCAGGTCCTCGTGCAGGTAGCTGGGTGGCTGGCGGCCGTGCCGGATCTCCAGGTAGGGCGTGACCATGTCGGAGTTGACCGGTCCCGGCCGGAACAGCGAGATGTCCACGATCAGGTCGCCGATGTCCCGCGGCAGCAGCTTGCCGACGAGTTCCCGCTGGCCGGGCGATTCGATCTGGAAGCAGCCCAGGGTCCGCGCGCTGCGGATCATCTCGAACGTCGGCTCATCCGCACAGCCGACCGCGTCGATGTCCACCCGCTCGCCCCGGGTCCGCTCGACCTCGGCGACCGTGTACGCCATCGCGGACTGCATCCGCACGCCGAGCACGTCCAGCTTGATCATGCCCGCGGTCTCCACGTCGTCCTTGTCGAACTGGCTCAGCGGGAGGCCCTCGAAGCTCTGCTCCACCGCGGTCCGGTCCAGCAGCGAGGTGTCCGACAGCACCACGCCGCAGGGATGCATGGCCACGTGCCGGGGCAGCCCGTCCAGCCGCTCGGCCAGCTGGAACACCCCCGTGAGCTGCGGGATGGCCAGACCGCTGGTGCGCAGCTCGGGCAGCTCGGCCAGGGCGCCCTGGATGCTGCGCGCCCGGATGTGCGGGAAGGCCTTGGCGACCAGGTCGATCTCGTGTGGCGGCAGCCCCAGCGAGGCGGCCACGTCCCGGATCGCGCTGCGCGCCCGGTAGGTCTCCATCATCGACACGCAGGCGACGCGCTGCTCGGTATAGGCGTCCACGATCGCCCGGTAGGCCTCGATCCGCCGCGCCGACTCCACGTCGAGGTCGATGTCGGGTAGGCCTTTACGGCTCTCGGACAGGAACCGCTCCATGATCAGGTCGTAGTCCAGCGGGTCGATGCCGGAGATGCCGATCAGGTAGTTGACCAGGCACCCGGCCCCGCTGCCACGGATCGAGCAGTGGATGCCCCGGCTCCTGATCAGCCTGGTCACATCGGCCACGGTGAGGAAGTAGGACGCCAGCCCGGTCTTGGCGATGATGGCCAGCTCGTGGTCGAGCCGCCGCGCCGCGCGCCGGGCGGCGCGCTGTGCACGGCGGCCCGCCACCGGGTAGCGGCGGGCCAGCCCGTCCGCGCAGCTCGCGCGCAGCATGCCCAGCGGATCGTCGCTTTCGCTCTCCGGCATGAACCGGCCACCGATGCCCAGGTCCCGCCCGGGATCGAGGGCGCACCGCGCGGCCACCGCGGCGGTCTGTGCCAGCAGCCGGGCCATCGCGGCCGCGCCCATCCCGCTGCCCGCGCCGCCGCAGACCCGGGCAGCGACCCGGGCCATGTCCGCGCCGCTGGCCAGGTAGGCCTGGGCGTTGCCACGGGCCAGGTGCCGCTCGCTCAGCGGAGCCAGCTGGCGGGCCGCGTCGAGCACCTGGGCCACCGTGGCGTCGGCCGGGTCGAGGTAGCGGACCGCGTTGCTGAGCACGGCGGGCAGGCCAGCCTCCTCGGCCAGCCGGAGCATCCGGGCGGCGCGGTGACCGCTCCCCCGGGTGCGGTGGTCGGTGATCTCGATCACCACCTCGCCGCAGTCCCGCCAGCGGGCCAGCGTGGCGGCGGCGTGATCGGGCCGCCGGGCCGAGATCGCCCAGCCGACATCGCTGCCCGGGCCGAGCAGGATGATGAGGCCCTCGGCGTGCCCCGCCACCAGGTCCGGGGTGATTACCGGGGCGCCGCGCTGGCCCGCCCGATGCGCGGCGCTGACCAGGCGGCACAGCGACGCCCAGCCCTGGCGGCCCTCGGCGAGCAGGGTCACCCGGGCCGCGTCCTCGGTGCGCAGCCGGGCCGGGGCCTGCGAGTTCAGCAGGCGCGGGGGCTCGGGCGCGGCCGGGCCCGGTGGGCCCGGCCGCGGGGCTGGCCCCAGCGCGAGATCGGCGCCGAGGATCGGCGCGATGCCCGCGTCCGCGCAGGCCACGGCGTGCTTGACCGCCCCGTACAGCCCGTCCCGGTCAGTCAGCGCGAGCGCGCTCATGCCGAGCCGGGCGGCCCGGGCGACCAGACCGGCCGGGGACGCGACCCCGTATCGCAGCGAGTAGGCCGACGCGACGTGCAGGTGAACGAAGCCGGCCGGCCAGCTCAGCCGGTTAAGTCCCATGCCCGGGCCAGCATCCAGTGGCCGGCCGCGAGGTCATGCCGCAGCTCGTACGTGCCGGTGTGGGCGGCGCCCGCCCCGGGCGAGGCGTCCACCCGCCAGAATTCGCGCTCGGCCGGCGCGCCCAGGTCCGGGTGCTGCTGCTTCCACCACTCACGGCTGATCACCCAGTGGTCCAGCACCGTGGTCACCGTGTACAGCGTGCCCCGCCAGGCGAACCTGGCCGGCTTCCCGTCCCGCACCCAGACATCCACCGGCTCCCCGTATGTCCTGCTCACTGTGGCATGCTCTCCTGCGACGGCTTAGACCCGGGGAAGCAGGCAGTGACTATATCTCGAAAACAGTTTCTAGACAAGAGTAGTGAGGAAGAATGCACCTGGCGTGACAGCCGGGCCAGCCCGGCCGGCCCGGCGGAGGCTGCACGGGCAGACAGACAGGCCAGCTCAGGCCAGCTCAAGCCAGCCAGGTCAGGTCAGGCCAGGCCAGGTCAGGTCAGCCAGCCAGCCAGCCAGCCAGGCCGGGTCCGGCCAGGTCAGCCAGCTAGGCCAGCCAGCCGGCCCAGGCAGTCAACGGTGTGCCCGAAGAACGCCGCCCGGTCGGTGATCACGTTCTCGAACTGGCCGAACAGCTCGAAGCTGATCAGCCCGAACAGCGCGGTCAGCGCGGCCAGGGCGCTCGCGATCATCTCGTCCGGGACCCCGGCCAGGATCGAGTCCCGCAGCACGGCGGCGTCGGCGGCGAACGACCCCGGCGGCGGGGGGCAGATGCCGGGCGGCCGCAGCGCGCCGGCCTGGCAGGCGTCGCTGACGATCTTCCCGAACACGGTGGCGGCCCGGGCAGCAGGCCCGATGGTCTGCTGCGGGGCCTGGTAGCCCGGCACCGGCGAGCCGTAGACGAGCGCGTACTCGTGCGGGTGAGCCAGCGCCCAGTCCCGGATGGCGCGGGCGGCCGCCAGCCACCGGCCCGGGTAGTCATCGGCCGGGCAGGCCGCGTCGGCGCCCTCGGCCGCCTCGCCGATCGCGTTGTAGCCGTCCACGATCAGCGCGGTCAGCAGGTCGTCCCGGCTCGGGAAGTACCGGTAGATGGCCGAGGAGACCATGCCCATCTCCCGGGCCACGGCGCGCAGCGACAGCCCGCCAGCTCCCTCGGTCGCCAGCTGGCCGCGGGCCACGTCGGTGATCTCCCTGGTGAGTTCGGCCCGGACCCGCGCCCGCGCGGTCCGGCTCGCGTTGCTGCCCGGTGCGGTCATGCCGGTGATGATATCAGAGCGCCGTCATAAAACGAGAGCGTTGCTCTTGTGTTTTCCGGTAACATACGAGAGCATTGCTCTTATAAGAGAGCAACACTCACCGAGGAGATGTCATGCTGGCTAAGCTGTTCTACACCGGGCCTTCGCTGCTCACCCTGCACGAGGAGTACGCGAAGCACTCACGCATCGACGAGGCGGCCCAGCTGATCTCGGAAAGCTCCGTCCTTATCGACGCGCCCGTGGCTCAGGTCTGGGCAGTGGTCAGCGACGTCGCCAGGTGGCCCTCCTGGTATCCCCGGATGACCGTGCTTGACCTGGACGCGGTCCGCCCGGACGCCCGGCTGCACTGGAAGCTGGGCAGCGTCGCGATGCGGTCCACCTTCGCCGTCGTCGCCCCGCAGCACGAACTGACCTGGACCGGCCGGATGCTCGGCTACAAAGCCGTGGACCAGCACCTGCTCGAGCCGGCCGGTGACAACCGCACCAAGGTCACCATCCGGGAGTCCCTGGCGGGTCCCCTGCTCCCCCTGCTGTACCGTCAGTCCACTCTCCAGGCCGGTCACCAGCAGTGGCTAGCCGCCCTGAAAGCGGCCGCCGAGCACGAGACGCTCCCCCACTCGGCCTAACGGGGCCCTCCGGCCCGTTCCAGCGGCAAGTGTGGACGGAAACCGTCGTGCTAGCAGCAGGAAGTGCCCACACTTCGGGTGGTGCCCGGGGCGGGGTCACCGGACGGCGACGGCGGGGCCGGTCACCGGACGGGGATGGCTAGCCTGGCAGGCCACCGAATTTGATAAGGCTAGCCTTATCAGTTTAGGCTTAGGAGTATGGCGGAGGACCTGGATGTCGGCGAGGTGGCCGCGGCGCTGCGGGTGAGCATCGGGCTGCTGCTGCGGCGGATGCGGCAGTCCCGGCCAGCAGGCGAGCTTTCCCTGCCGGAGGGCTCGGCGCTGACCCGGCTGGACCGCGGTGGGCCGGCCACCGCCAGCGAGCTGGCCCGCCTGGAGCAGATCAGCCCGCAGTCGATGGGCGCGACGCTGGCCGCGCTGGAAGCCCGGGGCCTCATCGGCCGCCGCGCCGACCCGGCCGACGGCCGGCGGGCCGTGCTCTCGCTCACCGAGGCTGGCCAGCAGGTGCTGAAGAACAGGCGGAATGCCCGGACCGAGCAGCTGGCCCACGCCCTGTCGGCCTGCTTCAACCCCGCCGAACTGCGCCTGCTCAAGGCGGCCGCGCCGCTGCTCGAGCGGCTGGCGCAGAGCATCTGATGGCGGCGAACGGACAGCTGCCCGGCCGGGACTTTGGCGACCGCTACCGGTGGGTCGCGCTGGCCAACACGACGGCGGCCATGTTCATGGCCACCCTGGACGGGTCGATCGTGATCATCGCGCTGCCCGCCATCTTCCGCGGCATCCACCTGGACCCGCTGGCCCCGGGCAACATCGGCTACCTGCTGTGGATGATCATGGGGTACCGGCTGGTCCAGGCGGTGCTCGTGGTCTCCCTGGGGCGTCTGGGCGACATGTTCGGCCGGGTCAAGATCTACAACGCGGGCTTCGCGGTGTTCACCCTGGCCTCCATCCTGCTGTCATTCGACCCGTTCCGGGGCGGCCAGGGCGCCATGTGGCTGATCGGCTGGCGGCTGCTGCAGGCCGTCGGCGGGTCGATGCTGATGGCCAACTCGGCCGCGATCCTGACCGACGCGTTCCCGGCCGACCGGCGGGGCTTCGCGCTGGGCACCAATCAGGTGGCCGGCCTGGCCGGGCAGTTCGTCGGCCTGGTGGCCGGCGGCCTGCTGGCCGCGGTCGACTGGCGCGCAGTGTTCTGGATCAACGTGCCGGTCGGCGTGTTCGGCACGCTGTGGGCCTACCGCATGCTCCGGGACAACGGTGAGCGGCACCCGGGCCGCATCGACTGGTGGGGCAACCTCACGTTCGCGGTCGGGCTGAGCGCCGTGCTGATCGCCATCACCGTGGGCATCCAGCCCTACCACGGGCACGGCATGGGCTGGACCAGCCCCAAGGTGCTCGGCCTGCTGTTCGGCGGGGCGGCGCTGCTCGCCCTGTTCGCGGTCATCGAGACCCGGATCGCCGAGCCGATGTTCCAGCTCAGCCTGTTCCGCATCCGGGCATTCACCGCGGGCAGCATCGCCGGCCTGGTGGTGGCCATCGCCCGGGGCGGCATGCAGTTCATGCTGATCATCTGGCTGCAGGGCATCTGGCTGCCGCTGCATGGCTATGCCTACCGTGACACCCCGCTGTGGGCGGGCATCTTCCTGCTCCCGCTGACCGCGGGCTTCCTGGTCTCGGGGCCGGTGTCCGGGACGCTGTCGGACCGGTTCGGCTCGCGTGGCATCGCCACCGCCGGGATGGCCGTGTTCGGCGGCAGCTTCATCGGCCTGCTGCTGCTGCCGGTGATCTTCCCATACTGGGCGTTCGCCCTGCTCATCGCCGCGAACGGGATCGGCAGCGGGATGTTCGCCGCGCCCAACACGTCCTCGATCATGAGCAGCGTGCCGGCCCGGCACCGCGGCGCGGCCTCCGGCATGCGCTCGACGTTCCAGAACTCCGGGACCGCGCTGTCCATCGGGGTGTTCTTCTCGCTGATGATCGCCGGGCTGGCCAGCACGCTGCCGCAGACGCTGGCCAGCGGCCTGCAGCGCCATGGCGTGCCGCATCAGGTGGCCGCGCACATCGCCGCGCTGCCCCCGGTGTCGTCGCTGTTCGCCGCCGTGCTCGGGGTGAACCCGGTGCAGCACCTGCTGGCGGCGGCCAACGTGCTGGCCGGGCTGCCGGTACGCGCCCAGCAGACACTGACCGGCCGGGAGTTCTTCCCCCAGCTGATCTCGGCGCCGTTCCACCACGGCCTGGTGATCGTGTTCGCGGTGGCCGCGGGCCTGGCCGCGCTGGCCGGGGCGGCGTCGCTGCTGCGCGGCGGCCGCTACCAGCCGCCCGGCAGTCCGCCTAGGGTTCCGGCTGGTCCCAGTCCGGTGCGAGGCCGAGCACCGCGGGCAGGTTCGCCCGGCCGGATTCGGTGACCCGCACCACCCGGCGGCGCTGGGTGCGGGTCACCCAGCCGAGCGCGAACAGCCGGTCGGCCAGCGTCGTGCCGAGCGGGCCGGCCAGGTGATGCTGCTGTTCGGACCAGTCGAGGCAGTAGCGGACCGCGGGCCGGTGGGCCAGCACCGCGTCCAGGTCCAGGCCAATCTCGCAGAATGCCGCCTCGCCGCGCGCGGTGAGCCGGTAGCTGAGGTCACGGCCCGGCGCGGACAGCCGGTCGTGGGGCGCCCGCTCCGGGTGATGCCGCCCGTCCCCGCCGTCCATCAGGCCACCGCTGAGCAGTCCGGCCAGCAGGCCCACCCCCAGCCGGCCCGCCAGGTGGTTGTAGCAGGTCCGGGCCTGGCGCAGGGCATGCGCGGTGCTGCCCTCACGTAGCGAGTGAATCGGCCGCTGCGGGGCGATCCGGGCCAGCGCCTCCAGCGCGTCGGCGACCTGGGGTGAGGCCAGCCGGTAGAACTTCGACCGGCCCTCGGGCCGCACGGTGACCAGCCCGGCGGCCAGCAGCCGGGCCAGGTGCTCGCTGACCGTGGACGGCGCCACCCCGGCTTCGGCGGCCAGCCGGCTGGCGGGCAGGGCCCGCCCGTCGGTCAGCGCCAGCAGCACCCGGGCCCGGGTCGGGTCGCCGATCAGCGCGCCGATCGGGGCGATATCCGCCTCGCCGCGGGCAGGCTCGCCGCGGGCAGGCTCGCTGCGGGCGGGCTCGATGCGGGCGGCGCTGGCCACCGGTGTCCTGGTCACACCTGTCCTGGTCACACCGGCAGCCTAGCAACCGGACGCTTCGGCCGAGGCCGAAGCGTCCGGTCACGGCGATCACCTGGCGGCCTCCCGGAACCGGTCGCTGCCCGCCGCGGCGCGGGGCGCCTGGAGGGCACCGCCCCCGCGGGTCGCGGCCGCCCGGCGGCGGAGCAGGGTGGCGGTGACCGGGACGGCGAGCAGGGCGACCGCGGCGCAGACCCACAGCGCCCAGTGGAAGCCACCGGTCAGCGCGACACCGGCCGGCTCGCCGTGGCGCAGCAGGGTGGTGAGGCGGGTGGCCGCGACCGTGGACGCGACCGCGACGCCGATCGCCCCGCCGAGCTGCTGTGCGGTGTTGAGCAGCCCGGAGGCCAGCCCGGCTTCCGGCCCGGCGATCCCGGTCAGGCCGCCGATCGACACCGGGATGAAGGCGAACGCGGTGCCGGCCCCGGCGACGAAGAACGGCCCCGCGAGCGCACTCCAGAACTGCCCATTCGCCGGCGCCTGAGCCGCCCACAGGATGCCGCCGCCAATCAGCGCCATGCCGAGCACCATCACCGGCCCGGCGGAGACGAGGGTGACGAGCCGCTGGGAGAGCCCGGCCAGGGCCACCGACGTGACCGAGGCGGTCAGCCAGGCGGCCCCGGCCTGCAGGGCCGAGTAGTGCAGCACCTGCTGCAGGTACAGGGTGCCGATGAAGATGAAGGCGAAGAAGCTGCCGCCGAGCAGGAACCCCACCGCGTTCGAGACCGCCACCAGCCGCAGCCGGAAGATCCGCAGCGGCATCAGCGGCGCCACGGCGCGGGCCTCCAGCATCAGGAAGGCGGCCAGCAGCACGGCCGAGACAGCCAGCAGCGTCACGGTACGGGCCGACCCCCAGCCCACCCGCGGCGCGGTGGAGATCGTGTACACGAGCAGCAGCAGCGAGCCGGTGATGGTGACCGCGCCGAGCGGGTCGAAGCGGCGGCGGGCACCGGTGAGCCGGCTTTCCGGGACGACGCGCGGCGCGAGCAGCAGCGCGGTGGCCCCGATCGGCACGTTGAGGTAGAAGATGTACTCCCAGCCGGCGTAGCGGGTCAGCAGCCCGCCGGTGATCAGGCCGAACGTCGCCCCGGTGGCGCCGATCGCGCCCCACAGGCCGAGCGCCTTGTTGCGCTCGGCGCCCTCGGCAAACAGGTTCATCACGATCGACAGCGCGGCCGGCGCCGCCATGGCCGCGCCGAGTCCCTGCAGCCCGCGCATGGCGATCAGGAACCCGTCGTCGCGGGCCAGCCCGGCGCCCAGCGACGCGGCCGTGAACAGCGCCAGGCCCAGCATCAGCAGCCGGCGCCGCCCGAGCAGGTCGGCTGCCCGCCCACCGAGCAGCAGGAAGCCGCCGAAGGTGATCCCGTACGCGGTCACCACCCACTGCAGGTTTGACTCGGAGATGTGCAGGGCGCGGCCGATGGCTGGCAGCGAGACGTTCACGATCGTCAGGTCGACGATCGTCATGAAGTAGGACACAACCAGCAGCGCGAACGCGCGCCACCGGTGGGCCTGGGGCATTGATTCCGCAGTCATGTAAAGACAGACCAGCCCGGCCCGCCGGAATCGCCGCGCCGCTGGCCCCGGCCCGATCCTGGCCGCATCGCGGCACGCTTCGGCACATACCGAACGATCTGCCGGGCAGACTCCGTTTCCATGGGCACCTCACTCGCAGGCAGGCAGGCCGGCGACCGTGCGTCCTGGCTGCCGCTGATCGCCGTGGCGCTCGGCTACTTCATGGTCATCCTGGACGCGACCGCGGTGAACCTGGCGCTGCCCGCGGTCAGCCACGATCTGGGCGGCGGCGTCACCGGGCTGCAATGGGTGGTGGACGGGTACACCCTGGCGTTCGCCGCGCTGCTGCTGTCCGCGGGCGTGGCCGGGGACCGGCTGGGGTCCCGCCGGGTGTTCCTGGCCGGGCTGGCCACGTTCACCGCCGCGTCGGCGGGCTGCGCGCTGGCCCCAGCGCTCGGCGTGCTGGTCGTCGTCCGGCTCGTCCAGGGCGTGGCCGCGGCCATGCTGGTGCCCACCTCGCTGGCGCTGCTGCAGGCCAGTTACCCGGACCGGGCCCGGCGGGCCCGGGCCATCGGGCTGTGGGGCGGCATCGGCGGGCTGGCCGCCGCGTCCGGGCCGGTGCTCGGCGGCGCGCTGACCACGGCGGCCAGCTGGCGCCTGGTGTTCGCGATCAACGTCCCGGTCGGGCTGTTCGCCTGGTGGCTGACCCGCCGCTCCGTGACTATGAGCACAGTGGCCGCGCCCGCCGGGGCGGCCGGCCGGCGCGCCGACCCGGCCGGGCAGCTGACCGTGATCGTGGCGCTGACCGCGCTGACCGCCGGGCTGATCGGGGCGGGGCCGTACGGCTGGGCGTCCTGGCCGGTGCTGGGCGGCCTGGGCGTGGCCGGGCTGGCGGGCGCGGCCTTCCTGGCTCTGCAGTACCGGGTCGCCTCCCCCATGCTGCCGCCGGCCCTGCTGCGGCGGCCGACGCTGACCGCGGGCAGCTTGGTGGGGCTGCTCATCAACCTGGGCTTCTACGGCCAGCTGTTCGTGTTCAGCCTGTACCTGCAGTCGGTCCGGGGGGAATCCCCGCTGATCGCCGGGCTCTCGCTGCTGCCCGAGGCGGCCGCGGTGCCGGTCGCGTCGGTGCTGTCCGGCCGGCTCACCGCGCGGCACGGGCCCCGGATGACCATGATCACCGGGCTGAGCCTGGGCGCGGCCGGGCTGGCCGGCCTGATCGTGGCCGGGCCCGGCACGGCGTACTGGGCGCTGATCCTGCCCATGGTGGCGGCGGGCTCGGGGATGGCGCTGACCATGCCCGCGGTGACCACGGCGGTGATGGAGGCCGCGCCGGCCAGCCGGGGCGGGGCGGCGGCCGGGCTACTCAACAGCGCCCGGCAGGTCGGCAGCGCGCTGGGCGTGGCTATCGCCGGAGCGCTGGTCGGCGGCGGCGTGGCCGGGTTCGTGCCCGGGCTGCACCTGGCCCTGGTCATCTGCGGCGGCGCGTTCCTGCTCGGCGCGGCGGTCACCGTGACCTGGGTCAGCCGCCCGGCAGGCGGCCAGCCAGCCGCGGGCCAGCCAGCCGCGGGCCAGCCAGCCGCGGGCCAGCCAGCCGCGGGCCAGCCAGCCGCGGGACGGCCTGCCGCCGGACGGCCGGCTGACGCCCACGGATGGCGTCCCGGCCCACCGCCCGCGGCGCGGGCCGCAAATCAGTTCCCGGGCGGCCCGGATTCTGTCCGCCGCGACCGGGGCCCGGGTGGCGGCGCGGTGCCGGCCCGCGGTACCGGCCGTTAAGCGGAATGGGGTTAGGGGGTGGGCGCCCAGCCGGGCATCGGGAAGCCGGCCAGCAGGTCGCGGACCTCGCCCGCGATCCGTTCGATGGCGGGCTCGTCGTCCTTGAGCGCGGCGCTGATGGCCTCGTCCATCCACGCCGCGATCAGCGGCATGTGCTCCTCGCGCAGGCCGCGGGTGGTGACCGACGGGGTGCCCAGCCGGACGCCGGACGGGTCGAACGGCTTGCGCGGGTCGAACGGCACCGTGTTGTAGTTCAGCTCGATCCCGGCCCGGTCCAGCGCCTTGGCCGCGGGCTTGCCCGCGATCTCCTTGCTGGTCAGGTCCATCAGGATGAGGTGGTTGTCGGTGCCGCCGGACACCAGGTCGTAGCCGCGGTCGGCCAGGGCCGCCGCGAGCGCCTGGGCGTTGGCCACCACCTGATGGGCGTACGCGGCGAACTCCGGCTGCGCCGCCTCGTGCAGGGCCACCGCGATGGCCGCCGTGGTGTGGTTGTGCGGGCCGCCCTGCAGGCCCGGGAACACGGCCTTGTCCAGCGGGGACGCGTACTCGGCGGTGGACATGATCATCGCGCCGCGCGGGCCGCGCAGCGTCTTGTGCGTGGTGGTGGTGATCACCGGGGCGTGACCGACCGGGGAGGGGTGCGCGCCGCCCGCGATGAGCCCGGCGATGTGCGCGATGTCGGCCACCAGGATCGCCCCGGCCTCGGCGGCGATCGCGGCGAACGCCGGGAAGTCGATGGTCCGCGGGATCGCCGTGCCGCCACAGAAGATCACCTTCGGCCGCTCGGCCAGCGCCAGCTCGCGGACCTCGTCCAGGTCGACGCGGCCGGTTTCCGGGCGCACCCCGTACTGCACGGCGCGGAACCACTTGCCGGTCGCGGACACCGGCCAGCCGTGGGTGAGGTGGCCGCCCATCGGCAGCGCCATGCCCATCACCGTGTCGCCCGGCTGGCAGAACGCCAGGTAGACCGCGAGGTTGGCGGGTGAGCCGGAGTACGGCTGCACATTGGCGTGGTCCACCCCGAACAGCGCCGTGGCCCGGTCCCGCGCGATCGTCTCGATCTGGTCGATGTACTGCTGGCCCTCGTAGTAGCGGCGGCCCGGGTAGCCCTCGGAGTACTTGTTGTTCAGGACCGAACCACACGCCTCCAGGACGGCGACCGAGGCGTAGTTCTCCGACGGGATCAGCCGGATCTTCTCGAACTGGCGGCGGGCCTCGTCCTCGATGAGCCCGGCGATCTGTGGGTCGGTGCTCGCGACGTGCGGGATGGGCGGCTGGTGCATGGCGGACCTCCTCGCCCCCGAGGCTACACAGGCCGCGCCGGTCATGGCAGGCCGCTGGGCCGGGCCCGGGCCAGTCTGCGCAGGCCAGGGCGGCCGGCCCGGGCGGGTTTGGCACCTCCTGGTCAGGATTGTGGCAGCAGCTCGGTGACGAACTCCCGGGGCAGGCCGTGCGTCTCGTGCAGGTAGCGGTAGTCCTCCTCGGTGAGCGGCCCGCCGCCCCGCCTGCTGCGCAGCACGCCGCGGCCGCGCTCCAGCAGGTCACCGAACCGCCGCTGCTCGTCCAGCAGCACGCCGCGGACCTGCCGGGGGGACGGGGTCTGCGAGAAGTGCCGCAGCGTGTCGCCGATCAGCTCCTCCGGCAGGTCGGACAGTGAGCTGGACGGGTCCTCGCGCCACAGCGTGGTCAGCCCGCGGCGGATCAGCCGCCGCAGCACGTAGCCGCGCCCGGTGTTGGACGGCCGCACCCCGTCGCCGATGACCACGACGCTGGACCGCAGGTGGTCGCTGACCAGCCGCAGCCCGCTCTCGCTGACCGGCCACCGGCCGCTGACCGTGGACGTCCACGGCCGGAGCAGCCCGCAGCCGAACAGCGAGTCGCCGCCCTCCAGCACGGTGAGCAGGCGTTCCAGGCCCATGCCGGTGTCCACGTTGGGCCGGTCCAGCGGCTCCAGGTGGCCGTCGTCCAGCCGCCAGAACCGGAGCATCACGTGGTTCCACAGCTCGACCCAGCGGTCGTCGGTGCCCGGCGTGCCCTCGGGCGGCGTGCGGCCGGTCCAGACGAAGATCTCCGAGTCGGTGCCGCACAGCCCGGTCGGCCCGTTCGACCACCAGTTGTCCTGGCCGGTCAGCTCGACCGGGACGCCCAGCTCACCCCAGACCTCCAGCATCTCGGTGTCCGGGCCGACCTGCGGGTCGCCGCCGACCTCCGGGCCGCCGTAGACGGTGACGTACAGATGGCTGGGCGGGATACCGAAGCCGCTGGTGAGCAGCTCATAGCCCCAGCGGACGCTCTGCGTCCCTGGATAGTCGCCGAGCGACCAGGAGCCGAGCATCTCGAACAGCGTCAGGTGGATGAGGTCGCCGACGTCGTCCAGGTCGGTGGTGCGCAGGCAGCGCTGGACGTTGACCAGGCGGGTGCCCAGGGGATGCGTTCGGCCTTCCAGGTACGGGGTCAGCGGGTGCATCCCGGACGTGGTGAACAGCACCGGGTCGCCGGGCGGTGGCAGCAGCGTGCTGCCGGTGATCCGCTGGTGGCCGCGGTCGCGGTAGAACTCGGTGAACGTGTCGATGACTGTCTGGGTGTCCATGGCTTCGATGTCCCTTTCCGGATAGCTGGTTTGCGGGTACCGGAAAGGCGGCCGCGGCGCGGCCTGGGAACGGGCCAGGAAATGCGCGGGCGGGCCGTTTCCGGTCGCCCGCGAGGGTGAATGAGGTCAGGCAGCGGCAACCGGCGAGCCGATAGCTCGCGCGGCCGCGACGGTGTGCTGCCTGGTGACCTGCATGCGAGCTATTTTACCGGCGGCGGGCCACCGGGCCCAATTGGTTTTCCGGCGGCGGGTCCTGGGGCCGGCGGGCGGGCCGATCGAAGCGGCGGCGGAGCACGGCCCGCTCGACGAGGGTCCAGGCCGCGCTGGTCAGCAGGTACAGCCCGGCGGCCAGCGGGAGGATCGCGGCCAGCACCAGGGAGCCGAACGGCAGCAGCCGGGTGAGCAGCCCAGCCGCCCGGCCCGCCGCCCCGTCGGCCGGCCCGCCGGCCGGCCCCTCGGCCGGCCCGCCGGCCGGCGCGTCAGGAGCCGTGGCCTTCGGCGGCGCCGCCTGGCGGGCGGCGCGCACGGCGAGCACCGTGACGGCGGCGATCAGCCCGAACAAGACCGCGAACACCGCGCCGTGGGCGCTCAGCGGGCCGGCCCCGGCCAGCCACCGGCTGCCCAGCGGCGCGGCCAGCAGGCTGTGCGTGAGCAGGGTGTTCGGGCCGCCGGCCACCGAGTGGGAGACGAACACCCGGTACATCAGGCTGAAGAAGGGGAGCTGCACCAGCAGCGGCAGGCAGCCCGCGAACATGCTGGTGCCTTCGGCCCGGTAGAGCGCGGACAGCTCGCGGCGCAGCCGCTCGGGCTGCTGGGCGTACCGCCGCTGCAGTTCCTGCACCCGCCGCTGAACCCGGGCCCGGGCCCGTTCGCCGCGCAGCGCGTAGTAGCTGAGCGGCAGCAGGACGAGCCGGACGAGCAGGGTGAAGGCGACGATGGCCGCGGCGGCGGCCAGCCCGCCCAGCAGCGGGACGAGGATGGCGGCGAGCCAGCAGACGAGGTGATAGGCGAGGTCGGTGGGGATGGCGAACAGCACGGACATGAGGGCCTCCAGCGGGAATCGGGATGACAGCTGGAGACGGCCGCCTGCCGCGCGTCGCGCGTGGCTGCACCCGGCCGGGGCGGGCTGGATCAGGCGGCCGCCGGGGCCGCCGTGGGTGCCCGGGGGCGGGCCCGGCCCGCCGCGTCCGGGTCGCGCTGCGGCAGGAACCCGGCGCGCCAGGACTTCTCCTGGAAGGCCGCTGACCGGCCGCGCAGCGGGCTCGCGGTGGCGGCCACCGCGGCGCGCGCGCCGGCCGCGAGCAGCGCGATCAGCACGCCGGTCAGCGTGACCGCGGCCAGCATCACCAGCCCGGATGGGGCCAGCCCGGACGGCGCCAGCGCGGCATGCGGCCCGCCGGCCAGCAGGTCGCCCAGCAGGTCGGCCAGTACCAGCAGCGGGCTGAAAAACGCCGGGGTCACAACGCTCAGCGTACGCTCGCGTGCACCGCGTCGAGCACGGCCATCTTCCGCGGGTCGCCGGCCAGGTTCATGCCCATCCGGTTCATCACGCAGGCCCGGGCCAGGTCCGCCGCCGGGCCGGCGCGGGTGGCCTCCGCGCCGGTACCGTCCAGGCGGTCACCCCGGGTCACGGTCAATCCGCTGTGACCGGCTGTGGGGAGGCCCCGGCCGGGGGAATGACCGGCAGCCCGGATGGCGCGCCGTGCTCGATCAGCCGGTCCAGCCGCTCGCCGTCGAGATGGCCGGCCACCAGGTCGGCCAGGACGTCCAGCGCGGCCTGCCGGGCCGCGGCGAAGCTGGTGCCCGGCGCGGGCGTGAACGGCCGGCCGGCCAGCGCCGCGACCTCGGCCAGGAACGCCCGCCGGAACTCGTCGCACTCCAGCGTGCCGTGCCACGCGGTGCCCCAGACAGCCCCGGCCCGGCAGCCCCCCGGGAACGGATCTGCGCCCGGGCCGGTGATCGTGGCCATCCCGTGGTGAATCTCGTAGCCGGTCACCTCCGCGCCGTACCCGGTGCCGCGCGGCCGCCCCAGCACCTTGCCCGCGCCGAACGTGACCCGCACCGGCAGCAGCCCCAGGCCCGCCACCACCCCGGCCCGGGACTCGACCCGGTCCTCGATCTCGGCCGCGAGCATCTGGTACCCGCCGCAGATGCCGAGCACCGGCCGCCCGTCGCGGGCGCGCTGCCCGATCGCCCCGGCCAGCCCCCGCTCGCGCAGCCAGCCCAGGTCGCTGACCGTGGCCCGGGTCCCGGGCAGCACCACGAGGTCGGCATCGGCCAGCTCGGCCGGCCGGGTCGCGAACCGGACCAGCACCCCGGGCTCGGCGGCCAGCGCGTCCACGTCGGTGAAGTTGCTGATCCGCGGCGTGCGCAGCACGCTCACCCGGAGCACTTCGTTACCATACGGCTCGTTCCCGGCCGCCGGCTCCACGCCGCCGGCTGAGTCGAGCGCCAGTGAGTCTTCCATGTCCAGGGCCAGTCCCCGGCGCCAGGGCAGCACGCCGAGCACCGGCCGCCCGGTCAGGCCGCTGATCATGTCCAGGCCCGGGGCCAGCAGCCGCGGGTCACCGCGGAACTTGTTGATGACGAACCCGCCGACCAGCGCCTGGTCGGCCGGTGCCAGCAGGGCCAGCGTGCCGTACAGCGCGGCGAACACGCCGCCCCGGTCGATGTCCCCGACGACGATGACCGGGAGGCTGGCCGCGCGGGCCAGCCCCATGTTGGCGATGTCACCCGCACGCAGGTTGATCTCGGCCGGGCTGCCCGCCCCCTCGCAGATGACCACGTCGAACTCGGCCCGCAGCTGTTCCAGGCTGTCCAGCGCGACCGTGCGCAGCCGCTCCGCGCGCCCCCGGTACCCGGCCGCGCTCACCTCGCCGGCCGGCTGCCCGAGCACGATGACGTGGGTGCGCGTGTCGCTGCCCGGCTTGAGCAGCACCGGGTTCATCCGCCGGTCCGCCTCGATGCCCGCCGCCGCGGCCTGCATGGCCTGTGCCCGGCCGATCTCCGCGCCGTCCGGCGTGACATAGGAGTTGAGTGACATGTTCTGCGCCTTGAACGGCGCCACCCGGATCCCCCGCCGGGCCAGCCAGCGGCATAGCCCGGCGGTGAGCACGCTCTTCCCCGCGTCCGACGTGGTCCCGGCGACCAGCAGGGCGCCCTTCACGTCCCGCTCCTGGTGATGGCCACCTCCCGACCCTACGGGGCTTCCCACGGGGCTTCCTATGGGCCTCCTGCCGGGCCTGCGGCCAGGTCAGCCCGCGAGTCCGGCTCCACGCTCTGTGTCTGGCGCGTAACCTTTGCCATGCACAATGATGACGTCCGGCGCCTGTAGCTCAGCTGGATAGAGCGGCTGCCTTCTAAGCAGCGGGTCGCGGGTTCGAATCCTGCCAGGCGCACCCAAAAGCCCAGTTCAGAGCCCTAACCGGAGATCGCGCAGGCGGACCCCAAGATCATTTGACCGCCATCTGACCGTCGCCGTGAACGTGGAACGCCGGCACCAGGCCGCACAGATCGGCCCCGGATGACATGCCGCATGAGGGCGATGCCCCGCCTGATGAACACGCCAGTGTTCGAGAGCTCAGGCCGGGACACAGGCTGCTTCCCGCGCCCCTCGCTGCCGTTGGCGGCGCGCTGACAGGACTGCTCAACCAGGGCCGCTGGGGGGACGGGTGAGAAAGAACGGTTGCCGGGGCCGGAACTCGCCGCTGGGAGTGCGCAAAGGCTGGCCCGCACCCAGCCCAAGATCAGCGCCGCCCATGCCCAACCCGAACGGCAGTTATGCTCGGTCAAGCCAGTGCCGCATCGACCCGTCGAACGGCCAGTCACCGGTTGTGTAGGAGACGCCTAGTTCACGAGTGTTGGCTAGCGCAGCGGCCTGAACGCCGCCCGGATCTCCTCAGAGAACAACTCGGGCTCTTCCCACGCGGCGAAGTGACCGCCTTTGTCTACCTCGTTGAAGTAGATAACGTTGGGATAGGCCTTCTCGACCCAGCTGCGCGGAGTCCGCCAGATCTCCCCGGGAAACGTCGTGAAGCCGACCGGGATCGAGACTGGCATGGGAGCCTTGCCGACCGCGCGAGCATTTTCTTGTCCTTCTTCCCAGTACGAGCGCGCAGCCGACGTCCCGGTGCCGGTCAGCCAGTACAGCGTGACGTTGTCGAGGATGTGGTCGCGGGTCAGGCCGCCGGAGGCTTGCCCGCCGGTGAAGGCGCGGGAGATCTTGTAGTAGGCGTCGGTGTCGTGGTCGATCATCCAGCCCGCAAGGGCGACGGGTGAATCCAGCAGGGCGTAGCCGATCGTCTGCGGGCGCGTCGCCTGCTCCACGAAGTACCCAGCGCCGGTCGCATGGAATTCGGCGAGCGCGTCGAGGGCGGCACGTTCTTCTGCCGAGGGCGGCGACTGGCTCAGGGCCTCGGCATCGCCCAGCGCGGGGGTGAGAAGGTTGGTGTGGATGCCGATCAGCCCGTCGAGTCCCAGGCGGCCCATCGCGTCGGTGACCTGGGAGCCCACGTCGCCGCCCTGCGCGACGTACCGCGGGTAACCCAGCCGCCGCATCAGCTCCGCCCACGCTCGTCCGATACGGATGGGGCCCCAGCCCAGCTCGGCCGGCTCGCCGGAGAACCCGTAGCCGGGGATCGACGGCAGCACGAGGTGGAACGCGTCCTCGGCGCGGCCGCCGTGCGCGGTCGGGTCGGTGAGCGGGCCGATAGTCTCGAGCAATTCGATCACCGAGCCGGGCCAGCCGTGCGTCATGATCAGCGGCAACGCGTTCTCGTGCTGCGACCTGACGTGGATGAAATGGACGTTCACCCCGTCGATCTCGGTCGTGAACTGCGGCAGCGCGTTCAGCTTCTTCTCGCACGCGCGCCAGTCGTAATCGGTGATCCAGTAGCGTGCCAGCTCCTTCACCGTCGCCAGCTGCACGCCCTGCGACCGGTCGGTGACCAGCTCCTTGGAGGGCCAGCGGGTCGCGGCGATGCGCCGCCGAAGGTCGTCTAGGGCCTGTTCCGGGATCTCAACGCGGAAGGGCCGGATTTCAGTTCCGCTGGCCATAAGTCCCTACCTCCCAGGATTGGCCGATGACGACGAGCGGCCGTACCGGTCGGCTCCGGGCCGGGGTCCGTGGCAATGGCCTTCATCCCGGCGCGGGAAGCCGCATCACTTGCCGCACTTACGATCGCGCACAGCGCTGTCCCATCGCATCCGTCAACACCCTGGCCGCTACCCTGGCCCGTCACCCGCGATGGCGTCAGGAGCCGGGTTCCGGGGCTCACGTGATCTGGGTGATGCGGCGGTCCAGACGGCGCAACTCGGCAAGCAGGTCGACCGCGGTCGCGCGCAGCGTCCGCCCAAAGCTGTCGCGCGGCCGGATGCGGCGCAACGCGCCGGCAGCCGAATCGGCGGTGAGTCCGCGGGCCTGCCCGCTGGGGATCAGTTTGACCAGCAGAACGTGCAGCCGGTTGACCAGCTGGGTCCGGGTGCGCACCAGATCATCGCGATGTTCCGTCAGTGCGCGCAGAGCGGCGATCGCGTGATCGATCTCCACCGTGCGCAACGCGGGCGCCGACCATGCGGCGATGCCAACTGAAAGCGCATCGGCCGGGTCGTTCTTGCGTCCAAGGCCAGTCGAGAGCAGCCGCACGCGGCGGGCCAGCTTTGCCGGCACATCGACGATCGTGAAACCATCCTCACGCAGCCGTTCAGCCAGTGCCGCACCCAATCCAGCCGCACCCTCGATTGCCCAGCGGGCATTGGGCCAGCTGGTGGCGAAGCGCCGCAGCTACCGGTAACCGGAGCGGTTGGCTTCGACCCGGACCGCATCCGCAGCGGCCAGGCTTGAGCTCACCACCACCGCAGTCCAGGACGCCTGTGCGGGTCCACTGCGATGACCACACCCTGCGAGGGCAGTACTCGTTCAGAACAGCAGACATTCGAAGCTTCCTCCAACCGGTTGATGATCACTGGATCCGGCCGGAGGGCAGACTAACCTCGGGGGTTGCAGACCTCTCTCGAGCCACCCCCACCGGGCGGCTATGACCGGGACGCAGGCCGTTAGACAGTCAGCCCTGCAGGGCGACAGGTGTTTCCAGAGCGACCCGATCACAGCCTCGACGAGAAGGGCTGCAGACCACAATCCCCGCTGAGATTCAACAAGTTGGTTTCCTCTCAGACCGCGCCAGCTTGACTCAGAGAGGTGCCGTTCGTGAGACAGACCCACCTCTCCCAGCGGCGGATCAAGCGCAGGGCCATCCTCGGCGGCCTCATCCACGAATATCAGTGGGCCCGGCAAAGCCCAGGCCAAGGCCAGTGACCGAGTTCTGGAACCCCACAGGCTGGGCCGACTGCCGCTCGCGTGGGCGGAACACGCGTCATGAGTCACCCGTCAGCCGGGGAGATCCTCCGCCCGCTTGGCGGCGAGATGGCCGTGCAGCAAGCCGGTGGACTGGCCGACCTCGATGAGATACCCGTCCGGGTCGCGCAGGTAGCAGCGGATCTCCGCTCCGCGGTCGATCGGGGGCGTGACGAACTCTGCCCCTTTCGCCTTCCACTCCTCGTAGCAGGCGTGGATGTCAGCGACCCGCAGGTTAAGGAAGATCGAAGTGGTGTCGCCGGGCTGGTAATCGACCACCGAGATGCCAGGCTTGTCGGGGGTGGGCGGCCCGCCAGGGTTCATGATGATCCACGAATTGGACAGCCTGACCGTGCACGGGTTCTCCTGCAGGATGACAGTGCCACCCAGCACGCGGGAGTAGAAGTCCCGCGACCGCGCGACGTTGCGCACGGTGATGAACATCGCCACCAGCATGCCCTCGGCGGGCGCGGGGAAGCTGGCGAAATCGTTGCGGGGCTGAGATTCTGTCACGATTGCTCCACTCCGGCAGCAGTGGCGGCCAGCGGCTCATCGAGCGGCAGCCCTGGTCATCAGCCCTTCCCTCGATGTGACCGGCGCAGACCTCTTCCTCGCGTGGCAGATCGCAGGATGCCGCGCAAGCAGCTTCGCGGGCCTCTGCCGGACGCTGCGCGGCGCGCCCTGCAGACCTAGGACAACATCCGTGATCGCCGCGCTTCCCAGGTAGGCCAGTGACTTCCCACGGGTGGGACGAGCGAGCCCGAGCGCCACGCTGGTGCCAGCCCCGGCCAGGGGTGAGCTAGAGAAGAAGAATTGCCCGCCCTAAAGCGCGGTTGCGCTCACGCCGGGCAGGCCCGCGAACCGTGCGTTCGCATCGAAGCTGAGGATGATGCGATCGCTCTGCAGGGCATGCGCGGCGATGATGAGATCATGTGCGCTGCGAGGCGGGCCGGCCCGGCGGGCGTGCGCGATCAGGCGGGCATGGTAGGCGGCAGTTACTTCACCGTAGTCAAGGACGTCCACGGCCGACATGATGGCCACGAGCGCGCGGGCGCGATCAGCGGCCCGTTCCGGCGGGCCGGCAAGTTCAATGCCAACTCGGTACCCGGCAACGGACACAGCCGCGATCGCCAGCTCGTCGCCATCCAGGGCAGCCCGGTCAACCGTGCCGCGCTCATAGGCGATCAGGACGTTGGTGTCCAGGATCAGGCGCCGGCCCACGGATCGTTCCCCTCACCGGAGACCAGGGCCAGCGCGGCAGCGATGTCCTCAGCGAAATGATCATCGGGCGGCGGGATGTGCTCCAGTGCGGCGCGCAGGTCCGCTCCGGTACGGCGCTGGGCTGGCCTCATCTCCGCGATTACACGATTTCCGCGAGTTATCGTGACGGTCTCCCCTCGCTCGATGGCGTCGAGCAGGTCCGAGAAGTTGCGTGAGGCTTCGGTCGCGGACATCGTTCGCATAGACCAATGATATCTGATTATCAGATTCGCAGCGGGCATACAGTCGGCCTGAACGACGGACCCGGCCGCTGCCGGGCCTCGTAGCTAGACAGCCCTAATTCGGTGGGTTACCGGAACAGGGCCAGGCCGGGGCCGGTGCTGGCGAGGCAGCCGCCGGGCGGGTTCGGGTGGGGACGAGGCGCGGGCATCAGAGGAATTCGGCGCGGTGGTCGTGCAGGAACTCGGTGACTGGGCGTGGGTGGTGGCCGGTGATCTGCTGGAAGGTGGCGGTCGTGTAGTCGTTCTCGCCGGCCAGGATCGCCCACTCACGCGTGATGAGCAGCTCGGCCGTGCCCGGCGGCACCCCGTCGCGGGTGAGGCGGTCGAGGAACTCCCGCTCGGCCACGGCCTGGAAGGTGACGGGCTCGCCGAGTTCCACCGAGAGCAGCTCGAGCGCCTCCGGCCACGACATGAGGGCCGGCCCGGTGAGGTCGTGGTGGGTGCCCCACAGCGCCGGGTCGGTGAGCACGCGCACCCCGGCCTCGGCCACGTCGCGCTGGTCGATCAGGGCCATCCGGCCGTGGCCGGCCAGGCCGGTCCAGGTGCGCGAGGCGCGCACCTCGCGCGCGGCGGCCAGCAGCGACGCCGAGAAGATCGTGGGGCGGATCGTCGAGTAGGGCACCGCGGTCGAGGCGGCGAACTGGTCGATGCTGTCGTGGGCGCGCTGGTTGATGCCCAGCGAGCCCGCCGAGGCGTTCAGCACCGACAGGCGGGTGACCTGCCCGACCGAGCCGGTCCCGGCGGCAGCATTGATCGCGATCCGCTGCAGGACACCCTCGGTCCCGGTCGACCCCATCGCGATGAACACCGCACGGATCCCCTCCAGCGCCCCGGCCAGGTCGCGCGGGTCATCCAGGCACGTGGCGCGGATGCGCAGCCCGCTAGGCTCACCGAAGGCGCGGCGGGCCTTGCCGGGGTCACGAACCAGCGCGGTGACCGCCTCGCCGCGCGCGAGCACGCCGCGGACGATCTCGCTGCCGACCCGGCCGGTGGCGCCGA
>Ga0335078_10001182_pt1 | contig 39516 bp, 34 predicted proteins | sample Lox_Sample_32_FD_206711 | JGI IMG/M metagenome (GOLD analysis project Ga0335078, IMG submission 206711) | Soil microbial communities from Loxahatchee National Wildlife Refuge, Florida, United States - Lox_Sample_3.2 | ecosystem: Environmental > Terrestrial > Soil > Wetlands | place: USA... | reverse complement strand
CCGCGGTCTGCCGGGCCCGGCACACCGCGGCCGGCCGCGGCCCCCGCGGTTCCCGGGAACATGGCCTGCAGGCTGCTAATGTGCGGGTGTGACGTCGGTGCCCGCTGACCGCCCACTAGGAGGCACCCGGGTGCGCGGAACCCGGCAGGCCGAGGCGCTGTCTGCGGTGCTGGATGGGCTGCCCGGCTTCTGCAGCGCCCAGCAGATCCATGCGGAGCTGCGCCAGCGGGGTGAGCACATCGGCCTGACCACCGTCTACCGCCACCTTCAGGTGCTCAGCGCGGACGGCAAGGTGGACACGATCCGCGACGCGACCGGCGAGACGCTGTACCGCCGGTGCGGGAGCAACGCGCATCATCATCACCTCATCTGCCGGTCGTGCGGGACCAGTGTCGAGGTCGAGGGCCGGGCCGTGGAACGCTGGGCCGAGCAGGTGGCCGCGCAGGCCGGGTTCACCGCGGTGGATCACACCGTCGAGCTGTTCGGGCTGTGCCCGGACTGCGGGAACGCGGCGGCCCGGGGATGACCCGATGGCGCCGGGCCAGACGGGCTGCCCGCCGATGAGCAAGGCGGGCAGGGCCGCGGCCCGCGAGCGCATCCGGCTGGAGCGGCAACGGGCCGCCCGGCGGCAGCGGCGGAACCGGGCGCTGCTCATCGTGGGCGGCACGCTGGCCGTGATCGTGGTCGCCGTCGTCGTGATCTTCGCGGTCCACCCCGGCAAGAGTTCACCCACCACCAGCGTGCGCGGCGCCCGCTACCACGGCCCGTTCGCCCCGGCCACGCTGAACGCCGATCACAGCGTGACCGTGGCCCAGCCAGGGGTGCGCAGCCCGGTGCTGAACGTCTACGAGGACTTCCAGTGCCCGGTCTGCGATGTGTTCGAGCAGGCCAACGGGGGTGTGGTGCAGAAGCTCGCGGCCGAGGGCAAGGTCGCGGTGATCTACCACCCGTTCATCGTCTTCCTGGGCGAGCAGCCGCAGCAGGCCAACTCGGCCCGGGCCTGGGCCGCCGCCCGCTGCGTGCCCGCCGCCAGGTGGCAGCAGTACCACAACCTGCTCTACGCCAACCAGCCGCGGGAGACCACGGCCGGCGGCTTCCCGGTCAGCCAGCTGCTGGCCATGGGCAGCCGGATCGGGCTGACCGGCCCGGCCTTCACCCGGTGCGTGACCAGCCAGCGGTACGCCGGCCAGGCGATCGCTGTCAGCCAGCAGATCCTCAAGGGCGGCATCACCAGCACGCCCACGGTCAAGCTGAACGGGCGGGCGGTCAGCACCAGCATCCTGGCCAGCCCGGGCGCCGCGCTGCAGAAGATGATCCTGGCCGCGCATTAAAACCGCGCACTGCGGCCGCGCACTGCAGCTGCACTGGGCCGCCCCGGCCGCGGCCGGGGGGCGCTACATACGGCCGCCGGGCTGATTGGCGGCCAGCACGGCCAGCGCCGCGCGGACCAGGTCGGCGTTGCCGCCCACCGGCTCGTCGTCCGGGCCAGCCAGCGTGTCCTCCAGGCCGATCCGGGTGGCCAGGCCGAGCCGGCCCGCGTACCCGACGAGCGGCCAGCACCCCGGCCCCGCACCGTGCAGCAGCCGCGGCACGGCGCGCAGCGCGGAGCCGTCCAGCGCGGCCAGCACGTCCCACGCCGCCCCGGTGGCCTGGGCGGCGGTGACGTCCATGACCTCGACCATGACCCGCAGCAGCCGGCCCGGGATCGGGCTGGCGGCGGCCGCGGTGGCGACATCGCCGACCGTCCACACCCCGGCCTCGAGCGCGATCCCGGCCTGGGCCAGCAGCTCGGTCACCTCGACCCAGCCGTCCTCACAGACGTTGACCGACGCGAAGTCGGGCCGGGCCGCCGGGGCCAGCCCAGCCCAGCCCGCGACCGCGTCGTGCCGGGCGGCCGGGTCGCCACCGGTGATCCACAACCCGGTCGACACGCCCACCGGGGTCGCCGGGCTGGCCTGGCGGACTGCGGCCACCGCCGCGCCAACGTCGGCGGACCGCACCGACTCGCGGCCGTCGGCGCCCCGGGCGTGCAGGTGCACCGCTTCCGCACCGGCGGCCACGGCCGCGGCCGCGTCGTGGGCCAGTTCCGCCGGGGTGACCGGCACGGCCGGATGCTCGGCCCGGCTGCGCTGGCCGTTGAGGCATACCTTGAGCCGTTCGATGGCACCGTTCATTCCGCCATCGTCGCAGGTACTGGGCGGAATGTAACGGCGAACGTGAACGGGCCGGGCGGCCGCCAGGCGGCCGCCCGGCTGGCGCTCAGGCGCGCGTCAGCTGGGCAGGGTGCAGCAGATAGGTGCCGCCGGCGCCGGTGGACAGATCCCGGATCGTCACCGTGGCCACCCCGTGGCTGATCAGCAGGTGCGCGTAGACGCTGTCGCCCGCGTGGACGCGGACGCTGATCTGGCGCTGATCGGTCTGCTGCGGGAGCACCCGCCACCACAGGTAGTAGCTGACCTGGCCGGAGGCCGAGCGGGTGGCCGCCGAGCCTGCCTGGACCATCGGGTGCGCCGTGGAGGTGCCCGGCCCGGCGGTCAGGCCGGCCGCGCGGAGCCCGGTCGGCCCGGCGGTGGCGCGCTTGCCCGCGGCCGGGACGCGCCATGTGGCGTACACGTCGCTGCTCGCGACCGCGGCGCCCGGGATGCCAGCCGTGGCGCCCGGCGTACCCGCCGCGGTCGAGTCGCCGATGATGTTCTTCTGCTGCACGTCACCGATGATGTTGTTGGGCTGCACGTCGCCGATGATGTTCTTCGGCTTGGCGTCGCCGATGATGTTCTTCGGCTTGGCGTCACCGATGATGTTCTTCGGCTTGGCGTCACCGATGATGTTCTTCGGCCGGGCGTCACCGATGATGTTCCGGTTCTCGCCCAGCACCTTGATGTTCGCGCAGCGCGCCGGGATCGCCGTGACGCCCCCCGTGACGAAGCTCCGCCAGGCGGCCACCCGGACCGGGCCGGTCGGCCTGACCGGCAGATCGTTGGCGATGAGCTGCGCCCGGGTCGCGGTCAGCGCGCTGAACCCGGCGGGCAGCCGCCGGTTGGTGGCGAACACGCCACCGCCGCAGTTCACGCTCACCCGCGTGCCGATGCGCGCGTCAGGATTGGTCTGCTGCGCCGACATAGCGGGCGACACCAGGAACACCTGGGTGGCCATCACCCCGGCGGCAGCAAGTGGATAAATGGGCCAGCGCGCGAGGGGCGCGCGTATCCATCCGTCGCCGATCATCTCAGCAACCTCCTCGGGCCTTGAGGACCATGCTTAGGTACGCGCGCGGACGGGCACGCACGCGACTGCAGGGCGGGGGGGCTGCCGTCAGGTCCGGTCAATTGGGCAGCATAGCGAAGCCCAGGGCGGCCCACTGGGCGGATGAGTGAGATGGAGTCGGTTATAGCACCGATGTCAAGGCATCCGGCGGGCGGCCCGATTCGCGATGCCAGCCGGCCCGATTCGCGATGCCACCCCGGTGCGATGATCAGGTGACCCGACCCCGGAGCTGGAGGCCTGCCCATGACGACGCCCTTGACCAGCGAATTCGAGGAGATGGCGGCCCTGGTCACCGGGGGCGCCTCCGGCATCGGGCTGGCCACCGCCCGCTATCTGGCCGACCGCGGCGCCCGGGTCGCGGTGCTGGACCGGGTGGCGCCGGGCACCGGTCCGGCCGGAGCCAGCGGCGTGGCACCGGTTATCGCCGACGTCAGCGACGACGCCGCGGTACGCGCCGCGGTGGCCACCGCGGCCAGCACGCTCGGCGGCCTCGACATCCTGGTCAACAACGCCGGCGTGGGCGCGTCGGGCACGGTCGAGGACAACCCCGACGACGAGTGGCGCCGGGTCATGGACATCAACGTGCTGGGTATCGTGCGCACCAGCCGGGCCGCGCTGCCGCACTTGCGGGCCGCTGCCCAGCGGCGCGGGCAGGCGGTCATCGTCAATACCTGCTCGGTCGCGGCCGTCGCGGGCCTGCCGCAGCGCGCGCTGTACTCGGCGAGCAAGGGCGCGGTGTACTCGCTCACCCTGGCCATGGCCGCGGACCACATCGCCGAGCACATCCGGGTCTGCTGCGTGAACCCGGGCACCGCGGATACCCCGTGGGTGGCCCGCCTGCTGGCCGCGGCGGATGACCCGGAGGCCGAACGGGCCGCGCTGGCCGCCCGCCAGCCGATGGGGCGGCTGGTGTCAGCGGCCGAGGTGGCCGCGGCCATCGGCTACCTGGCCAGCCCGCTGGCCGGGGCTACCACCGGCACCGCGCTGTCCGTGGACGGCGGCCTGACCGGCCTGCGGCTGCGCCCGCCCGGCCAGCAAGCGCGATAGCGCCGCCGCCTCCGCCAGGCACGCCCCCAGCGAGGCGCTCGCTTCCTCAGGCTCACGCGCCTCAGATAGCTGCTCGGTCACCTTCCGGTTTCAGCTGTTGCCAAGCAGCGGGCCCAGGCGCAGATTGGTGGGTACCAGGGCGCGTGGGTGGGTGTGCCCAGGGACGGCCGGATGCCGGGGTGAGTGCGTCACCGCGCGGCGCTGGCTGTCGCGAAACCCATGCGCCGCCGGGTGGGATCAGCGAGGGGGCGTCACCATGCGAAGAAAGCTCTGGTCCGGACGGCTTTACGCGCTGACGGCGGTGATCGCGGGCGCGGCACTGACCATGGGACTGGGCGGCCTGGTGCCGGCCGTGTCCGCGCAGGCGACCGTGCAGGCGCCCGTGTCCGGGCGGGCGGCCGCGGCCGTGTCGCCCCGGGCGATGGGCGAGCTCGACTGCAACGGCCTGAGCCCGATCCAGCGGCCGGTCAAGTCAGCCCTCCCGTGCCTCGACCCGCGCGGGCCCGGGAACAGCCGGTTCGAGGACAACGAGCACTACATCGGGCATGACGAGCCATCGGTCCGGTTCATCTCCCGCCAGCCCGGCTCGGGCAGCAACGTCACGTTCAACGAGCAGCTGCCGGTGGAGCCGGCCAGGCTGCCGACCGTGCGGCATCCCGGGAAGGACGTCACGCACTCGTTCGAGCTGACGATCGCCCCGTGGTTCTCCATCACCGTGTGCGACCCGCATTCCGCGCCGCTGACGCCGTGCAAGCCGGAGTCGGACGCCAACGCCCCTTCCGGGCGCAGCCCGGGCGCGGGTGCCGCCTTCGTGGAGCTGCAGTTCTACCCGCCGGGGTTCGCGCCCTTCACGGACGCCATCAGCTGCGACAACACCCACTGGTGCTCCGCGCTGAACATCGACAGCCTGGAATGCACCGGCAACGGGATGGCGCCGAACTCGTGCAACAACAAGTGCATCGAGCCGACGAACTTCAGCTACGTGCAGACCAACGGCGTGCCCACCGGCCCGCCCAGCCCGCAGCTGGCCAACTTCCGCACGTTCACGCCGAACCGGCACACGCTGCTGATGAACCCGGGAGACCGGATCACCGTACGGATGTTCAATGCGAAGGTCCCGGGCGGCCATGCCTTGGAGGTGAGAGAGACCGACTGGACCACCGGGCAGACCGGCTACATGACCGCGTCGGGCGCGAACGGCTTCATGAACACCAACCCGTTCACCTGCAACGGACGGAAGTTCAACTTCCAGCCGGAGTACAACACCGCCCGGGCCAAGAACATCATCCCCTGGGGCTTCGGGCCCTACATGATCAACGACGAGTACGAGATCGGCCACTTCGAGCCGTGCACGTCGGTCAGCGGCCGGGCGACCACGCCGCTGGGGAAGCACAACGACGTCTACTTCAAGCACTGCCACGGGCCGTACGAGCCGACCAAAGATACGGTGAAGGCGGGACTGGAACCAGATGACTCACCGTGCTTCCGGTTCGGCGACACACACGGCGGCACCGCCGCGCCGAACCTGGTGACCGGCTGCCCCGTGTACTTCGACGCCATCGGTGACCTGGACTACGACGGCACGTCGTACCGCGCGGACTGGCCGGACTCGGTGCGACCGGACCGCTATCCGTCCACGTTCTTGCAACAGCAGCCGGTCACCGCGGGTGGCCGGCCGTATCCGGCCATCCAGTTCGTGACCGACGCCAGCGCCACCGAGCTGAACACGAACTGCAACACCAACACCGGGGCCGGCTGCCAGCTGCCGCCCAAGGGCCCCGGCCACTTCTATCCGTACTTCACCCAGGCGAGGGTCGGCGGCAGCTGCGTCTGGGAGTTCGGCAACATGCGCAACGGCAACACGTTCGGGCAGGACGCCCAGTACGGGTCGGTCGGGCCCGGCACGATCGGCGCCTTCGCGGGCCCGGTGCGCCCCAACCCGAACTGCTGACCCGGCGGGCCAGCGGGCCGGCCGTCCCGGTAGCGGACGGCCGGCCCGCCAGGGCCCCCGTGCCCCCGCGGCTCAGCTCCGGGCGGGCTCGGCCACCGGCCGCGGCGCCGCCTGCTCCTCCCGGATGCCCAACCGCCGGTAGACGTGGCGCAGTGGCCCGGGCGCCCACCAGTTGGCCCGGCCGAGCAGCCGCATGGTCGCCGGCACCAGCAGCACCCGGATGATCGTGGCATCCACGATCAGCGCCACGATCATGCCCACGCCGAGCAGCTTGATGAACGTGATCCCGGACGCGGAGAACGCGCCGACCACGATCACCAGCAGGAAGGCCAGGCTCGTGATGAGCCGGCCGGTCCGCTGCAGCCCGCTGGCCACGGCCGCGGTGTTATCCCCGGTGGCGTCGTAGCGCTCGCGGACCCGGGACAGCAGGAACACCTCGTAGTCCGTGGACAGGCCGAACACGATGGCCAGCAGTAGGATCGGCATGGCCGGGTCGATGGTGCCGGTCGGCGTGAAACGCAGCAGCCCGGACAGGTGCCCCTCCTGGAAGATCCAGACGATCACCCCGAACGTGGCTGACAGCGACACCGCGTTCATCACGATCGCCTTGACCGGCAGCACCACCGAGCCGAACGCCAGGAACAGCGCCGTGATCGTGGCCAGGCAGATGACCAGCGCCATCCACGGCAGGGTATGGCCCAGGCTGGCCAGCTCATCGACCAGCTGCGCGGTCACCCCGCCCACGTAGACGCGCCCGTCGGCGGGCGGTGGGACGGCGCGCACCGCCGTTACTATGTGCCGCGCCGTTACCGAGGACGGATCAGCGGCATAACGCACCTCGATCCGCGCCATGTCCCCGCGCACGCCGGTGACCTGCGCGGCGGACACGCCAGCGATGTGGTCCAGGCGGTGCACGTACGGAACGAGCGCCGCCTGCCGGGCCGGTGCCGCGGCCGGGCCGGGGAATCGGGCCAGCGCCTCGATCGGGCTGCCCGGGTTGCCGGGGAAGTCCCGGTTCAGCGCTTCGGTCACCACCCGGGCCGGGGCGCCCACGGGCAGCGCCCGCGCGTCGGTACCGCCCCAGGTGATGTGGCGGAACGGGGCGGCCAGCGCGAGCAGCGCGACCACGATCACCACGACGTAGACCACCGGCCGGCGCATCACGCTGCGGGCCAGCCGGTTCCAGCCACCGCTCTGCTCGCTGTGCTGGCCCGGGGGGACGACCCCCCGGACCCCCCCGCCCACCGGCCGCCCGGCCCGGTGGCGGACCCGCAGCGCGTTGACCCGCGGCCCGAGCACGGCCAGCAGGGCGGGCAGCACGGTCAGCGCGGCCAGCACGTCGACCAGGACCGTGGCCACCCCGCCGTAGCCCATCGAGCGCAGGAACGTCTCGGGGAACAGCATCAGCCCGGCCAGCGCCACGGCCACGGTGACCCCGGACACGGCCACCGTGCGGCCGGCCGAGGCCACCGTGGCGGCCACCGCGTCCTCGGTTGTGGGCTGCCGGTGCAGTTCCTCGCGGAACCGGCTGACCGACAGCAGCCCGTAGTCGATGGCCAGGCCCAGCCCGAGGATCGTGGTGATGTTGATCGAGTAAATGGACACGCCGGTGACCAGGGTCAGCAGCCGCAGCGCGGCGAACGAGCCGAGAATGCCGATCGCGCCGATGGCGAGCGGCAGGCTGGCCGCGGCCAGGCTGCCGAAGATCAGCAGCATCAGGATCAGCAGCACCGGCATAGAGATGAACTCGGCCCGGCCGATGTCCGCGGTGACCTCCTTGTTGATCGCCGAGAACGTCGCCACCTGCCCGCCAACCTGGCTGGTCAGCCCGGGCGCGGCGAAGTCGCCGTTGACCGCGTCATAGGTCTTGAGCCGGGCCGAGTCGCTGCCGCCCGCCAGCTGCACCACGACGTACGTGGCGTGGCCGCTGTCACCGATGAACCGGGGTGACCCGGTGGACCAGTAGGTCGCGGTGGACTGGACCCTGTCTCTGGGCAGCGCGGCCAGGGTCCGGGTGACCGCGCCGCGGAACGCGGCGTCGTGCACGGTCAGCCGGGGGCTGGAGTACAGCACGACCACATCGGCCGTGCTGCGGCCGAAGGTGGCGGCGGCCAGGTCGCTCTCCTGCTGGCTCTGGCTGCCGGGGGCGGTGAATCCCCCGCCGGACTGCAGCGCGCCGAACACCCGGGTGCCCCACACGGCCGCGGCGACCACCACCAGCGCGGCGATCCCCAGCACCAGCCGCCGGTGGGTGTAGATCAAGCGACCCCATGACTCGAACATCAAGCCCTCCACCGCCTAGACTGCAAGCAGCAGTCACAACCGTTAACGCTGTAAACTGCTAATAGCGTTAACCTTGCATACGGCGTTCACTAGCGTCAAGGCCGTTTACCTGATGGCCATCCGTATCTCAGCGGGCTCTCAGCCGGGGCCCGGGGGCTGCGGCCGAACCGGGACTGGGAGGCGTCCATGACCGAGACGCTGAGCAGGCGCGACCGCGTCCGGGCCGAGACGACCGAGGAAATCAAGCAGACCGCGCGGAAGATCCTCGTCGAGCAGGGGCCGGAGGCGGTGACCCTGCGGGCCATCGCCCGGGACATGGGCATGACCGCGCCCGCCCTGTACCGGTACTTCGGCAGCCACGAGGACCTGATCAAGCACGTGATCGGGGACATCTTCACCGAGATCGGCGAGGGCATCCAGGCCGCGATCGACGCGGCCGACCCGGACATGACGGCGAAGATGATCGCGGCCTGCCGCGAGTTCCGCCGCTGGGGGCTGAGCCACCAGGCCGAGTTCGGCCTGCTGTTCGGCACGCCGCTGCCCACGCTGGAGGCGCTGCACGCCGACGGGGACGTGGTGGCCGAGTGCGCGTCGAAGTTCAGCGGGGTGTTCTTCGCGCTGTTCTTCGAGCTGTGGCACAAGCAGCCGTTCCCGGTCCCGGCCGATGACGAGATCGACCCCGGGCTGCGCGAGCAGCTCGCCCGCTACCGGGACGGCCTCGGCGCCGACCTGCCGCTCGGCGCCGGGCTGGTCTTCCTGCGCTGCTGGGTCCGGCTGTACGGGATGGTGAGCCTGGAGGTGTTCGGCCACCTGCACTTCGCGCTGGACGACGCCGCGCCCATGTTCGAGCTGACCCTGGCCGAGCTGGCCGGCCTGGTCCACCTGGACTACCCGGCAGGGTGACCGCACCCGGGAGTGGTTGACGCCTCCGGGCAGCGGATCGCGGGCTCAGGGCGGGCTGGGACCTAGGTTCCTACCCTGGCCGGGCGGACCCGCGCTGGCCGCCGACGCTCCGTCGACCACTGTGCGGCCGCCCAGCGGCGAGGCCAGCGAGACGCTGACCGCCCGGTACTCGGCGGACTGGATACCGGGCTGGTTCTCGCCAGACGCGGTGACTCCCACGTAGAGGGTGACGACGACCTGGCCGCCTTCTTCGGTTAGCCCCACATGATCGACATCGAGATAGGGCTGCGCCCAGAACGCCATTGTGAGGGTCCGGCCGTCCCGCCCGGCCGTCGCCTTCGCCCACTGGATGGGACGGACATCCCGCAGCCCCGCCCGGGGAGTTACTAGCCGGGGCTCGCTCAGCCCGCTGGTTGGAGGTACCGGGCCGCCGATGTTCCCCGGCCCGCCGATGTTCCCCGACGCAGCCGATCCCGGGGATGCCCCGCTGTCCGCGCACGCCGCGAGGACGGCGGCAGTAAGCAGGCATCCGATGATCCGGATCGAAGTGATCACAAAACCCGCCGGCGTTTCATCTGGACCATGATCCCCTTTGCGCCGCAGCCCGGCGCCCGGCTCATTCTCCGTGCTGCTGCCGGGGAGGTGGTCAGGAACCCCTCCCCGGCAGCGGCTATGCGCAACGATCAGCAGACATTATCCGTTGCGCAATTGTAGAGAGACAGCTCCGAGTTGTCGAAGTACGGGCTGAACATTTCCAGTGGCCGGGACGGGGAGGTGTATTTGTAGTCGTTGTGCCCGTTGACGTACCCGCCGGACGGCCCGTAGCGGATCACCCAGCCACCGCCGCTCGACCCGCCGGTCTGGTCACAGCCGATGCCCCATGGGAGCGAGCCGGCACCTCCGATGAAGGGGTCCTGCTCCTCGAAGGAAGCCAGGCAGAGCTGCTCCGTTTCGCCAGTGAAAGGAGACGCCGCCGGGTAGCCAAAGTCCACTACGTTCTGGAGGTAACCCTGGTTGAAGGCGATTCCCTCGCTCCCCGTGACGTTCTGGATCAGTGCGCCGGCCGAGTTCTTGCTCAGGATGATAAACCCTCTGTCTTCACGAAGATTCCCGCTGCTGATCCATGCGGTCTTCGTCCACACGGCGGACGCGGCCCACCTCCCGAAGGGAGCCGTGCCGCTCCGGTAGGCCGGAACGAACTGGACGTTGTAGGAGAACGTATGCGTGTCGGAGTTGGCTACGCAGTGCCCGGCCGTCTCGACCAGCCAGTGGCCAGCACTAGTCACCACGGTGCCGGAGCAGACGAAGTTCCCGACGGCCCCGCCGGAGAGGTGCTGGGAGAAGTACAGCTTCCCGTGCGTGTCGTTCGGGTACACGTTGTACTGGCTGTTCGGGAACAGGGCGTACCGGGTGAACGGCGCTGGGTAGGCATACGAGCTGAACTGCGGGCTCGGTGATGCCGCCAGCTGCTGCCTGGTCACCTGGGCGGCCTTGGTTGTCGCACCCGCCCTGGCCGGCTGGACGGCCAGGGGCGTTCCCGACGGGAGGGTGCTCTTAGCGCGCGCTGGCTGGGAAGTCGTCACGCTCATGGGGAGTGGCTTGGCCGACGAGAGCCCGTGCTTGGCCCAGTATCGCGTGGTGGCCTGCTGCTCCGCCTTGGAGAATGTCCGGGACACATTGCCAGACGCTGCGGCCTTCGGCGGGGCGGTCTTTGCCGTGGCTGCGCTGACGCCCGCCGCGCTCGCGCCGAGCCCCGCTAGCAGCAGAGCTGGGGTGGCGAGCACGATAAGTCTTTTACGACCCTTGATCCTCATGAATTTCCCCTTGCTGGCATCCCCTTATCAGCGCAGGCGACAGGGTTACATAAGGTCGGAGCACGATAAGGGATCCCGTAGCTGACGGTTCTCAGGCACTCGCCCAAGGAGGCTGCCTGTCCTGGTCACCGTGACCAAGATTTTACTTGAATATCACACTGGCAATGCCAGTGTCTATTCATCAGGACAACACCCTCTGAGGGGTCGCCCTAAACGGCATAATCGGATCGCATTTGTGCTTGTCACGACGATAACAAATGCTTATGCGCGATTACGGCAGAGGCAGAGTGCTCTCATATTCGAGGCCAATTACCCGCTTTGCCCGGCGGCGGCAGGCGGGCCAGCCCGGGCGGTAATCAAGGGTGCGTCGAGCCCAGCGTGGTTAGCTGTGGCCGGCGATGGCGTGCGGGACGTAAGGCTCTTCCAGGCGGCGCATCTCGTCTTCGCTGAGGTCCAGCTGCTCGGCGGCGAGCGCGTCCTGGAGGTGGCCGACCTTGGTCGCGCCGACGATGGGCGCGGTCACCCCGGGCCGGTGCAGCAGCCAGGCCAGCGCCACCTGCGCCGCTGGCACCCCGCGCTCCGCCGCGATCGCCGCCGACCGGTCGGCGACATCGAAGTCCTCCGGCCGGTACAGGTTGTCACCGAAGGCGTCGGTGTTGGCCCGCACCGTGTGCTTGCCGCCGTCCCGGGTACGGGTCCCGGTCAGCAGCCCGCGGGCCAGCGGGCTCCACGGGATCACACCGACGCCCTGGTCGATGCACTGCGGGATCATCTCCCGCTCTTCCTCGCGGTAGACGAGGTTGTAGTGGTTCTGCATGGACACGAACCGGGTCCACCCGTGGACATCCGCGACGCGCTGGGCCTTGGCGAACTGCCAGGCGAACATGCTGCTCGCCCCGATATACCGGGCCTTACCCGCGCGCACCACATCGTGCAGCGCCGCCATGGTCTCCTCGATCGGGGTCCGCGGGTCCCAGCGGTGGATCTGGTACAGATCCACGTAGTCCATGTCCAGCCGCTCCAGCGAGGCGTCGATGCTCGCCATGATGTGCTTGCGGGACAGCCCCCGGCCGTTCTCCCCCGGCATCGTCGGGCCGTGCACCTTGGTGGCCACCACGACTTCCTCGCGGGTGAAAATCTTGCCGAGCAGCCGGCCGGTGGCGATCTCGCTGGCCCCGCCGGAGTAGACGTCCGCGGTGTCATAGAAGTTGACCCCGCCCTCGGCCGCGGTCGCCGCGATCGGCTCGGCTGCGTCCTCGTCCAGTACCCACGGCCGCTCGCTGTTGTTGCCGTAACTCATCATGCCGAGGCAGACGCGGGAAACCCGCAGCCCGGTCTGGCCAAGGTTGACGTATCGCATGAGTCTCCTCGTCGAGTCGGTGTCACAATCCTAGTCTGTGGTAGGAATTGGGGCCGGCGCCTTCCCTTAGGACCGTCGCTACCCGGCCGAGTGCGCACCATGCCCGGTCCGGGTCCCGGCCCTAGCGTCAACCATGGGTTCGGCGCCGGCCGCGGGGCGGCCCTGCAGCCGGCGCCAGACCAGCAGCACCACGCGGCCAGTAGCGCGGCGAAGCCGATCACCGCGTCACGGGCCGAGAGCAGCTGGGTCGCCACACCCAGGCCGACGACCGGCGCGGCCAGCCCGATGTAGGCACCGAGACCGCTGCGGCCGGTAGCGCGGACGGGGGACGGGCGCTGCACGGTCTCCGGGACCAGCGCCAGCCCGGCCAGCCCGATCAGCATCAGAGCCTCGAAGACCAGGTAGGGCACCTGCAGCGGGTGGCCGGCGTACTGGACCAGCCAGCCCGAGACCAGCGGCCCGGACCCGAGCCCGCCGAGGTTGGCGGCGGTGGCCGCGATCTCCGCGCGGCGGCCCGGCCGGGTGCCGCGCTCCCCGGGCGCCGGGCCGCCCGGACTCGCCGCGTCCAGTTCGCTCAGGTACGCGGTGGCCGTAGCGGTCAGCATGCCGATGCTCACCCCGGAAATCACCCGGGCCAGGATCAGGACCGGTACCGAGGTCCAGCCCGGGAACAGCAGCCCGGCCAGCACGTTGACCGCCACCGCCACCGCCACCGTCCCCATCCGGCACCGGCCCAGCCAGTCGGACAGGTGCCCGGCGAAGAACAAGCTGGCTACCACGCCCGCCGCGAAGATCACCGTGACCAGCAGCGGGCCGAAGCCGTCCTGCGCCTCATACAGCACATACAGCGGGGTGGGCACGGCCGAGAACGCCATCGTCACCAGGAACACGAACGCGACCAGCCAGAACCGGCGGCGGCCGGCCGGGCCGCCGCCGGTGACGGTACGGCGCGAGCGCGCGAACTGGGCGCGACGCTGTTCGACCGGGACCGGCACCGGGTCGCGCTGACCGACGCGGGCCAGGCGCTGCTCCCGGAAGCCCGGGCCACGCTGGCCGCGGCGCAGGCGGCCCAGGACGCGGTGGCCCAGGCTCAGGCCGGGCTGCGGGGCACGCTGACCGTGGGCACCATGATGTCCACCGGTCATGTCGATCTGCCCGAGCTTCTCGGCCGGTTCCACAGCTCGCATCCGGGGGTTGCGGTACACCTGCGGCAGGCCTCGGCCGGCTCGGCGGGACTGGCCAGTCAGGTAATCGCGGGCGATCTCGACCTCGCGTTGCTGGCCCTGCCCGGTCAGCCCCCGCCCGGGCTGCGCCTGCTCCCGCTGACCGAGGAGCCGCTGCTGCTGGTCTGCCATCCGGGTCACCGGCTGGCCACGCGGCGCACGGTAACCCTCAGCCACATCGCGGACGAGACGTTCGTGGACTTCCCGCCCGGCAGGGCAACCGCACGGTCGCTGACCGCGCCTTCGCCGCCGCGGGCCGCAGCCGCCAGGTGCCATTCGAAGTGGCCGACTACGCCTCAGCCGCGGGGCTGGTCCGGCACGGACTGGGCATCGCGTTCATCCCGGCATCGGCCGCGGGCGGCCTGGCTGGGCTGTGCGTAATCAAGGTAGCTGGCAGCACGCTGACCTGGCGGGTGTCGGTCGCGACGCCGGCCGCCCGGCGGCTGTCGGCGGCCGCCCGGGCCCTCCTGGCCGTGCTGGCGACGGCCGCCGAGGCTCACGCCGGGCAGTGACCCGGCGGATGATTGTCATATGGGCTACTGGCCAGAACTGTTGAGTCACCTGGAGCTCAGGTGGCCGGCCGCCACCTCGCTGCCACGGGGATCTCGGTCATATGATGCCCACTCGGCCAGGCGGCACAAGAGCCGTCTGACCCGGATAAGAGTGAGCCCAAGCCGGCGGCGGGCGCTCCGGCAGCTGCGGAGCACCCCGCTACCGTTTTATGGCCTACCGGCGGAGTGGAACGGTCAGCGCCACATTGGGCCGTTTGGCGTCGGCGTCCCCACGGGGCACGGTGGCTCGTTTTTCGGCCAGCTCGGCGGGCGGCAGAATGCACACAAGGTATCGCTTGTCCATGTTTCCGCTAACGGCGCGATGCTCAGGGTGTCGTCCTACCAGGCCAGCACCTCCGCGCGGTTCGTGGACGCAGCGGCACTGCGAGATCTGGCTCGCCGGTCGGGCACACCGCGTCCGCACCTTGATAATCCGGAAGTCCCTGGCCTGGGATGGCGCCGCATTCAGCTGCCAGTAGCGGGCGAACGGGTTACATTTCGGCTCGCCGCTCGTGGGGACGAGTGGGCGGCGGTGACCACTTGGCATGGGTTCTGCATAGCCGTCGACGGGTCAGGCTTCCCCATCAGGGATGTCAGCCTGGTGCGCATCCCGGACCCAATGAAGCACCTGCCCGCCGACTGGCCATATTCGGTCATCTGAGCTGCCCGGATGGCGGATGGCCGGCCAGGACCAGACGGGTCAGGCCACGTAGGGCGGGCGGCCGGAGTCGTTGGTCATCGGGCGGCCAGCCGCCGCCCAGCCGTGCATGCCGTCGCTGACGTTCAGCGCGTCCCAGCCCGCGCCGCACAGCGCGTTCGCGGCCCGGTTCGACCGGCTGCCGCTGCGGCAGATCAGATAGACCGGGCCGTCCTGAGGAATCTCCAGGTAGCGCGCGCCGAGTTCGCCCAGCGGGATGTGCGTCGCGCTGGGCGCGTGCCCGGCCGCCCACTCCTCGGCTTCCCTGACGTCGACCAGCCGGGCATCCGGTGGCACCTGCGCGGCAGGTACCTGCGCTGGCACCTTGCGCCCGGCCGTGCTCGCGCCTTCGGTCATGGTCGGCTCCGATCCATGCTGGCTCTCTCCCCGCGTCATACCTACGTAGTCAACTCATTGTGGCGCGACGGACACGCCTGCGTGTCAATGCTGGCCTAACTGCCCATCGGGGCCAGGTGGGCCATCCGGCGCATCCGGCCCGCCCGGCCCGCCCGCCGCCACGTCTGGCCCGCCCGCCGCCACGTCTGGCCCGCCCGCCGCCACGTCTGGCCCGCCCGCCGCCACGTCTGGCCCGCCCGCCGCCACGTCTGGCCCGCCCGCCGCCGAGCCCGGCTCATCCTCCGCCGCGGACGGCTCTTCCTCCGCCGCGTCCGGCCCGGCCAGCGCCTGATAGGCCGGAGCGAGCAGGGTGGCCAGCGCGGTCCCGCGGACGGCCACGTCCGGCGGCTCGAACGAGCGCAGCAGCAGGTCCGGAGGTGCTGGCGTGGTGGGCGCAGCCGCACGCAGCCGGGCTCGGGTGACGCCTGGCGACCAGAAGCGGTCCAGGCACTGAGCCAGCGGCATGGCCTCGCCGCTGCCCAGCGGCGCGGGCTCGCTCCCCGCCGCGGCGGTCCCGCCCGCGGGCCCGCGGCGCAGCGCGGCCAGCAGTTCCGTCCGGTCCCGGCCGCGCCAGGCGAGCATGCCGAACGGGTCGTCGTCGAATTTCTCGGCCAGCACGTAGCAGACCGCGGCCAGGTGCTTGCACGGGACGCCCCAGTCCGGGCAGGAGCAGAACAGGTCGAGGTCCCGGGCCGACCGCGGGAACAGCGGGGTGCCGCACGCCGCAAAGACCTCCTCGATTTCGTGCGGCATCTCGCCAGCCAGCAGTTTGGCCCGGAACAGCGCCTGCCCGCGCAGGCTTTCGATGACCCGCCGCCACTGCTTGCTGGTCAGCGGCAGTACACCGATGCGGACCTGGTAGGGGACCGGCCGGGAACCCTGCACCCGGGCGCGGACCATGCCCTGCCCGAGCTCGAACTCAATGACCTGGCCCCGCCGGGCGTAGTGGCGGCCGCGGGCCAGCCGGCCGCTCATGCCGAAAGACTCGAGCACCTCGACGAACCGCCGGGACCACCACTGCTCGCCGATGGCCCCGCGCTTGCTGCGCGCCTTGATGCCGCCCTCGACAGCCAGCGGCGGGCCGGCCTCGTGCCACCAGCCAGTGTCCCGCTCGGCGCGGGTCTTGTTGTCCTCGATCATCGGCTTCGTCCCGGATTCACAGCCTACCGACGCAGCAGCGGGGAGATGAGGCACGCCCCGGCCGCGAGACATGCCTGCCTTACGGTATCTATGGACACGTGACGATCCTTAAATCACCATGAGTCAGGTGTTCGTCCGGTTCGCCCTGCTCGCGGCCACACTAGCCGCCGCGGTGGCTGCCAGCCTGCTCATTTCGGCCCCACTGGCCCCAGACCGGGCTACAGCTGCCACCTGCGCTCACTATGCCGGGCCGTTCCATGCTAACCACGCCACGATCTACACGTCGGGGGACGAGCGCTACATCCCCTACGGCCTGAATGTGACCGGCCTGGCTCATGCGCTCACTCCTGGCACCGTCCCCCGCGACAAAGCCGTGGTCCAGGCGGCTGCCCTGTCCTGGTGTGCGAACACGGTGCGCTTCCAGATCAGCCAGGACTACCTCGTGTCATCATCGGGGACGGTCGATCGCACCTTCCTGGCCGCGATCGAGTCCGAGGTTGCCTACGCACGGTCCCTGGGCCTCCTGGTCGTGCTCAACGACCAGGATCAGACGGGCCCCGATGCAGCCGCCCAGTACATGCCCACCCAGCGGACCTTCGCGTTCTGGTCGTCGCTCGCCCGTCGCTACAGGTCTGATCCCGGCGTGATCTTCGACGTGTTCAACGAGCCTCGCAACGTGCTGACGTGGGACTTCTGGCGAAACGGTGGCTGGCGGTCCGGCGTCAGGTACTACGGCATGGAAGATATTGCCAGGTACATCAGGACGCTGGCACCCAACAACCTGCTGTGGATCGAGGGACCGCACACCGGCAGCACGCTGTCGCACGCCTGGGCGTACCGGCTGCGCGATGTGGGGCCGCTCATGTACTCGATGCACCGGCCGGTCAAGTCGCACACGGTGGCCTCGTGGAACTACTCGTTCGGGTATCTGGTGGCCCGTAACCTCGCCCCCGCGGTTGAGGGCGAGTGGGCCGACTATGCCCGCACCGACGCGCCCTGGGCCTGCTGGGACGACGCGCCGACGACAGTACCGCTGTTCCTGCGCTACCTCGCCCGCCTGCACATTGGAATGATCGTCACCAGGATGGTTCCCGGTCAGCTCATCGAGTCCGGCAACCTCGATGACCCGGCGCACATCAGGTCGAACTGGTCCTGCACGACCGGGCTCGGCCAGGGCGCGGGGCGCCAGATCCGCAACTGGTACATCCAGCACAACAGCTGAGCCGGGCGGGTGAGCCGGGCGGGTGAGCTGAGCTGGCGAGCCGGGCGGGCGAACCCGGAGCCGTTTACTGGGACACCGCCTGCGGTGACAGCGCGAGCACGTCGCGCAGATCGGCGGTGGACAGGCTGGTGAGCCAGCCCTCGCCGGTGCCGACGATCCGCTCGGCCAGCGCCTTCTTCTCCTCAATCATCGCGTCGATGCGTTCCTCCACGGTGCCGACGCAGACGAACTTGCGGACCTGGACGTCCTTGCGCTGGCCGATGCGGAACGCGCGGTCGGTGGCCTGATCCTCCACGGCCGGGTTCCACCACCGGTCGAAATGGATCACGTGGCTGGCGCTGGTGAGATTCAGCCCGGTGCCCCCCGCCTTCAGCGAGAGCAGGAACACGGCAGGATCCGTATTGGCCTGGAAGTCGGCCACCATCGCGTCGCGCGCCTTCTTCGGCGTGCCGCCGTGCAGGTAGAACACGGAGCAGCCGAGCCGTGCGGCCAGGTACGGCTGGAGCATGCGGCCGAACTCCGCGTACTGCGTGAAGACCAGCGCCTTATCCCCGGCCGCGATGAGCTCGTCGCCGATCTCTTCCAGCCGGGCCAGCTTGCCGGACCGGCCGGGCAGCCGGGAACCGTCGCCCAGCAGGTGCGCGGGGTGGTTGCAGACCTGCTTGAGCCGGGCCATGGTGGCCAGCACCAGCCCGCGGCGCTCGATGTCCTCCTCGGCGGCCTCGATCCGCCGCAGCATGTCGGTGACCGTGGCCTGATACAGCGACGCCTGCTCCGGGGTGAGGTTGCACCACATCTTCATCTCGATCTTGTCCGGCAGGTCGGTGATGATCGACCGGTCGGTCTTCAGCCGGCGCAGGATGAACGGGCCGGTCAGCCGCTTCAGCCGGTCGGTGGCCGCTTCGTCACCGTGCCGTTCGACCGGGATCGCGAAGCTGGTGCGGAACTTCTCCGCCGGGCCGAGCAGTCCCGGGCTGGCGAACTCCATGATCGACCACAGCTCACCGAGCCGGTTCTCCACCGGGGTGCCGGTCAGCGCGAGCCGGGTGCTGGCGGGCAGGCTGCGCACCGCGCGGGCCTGCTGGGTGCTCGCGTTCTTGATGTTCTGCGCCTCGTCGCAGACGATGCGCTGCCAGCTGACCGCGGCCAGGTCCTCGCGGTCCCGGGCGGCGATCGCGTAGGTGGTCAGGACCAGGTCCGCCTGGCCCAGCGCGGCCTGCAATTCCGCCCCGGCCAGCCGGTCCGACCCATGGTGCACGTACAGGCTCAGGCCCGGGGTGAACCGCTCGGCTTCCTTCTGCCAGTTGCCGACCAGCGACATCGGGCAGACCAGCAGCGTTGGGCCGGCCTGTCGGCCGGTTTCCTTCTCGTGTACGAGCAGCGAAAGCGTCTGGGGCGTTTTTCCAACTCCCATGTCGTCCGCGAGGATTCCGCCCAGCCCGAGGCGGCTGAGGAACGACAGCCAGGCCAGCCCGCGCTGCTGATACGGGCGCAGTTCGCCGTGAAAGGACGGCGGCGTGCTCAGCGGAGAGAGCCGGTGTTCGGCGTTACCGGAAAGGATGTCGCCGAGCCAGCCGTCGGCGTCTACGGACGTGACCGGGAGATCTTCCTCAGGACCGCGCAGTCCTTCCAGCAGCACGTCCCCGGCGGGCAGCGCGCCCTGGCGGCCGCCTTCGAGGAACTTCAGCGCGGCCTGGAGGTTGCGCGCGTCCAGTTCCACCCACTGGCCGCGAATGCGGACCAGCGGGATCTTCAGCCGGGCCAGCTCGGCCAGCTCATCCGGGTGCAGGGTCTCGTCGCCCAGCGCCAGGTCGTAGCGGAACTGGACCAGATCGGCCAGGCCGAGCCCGGCCCCGCGGCCGGCGCTGCCATCTGCACCCGCACTCGTGGCGCGGGACCGCGAGGTGAGCTTGAGCCCGAGCCGCGCCTTGCGGGCCCAGTCCGGCAGCAGCACGCCGAACCCCGCCCCGGCCAGCAGCGGGGCGGTCTCGGTCAGAAAGCGGAAGGCGCCCGCGGTATCCAGCTGGACATCCCCGGGGGCCGGGGAGCGCAGCGCTTCGTCCAGCTCACCGAACAGCCGGGCGGCCGCCCCCAGCCCGGTCAGCAGTTCCTCGTCGGGATGCTGGATGCCGCCCGGCGCCCAGCCGCCGGTGCCGGCCCAGACGTCGGCCGCATCCAGCATCAGGCTGGGGTCCTCGGTCGACTGCAGGGCAAACTGCACCCGCCACGAGTGATCATCGGGGTCCTGGTCCACCGGCCTGGCCTGCGCGGTGCGCCCGGCTGCCCCGTGGCTGGCCGCTGCCGCCACACCACCCGGCGCCGCCGCCACACCACCCGGCGCTGCCGCCACACCACCCGGCGCCGCCGCCACACCACCCGGCGCCGCCGCCACATCACCGGGCCCGGGCGGCGCAGGCTCGATGAGCCGGAAGCAGGTGCGCACCGGACCGGCCGGGGCCTGCGCGGTAGCCTGCCAGGCCAGCAGGCGGGCGGCCAGCTTGGCCGCTTCCGTCTCGTCCTCGGCGGAACCGGTCGCGACGTGGCTGTCCGCACCGGTGAGGGCCGCCGCCCAGCGCTCGGCCACCGGGATGCGGGCAGGCCGGCGGCCGCGCCGGGGCGGGATCAGCGCCCAGTCCGGCCGGGTTGCGGCCAGCCGGGCCCGGGCCGCCGCGTCGGCCAGCCCGTCGAGCGCCGCGGACAGGATCGGGCCGGGCGCCTCGCCACCGGGCCCGGTAGCCCGGCATAGCGGCGGCATGGCGTCGGCCAGCTCGCCCGCCCGGCGCGCGTCGTGCCCGGTCAGCACCGGGCGCCAGCGGGCCGTCCAGCGGCCGCCGTCCCCGTGGCCGCCGTCCCCCCCTCCGCTGGGCTGGGCCAGACCCGGAAGCACCCGGCCACGCTCGGCCAGATCGGCCGCGAACCAGGCGACCGCGGCCCAGTAGATGATGGAACCGCCTGGAACCAGCTCACCCTCGGCCAGCGGTTCACCGGGGGGTGGCCGCCCAGTGGCCAGCGCGAGCTGCTGCGCGGCGGCGGGCAGCGCGTGGCCGGGAGTAGCCACCCGGTCCAGCGCGGCGAGCACGCCCAGCGTGGCGGCGGGCTCGATGGCCAGCGCCGGAACGCGCCAGCAGCCGAGCGCGGCCCAGCGCGTCCGGGCCCGGGCGTCGGCCTGGCCGGCCGGCCGGATCAGCTCGGGGGCGGCCTGCGGGCGGTCCGGCGCCGACGGCAGCCACAGGGTCAGCTCGTCCGTGGCAGCCTGCTCGGCTGCCGCCCCAGATGCCCCGCCGAGAGAATCGAGCGCCGCGGCGATGGTCTCCGGATCGGCGGCGAACGGATGGGGCCGGGGAGCGCGGGACGGGCGGCCCGGTGGCTGGGCACTGGTGGTGGGGCGGGACGAGTCCTCCGCCCACAGGCAGAGCGCATCGCGCGCCCAGATCCCGTGGATGACCAGCATGCAGAACTCCTCGCGCCAGGGCTGGTGACCGGCCTGGCCGCCGCGCCCAGTCCCCGTCACGCTAGCAACCAGCGGCGACACTTCACGCCACATCCGCCCCTGGCCCCGAAGGCCCGCGCCGGGCTCCGCCCGACGTGTCGCGCGCAGCGGTAAGGGGTGGGCCCGCCAGCCGACACGGCCGGGGGCGGCCCGGCCAGGGCCCACGGCGGACCGGGAATCTCCGGCCGGCGGAACGCCTTGCATCCCGATGTGATCATTCGTGACGCGCGGCCAGCCGACTTCGCCCAGCTGGGTGAGCTGCGGGTGGCCGCCTATGCGGCGGGCGGCTTCCTGTCCGACGCCTCGCACTACGTGAACGTGCTGCCGGTGCTGGGCACCGACGGCACCGGCCAGATCCTGGTCGCGGTGGAGGACGACGGCCCGGCCCAGAACCAGCTGCTGGGCACGGTCATGCTGCTGCTGTGGCCGGAGGCCGGGCAGGTGGCACGCGGCGCGGATGAGGCTGAGGTGCGGGCGCTGGCGGTGGCGCCGCACGCCCGCGGCCGCGGGCTGGGCCGGGCGCTGATCCACGCGGTCACCGAGCGGGCCGCCGCGCACGGGGTGCGCCATCTGATGCTGTCCACCCAGCCGGGCATGGCCGCGGCGCGGCATCTCTACGAGGACGCCGGGTTCCTCCGGCTGCCCGAGCGGGACTGGTGCCCGGTGCCGGGCTTCAGGCTGATCGCTTACGGGCGGGCACTGCCGGGCGGCTGATCCGGCGAGCCTGGACCGGCTTCCCCGTTCCCCGGCTGGGCCTGCGCCGCCTCCTGGGCCCGGCTCGCGCGGTAGGCCGCGAGTCCCGGCCGCGGCGGGCGCGCAGGGCGCGACCCGGCCTGGGCTCCGGCCTGCGGGGCCGGGCCAATCTTGTTCAGCTGCTTGTTCAGCGAGCGGAACAGGAAGTACAGGGACACCCCCAGGCCGGCCACGACGAGGAATCCCGCCAGCCCCGGGTACACCTGACTGGCCACGCTGGAGGCGGCCAGGACCGTCACAAGCTCACCCTCTCCCGGATCCCGGCAAACACGTCATCCTCCGGGAACTCGGTATCCACTACTGACCTGGCTAGATGGTAGTCCTCGGTCGGCCAGGCCGCACGCTGGACCTCCACCGGGCAGGCAAACCAGGAACTCTCGGGATCGATCTGGGTGGCGTGCGCGAGCAGCGCCTGGTCCCGGATCGGGAAGTACTCACCGCACAGCACCCGGGTGGTGATCTCGGGTGGCTTCCGGTCGGCGGACCGCTCGTCCCAGCGCTCGAACCATTCGGTATACGGGGACTTCAGGCCGCGGCGCAGCATCTCATCGTGCAGCGCGATGAACCGGTCCTTGTGGAAGGTAGCGAAGTAGTACAGCTTGAGCGGCTGCCACGGCTGCCCCGACCCGGGATAGCGGTCGGGATCGGCGGCCGACTCGAATGCCTCCACCGCCACCTCATGCGTCTTGATGTGGTCCGGGTGCGGGTAGCCGCCGTCCTCGTCATAGGTGAGTATGACGTGCGGCCGGAACTCGCGGACCGCACGCACCAGCGGCTCCGCCGCCACGTCGAGCGGCTGCCGGGCGAAGCAGCCGTCCGGCAGCGGGGGCAGCGGCTCGCCTTCGGGCAGCCCGGAATCGACGAAGCCGAGGAATTGCTGGCGCACGCCCAGGATCTCCCGGGCGCGGGCCATCTCCTCCTGCCGGATGCGGGGCAGGTTCGCCCGGACATCCGGCCGCTCCATCGCCTTGTTCAGAATGTCGCCGCGCTCGCCACCGGTCAGCGTGGCCACCATGACCTCGACACCCTCCCGGACATAGCGGGCCATCGAGGCGGCGCCCTTGCTCGACTCGTCGTCCGGGTGCGCGTGCACGGCCATCAGCCGCAGCGGCGCGGGCTTGCCGCCCGGGCCAGCGTCGGCCGGGTCGGCAGGGTCATTCATGACGGCAGACACGCGAAATCCCCTCGGGGCTGTCAGGCATTGAATACGGTGCGGCGCACCTCCCCCGTAGCGAGCCTGGCCGGCGTGCGTCGCAGACAGATCATTGTGCAGGACAACATCGCGGTACCGCGACGGCATTCCCGTATCCTGGCGGACCGGTGCGTCAGCCAGGCGCAGCCAGAAAGACATCTGACGCGACGTACTTGTCAGGCCTTGTTAGCCTCAAAGGATTACCCCCGACGAGCCGAGCATGGCTCAAGCGGACCCCCAGCGTCCGCGCTGCAGGCAAGGAGTACCCGTGACCGAGACTCACAGCGACAGCCTCACCTGGCTCACCCAGGAGGCGTACGACCGGCTCAAGTCGGAGTTGGATCACCTCTCGGGCCCGGGGCGTCTCGACATCGCGAAGAAGATCGAGGCCGCCCGGGATGAGGGCGACCTGCGAGAGAACGGCGGATACCACGCCGCCAAGGAAGAACAGGGCAAGATCGAGGGACGCATCATCCAGCTCCAGCACATCCTGCAGCACGCGCGCGTCGGCGAGCCGCCACGCACCGACGGGGTGGTTGGGCCCGGCATGACGGTGACGATCCGGTTCGAGGGTGATGACGAGGAAGTGACGTTCCTGCTGGCTTCCCGTGAGGAAAGCGGATCGCCAATCGACGTCTACTCGCCGCGGTCACCGCTGGGCGCCGCGATTAACGGCAAGAAGGTCGGCGACGGTGCGACCTACACGCTGCCGAATGGCCGGTCGGCCACGGTCGAGATCCTGGACGCAGTTCCTTACGCGGGCGGATAATCCGCCCCGCGATGCTCCGCAGCGCGGCGCATAGTGCCCCGCAGGCGCTATGCGCCGCCACGTTTACCGGACGGGCGCCCGCTTGCCGCCGCCGCGTCGCCGGTCAGGCCACGAGTTCCGGCTCCGGTTCCGGCGTCTCGGCCCGGCCGCGCAGCGGCACCTCCCTGATGAACCAGGAGAGCACGAACGCCAGCGCGGTGGCCGGGATCGCCCACAGGAAGACGCCCGCCGTGGCGTGGCTGACCGCGAAGAACACGTCGTGCTGGATCGCGGCCGGCAGCGCCTTGACCGTGGCCGGGTTGAACTGCCCGCCGCTGGCGGAGAGGTGCACGCCGGGTGAGACCGAGCCGAGCGCGTCCTGCAGCCGCCGGGCAAAGACCGCGCCGAACGCGGCCACCCCGATCGACCCGCCGATCTGCTGGAAGAACAGCCGGGAACTGCTGGCCACGCCGATGTCCGCGGGCTGCACGCTGTTCTGTGCCAGCAGCGTGGTCATCTGCATGAGGAAGCCCATGCCGAGCCCCAGCACCACCATGTACAGGCCGGAGGTGACCCGGCTGGTGCTGGCCCCGAGCAGGGACAGCAGGTACATGCCGAGCGTCATCCCGGCCGAGCCGAGGATCGGCAGGGCGCGGTACCGGCCGGTGCGCGTGGTGATCTGCCCGGCGATCAGTGAGGTGATCATCACCCCGACCATCATCGGGGTGAGCAGCAGGCCGCTGATCGTGGGCGAGGCACCCTGCACCGTCTGCTGATACAGCGGCAGGAAGGTGATCGCGCCGAACATCGACAGCCCGGCCAGGAAGCTCAGCCCGGTGACCAGGGAGAAATTGCGGTTGCGGAAGATGTGCAGGGGCAGGATCGGCTCCGCCGCCCGGGACTCGACCAGCAGGAACGCGGCCACGGCGGCGGCCGCCACCGCGAACAGGCCGATGATCTGCGGCGAGGCCCAGCCGTACTGCGTGCCGCCCCACGTGGCGCCGAGCACGATCGAGGTGGCCGCGATCGCCAGGATCACCGCGCCGGGGTAGTCGACCCGGTGCTGGACCCGCCGGCGAGGCAGCTTGAGCGTGGCCGCCAGGTAGGCCAGGGCCACGCCGCCGATCGGCAGGTTGATGTAGAAGATCCAGCGCCACGAGAAGCTGTCGGTGATCCAGCCGCCGAGCAGCGGGCCGCCGATGGTGGCGATCATCATCACGGCCATGATGTAGCCCATGTACTGGCCTCGCTCGCGGGGCGACACCAGGTCACCGATGATCGCGATCGCGCTGACCATCAAGCCGCCCGCACCGAGCCCCTGGATGGCCCGGAACATGATCAGCTCGGCCATCGACTGGGACAGGCCGGCCAGCGCCGACCCGGCCAGGAAGATCACGATCGCCGTGATGAACAGCCGCTTGCGGCCGTACATGTCGCCGAGCTTGCCGTACAGCGGCGTGGTGATGGTCGAGGCCAGCACGTACGCGGTCACCACCCAGGACAGGTGCGCCACCCCGCCCAGGTCGCCCACGATGCGCGGCAGCGCGGTGCCCACGATGAGCTGGTCCAGCATGGCGAGCATGATCGCGAGCAACAGACCAGGCAGCACAACGAGAACCTCGCGGCGCAGCCCCACACTCGGGTCCCGGGTGTTCCCGCCACCGCTGGGTGCGCCCGACGTGGAAGCGGTCTGCGCGTCTGTCATGTGGGACTCCCGTGACTTTTCGCAACTTACTTGCCGACCGGCTAGTATGAACGCAGAGTCAGACTAGGACGCTAGCTAACCGGGCGTCAAGTAAGTTTGCGGGTGCCAGCGCGCGGGCTGGCCCGGTGCGGCTGGCCCGGTACGGCTGGCCCGGTACGGCTGGCCCGGTACGGCTGGCCCGGTGTGGCTGGCCCGGTGTGGCTGGTACAGCGCACCGTGGCACGGCGAACGGCAGCGAGGATACGGAACCATGAGCGAGCAGGCGGCTGACCCCGGGCGGCCCGGCGGTGGGCGGCCACGCGGGGACACCCGGGAGCGCATCCAGTCCGTGGCGCTCGAGCTGTTCGCCGAGCACGGCTATCAGCAGACGTCGCTGCGCGAGATCGCCGAGCGCCTCGGGGTGACCAAGGCCGCGCTGTACTACCACTTCAAGTCCAAAGAGGACATCGTCCGCAGCTTCACCGAGGACTACGTGGCCGAGCTGGATGCCCTGCTGAGCTGGGGGGCTGACCAGCCGCGCACCTCGGCGACCCGGGCCGCGCTGCTCGCTAGGTACGGCGACATCGTGCAGCGGCGCCTCGGCGTGCTCCGCTTCCTGGAGCAGAACCAGGCGGCCGTGCATCACCTGATGTCAGAGAACGGGGGCCGGGACAACAGGCGGATGTTCCGCGAGCAGTTCGAGAACCTCCGGGACCTGCTCGCCCCGCCTGGCGCCCCGCTGGAGGAGCGGGTCCGCGCCTCGGTGGCCGTGGTGTCCGTGGGCCTGGGCACCCTGCTCTTCCAGAAAGAAGCGGCCGATCCCGCGGAGCTGCGCGAGATCGTCCTCGGCATCGCCACCGAGCTGGCCGACGCGACCCCCACGCCCAGCGCCACCGCATGACGCCCTCCCCTCCTCCGGCCGGCCCCCCGCTACTACGTGGCTGTGGCACCCATGCAGTGGGGACTGCATGGTTGTGGCACCCATGCACTGGGGACTGCGTGGCTGTGGCACCCAAGCACTGCGACTGCGTGGCTGTGGCACCCATGTAGTGGGGACTGCGTGGCTGTGGCAGTCATGCAGTTGGTTTCCTCCGCGGGGCTGGGCTGCTGCGCGGCGGGGCTGGGCTGCTGCGCGGCGGGGCTGGGCTGGCGGGGGCGGCGGCCGCGCGGACCAGGGGCAGCACCCGGTAGGGCAGAGGCGTGGCCAGCGCGATCACGGTCGACGCGCGCACCACGCCGACCAGGCTGACGATCGCGTCGATGACCCGCTGCAGGTCAGCGTTGGTCCGGGCGACCACCCGGCACAGCATGTCTCCCGCGCCGGTGATCGTGTGTGCCTCCAGCACCTCGGGGATCCCGGCCAGCCGCGCGGCCACCGGGTCATGCCCGCCCGCCTGCCGGATCTCGAGGGTGACGAACGCGGTCACCCCGTGGTCCAGCGCGATTGGGTCCACGTCCGGCCCGTACCCGGTGACGACTCCGGTGCGGTGCAGGCGGTCCAGCCGGGCCGTCGCGGTGCCCCGGGCCACGCCGAGCCGCCGGGACGCTTCCAGTACCCCGACCCTCGGCTCGGCCGCCAGCAGGGCGATCAGCCGCGCATCCAGTTCATCGATCATCGAGCCCGCCTGACATCCAGCGCACGGTGTACAGCTACCCCGGGGTATTCCGTTAAGTATTGTACAAATTGACTAGCAAATAAAGTCAGTGTTGCGCATCTTGCGGGGCCCGGCGGAGCATCTCGGTATGGAGCACTCTGACGAATTCCCGGTTACCGGCATGGATGCCGTCGTGTTCGCGGTGGGGAACGCGCGCCAGGCGGCGCACTACTACTCGACCGCGTTCGGCATGCGCTGCGTGGCCTACCGCGGGCCGGAGACTGGCTGCCGCGACGAGACCGCCTACGTGCTGGAATCTGGCCGGGCCCGGTTCGTGCTGCGCGGGCCGGTCCGGGCGGGCACCGAGCTGGGCGCGCACGTGGCCGCGCACGGCGACGGCGTCACCGACCTGGCGCTCGGCGTGCACTCGGCCGAGGCCGCGTACGCCTACGCCACCGCGCACGGCGCCCGTGGGCTGGCCGAGCCCGAGGTGCACGAGGATGACCAGGGCAAGGTGGTGCTGGCCGCGATCGCCACCTTCGGGGACACCAGGCACACGCTGGTGGAACGGGCCGGCTACAGCGGGCCGTACCTGCCCGGCTACGTGGCCGCCGAGCCCATCGTGGCCCCGCCGCCGCAGCCGTTCTTCAGCGAGATCGACCACTGCGTGGGCAACGTGGAGCTCGGCCGGATGGACGAGTGGGTCGGCTTCTACCACCGGGTGATGGGCTTCACCAACATGAAGGAGTTCGTCGGCGACGACATCGCGACCGAGTACTCGGCGCTGATGAGCAAGGTGGTCGCGGACGGCTCGCGCTCGGTCAAGTTCCCGATCAACGAGCCCGCGATGGGCAAGAAGAAGTCCCAGATCGACGAGTACCTGGAGTTCTACGGCGGACCCGGGGTCCAGCACATCGCGCTGGCCTGCCCGGACATCGTGGCCACGGTCCTCGCCATGCGGGCGGCGGGGGTGGAGTTCCTGGACACCCCGGACAGCTACTACGACACGCTGGGCGACTGGGCGGGCGCGACCCGGGTGGCCGTGGATACCCTCCGCGAGCTGCGCATCCTGGCCGACCGGGACGAGGACGGCTACCTGCTGCAGATCTTCACCAAGCCGACGGGCGACCGGCCGACCGTGTTTTTCGAGCTGATCGAGCGGCACGGCTCGGAAGGCTTCGGCAAGGGCAACTTCAAGGCGCTGTTCGAGGCGATCGAGCGGGAGCAGGCCCGCCGCGGCAACCTCTGACGGGCCCGGGCGGCCAGGCTCCGGGCCCCCGGGTCAGCGGAACATCAGCTGGTAGCCGGCCTGGCGCAGCTGGCTGATCACCTCGTCGCAGTGTCCCGGGCCGCGCGTCTCCACCTGGAGGAGCACCTCGACCTCGCCCACCCGCAGCCGCGGGGTGACCCGCTCGTGCACGATGTCGAGCACGTTCGCGCCCAGCCCGGCCACCTCGGACAGCAGCGCGACCAGGCCACCGGGGCGGTCCGGGATCCGGCAGCGGAACGTCAGGTACCGGCCGGCCGCGGCCAGCCCGTGCCGCAGCACCTTGGACAGCAGCAGCGGGTCGATGTTCCCGCCGGACAGCACGACCACGACCGGCGGCTCGAACATGCCGGCGTAGTCCAGCAGGCCGGCCACCCCGGCCGCGCCAGCCGGCTCGACCACCTGCTTGGCCCGCTCCAGGCAGAGCACCAGCGCCTGGGACAGGCTCTCCTCGCTGACCGTTACCACCCGGTCGCCGTAGTGCGACAGGATGCCGAACGGGATGTCGCCCGGCATGCAGACCGCGATGCCGTCGGCCATGGTCGGCCCGGCGTCGACCCGGACCGGGTGGCCGGCCGCGAGTGAGGCCGGGTAGGACGCGACCGCCTCGGCCTGCACGCCGACCACCGAGATAGCTGGGTTCGCGTCCTTGACCGCGACGGTGATCCCGGCGGCGACCCCGCCGCCGCCGACCGGGATGGCGATCGTCGCCACGTGCGGGCACTGCTCCAGGATCTCCAGGCCCAGGGTGCCCTGGCCGGCCACGATGTCGGGGTGATCGAACGGGTGGATGAGCACCGCGTCCCGCTCCTGGGTGTACTCGCGCGCGTAGTCCAGGGCGTCGTCCACGGTCTGGCCGTGGAAGATGATGTCCGCGCCGTAGCCCCTGGTCGCCTCGATCTTGGGCAGCGGCGCGCCCTCCGGCATGACCACGGTCGCCTTCACGCCGAGAAGCTCGGCGGCGAACGCCACCCCCTGGGCGTGGTTGCCGGCGCTGGCCGCGACCACCCCGTGAGCCCGCTCGGCCTCGCTGAGCCGGGAGATTCTCAGGTACCCGCCACGCGCCTTGAACGACCCGGTGCGCTGGAGGTTTTCGCACTTCAGGTACACCGGGCCGCCGAGCCGCTCGGACAGCACGCGGGAGTGCCGCAGCGGCGTCGGCGGCAGGATGTCACGCAGCACCTCGCGGGCGGCGGCGACGTCGCCCGCGGTCACCATGGGGGAGGTTGTGGCCATGACTGAAGTGTCCCACCCCGCCGGCGGTGGGCTGGTCGAGGTGCGAACGCGGCCGGCCTGGACATAGTGTCGAATCGTGCAGCCACACAACCAGAACCCCACAGCAGTCCCTGCCCCGCCCCGGCCGGCCGCCACCACCCTGGGCGAGCTGCGCGCCAGCGGGCACCAGTACGAGTCCGTCAAAGAGGAACTGCGGCGCAACCTGCTGACCCGGATGCGCGCCGGCGACGAGAGGTTCCCTGGCATCGTCGGGTTCGACCAGACCGTGCTGCCGCACGTGGAGCGGGCGCTGCTGGCCGGCCACGACACGATCCTGCTCGGTGAGCGGGGGCAGGGCAAGACGCGGCTGATCCGCACGCTGTCCGTGCTGCTGGACGAGTGGACCCCGGCGGTGGCCGGCTGTGAGATCAACGACCATCCGTACCAGCCGGGCTGCGCCCGCTGCCAGCGGCTGGCCGCCGAGCAGGGCGACGCGCTGCCGATCACCTGGCGGCACCGCAGCGAGCGCTACGGCGAGAAGCTGGCCACCCCCGACACCAGCGTCGGCGACCTGATCGGCGACATCGACCCGGTGAAGGTGGCCGAGGGCCGCACGCTGGGCGACCCGGAAACGATCCACTTCGGCCTGGTGCCCCGGACCAACCGCGGCATCTTCTGCCTGAATGAGCTGCCTGATCTAGCCGAACGGATTCAGGTCGCGCTACTGAACGTCCTGGAGGAGCGGGACATCGGGGTCCGGGGGTATTCCCTGCGGCTGCCGCTGGATGTGGTCCTGGTGGCCAGCGCCAACCCGGAGGACTACACCAACCGCGGGCGCATCATCACCCCGCTGAAGGACCGGTTCGGCGCGGAGATCCGCACCCACTACCCGCTGACCCTGGACGACGAGCTCGCGCTGACCCAGCAGGAGGCGCTGATCACCTGGGACGGCGGTGACCCCGGCGCGGGCCTGCCCGAGCACCTGATGGAGGTCATCGCGCGGTTCACCCGGCTGGTCCGGGCGTCGCCCGCGGTGGACTCCCGGTCCGGGGTCTCGGCCCGGTTCGCGATCGCCGCCGCCGAGTCGGTGGCCGCCTCGGCGGTCCGCCGGGCCGCGCTCACCGGGGAGGCCCAGCCGGTGGCCCGGATCTGTGACCTGCCGCCGATCGTGGGCAGCCTGCGCGGCAAGGTGGAGTTCGAGGTCAGTGAGGAAGGCCGGGAGAGCGAGGTGCTCGAGCACCTGCTCCGCCGGGCGGTGGCCGACACGTTCCGGTCGCGGCTGGGCAGCGCCGACCTGAGCGGGCTGCTGGCCGTGTTCGAGGGCGGCGGCTCGGTGGAGACCGGCGAACTGGTGCCCGCGGCCACCCTGCTGAACCAGATCGGCGAGGTGCCCGGGCTGGCCCGGATCATGGACCGGCTGGGCATGGACGGCGGGGAGTCGTTCGGCGAGGCGGCCGCGGCGCTGGAGTTCGCCCTGGAAGGGCTGTATCTGATGCGGCGGCTGTCCAAGGACGTCCTCGACGGCAGTGCGGTCTACCGTACTTAGGCGGTTGAGAGGCAGGCGCACGCGGTGAGTGGTTACCGGTACGGCGAGTACCACGACGGGCCGGACCCGCTGGCCCCGCCGTTCGACGCGCGCGGCGCCCTGGATGAGCTGGGCGACGCGGTGCTGGACGGCACGGACCCGGCCAGTGCCCTGCGCGACCTGCTGCGCCGCGGCATGGCCGGCCGCCGCGGCCTGGATGACCTGCTCCGCCGGGTACGGGACCGGCAGCAGGAGATCCGCAGCCGGGGGCGGCTGGACGGGGTGCTGGAGGAGGCGCGGGCGCTGCTCGACACGGCGGTCGGCCAGGAACGCGCCGAGCTGTTCCCCGACCCGAGCGACGAGGCCCGGCTGCGTGAGGACGAGCTGGACACGCTGCCGTCAGACACGGCCCAGGCGATCCGCCGGCTGGCCGACTACGAATGGCGCAGCGCGGCGGCCCGGGCCACCTTCGAGAAGCTGAAGGACCTGCTCCGCAGCGAGGTGCTGGACAGCCAGTTCCGCGGCATGCGGGAGGTGCTCGCCTCACCCGACCCGCAGTCCTTGCAGCAGGTCAAGGACATGCTCGCCGACCTCAACCAGATGCTGGAGGCGGACGCCAGGGGCGAGCACACCCAGGCTGATTTCGACCGCTTCATGGAGCGCTACGGGGAGATGTTCCCGGAGAATCCCCGCGACCTCGAGGAGCTGGTCGATTCGCTGGTCCGCCGGGCCATGGCGGCGCAGCGGCTGCTCGGCTCGCTCACCGAGAGCCAGCGCGACGAGCTGGCCGCGCTGATGGAGCAGACGCTGCAGGACGCCGGGCTGGCCGCGGAGATGGCCCGGCTGTCCGACCAGCTGCGCGCGCGGCGGCCGGAGATGGACATGGCCGCCTGGCAGGGCGACCCGATGACCGGGGACGAGCCGCTCGGGCTGAGCGACGCGACCAGTGCCCTGGCCGACCTCGCCGACCTGGCCGACCTGGAGGCCGAGCTGCGCCAGGACTACCCGGGCGCGCGGCTGGACGACATCGACGAGGCCGCGATCCGCCGCGCGCTCGGCCGGCAGGCCGTGGACGACATGGAGGCGCTCCGGCAGACCGAGCGGGAACTGGAACGCCAGGGATACCTGCAGCGCAACGCGGGCCAGCTGGAGCTGACCCCCAAGGCCGTACGCCGCCTGGGCGAGACCGCGCTGCGCCGGGTCTTCGCCGACCTGCCCGAGGGCCGGTTCGGCGACCACGAGCAGCGGGACGCCGGGCAGGCCGGCGAGTACACCGGTGCCACCCGGCGCTGGCAGTTCGGTGACGAGCAGGCCATCGACGCGCCATCCACGGTGCGCAACGCGCTGCTGCGCGACGCGGCGTCATACCGGCCGCAGGCCGGCCAGGACCCCGATCACTGGGAGGGCACGCCACCGCGGGTCAGGCTGTCCGGACGTGACTTCGAAGTGGGTGAGACCCAGCGGCGGACCTCGGCCGCGGTGTGCCTGCTGGTCGACCTGTCCTACTCGATGGCGCTGCGCGGCACCTGGGGCGCGGCCAAGCAGACCGCCCTGGCCCTGCACGCCCTGGTGCGCAGCCGGTTCCCGCAGGACTCCATCCAGGTCATCGGGTTCTCGAACTACGCGCGGGAGCTGCGCGAGACCGACCTGGCCGGCCTGGGCTGGGACATGGTCCAGGGCACGAACCTGCACCACGCCCTGGTGCTGGCCGGCCGCTACCTCGACCGGCGGCCGGAGCACGACCCGGTGGTGCTGATCGTCACCGACGGCGAGCCCACCGCGCACCTGCGCCGGGATGGGCGGTCGGCGTTCGACTGGCCGCCGGCCCCGGAGACGATCCAGCTGACGCTGGCCGAAGTAGACAAAATGACCAGGCGGCACGCCTCGCTCAACGTTTTCATGCTGGCCGAGGACGAACGGCTGACAGATTTCGTTAACGAAGTGGCCCGCCGCAACGGGGGCCGGGTACTGCACGCGGTCCCGGAACGGCTCGGCGAGTTCGTGGTGCGTGACTTCCTGCGGACCCGCCGGGAGACTAGGCGATAGATTTGCTTCACGGCTTTTGAGAGCCCGGCGCCGGCCCCCCGAACTCGTAGTACCGTTCGGCACCTCGGCATGGCGGGCCAGACGGGGCGGCCGGCCTGGATATCTTCTCTAGGAGGACCACGTGAGTAGTGTCTCCCAATCGGGCACGGGCTTGTCCGGGCGGCGGATCGGTGCCCTGGTTCTGGGGGTCGTCGGGCTTTTGCTGGTGATCCTCGGGATCATCTACCTGACCACGGCGGCGGGCTCGCTGCCCAGCTTCATCCCTGGTCACATCAATGACTCCACTGGCCACCACCCGCTGCGGATAGGTGTCTCGCTGGTCATCGGCCTGATCCTGCTGGCCGCCGCCTGGTGGCTGGGGTTCGGCGGCAGGAAGTCGGGCAGCGCCAGCAGCGAGTAAACGCCCCGTGTCCTTCACCGAGCGGCTGATGGTGTGGTTCCACATCGGATTTGTCATTTTCACCATTGGCCCGGTCACCCTCGCGACCATGTCCACGCCCCGGTACATCCGCGCCCGCAACGTCGGCGTGCTGCGCTACCTGTCGCTGATGACGAGGATTTTCGGGGCTGGGTCACTGGGCGTCTTGCTCTTCGGGATCATCGCCGGTCAGTCGCTGCACGAGATCAGCCAGGCCTGGCTCACCGCGTCGCTGACCCTGTTCGTGGTGGCGGCCGTGCTGCTCCTGCTGATCATGCGCGACCAGCGGCGAGCCATCGGCGCGGTCGAGGCCAGCCTCGCCGCCGCCGCGTCCGGGGCGAACGGCGCGGTCGGGCCGGGCACCGCGCCCGGCGGCGGGCCCGTTGGCGCCGAGCCGACCGCGGCGGACGTCGAACCCGCTCCGCAGGGTGCGGGCCAGGGTGCGGCACAGGTGACCGCCACCGCGCCGGCCCAGGCCGCCCACGTGGCCAATGTGGAACGCGGCCGGATCGCCTCGCTGGCTGGCGTGGTCAGCCTGATCTGGCTGGTCATCCTGGTGTTGATGGTCTGGAATTCCTGAGCCTGCTGGTCCGGCGGCCCGGCGGGCGGGGGGCCCGGCGGGCGGGGGGGCCCGGCGGGCGGGGGGGCCCGGCGGGCGGGGGGGCCCGGCGGGCGGGGGGGCCCGGCGGGCGGGGGGGCCCGGCGGGCGGGTGGCCAGACGGCCCAGCGGCGTCAGGCCAGGGCCTGGCGCAGATCCTCGAGCAGGTCTTCGGCCGTCTCGATGCCGACTGACAGCCGGACCAGGTCGGGGGCAACTTCCAGCGGCGAGCCGACCGCTGACGCGTGGGTCATCCGGCCCGGATGCTCGATCAGCGATTCCACCCCGCCCAGCGACTCGCCCAGCGTGAACAGCCGGGTGCGACCGCACACCGCCACCGCCGCCTGCTCCCCGCCGCGGACCCGGAAGGACACCATCCCGCCGAAGCCGCGCATCTGCTTGGCCGCCACCTCGTGGCCGGGGTGACCGGGCAGCCCCGGGTAGCGGACCTCAGCCACGGCCGGGTGCGCGGCCAGCATGTCGGCCACCCGGGCGGCGTTCGCGCAATGCCGGTCCATCCGCGCGGCCAGGGTCCGCACCCCGCGCAGCGTCAGCCACGCGTCGAACGGCCCAGCCACCGCGCCGGTCGTGTTCTGCAGGAAGGCGCACCGCTCGCCGAGGGCCGGGTCGGCAACGATCAAGGCCCCGCCCACCACGTCAGAGTGCCCGCCCAGGTACTTCGTGGTGGAGTGGACCACGGCGTCGGCGCCGAGCGCGAGTGGCAGCTGCAGGTAGGGGGAGGCGAACGTGTTGTCCACCACCATGAGCGCGCCCGCTTCGTGCGCCAGCTGGCCGAGCGTGGCGATATCCGCGATGTTCAGCAGCGGGTTGGTGGGCGTCTCCACCCAGAGCACCCGGGCGGGCCGCTCAGCCAGCGCCGCCCGCACCGCCACCGGGTCGCTGAGCCGGACCGCGCGGTAGCTGACTCCCCAGCTGGTCAGCACGCTGTTCATCAGCCGGAATGTGCCGCCGTACGCGTCGTCCGGGATCAGCACGTGATCCCCGGGCTGGCAGATGGCGCGGAGCAGGCAATCCTCGGCGGCCATCCCGGACGCGAAGGCCAGCCCCCGCGGGCCGCCTTCCAGCGCGGCCAGGCACTCCTCCAGCGCGCCCCGGGTCGGGTTGGCGGTCCGTGAGTACTCGTAACCGCCGCGCCGCCCGCCCACTCCATCCTGTTTATAGGTGGACACCTGGTAGATGGGCGGGACCACCGCGCCGGTCTGCGGGTCAGGGTCCTGGCCCGCGTGGATCGCCAGCGTCTCGAAGCCGCCACCGGAGTTGATCGTCACCCATGACACTCTGTCACAGCTGATCCGCGGCCGCGTCGTCTGCTGCGGGCTAACCGCGGTGGCCGACGAGTTCCACCAGGGGGAAGGCGCGGTGCCGGCGCGGTGGGATGAGGAAGTTCTGCCGCCGCGTCGCGGTGATGAAACGCTCGACACCGTTGTCGTCGGTCGAGCCGGCCAGGAACTCCTGCTGCAGGCGCTGCGCCGCCTGCGCGACCCGCATCCGGGCGAACAGGTCAGCCGTCGGCACGTACATCATGAACTGCAGCTTGAACTGGTTGCTGCCGGCCGGCATGTGGGTGCCATGCGGCCCGGGGAAGGTCCGGAACGCGGGCACGTCCATGCTGTCCAGCCCGGGCCCGTCGGCCCGGATGTGCAGCGGGGTGCCATCCGCCGCCCGGGACACCTGCTGCAGCGCCGCCTGGTGGCCGATGCGGGGCTCGCCGTGGTAGGTGGCACCAAGCCGGGCGTTGGTGGGGGTGAACGTGCCGTCGGGGTCCTCGGCGGCCAGTCGCGCAGCGCGGCGGCCCTGGTACACGTTGGCGATGAAGGCCGGGCCGCCGCCGTCGCGGTACTGCTCGTGCCAGCCGGCCGCGGGAATCCCGTTGGGCGTGCCGAGCTGGTTGGAGCAGAACATGTACTGGCACCGCTCGGTGAACGGTTCCCCCTCCGGATGCCGCGGATCCTGCCCAGGAAGCGCATAGAACTGGTACAGGTCCTCGATCACGTGTGAGAAGTGGGCGATCGAGCCGTTGTCGAAATAGTCGCCGGGCCGGGCGCTGGTCAGCCGGGCCGAGGCGCTGCCGGCGAACGTCACGGTCGCTGGGTGTCCGGCCGCATGCGCCTGCTGGTCCACGAAGCCCATCGCCATCGGCGAGTGCGGATTCATCCGTCCCGCGAACTCAAAGCCGTGCTGCTCCGCGAGCTTGCGCGGCAGCCCGCGCTGGACGAACTGGATGCGCGGCAGCTGGAAGCGAAGCAGCCCGGCGAAGCGCGGCGACTTCACGTACCGGCCGTTCAGATGGTTACTGCCCTGCAGCCACAGGGCCACGGCGGTCAGCTTGGTCAGCGAATCACTGCGCAGCTGGAACAGCATGTCGTGCGATTCGATGGCCACGTTGACGTTGAAACGGTCTTTGGTGATTCCGCGGCTGACCGCGTCGCGCCCGCCGACGAGGCCGTCCACCACGTCGGTCGGGGCCGGGACCGCTTCTTCGAGCACCGGCCGCCGCGGGTCGGAGCGCAGCCTCGGCAGGTGGCTGCGGACCAGCGCCCGGGGCAGCCGCCGGAAGTAGGGCAGGCCGTAGGCCACCGAGTAGATGAGCACGCCCGCCGGGCTGGCCGGGAAGCTGCCTTCCACGGTGGCCAGCGCGTCAGCCAGCACGGCCTGGTCGGCCACGGTGGGAGTGCGGGTGAGCACAGCCGGCAGGAAGACGGTATAGACCGGGGGAAACTGCGCCGTGACGTTGCCCGCGCCGTCGTTGAGTACCTGCGGCGGGCTGATGAACGCACCGAGATCGAACTGGACATCCGGGAACCTGGCTGCCACCGGGGATGACCGCTGCGGCACTCTCCCGAGCCGCTCGAACACCGCGGCCTGGGAGAGCAGGAAGGCAGCACTCCCGCCGCGGAGCGCGGACCTGCGGCTGAACAGGGCAGCTTTCAGTTCCGCTGCGTCCATGTACGCTCCTTACCCCCGCGGCGGCGGCCGTGGGCGGGCAGCCGGGCGGTGCCCGACGGGTGGCAGATCACAGACAGCGCGAAATGTACCCCGTACGGGAGCTCTGCTGCCAGGCGTGACCATTTTTTTCATCCGCCCGGTACATCTGCCGGGAACGCACGGCCCGGGCCCGGTATTGGCGCCCCGCCGCCGCTCAGCTGCTGCCGGCCGAGCTGCTGGCCAGGAAGCCGAGCAGGTCCTGCGGGGTGATCATGCCCGCGGGCTTGCCGTCGACCAGCACCAGCGCGGCCCCGGCCCGCTCCAGCGGGGTCACCACCTGGCTGACTGGCTCGCCCGAACCGACCATGGGCAGCGGCGCCGACATGTGCCCCTCGATCGGGTCGTCCGGCTTGGCGCGACCCGAGACCAGCGCGTCGAGCAGATCACGCTCCACGATGGAGCCGATCACCTCGGCCGCCATGACCGGTGGCTCCTGCTTCATGACCGGCAGCTGGGACACGTTGTACTCGCGCAGCAGCCCGATGGCCGCGGATACCGTCTCGTCCGGGTGGGCGTGCACGAACTCGGGCAGCCCGGACTGCTTGCGCGCCAGCACGTCGGCGATCTTCGGCTCGGTGGTCTCGGCGGAGAGAAACCCGTAGTCGGCCATCCACTCGTCGTTGAATATCTTGGTCAGGTAGCCGCGCCCGGTGTCCGGGAGCAGCACCACGATCACATCGTCGGGCGCCGCGGTGGCCGCCACCCGGAGCGCGGCCACCACGGCCAGCCCGCCCGACCCGCCGGTGAGCAGCGCTTCCTCGCGGGCCAGCCGCCGGGTCATCAGGAACGACTCGGCGTCGCTGACCGCCATGACCTGGTCGCACACGCTGGGGTCGTAGTTGACGGGCCACATGTCCTCACCCACCCCCTCGACCAGGTAAGGCCGGCCGGTGCCGCCGGAGTAGACAGAACCCTCCGGATCGGCCCCGACCACCCGCACCCGGCCGTCGGAGGCCTCCTTGAGGTACCGGCCGGCCCCGGTGATGGTGCCGCCGGTGCCGATCCCGGCCACGAAGTGGCTGACCCGCCCGTCGGTCTGGGCCCAGATCTCCGGGCCGGTGGAGTGGTAGTGCGAGGCTGGGTTCTCCGGGTTGGCGTACTGATCCGGCTTCCAGCCACCCGGGGTCTCCTTGGCCAGCCGGGTGGAGACCGAGTAATAGGAGTCCGGGTGCTCGGGTGACACGGTGCCCGGGCACACGACCACCTCGGCGCCGTAGGCGCGCAGCACGCTGATCTTGTCCTGGCCAACCTTGTCCGGGCAGACGAACACGCACCGGTAACCCTTTTGCGCGGCCACGATGGCCAGCCCGACGCCGGTGTTGCCGGAGGTCGGCTCCACGATCGTGCCGCCCGGGCGGAGCGCGCCGGAGGCTTCGGCCGCTTCCACCATGCGCAGCGCGATCCGGTCCTTGACCGAGCCCCCGGGATTGAAGTACTCCACCTTGGCCAGCACGGCCGGGGCGTGGCCACCGCCCACCTCACGGGTCACCGCGCTCAGCCGGACCAGCGGGGTGTCCCCAACCAGCTCGATCAGGGATTCGTGCACCTGCATCGCCAACCACCTCAGCGAGTCGCCAACCACCTCGGCGAACGGGTCATTTGAGCACCGACGCTATCCCACCCCTGACCACCGCTGTCTCGCCCGGCCGCAGGGAGGGATGATGGAATCCGGAGGGTGCCGTAAGCTACTCACCAGTAATCAGCTTGCGCGGCCCAGTCGCTGCACAGTCAAGGGAGTTCCCGCCATGCCCGACGCAGTCATCGTCGCCACCGCACGTTCCCCGATCGGCCGGGCGTTCAAGGGATCCCTCACCTCCATCCGGCCCGACGACCTGGCCACCCAGCTGGTTTCCGCCGCGCTGGCCAAGGTCCCGCAGCTCGACCCGGCCGACATCGACGACCTCATGCTCGGCTGCGGCCTGCCCGGCGGCGAGCAGGGCTTCAACATGGCCCGGGTGGTCGCGGTGCTGCTCGGTCACGATCACCTGCCCGGCACCACGATCACCCGGTACTGCTCGTCCTCCCTGCAGACCACCCGGATGGCCTTCCACGCGATCAGGGCGGGCGAGGGGGACGTGTTCATCTCGGCCGGCGTGGAGTGCGTCAGCCGGTTCACCTCGGGCAGCAG